>Ga0307515_10021264_pt1 | contig 11513 bp, 1 predicted proteins | sample 17_EM_MG_FD_194513 | JGI IMG/M metagenome (GOLD analysis project Ga0307515, IMG submission 194513) | Populus trichocarpa ectomycorrhiza microbial communities from riparian zone in the Pacific Northwest, United States - 17_EM | ecosystem: Host-associated > Plants > Roots > Unclassified | place... | reverse complement strand
ACTAATTAGAAGAGAGGCTATATAGGCCGTATAATAAGCCATATAGGCCGTATAATAAGAGAAGGAGAGGTTTTATCCGGCCCTAGCGGTACGGTTCCCCTCTTATACATATATATATATATACTTATATAGACCCGCTGCATAGACCCTAACAGGAGCCGCAATAGCGTAATTGAATATTATAACATAATATATAAACTATATAACTAGTAATAATAATACCTAATTATTCTATACGTAATTAATATAATATCTTAGATACTATTCTAGCGTTTAATTTAATCTTTTTATTTAACTGTCTATCTATAGGTAATATACTATTAATATTACTATACAAACCCCCTATTCCGCTAAAAATACCTTTTAGAATACTGCTATAAATTTTAAATCCCTATCCAATATAATTTTACTTAGTGCTCTATATCTTATAAATACTTCCTTAATATAGATTCTAGCGACGTCTTTTACTAAGATTTCTTCTATATATGCTATAAAGTAGCCCTATTTAGTTAACTTATCTATTATTATAAGGATTATATTATGCTCTTATCCGGTAATAAGATCTCTTAACTTTAGTAACTTAATAATAAAGTCCTATAATATAACCTCCTATAGTCTCTCTAGTATTTTAATAGGTTATAGCTCTTTATATAGCTTATACCTTATTAGTTTATTTCTTTAGCAATCTAGATACTCCTTTATTACTTTTCTAATAATGCCCTAAATTCCGTTAATAATATATTCTTCTTAAAGTCTTAATTCTGAGCCTATTACTCCGTTGTGTCCTTAGGTTAGTCCCTTATAAAAATCTTCTATAAAATGTTCTGCAATACTTCTTAGGTTTTATATATATCTATCTATAGATCTTCTGGCTATATTTTAAAAATCTTTTTAGTATCTTATAGACTCTTCTTAGTTTATTATCCTCTTAAGTTACTACTAGCTTAGGGTAATTATATCTAATTAATCTATCCTTATATTTGCATAGCATTACTCCTAATAGTTTCTTATTATTTTATAGTTTAGCCTTTCTACTAAGTACATCTACTCTTACGTTCTTAGTTCCTTTAGTATACTAAATCTTAAAATAGTATTCTATAAGCATCTCTACCTATCTAACTTATCTTTAGTTAAGCTCTTTTATTAGTAAGAACCCTATTAAGTTCTTATAATCCGTCTTAACTATAAATAGTTTCTCTACGCCTTATAAGAATGCTTTCTATTTCTTTAGTACTGTAACTATACCTAATAATTCCTTATTATAGATGTTATAGTTTAGTTCCAGTAGTGTTATTTTTCAACTATAGTATACTACTAGGCGCTATATATTTTTATACCTCTATAATAAATACGCTTTTAATATAAAGTTTAATATATTTATTTTTATAACTATATCTAGTCCTAGTTAATAAATCTTAAGGATTAGCTCCTAGGCATATAACTCCTTAAGTCTCTTAAACAACTTCTTTTACTTATCTCCCTATGCCTATAGTTCCTTTTTCTTTATAAGCCTAATAAACGGTTTAATATTTTTTTAAACTATTATACTATAAACCTCATATAGTAGTTATAAAACCCTAAAAATAACCTTAACTACATTACGTTTTCTAGTTTTTGCCAACTTACTATAGCTTTAATCTTCTTTAGGTCTATACTAATATAACCTAGTTTAATAATAAATTTAATAAAATTGGTTTTCCTAGTAAAGAACTCGTATTTCTTAATTGCTACTAGCATTTATTCTTCTTATAGTCTCTTTAAAACCTATTTAACGTATTCTCTATATTCTTCCTTAGTTATTAAGTAGATAATAATAATATTAAGGTATACTATAATAAACTTATTAAGGTATTCTCCTAATACACTATTAATTCTCTTTTAGAATATCGCTAGTATATTTATTAACCTAAATTGTATAACTAATAGCTTATATAGTCCTTCCTTTAACCTAAAGGCTGCCTTCCTTAATTCTAATCTAATAGTACGCCTATCTTAGATCTATCTTTATAAAGATTTATATATTACCTATCCTATCTTAAATTTCGCTAATTAAGGGTAAAGGATACCTATCCTTTTAAGTAATACTATTTAACTATCTGTAGTTAATATATAGCCTAAGCTTTCCGTTTTTCTTTAGTATAAATAATACTGGAGATCCTATTAATAACTATAATGGTTTAATATATCCCTTTTATAAATTCTCCTAGACAAACTCTTTAAGTGCTTTTAACTCCTCTTAAGTAAGCTTATAAGTTAAAAAGAACCTTAAACTTATTTCTAGTTCTAACTCTATTTTATAGTTCTATACTATATAATCTACTAGCTTTTTACTTTTTAAGCTTTATAGTTTCTTACTATACTTGTAGTATCTCTTTAATATATAACTTAAGCCTCGCTTAGTCTCTTTATATATTACTCCAACTTAGTACTATACTATCTTAGTTTATTATTATATTTTGCGGTATTAAGTATCTTTAATATTAACCTAACCTATAACCTAATTAATCTTTAAATTATACTCCTATAATTAAGGTATACCTAATACTACCTTATTTTATCTTAATAGTAGGATAGTAAAAAACATCTTAATTTATCTTTCTTTAATAGTTATCTAAATAGGTCCTGTTTTAAGATTAATAATCCCTCCTCTATAGATTATTAGATCTCCTAAAATTATAACTAATAGGTAAAGTTGCTCCTTTTATCTATAAGGTAATCCTATTTTCTTAACTACTACTAGTAAGATATAGTTTCTTATTACTTTACCATCTATTAGCGCTTTAAACTATTAATTTTACTAATTAACTTATAAATTTAGGTATTGTCCTTAAATTCCTTTAAGGGTCTAAGGTTTTACTACTAGCTCTCTCTAATTCCATAAGCCTCTACTTTTTTTAATTATTAGCTACTTAATCTTATTATACTTAGCTCGCTCTTTAGCTAATACCTAGTTTACTTTTTATCTTTAATATACTATAGATATATATTCTCTAGGTATTCCTACTACTATTATTTATTAAGGTATTCTTCTATAAGAAATCTTTCTAGTTAAAGTATTAAGTCTCCTAACTCCTAAACTTCTATTAAATACCACCCGTATATATACCTAGTATTTTTATACTATTACTTATTTAGCGCCTAATATATCCTTATAGGGTACTTCTAACTCTTTTCTTTTAGATTCTTATATATCTTATATATATTATCTATATATACAATCTATAATAGCGTATAATACGCTAGGTGCTTTAGGTTAACTCTTAACTTATCTTTATCCTTAAGTTTAAACCTTTATTATATTAATCTAAACGTTATAACTTTATTTATAAGTACTAAAATTCGCCTTTTACTTTTCTAGTCCTCTAATTATTCCTCTAGATCCCTAGATATTATAATTAAGGCTCCCTTAATATAATTTATAGCTTTTTCCAAAATAGGGTAGTCTTAAATAACTCGCTTATTTAACCATATATATATAAATTTTCCTACTTATTATTATATCGCTATCTATACTACTTTTAGTATAGCTATTAGAGTATATATAGCTTATCCGTAAGGAAGTATCTTCTTATTACTATATTATAATAGCCTTTTATATATCGCTTTTTAAACCTAATTAGGATTCTTAAATCCTCTTCTTATTCTAGTTTAGTAAGCTATTTTACTCTTAGCGTGCCTATCTTAGGCCTATTAGTTATTCTTTATATAGGTACTCTATCTCTTATATAACCTAGTATACTAAATCTCTAGTCTAGTTTCTATTCTTACTATATAAGGATTTTTTTTATCTAAATTCCTTTATAGTTTCTTTTATTTTTTACCTTATAAGTAAATCCTTAAAGTCCTCTTACTTTTTAATCTTAGTATTAATTTTCTTAATAGTCCTTATTTATGTATTAAATTTTTAGTTTTATAAAACTCTTAATCCTAAGCTTACTTCTTTCTTAAGCTTAGCTCTAGCCTTAATCTAACTAAGCTTTTATAGTATTCTTATCTTGTCTTAAGAATCTTATACCTTTAGAAAACTTCGTCCTAAGCTTATTTATATACTACTAAACTAAGCTATTACTCTACTCTATTAGTTTTTGTTTATTATAGGTCCTTAAATATATCTTATCTCTTTTTAAGAATCTTAAGCCTATAGATTTTTACCTTTATTAAGTAGTAAATTAGCACTAGTAGTTATCTATTTACTTAATCCTTTTTTTAAAACATTTTTTCTTCTATTTTATAAAGTAATAGCTACTGTATCTAATAGTGTTATAATTTCTATTACTAACCCTTATTCTATAGTGGTTTTAGTCTTTACTTTTATTATAACTTCTTTAAGGTTTATATGCTCCTAGTAAGCTATCTTTATTACCCTATTATTACTAAATACTTTACCTATATTAAATTTATCGTCCTTAATATCTAATCTATAAGATAGTTTATTAGTTCCTTTAAACTTTAGTATTTTTAGCTTCTATAGCTAATAACTTACACTGTACTTAGCGTCTTTATAAATTTAGTATATGTTATTATAATAAAACGCAAAACTCTTAATTAAATATTCTTTTATTCCTTATAGTATATTATTATCCCTTTATATATATATATATTGCCCGCTAGTCTTATTCCTTTTACTATATAATAACTCTAACTACTTCTATAGTCTTTAATTAAATAACTTTATTTTTTGTAATTTATATAAGCTCCTTTTTTAAACCATTTTTCTTACTATAGAGTCCGCCTAAACGTCTTCTACTACTAAGATCCCTAGTTTAGCCTCTATTCTTTAGTCCTATAATTACTTAATCCTTAACCTTTAGGTTTCTATAGCTTCTTATTTTACTTTCTAAATTCTTTAGTACCGCTTAGGTCTATTAGGTCTATACTATACTATAGTTTTTAACTTTAACTTTATTATTACGTACTTTACGCCTTATATAACTATATAACTCTATTCTAACCCTTCTTAGTTTATTCCCTTTAGTAGATCCTATTATTAATCTTAATCGCTTAGTTAATTAGTTTTTTAGGGTATCTATATCTTCTATTAAGATAATTACGTCCTAGACTTTCGCTTTAAGTCCCTATTTATATTATACTATAAGCGCTTTATTATTCCATTTAACCTATATTACTAATATTTAAAACTATATTATATACTTAATTACTAAGGTTTATTATACTAGGTTTTAAAGCTTTCTTTTTACTATAGTAGTTGCCTTTAAGTCCCTAAATATTTACGTTAAATGCTCTATAAACCTATTCTAACTAGCAAACATATATTATACTTTTTAGTTAGTAGTTACTATACTATTTTCCTATATCTCCGTAAAATAAGGCTTAAACTACTTAAGTGCCCTTCCTGTTAGGAATAGTTCTACATAGGCTATTTAGTCTATAGCTGTTACTAGCTTTACTCCCTCTTATATAACCTTAAAGTATGTTTATATAAGGAATCCTTTAAGTTTTAACTTCTTCCCTAGAAATCGCTTAATGGATAATAGCTTAATCTTTACTACTCCTATTCCGTTAATTCGTTCTTTAAGTATCCAATTATTATTTATTAATTAATTAACTATTACTTATAAGTGCCTAACCGTAACTAGTTATAAGTTAGTATCTGCTATACTAGTGTTATTACTTAACCCTAAGGTAGTTGCTACTATAGACGCCGTTATAACTACTACTTTTAATAGCATATTATTTAACTTTATTAATACTATAACCCTAGTAGTAAATATATAATAAAGCCTTATAGTAGGAACTACGGTAAACTTATTAATAGGCTGGGGATATAGGTAAATAAAAAGTTAATAACATAATAATAACTAGTAGAGTAGTTGCCTAATAGATTAACTCTAATTATATTCTAAGATTTACTATAAAGAAGAGAACTATCTAGGTAAGAACTGTAGTCCTTTAAATATATAATACTGCGCTTAAGAAATACTAAGTATATAAAGTATATAAGGTAAGTAAGGTATATAAGCAGATCTTATAGATCTAATAGATTAATAAATCTTCTCTCGTAACTTATTATATAACTTAACTACCCCTTATCCTATAGTTTAACTACTTCTAGCACCTCCTATACTTCCACCACTAGTCCGTTTATATATCTCCTTAATAGTTTAACTACTGTTAATATAAGGTCCATAATACTAAGTTTCTAATATAAACTATAGAAGATCTCCGTAAGCATTTCCTATTAGATAAATAAAAGTATACTATAGCTTAAAGGGAGCAGCTAGTTTAGTTTCTTTGCTAGAATGTAGATAGTATACTAGCTAAGTAGTTAAAGTTTAAGAAACCTAAGAAACTAGTATCTAGCACTAGTAACTTATTACCTATAGCTAGTAGCGCTAGTAATAGTAAGCTTATAGCTAATAAATAAAGGGTATAGGTTGTAGAAAAATAAACCAAAATTAATAATAAGACTGCTTTACTAGTTATATTATAGTAGAAGAAGCTTATAGAGAATTATATACACTTATTTAGCTTAGTATTAGAATCCCCTTTCTTAATAGCGGTGCTATCTTTAGCTAGAGGAGTTACTCTATCTCCTCTTAACTGGTATAGTATACTATCCCCCCCACTATAGTATAACCAGTTACTAGGATAAGGTTATACTAGTTTATACTAGTTATAGTAGTAAGAAATTAAATACAAGTAGTTATAGAAACTAAAATTATAGAGTAGTAAGAGCGTAGTGCTAGAGACTAAACTACTAATACTAAAGACTTAACTAATAGTGCCGGAGACTTAACTAGTGGACTTATAGACTGCCTCGCTAACTAATAGTATAGAGCCTAGCTTAGAACTACCTATAACTCCTAGTAGTAAAACTTATAGAGGTAGGAAAAGAAGGGTAAAAACTGTAGATTTTACTACTAATAAGATATAACTGGGTTTAAAGGGTATAACTTCTATCTCGTATAGGCGGTTAAGGTTAGCACTTATTAGTAAAAATATTAGCGGCCTAGTATTAAAAAACTATAGTAAAGAGATAAGAAATAATAGGCAGGATAGGCGTAAGCGGTTATTAATATTAAAAGCTATATATTTAGGAATATGAGAGGTATAAATAAGAAGGGCTTAGTATTTCTAAATAGTTTACCTTTATTACGTATTAGTAGGGTATAAGTAGTTAATCTCTAAGTAAACTTTTATATTAAATTAAACTAGAAAGCAGTTAAGAAATTAATTAGCCTATTTATTTAACTATTCTAAAGGCTATATGTTACTGCTTATTTATTCTAAAAAGAAAACTATAGACCTATCTACTAAACTATCTATTAAACTATAATCTACTAGTTATATGCACAATTCCTAAGCAGCTTATAAAATATACTTATTATTATTATATATGTCTATAAATATAGGCCTAGGCTAATAGGTTAATTAGGGAGGAGCCCAAGTAGTTAATAATAGAGGATTTTAAGTAGCCTAATTATAAGGAGTAAACTACTAGGAAAAAGGCCGGTAAGTTATAACGGAAGGAGTTTAAGGGGTTAAAGCTAAAGGAGTAGAGTATTAGGAGGGAGTTTAAGGATTTAAGCGAGGATTTATAGATATACGCGAGAGTGGCTAAATTAAGAAGTTAGGAGAAGCTGGTTAATCTATTAGCGGAGGTATATTATTATACTGCTTTATCTAATCTAAAAACTAAGCTACCTATTTTTTAGAGTTGCTGATAAACCGGCTAACCAGTTAACTAAGACTTAAGATATTATTAAAGGAAATTAATAACGTGCGCATTATATTACCGTATAGTAGTAACTTATTAGAGAATAGATTAAGTGGTTATACTTAACAGTTAATTATAAGTATTAAGACTCGCCACTACTATATATTAAGGTAGAAGGAACGCTAAAGTAGTTAACCCACGTATAATACTAATTATAATAGTACCTTAATAACTTACTATATTAAGAAGATTGGTCTAACGTTCCTCTATTAAATAGACTAGTAGTAGTTAAGTAGACGTACTTAAGGCTGCGCTATAAGACGCTAAAGCACTATAACCACAACTAGTTAATATTAGAGTACTTTTACTAGTTAATGTTTGACCTATAGAGAAAGTATATAGCTATTATTACCTCTCCCTAAAAGGCGTAAGCTCCTCGTTATCTAATAGCTTAATAGGGTTAGACTATTATAACTCCTATAAGGCATATAGACGTTATTATCTCTCCCTAAAAAGTAGGGACTGCTTATTATTTAACTGCTATAACTACCGCGACTACTAAGACTACTAAGACTACTCCTAGCCGGTATTACCCTTATTCTTATTACTGCTAATTTAAGTTAGCCTACTTAAGAAGCCGAAGTAGATAGTATATAATTAGAGAGGCTAATAGTGGTTAACTAGGTTATGGTTTATATCCTAGGTTAACTACTAGCCTACTTAACCCATATAAGCGATTACTGCCTACCTATTTATAGTAATAGTATTAGAGGTGCCTATTAACTAGCCCTTAATATTATTTAGAGTCACTATATCTACGCCCTTAGGTAGAGTCTAGTCGCGAAGCCTATTAGGGTAGAGGTAAAGTAATAGCTGTTAAATCTGTAACTTTAAGAACTTAGTAGTATATGTCTTAAATAGGTTAAGATAGAGGATATAAAAAAAGTTAATATTAGGAAGAGAGGAGTTAGGATAGCTAGCGAAGCTATTAGGATTATAAATACTAACTATAATAAGTAATCTACTATAAGTAGTTAGTAAGACGGTTTTTTTAAGATAATAATATAAAAGATATTAGGTACGAACCATGTAGTAACTTAAAGGGGTAAACTATAAGGAGTAAGGAGTTAGTAAGTAGTTATTAACTATAATAAATAAGGTAAAGAGAGTAAAAATAAGGGCAGTCTTTAACTAGTAGTTATAAAAGAAGTAGTTAATAATAAGCTAAATAAGTAGTTAGGGGGGTAGTAAACGATAAGCTAAATAGGTAGTTAAGGGGTCGAGGGGGTAAAGTATAGCAGTTAAGTTAAGTGAAGTTAAAGTAAAGTAGTTAATAACCTCTATTTTTAGTATAAAATATATTATTAATTGCCTTTATATAATCTCTAAGTGCTAATAACTTAGTAGCAGTAGTAGATTACTCCTTATCTTTAGATAAAATAGAAATAATCTTATTAGGTATAGTAATATTTTAAAGATTAAATAAGTAAATCTTTCTTTAAAAAGCTCTATACTATTAGTAAAAATATTAGTAGACTTAAATTAACCGTTATAATTACTATTAACTGCTTAGATATATATATAACCCTTAGCCTAGAGATAGTATATAAGACTAAATATATTTAGAATTGGCTCTTTAACTAAATAAAGTCTCTAGTATAGTATGTAGTTAAGAAATATATAAACTAGCAAGCGTAACCCATTTAAATGTCTTTTTAATATTATAAGTAGAGTTCTTATATAGTTTTATGTTAATAGTATAGTAGTAGTTAATATACTTTAGGGCAAGATTAATTACTTTAAAGGTATTTGGTTAATCTGCTAGATTTACTAAACTTAATATAAAAATTAATTATTAAAGCTTAGTAGTCGCGATCTAATCTATAAGAAGCTATTAAAAATAAAGCATCTTATACCCGTACCGTAACCACTTAACCCTATAGAACTAGATAGAGAGTAAATTAATAAGTCGGCGGATTAAACTAATATTGCTATAATAGATAGCATATCGTAGAACTATAAAAGCTTTAACCTATTAGAGATACTAATACATACTAAAAAACTCCTTATTATTAGACCCTTAACTAGTCTAAGCGGAGTAGGTAAATGCTTATTATTATATACGCTTAATTAACTTAAGAAATTAAAATAAAGTTAGCTGTATAATAGTATTATTATAGGACTCTTTCCTATTATTTTCCTTACTATTAACCCCTTAGAACTACCCCTTAGTGCTATATATATTATACTAGAGTGCGACTACTTAAGCTATCTAGCCTTATATAATTAATGGCGGCCGTTAAAATCGGACTCTGCACCTATACGTGGTGACGGCTACAAACCTAGTCTTCGAAGTTCAGACCTAGAGCCAACGCAGAGACGTCGCACAGCGTGCGGACAGGACCTGGTGGTGGTTGTGGGCGTTAAGGGCGGTGGTAAAAAAATTTCGGATGGTGAGATCTTAAAAACCACTACTGTTGGCTCTTTACAATACGACGACTACGCTATTCTCCTATCCAGGGCACCTGTACGATCCAACATGGATGCATAGTATTCGATAACATCCCCCGTCCCCCAGTAGAAAGCATTAACGACCTTATATTAACGAATAAATAAACGCGAATAAATGAACGAACGAGCAAATATACGGCCCCTTTTAACCCCTAAGGCGATCGCCCGCGGAGCATGCGGTCACTCGCCGTACTGCTATAATACTACTGAAAGCGGCAGCTGGATAACCCCGTACGGTTTTCCTTGTCTCCTCTTAACGGAGTGGTGCCCTTAGAGAGGGCCTAGTGACTAGGGCCTAGGCACAAAAGATACCCAAATATATACACACATCCCGCTTTTATCTTTTAGTATTAGGATAGTAGAATAGATAAATCCCCCTTACGCCTTTAATAGGCCTTAAGGGGGGGGAGGCATAGCGTATATGGCAATGGTAATGGTTAACAAGAGACAGTATATAGGGGGTAGTTAAGATATGGGACACAACTACAAGCGTATAGTAATTGATCAGCAAGGCCTAGCTAGGACATAGTGAACCCTAGCTTTAGATAAGCTAGAGAAGGAAGTAGTAGTTCCTAAGGAGTTTAAAACATCTAAGGAGGAGGACGTAGCTATAGGCCTGCAGGGCCGCACTATGTGCAAACATGGCAATTTGGGGTTTTTCATCCGACTGAGGTGGCTTATAGGGTTTTCTTTATATAAACTATAAGTTTTCCCCCTATAACGGAGTAGTCTGCGTAGGCCTAGATAGGATCCGTATTAGACGTTAATTAAAGAGTTACTACTATAATTAATGGCTTAATAAAATAGAATTTAGTATTCTTTTATAAGATTCTATACTAGTTTTAATAGCCAATATTATAAAGGAGTATAGCCTTTAAGTAAGTGCTAGAAGGACTTTCCTAGTAAGTGTAAACTATAAGGTAGAGGAAACTTTAAAGGATATAAAAGAATGTAGGTGGCCTAAGTAACTAGTCTTAATAGTTAAAAGCTTAACTAGTAAGAGACTACTTAGTTTTAACGCTTCTAATATATTAAACGGTCTTTTAATTGCCCTAGGCGAGCTAAAGGCGCTAGGTAAAATAGCCTAACTTATTATCCTTTTTAAGGCTAAGTTTATAGATCTAGATATTCTAATAGACACTATATATACCTTTAATTATACCCTTATTATAAAAGATCGTATCTAGCTACTATAAAGCAGTCTTTTAAGAAGATAGTAGGTTAAGCTTTAGTACTATAGGAAAAAGACCTAGCTTACTGCTAAAAATATATTTAACTACTTATAAATAAAGCTTGCGGATAATAGTTGTAATAAAGTATATTA
>Ga0307515_10021263_pt1 | contig 11516 bp, 15 predicted proteins | sample 17_EM_MG_FD_194513 | JGI IMG/M metagenome (GOLD analysis project Ga0307515, IMG submission 194513) | Populus trichocarpa ectomycorrhiza microbial communities from riparian zone in the Pacific Northwest, United States - 17_EM | ecosystem: Host-associated > Plants > Roots > Unclassified | place... | reverse complement strand
AAGGAGGCCAAGCCGGAGCAGCCCACGAAGGAGCCGGGCCGCTGACCGGGCGGCGGGGGCGGGACCCCGGTGGCTACCGCCTCCGCCGTGCCGCCTGCCCCGTCACCCACGGGACAGCGACCCGGCCCAGGTGAGAGTCGTTCGACAACCGGCGTCGTACGGCTCCCACTTGTTGCCTCGCGCCAACGCCTTGGCCACCTCGATGCGGTCGACGAAACAACGCAGAAAGTCACGCTTCTCGGTCAGCGGTGCCGATGGCCACCCGCCTGCCCCGTACGCTCTCGACTTGCTCAGCAGATCTGCAGCCGAACCGAATCGGGTACCGGCCGAGACAAGAAGCTCCACCGCTCCCGGTTGCCCCCCGTCGGCACGAGCAACCTCGGAGAGGACTCGCCGGGCCACGTACTCCTCAAGATGCGCGCGCTTGATGCTGTTCCCTCCGTGGTGTCCCCCCGTCGCCCCTTTGGGCCGGGAGCAGCGGTACGAGGCGGTGGCGCCCACGGTGCCGTTGCTGACCATGGTCGCCCCGCACACGCAGTGAAGGACACCCAGTCCACTCAGGAGAGAAGCAGACCTCGGACCGCCCGTCCCCGGCCCTCTCGTGTCCAGCCAGGACTGGAGCCGCTCCCAGTCGTCGATGTCGAGGACGGGCTCATGGCTCATCACCGGCATCCGCGTCTGCGGGTCCACGAGGCTGCGGTACCCGACGACAGAGCGCCGGGCCCTGGTGCCGTCCGCCGACTGCGGACCGTAGACCGGCTCCACCACGTGCCCGATCAGCCGTGGATCCCTCAGGATCCGTTTCAGCGTGGACACCTCCCAGAGTGACGGCCCACGTCTGCCCTCCACCGCGGTGGAGCCTCCGGCACGCCACTTGTCAGAGAGCCGTGCGGTCTTCGTCAGCACTCCCGCCGCGTTCAGCTCCGCGCAGATGCCCGACAGCGAGCCGGGGTGACGTTCCCCGCCCGACACCTCTTCATCCTTGTGGGCAAGGATCCGGCGTACGACATCGCGAATGACCTCGGCTTCCTCCGGCACCACGATCAGCTGCCGAATCGTCAGTCCGTCCCTGCGGGCCTCGGTCACCGCGTATCCGAAAGGGGGCACACCGCCGACCCATGACCCTGCTTCCCGCAGGACCCGCTTCGTGTCGCTCACGTGACGCGCCCGGTTCACGCTCTCCTGATGTGCCGCCTCCAGGTGTCGGACCAAATCCTCCGTAGCGCCGGGGCCGTAGGCGCCTTCGGCCACCGAGACAACCGTTACGCCGAGCCCGTGGAGTCCGGCGGCAAGAGACCGGGCGGCATCCGCGTCCTGCCGGGTCAGACGGCTCAGATAGTTGACGACCACCACGTCCGCGCGGCCGTTCCGCACATCGGCCAGCATGCGCTCGAACTCCGGGCGGACTGAATCCGCGCGGTACGCCGAAACCGCCTCGTCCACGTACGCGCCCTCGTAGCGGTAGCCACGCGCGATCGCCTCCGCGCGGCACGCGGTGAGCTGCGCCCGCACGGACCCGGACGACTTGTCCGGTCGGCCGAGACTCTGCCGCACATACCCGACAGCTGTTTTTCGATCATCCATAGGGGGAATGTGCCAGCAACCAGATCACACCCACCCCTTTTGACCGATATTGGCCATGATCTGCACGCAGTTGCCTTGCACAGCCCAAGCCGGGAAGCTGCGCCCGGAACGTCTGGACCGGTAGGCTTTCCGTGTGATCTTCAAGCGCATCGGAAACGGCCGGCCGTACCCCGACCACGGCCGGGAAAGCACCCGGCAGTGGGCGGATGTCGCGCCGCGCCCGGTCCGCCTCGATCAGCTCGTGACGACCAAGGGCCAGCTCGACCTGGAAACCCTGCTCGCCGAGGACTCCACGTTCTACGGCGACCTCTTCGCGCACGTCGTGAAGTGGCAGGGCGACCTGTATCTGGAAGACGGTCTGCACCGCGCGGTCCGGGCGGCCCTCCAGCAACGCCAGGTGCTGCACGCGCGCGTGCTGGAACTGGACTGACGGCCCTTCCCGGCCCTCTTTCACTTCTTTCACTGGCCTTATTGGCCCTTTCGGGTACTACCCGGGCCAGGTCAATGATCATTTAGTAGGCATCACCGCCCGGGCGCACTACGCTGCGCCCATGAGCATGCTGACTCCCCCCGGAATGGGCGGCCAGTACCGCATCACGGGGGACAGGTACCCGCGGATGCGCCGACCCCGGGGGCGCCGCAGATTCGTGCTCGGACTCGTGGCCTCCGTCGCCGCCCTCGGCCTGATCGGCTGGGGCACCCTGCAGCTCATCGACGTCTTCACCGGTGGCGGCAGCAAGGCAACGGCAGCGGGCGCCAAGGCGGACTGCGCCACCAAGGCGACCCCCTCACCCACGGCGACGACCGCCTCCAGGACCCTGCTGAAGCCCGGCCAGATCACCGTCAACGTCCTGAACGCCACGCCCCGCAGCGGCCTCGCCAAACAGGCGGCGGACGAGCTGAAGAAGCGCGGCTTCCGCATCGGCGACGTCGGCAACGCGACCAAGGCCTACGACAAGAAGATCGCCGGCGCCGGAATAGTGCTCGGCGCGAAGTCGGCCGCCCAGGCCGCGCTGCCCGTGCTCGGCACCCAGCTCGCCGGCGCGCAGCTGAAGACGGACGCGCGGGCGTCGGCGACCGAGGTCGACCTGCTCATCGGGACGAAGTTCACAGCGCTGACGAACAAGTCGGAGGCCGACCAGGCGCTGGCCGCGCTGACCGCTCCCGCACCGGCGCCCTCCAGCACGCCGAAGAGCTGCTGACCGTCCCGCGTTGTGCGTCGTTCGGCTGCCGCGCCGTCGTGGCTGGTCGCGCAGTTCCTCGCGCCCCTAAAGGGGGGCGCTCCTGCTCGGCGCCCGCCTACTCGGCTGCGCCGTACAGGCGGTCTCCTGCGTCGCCCAGGCCCGGGACGATGTAGCCGTGCTCGTTGAGGCGCTCGTCGATCGAGGCCGTCACGACGGTGACCGGGGTGCCCGCCAGCTCGCGTTCCATGACCTCGACGCCCTCCGGGGCGGCCAGCAGGACCACGGCCGTCACGTCGTCGGCGCCGCGCTTGATCAGCTCATGGATCGCCGCGACCAGAGTGCCGCCGGTGGCGAGCATCGGGTCGAGGACGTACACCTGGCGACCGGAGAGGTCCTCCGGCATCCGGGTCGCGTACGTGGACGCCTGGAGCGTCTCCTCGTCGCGCACCATGCCCATGAAGCCCACCTCGGCGGTCGGCAGCAGCCGGACCATGCCGTCCAGCATGCCGAGACCGGCCCGCAGGATCGGCACGACCAGCGGGCGCGGGTGGGACAGCTTGACGCCCGTGGTCGAGGCGACCGGCGTCGTGATGTCGACCTGTTCGGTCCGCACGTCGCGCGTGGCCTCGTAGGCGAGCAGGGTGACCAGTTCGTCGGCGAGACGGCGGAAGGTCGCGGAGTCGGTGCGCTGGTCGCGCAGCGTGGTGAGCTTGTGAGCGACCAGAGGGTGGTCGACGACGTGAAGACGCATGGCCCTAACAGTAGCCGTGGTCCCGTGCCGGGGCTCAGCTCCCCGATCACCCTTCCGCTGGCATCAAACCGCCCGACGGAGGGAAAGTGGGAGGGATGGACCAGGGGGGACGGACTGGGGTGTCTGCCTATGCCTGACCGCGAACCGAACCGGGAACCCGCCCGGGAACCCCGGGAACAGAAATCGTCGGAGACCGAGGCCGAGCGGCGTCGGCGCCGGGCCGTCTTCCTGCGCGAGCTGACCGAGGCGCGCGAGTTGCGCGACCGTGTCCAGCCCCGCCGCGCCAGGACCGCCCGCCTCCGCCACGCCATGCGCATGCGTACATTCCGCTGGTAGTACGCGCGTTGAGGGGGTGGCCGTGCGGGGGCGGCCGGGGAAGCCGGTTACGATCCGCTGGTGGCGGCAACGAGAGCGCTGGTGAAGGGCTCGGCCGACAAGCGATCAAAAGAGCCGGACACAGGGTGCCGAAGACGTCCCCTGAACGCTCCGTTTCTGCCACGATTCCGAGTGGGTGGGGCTCGGCGCAGAGCATTCCCCACCCAAAGCCTCCGCCGGGGGGACCCCCAACCGGCACGCCTAGGACCAGTGGGAGAGTCACGGTGTACTTCGCCGCACTGCTCGCGCGCACCGAAGACGGGTGGGAAGCGAGCGACACAGAACTCGACGATGTGGAAACCCTGTCGGACCTGGCCGAACTGGCCCGTGAAGCCTCCCCCGAGGACGACACGGTGCTGGTGCTCATCGAGCAGGAGGACGCCTGGTTCGGCGTCGTCCGCGTCGACGGCGAGGACGACCCCCGGATCTACGTCTCGGACGCCGCCGCCGCTGCCCGTAGCTCGTACGGCGAGATCCTGCTCACGGCCGAGCTGCTCGGCCGCGATCCGGACGCCGACGAGACAGATCTGGACGCCCTCGACCTCGACGGCACCGAGGACGGTGAGTCGGACTCCGGTCCGGCCACCGGCTCCGCCGCCGACGACGACGAGGACGACGACACCTCCGCCGAGGCCGTACCGCACGGCCCCGTCGGCGACACCGAGATCCTTGACGACCTCGGCGTCGGCGAGAAGGAACTGCGTGCCCTGGACGCCGACGACGCGCTGAGCGCGATCGCCGACGCCCTCGGAGCGTCGGAGGTCCTGGAGACGGTGCGCTGAGCGAAGAGGGCCTGACCGTCGAGGGGCCGCCCGACCCCGTACGTGATCCATGGCGGGCCGCGATGCGGCTCGCCATGGCCGAGGCCGAGCGGGCCGTCCTCGGCGGTGACGTCCCCGTCGGTGCCGTCGTCCTGGCCGCCGACGGTACGACCGTCCTCGCGACCGGGCACAACGAGCGCGAGGCGACGGGCGATCCGACCGCGCACGCCGAGGTCCTCGCGATCCGGCGGGCCGCGGCCGACCTCGGTGAGTGGCGGCTGTCCGGCTGTACGCTCGTCGTGACGCTGGAGCCCTGCACGATGTGCGCGGGTGCCCTCGTGCAGTCCCGGGTCGACCGGGTCGTCTACGGCGCCCGCGACGAGAAGGCGGGCGCGGCCGGCTCCCTCTGGGACGTCGTACGCGACCGCCGGCTCAACCACCGTCCCGAGGTGATCGGCGGCGTCCTCGCGGACGACTGCGCGCGCCTCCTGACCGACTTCTTCCGCAACTCCTCCCGACACGACCGCTGACCTCGGCCGCATCGTCGAGGATCAACGAATACGGATTTCAGACCACACCGTACCGTGCTGTAAGGTCTCTCTCGGTAGCGTGTCCGAGCGGCCGAAGGAGCTCGCCTCGAAAGCGAGTGTGGCGCAAGTCACCGAGGGTTCAAATCCCTCCGCTACCGCTGTAGAAGGGCCTCGCCGGACGGCGGGGCCTTTCGTGCGACATCGGTCGGGTGTGGTCCGGTCAGTCTGGTCTGGTCTGAGGGGAGGCCGCGGTGGCGGTGAATTCGAAGAAGATAGCCGTCTATGTGCTCGTGGTCTTCGTGCTGTACGTGATCATCACGGACCCGTCGAAGGCGGCCGACTACGTCCAGATGGCGTTCGAGGGAATCTCGAACGCGGCGAGTGCCATAGGGGACTTCATGACCTGGATCGCCGACGGCGCCAAGTAGCCACAAGTAGCAGGACGCAGCAGCCAGGGAGTACAAGTGATCCGCCATCTGGTCCTCTTCAAGCTCAACGAGGGCGTCCAGCGCGACGAACCGCGGGTCGTCGCGGGCGCCGACGCCTTCCGTGCCCTGTCCGGCCGGATCGACGAACTCCGCTTCTGGGAGTGCGCCTGGAACATCACCGACCGCCCCATCGCCTACGACTTCGCGATCAACTCGGCGGTCGACGACGCGGACGCGCTCAAGCGGTACCTGGAGCACCCGGACCACCAGGCAGCCGCCGCGCTCTGGCGTGAGTTCGCCACATGGGTGATCGCCGACTACGAGTTCTGAGCCGAGCACGGAACCGGCCCCGCGAACTGGCCCCGCACCGGAAAGGTGCGGGGCCCTTTCGCGTCTTATGCACCAACCCTCCCTCAACACGGTGTTATGGGGTGCTTGCACACAGTGCACATGTCTTGTGATGCTATGACCGCTTTTGACGGATGAGTTGACCGATGAAGAGGTGGCGTTGACCGTGTCGGCCAGTACTGCGCCACCCCAGGAAGCCGCACCACAGCAGGCCGCCCCCGCGCAGGCCGCACCACCGCAGGCCGCAGCGCAGGAGGCCACCCCCCTGGAGGTCGCTCCCCAGGAGCCCGCCCCACAGCGCAGCCGCGGCACGGACACCCGGGCGCTCACCCAGGTGCTCTTCGGCCAGCTCAAGGTGCTGGACCCGGGTACGCCGGAGCACAACCGCGTGCGAGGGGCGCTCATCGAGGCGAACCTCCCGCTCGTGCGCTACGCCGCCGCCCGGTTCCGCTCCCGCAACGAGCCGATGGAGGACGTCGTCCAGGTCGGCACCATCGGGCTGATCAACGCCATCGACCGGTTCGACCCGGACCGGGGTGTGCAGTTCCCGACGTTCGCGATGCCGACGGTCATCGGCGAGATCAAGCGGTACTTCCGGGACAACGTCCGCACGGTCCACGTACCGCGCCGGCTGCACGAGTTGTGGGTGCAGGTCAACGGGGCGACCGAGGATCTGACGACGGCGTTCGGGCGTACCCCGACGACCGCCGAGATCGCGGAGCGGCTGCGGATCTCCGAGGACGACGTGCTCTCCTGCATCGAGGCCGGCCGCTCGTACCACGCGACCTCACTGGAAGCGGCCCAGGAGGGCGACGGCCTGCCCGGTCTGGTCGACCGGCTCGGCTACGAGGACCCGGCGCTGGACGGCGTGGAGCACCGCGACCTGGTCCGTCACCTCCTGGTCCAGCTCCCCGAGCGCGAGCAGCGGATCCTGTTGCTGCGTTACTACAGCAATCTCACCCAGTCTCAGATCAGCGCGGAACTGGGTGTCTCCCAGATGCATGTGTCCCGGCTGCTGGCCCGCAGCTTCGCGCGACTGCGCTCGGCGAACCGCATCGAGGCGTAGGGCCTGTCCGCGGGCCTAGCCGCAGGCCTTGCCGCAGGAGTCACACGAGTCACCAGGGGGCGGTCCGGGGACAACCGGACACAGGATCGAGACGTCACCTGGGAGAGCGAATCGCTCAGTGGCGTACTTCCTGACGGTTCTGGGGTGAAAAACCGTCAGACCCCCTCTTTCCAGGGCTGATTCGCGTCTTACATGTCGACATGTCACTACAGCGTGTTGCCGACATGTGACATTCTGCCGGAAGAGCGTTTGCCGTGGCTTCGGCTCCGGTATTCAGGTGAAGGCTGCGTTCCTCAGACGGGAGCGTCCGCCGCGACCGTCCGCGACCCAAAGGGGGTGGCATGTCCGCAGACCAGGGCAGCTCGAAGGTGCTCACGCTCACGAAGAGCGAGTCGGCGCCCGCCGAGCTTCACGACGTCCCGGCCCTCGTAGTGGAGGTCGAGGCAGAGGCAGCCCCGGCCGTCCCGGCCCTCCCGCCGGCTCCGCCGGCCACGGGAGCCATCGACACCCGCACCCTGTCCCGTTCCCTGTTCCTGCGGCTCGCCGCCCTCGACGAGAACAGCCCCGAACGTGCGTACGTCCGGGACACCCTCATCGAGCTGAACCTCCCCCTCGTGCGCTACGCGGCGGCCCGCTTCCGCTCCCGCAACGAGCCGATGGAGGACATCGTCCAGGTCGGCACCATCGGCCTGATCAAGGCGATCGACCGCTTCGACTGCGAACGCGGCGTCGAGTTCCCGACGTTCGCGATGCCGACGGTCGTGGGCGAGATCAAGCGGTTCTTCCGCGACACCTCGTGGTCGGTGCGCGTCCCGCGCCGCCTCCAGGAGCTGCGTCTGGCCCTCACCAAGGCCAGCGACGAGCTCTCCCAGAAGCTGGACCGTTCGCCGACGGTCCCCGAACTCGCCGTGGTCCTGGGCGTGTCCGAGGAGGACGTCGTCGACGGCCTCGCGGTCGGCAACGCGTACACGGCCTCGTCCCTGGACTCCCCGGCCCCGGAGGACGACGGCGGCGAGGGCTCCCTGGCCGACCGCCTCGGCTACGAGGACACGGCGCTGGAGGGCGTGGAGTACCGCGAGTCCCTCAAGCCGCTGCTGGCCAAACTCCCGCCGCGCGAGCGCCGGATCATCATGCTGCGCTTCTTCGCCAACATGACGCAGTCGCAGATCGGCGAGGAGGTCGGCATCTCCCAGATGCACGTGTCCCGCCTCCTGACCCGGACCCTGTCCCAGCTGCGCGAGGGCCTGATCTCCGACTGAGCCGACGGCCGAGCCGGACGGCCACCGGCCCGCCGGCTCGGCGCGATCCCCGTCCAAGGGTTCACTTCTGACGAGGCATCAGCGACGATGTCGCGATGCTTCGACCGACGCGCACGCATGCCCGCCGGGGCACCCTCGCCCTGACCAGCTCGGCGGCCGTCGCAATCTGCGCTCTGGCAGGGCTGTTGGTGGCCTGCGCGGGCGGTGACGGACAGGACGAGGGGTACGTCGCGGTCGAGCGCCCGGCGATCGGCGGTACGGCGGTCGCTCCCACCGGGGAGGTGACGTTCGTACCGCTGGAGGGACGCGAGCGGGCAACGGCGCCCGGCTCGCCCCCGGTTCAGCAGAGCCGGCCACGCGAATCCGCAACGGGCCCCGGATCACCGGCTCCTGAGGACGAGGGCGGCAACTCCGCTCGTACGAGCCCGAGTTCCCCGTCGACGACGCCGAACCCTGCGCCCGAGCCTGCACCTGCACCTGCACCTGCACCTGCGTCCACTTCGACGTCGACACCAACACCGGTACCAACACCGGTACCGTCCCCTCCCGTTGGCCCCGCCCACCTGACCACGGGTGCGCCCGTACGCGAGGCCACGGACAAGCGCTGGTGCGAGAAGGTGACGCTCGCCTTCCACAACACCGGTGGCACACCGGTCCGTTCGGGCACGGTGACCTTCGGCACGCACATCATCGACCTGCTCGGCATCGACTGGGCGACGATCGAGTCGAGGGTGGCGCTTCCTGTGCCGATCGGGGCGGGGGAGACGAGGGAGGAGTCCTGGACGGTGTGCGTGGACGCGTGGCGGGTGCCTTGGGGAATGCGGGTGGAGACGCGGGTCGTCGGGGTGGAGTGGGCGTAGGGGCGACACTGGTGTCAGAGGCATCCGGTTGGATGAGCCCGTGACTGTCCATGACGTGGCCCGCCGGCTTCCCACCATCGCCGACCTGCGGGACCTGTGCCGCTCCCTTGCGATGCTCGATGCGATCCTGAGCCCGGACTGGGAAAGTCGGTACTACTCGTTCAACGCCGCTTGGGCTGAGGGCGAGGAGATGGCCTCGATGCGCAACGGGTCGGGAGACGAGTACTCCATCGTGTTCTCGGCGGCCGGAGCCTACGTACGCGGCTTCGATCACGAATCGCCGATGAGCCCGTATGGCAACGACGGCGAGCCGTGGCCAGGAGTGATCGACGACGTTCCGGGTGTCTTCAAGCCCTTCGTCGAGGAAGCAGCGTTCACCGACGAGGACGGCGTGCCGGTCGCGACGGCTTGCATGTGGCGGGAGGCAACGGACGATCAGTGGCACCACGGCACGATCGACTTTCCTCCGGACCGTGCCGACCCTGACGGGGCCGCGAGTCTGTTCGAGCTCTTGGTCAACCGCTCCCCTGAAGCGTTCCAGCGCTTCGCCGAGGACTATTACGAGGTCTCTGTGGACCTGGGCGCGGTGAGTGACGTGTACGCCTTGCGCCCGCTGGGCCAGGAACTCGTGTCATCCCTGAACGCGCAGGTCGACCTGGCGGACCTGGCCCAGGACATCTCGGAGATCGGATATCCGCAGCACCGCTGAAGGTCGGTCCGGCTCTCAGGCACCGGGGTCGGCCTTGCTCCGGCGGCCTGCTCGGCCCGGTCGTTCAGCCGGCCGTCGCGATGAGGCGTCGAGGCTGCGGTGCGGTGGGGGCGAGTCAACCGATCCGCAGTTCGTAGCGCAGCCGTTGCCCATGGGCCGGCATCGTCATCAGGTCGGCCTGGAGGGGGCGGTCGTCGGCGTCCAGGGTGAGCCGGGTCAGCCGTAGGACCGGGGCGTCGGGGCCGATGCGCAGCGCCTGTTGCTCCGCCGCGTTCGGGAGCCCGGCCGTCACGTCCTCACGTACCCGTACGCCCACGTGTCCGAGCCGCGCGAGCAGGGTGACGGCTCCGCCGGGGATCTTGGCGACGCCGGCCAGCCCGGTGCCGCCGGCGATGTGCGCGGGGTAGTAGGTGTCCGTCAACTCGCAGGGCTCACCGTCGAGTTCGATAACCCGACGGCGTACGACCACGGCCTCGCCCTCGGGGACGCCGAGCAGGCCGGCGACCTCGTCGGAGGCCGGCACCTCCCCCGCGTGGACGATGCGCTGGGTTCCCCGGCGCCCTTGCGCCGCGGCCTGCTCGCTCCAGGCGTCGCCCTGCCCGTTCGCCCGCGGCGCCAGATAGGGCATGGAGGTACTGACCCAGTCGTCTCCGTCGACTCCGGGGTCCATCGGCGTACGTCCTGGCGCCGCTGCCTCAGCTCTGCTTCTTCAGCTCTACTTCAGCGCCAGCCAAGCCACCGCGGCGACAACCACCACGGCGACGACCACGCCGATGATCAGGCCGATGCGGGGGCCCGCCGGGGCCGGTGCCTGGCGGCTGCCGCCCTGGGGGGTCTCGTCGACGAACGCTCGGAACATCTGGGTGCTGCCCGCGGGGTCGTAGTTGCCCTCGGGGCCCTGGGTGTTGGCCATGGTGGGAGACCCTAGCGAACCTGGCGGGGCTCACCCAAGTGGGGCCCCTTCCTCACCGCTCCCACCTGCGCGTTTACGTTCGCCAATACTTGCCTTTGCCAAGTTTTTAGTCCGCCTCCTCTCCGTTTCATTTGCCTGTAGCAACCAATCTTTTCTATGGTTGCCCCAAGCAACGAATAAAGGCTCAACTCAGGGGGTGTGATGGCCGAGCAGGCGCAGTACGAGGAGTTGGTGCGTCAGTTCAGTGCCTTCGGGGCCGTGAAGCGGGAGATGGGGCGGATCATGCCGCCCGAGTGTCCCGGCGGTTCCGCCGCCGTGCTGACGCTGCTCGACCGGCACGGGGACATGCGGATGAGCCGGCTCGCCGAGCTGCTCGCCGTCGACATGTCCGTCACCAGCCGCCATGTCGCCCACGTCGCCGGGCGCGGCTGGATCGAACGGCTCCCCGACCCCGCCGACAAGCGCTCCCGCATCCTGCGGCTGACCCCTTCCGGGCACGCGCAGATCGGTGAGCTGTCGCGGCGGACCACCGAACTGCTCGCCCACCGGCTCGCCGACTGGAGCGACGAGGAGGTCGGACAGCTCGTCCGGCTCATGGCGCGGCTCCGGGACAGCTTCGGCGCCCACGCCCACGCCCACCAGACGACGCAGCACACGTAGATGACGTACACGCAGAAGACGTACACGCGCGGAAACAGACAAGGAAGCTCAATGGCAACGACCACACCAGCCGGTGTGCGGGCTCACG
>Ga0307515_10021262_pt1 | contig 11516 bp, 9 predicted proteins | sample 17_EM_MG_FD_194513 | JGI IMG/M metagenome (GOLD analysis project Ga0307515, IMG submission 194513) | Populus trichocarpa ectomycorrhiza microbial communities from riparian zone in the Pacific Northwest, United States - 17_EM | ecosystem: Host-associated > Plants > Roots > Unclassified | place... | reverse complement strand
CTCCTTTAATATAACCGGTCAATTTAGTCCATGCAGATATCTAATTACATCATTCGCCATGTCACAGTCCGGGTTAAATTGTTTTTTTTTTAATGTAAAAAAAATATTAAAATTTTACTAATATTTTTTTATAAAAAAATAAAAAAAATTATATGGAGGCTAATTCAATATGATATGGTCAACTTGACGAGTCTAAAAGCAATTTGAATACTGGTAAATACGTAATTTGTCTCAAAATAAATATTCAAGATGAAATTTTTTGTATAACTACCCAGACGACAACATATTGAATCGATTAAGGTCAGCTCGGGTTAACTAACTAATTCGCATGTTGGGTTATAAGACCATGATAATCCTATAAAAAAATAAAACAAAACATATCATGAGACTATGATAATCTTACAAAAAACTTAATGTTGAAAGATAAAATTGAAAAATAAATTCAATTTAACAAAGGATCCAAAAAAAATTATCCGAATTAACTAAGGTTAATCTATGAAATTTTTAATTCTTCATTTGCTATTTTAAAACCTCAATTGGACATTCTGTAATTTAAAGAAATCGAATCTTATTGTTTTTTTTTCCTTTGATAAAAAATTTAATTGTTAGATCAGCTCTTTAATTTGAGATTAATTTATTTTTATTCTTTTTTCTTTGGTGTTTGACCTCTTTTAGTAATTAACTAGTCTATTGACACAAGCTTCGCCGTGGGTCAAATAATTTTTAAAAAATATAAAAAAATATTAAAAGCATGAAGATTTTGTTGATTGTGTTATTAAACCTGACTTAATGGCTCACTCTTGAAATTTCATAACCTAACTCTTTGTCTAACTCGAGTTTCAAACTAAATCACGCTAGAGTTATCCCAAATTAAATTAATTTATTTCATGGATCAAAATGCAATCTTAATGACCGGTAAAAACATGACTTAACTTTTAACAAAACTTCAAGATAATATTTTTTCCATTAAAACTATTGAGATAATGACATCTTAAATCGATCTTAGTTCCAAAGCAAATTATGTCATTGACTCCATTGAGTTTAATAATTTATTTTTTTAGATTACTTGTTTAATTATATAATAAAAATATATGGTGACAAAATTAAACACCAACCTAAAAATAAAAACTTATTTGAGATAGTGATAACCCTAAATAGAAAAAAAAAAACTAGTGTAGTTTATTTCTCAACCAATCCAATATTGAAGGATAAAATAAAAAAAACTATTAAAAACAATCAACGGACCAAAAACCAAAAAATAATATCTGGCTAGTAGGTGAACTCGTCAAACCTATGAACCGGGTAACCCGGGCTAGCATGTCAAACCTGTGAACCAGGTTATAGACTCCGGTGAGAATATTTTGTTTTTCCAAAACTATTTTTTATTTAACTACATGATAAAAAAATATACGATCGCAAAATAAAAACATCAACCTATACTGAGATGCTGTAAAAAATTAAACAAAAAATAAAATTAAAAAAAATCAATTAAAAAAAATAAAAAATGACTCGAATAAACCTATGTTAATTTGTCAAACTTGTGGCCCGAGTCATGAAACTGAGATAACCTTATAGAAAGCAATCCAAAATAAATCACGAATCCTAATTCCCAATCAACCCAATGATGAATGATGAAATTGAAAAAAAAATCAATTAGAAAAAGAAAAAAAACTTGAGTCCATTGAGTTAACTTATCAAACTAGTGGTTCGGATCATGAAATTATAAGAACCTCATAAAAAGTAAATTAAAAAAAAATCTTGAAGCTCAATCCCAATAAACTAATGTCAAATGATGAAATTGAAATTGAAATATTGACTAAAAAAAGAACACAAAAAGGGTTCGAGTCAACTTGAGTTAATAAAAACATGACCCGAGTCATGAAATGGGGATGACCTTATAGAAAACAAACTAAAACAAATTAAAAAGACTAATTCTCAATCAACTCAATATTAAAGGATGAAATTGAGAGAGAAAATCAATTAGAAAAATAGAAAAAAAACTCGAGTTAACCCATTAAACTATCAGTTCGGGTCATGAGATTAGGATAACCTTATAAAAAGTAAATTAGAAAAATTATGAAATTCAATCTTCAATAAATTTAATATTAAATGATAAAATTAAAATTAAAAAAGAAAAACATAGATTATAAAAAAGAAAAAAAAAAGCATAAAAAAACAAAACAAAATTTTATTATAGTAGAAAGTATTTTGCGAGGAGAGGACACAATAAAACCCTACCTTTTTTTGAGTTTTTTTTTTTTTCTTTTTTGTTAAGCACTAACAATATATTTCCTTGGAAACTAGCTAATTAATTTATTGCGACTGAATATTCGAAGTCGAGACAAATATACTTGATAGACAAATATATACAGTTGTATTTATGTCCTTGGTTAGTAAAAGGATGAAGTTTTCAGTCTCAATACATGAGATTGTTGTACTTATTTAGTTCGTTCAAATGTTCTACAAAAATAGACAAGAATATAGGTTACTAGGCTGTCTGACTTCATCCAACTTTAAATCAATTTGTTGCAGGTAAATTGACACCATGGAATTTCATCATATATATAAATACGTAAATATTGTCCACTGATTACTTGGAGGTGGATGCCTGCCGTGGTCACTAAACAGCCATTGTGAACTGTTGACCCTCTTCTCTGGTGGCGAATGGGTACCAGTGAACGTTACTCTTTTGCGATACAAAATGTCGCTTTAAATTAAGCTTCTCCAAAAAGGGTCCAGTACCCATTAATTTAAATTCACCAATAAATAACTTGTTGAGTATTAGCTTTTGAATTGGAATTTTGACCATGTAGTAGTTGTGAGTTTCGAATATTGCCAGCCGTCTTAATTCTTTCCTATTTTCATGAGGGCTTGATCTTCTTATCTTGATCTGCTCATAAAACTTTCTTATGTGATTAGGTAATAGTAACTACAAATTAAAGACACAAGGAAATTCTACCGAACCTGCTGCAAAACGATACGGTGGTGGGAATTGGTAAAGCCATGTTTATTCCATGCATGTAGCTGTGCTCGTCAGCCTAAACGGCGTTGATTTCGGTGATTCCATCCTTTCTTTTCTTTATCTTTCTTTTCGATACTCAAAGAGTGAGAGAAGGTGAAAAACCAAATTTCAAAGCAACACATGCCTGTATTCTGATCTCACGAATCACCATGAAGAAGCTAATATTCTTCCGAAAAGGTTATTTTAATCGTATCAACAGACAAAAGATGGACATAAATGTACTGGTACTGCATGATCATGATTCGATTTATAATTGAAGTCAGCATTATTTTGTGCTCAAACCCAAGAGTGAATTCTACTGGGTTGCTGTCCAAAAATGCTCATTAGGTCACTGATCATATAACACTCGACAGTTTTAATTATTAAAAAAAAAAAGGAATTGTTTCAACAAATAGCTACTTATCGTTTAGTTTAATCTGTTGGCCTGATTTCAAAGATGGGATTTTCTGTGTAAACAGCTAGCTTGTTACACATTGCATATGATTAATTTACCAGTAATATGGTAAGAAATATTAAAGTTAACAAGCATATATTTACATGTAGATGATCAGGTGATAAGCAAAAGCAATATATGCACGCGAGCACCCCCATATATGCCTCCTTGCTTGGTCTGCCCTGACAAACCCCTACAAACATGTAAAAATAATTAAGAGGATGGTATATGAGGAGCTAGGTATCTTAATTTACGAATTGCTGGCCATGGGAACTCGCTACCCTAAGGTTTAGCTTAATTTTGTTGCAACGTGGAAAAGAATGGAGTCCTTTTCTAGGAAAGATATAAAATTAATTAATGCTCAAGCTTTCAAATATGTATTTAAGAGAGAGAGAGAGAGAGGAAGGAATAGTTCTTACAAGACAAACACATGGGATATGGAATATAGCCGTAGCATTTGACAACATAACAAGTGATCCATAGAGACATGTTGACCGGATATTACCATACTATTGTACAAACTGGCTATTATTATTAAGTAATCCAAAGACAGAGAGAGAATTTATTAGCCTTAATAAACTAAGACAATATATACAAAAAATTTCATTTCCCGGAGAATCTAGAGCGCATCAGGCGCTATGGCTTCGAAATCTATAATTAAGAAAAGATTAACATTTTCTGGTCATCATCTAGTTGTTATTGCAATCAACTCATATAAACAAACAAATAAAAAGCAAAGCATGGGTTTTCGAGCATAATGAAATAGAGAATGCAGCATAAATTTTAAACGGGGGGTTGGACAAAAGTAAAGAAAGAACAAGAGAAGAGAGTAAATAACCTAGACAAGGTCACGTCCACAAGTCACGTGATGGGAACCCCGTGTTGACGCCGAGGAATAAGGTTTGTTTTCCTTTGATATAGTATATTTCTTCCATGCCCGAGGTGGGGCTTCACAGGTGGGTTTAGCCGAGGAATACTTGGACATGGAGAGGGAATAATGGAGATGGCATAAATAAGATTACAGATTAGACGAATAACTACTCTCGGTGATCATGACTTGAACATCGGGGTTGTCTTCCTTTTCCGTTTCTCACTTACCACGCGCCTCTTTAAGAATTTATGTAGAAATGTCACAGGGTTTAGTTTTTAAAATGTTTTTTATTTTAAAATATATTAAAATAATATTTTTTTTAAAATATTATTTTTGACATTAGCACATCAAAATAATCTGAAAAAATAAAAATATATTAATTTAAAATAAAAAAAAATATTTTTTTTCAAAAGCATTTCTGAAACGCAATGTGAAGCTGCACAACCACGTACTAGCCTCTAGAGTTTGTTGTCATGTACTCAAATCATGCTCAAAATTTAATAGCTATTCTATGTATGTGTGTAGCAGTAAGCATTTTTAATTGAAAAAACCAACCAAACTAGAATTTATTTTTATATATATTCAAGAGTAAATTTAACTGGAAACTGGTTTAAGTCGATCAGTTTCAATTCAGTTCAGTTTGGTTTTTTAAAGAGAAAAACTGGCAAAATCTTTGGGATTTCTTCTGCTTGTTATAGCCAAATCCAGTTGTCTAACTTACACAATCCAACAAATAGTAAATTAAAAACTTTGATGAATCAATTTTTCAAATTCAAACCACATTATCTTAAACTAGATTTCGTTGAGGGAAATTGACAATAGCTTATTTATAAAAATTTAAGATGTTGTGTTCAACTGAGAAGGTGGAAAAGAATAGTTTGGGGTTGTATTGCTGGGTTTTGTAGAGGGAGATCATGAGAGGCAGAAAACAAGGAGATCAAGAGAAGAGAAAAGAAGTTTTTATCTTGTGATGGAAGTTGGTTTGGTTAGATATATGGTGAAGAAGATGTCTTAGTGGAGGGAGAACAAGAGGGGGGTGACTTTGAATGATTTAAGAGTTATAGTTTATGTATTTGAGGAGAGAAGAGAAGCTTATATACATGTTTGCTTTTTATAATAAGGTTTTATTTTGGTTAAATCAGTTTAATTCGGTCTGGTTCAATTGGTTTCACACTTTTGAAACTAAAAATGAACTAGATTGAATATTTTTTTTTTTTGGTTTTCTAATCAATTCATTTAGTTGTTTTTTCATAGTTAATTTTTTTTATTTTCTTGTTTGATCGATTGTTTGATTTTTTTACTCATCTCTATATACGTGTGTGGTTAATTGGTTAAAAGATCTCTTAACCTTTTGGTCAAGCCCAATTAAATCCACTAATCCAAGACCTTTTTAATTTTCTAATTTTAATTTTTTAAAATAACACGTAAATACAATGTATTGTCTTCATGATATTTGTCAAGTATTTGTCAATTGAACCTTGTTATGTGTCTTGTTATGTAACATACACGCAATTTATATATCCATCCCATATTTCTCTCAAAAACAATTAAGATAAGGTTAGGTTTGTTAATTGTATCCGATCTTTTTTAAATATAAAAATTAACTTAAGTTTTAAAACATATTTCCTTTTTCAAAACAAGTCCAAAATTGATAACAAATTAATTCCAAATAATTGATTATAAATTAACCAAATTTTTGCTCTAATAATAGAAGCATTTATTATTAAAAGACTAATGAAAAAGTAGCCAATAAAAACAAGATAAGTTTTAAGTATATAATTAAAAAAAAAGGCATCAAATAATGTTTTTAGCCTAACTATTTAGACAATTTCACAATACCTTCTAGCCCTCTAAATAAGTCTATACATGTGTACATGATTACTATTATAAATCTTGAACCATAAAACAAAGGGATGTAAAATCAAATCAATAGTTACATTCCAATCTAGCACCCGCTAGCTCATGAAAGATTAGATCATATTTCCTACCCAACTAAATTGCCTATAGAATTCTGTGAGCCAACATTATAAGAGCCTAACACTAAAAGTTTCCTCTGAAAAGATGATTCCATTGTATTAGAACTTGGCAAGCACTATTGTATGCCTAATCATGAACCGACTCTATAGTTTCTAGGACTCATGATAGTGAAGAAAAAAATGTCTTTATGTCTTCTGGTGAAATATAAGTTATTCTGGCATATGAGATCTATGGAATTAATTTTTTTTATAGGTGGTTAGCTGAATTTCTTGTTTATAAAGGGGTAAAAATTCTCTTTTTGATTCTTCATAATTAATCTATTTCTTAAACTCTTGGATATTTCAATCAAAATCACTTAAGCATAATTTTCCATATGAACAAGGTCAAAAATTAAAATCCTTCCATTTAGGCAAGCATTGGCCAAAATCTATGAATGAAAGAAAGTGAAGATTTTCTCTTTTCTTTTGAAAAATTCTCATGATCCTGGTGCCTTTGATCCATCACAATCTTATACTGCTTGCTTGACATCCTCCATTATGACTTCTTGCTCCAATTGTCTCACTTGAGTAGAATTAAGTTTACTAAAGCCATCTGACCCTATAGTAACCCTTATTGCCATATTTTTAGCAGACAATCTTCATGTTGCTTCAGCACATTTGCTGACCTCTCACTGCTCCGAATGGAGTCGTTGCAATTCATTTATTTCGAACTTTATGTGTCTAAATAAAAACTACCAATTACATTACAATCTAACTCAACAAAAAAAACTTAAAAAATTCTGAGAGGACCAGAATCAACTCTACCTAATCCAATAGCTGATTAATTAAACCACGAAGAAGAAAATGGATGCATGAATAGTTAGGGACATAGTTAGACATTGATTTAAAGTTAAAGGACAATTTTGCCCATAAACAATAAGTGGAATCAAAATAATTATATAAAGAAATTAAGGCATGACCAAATAATTAACTCCCCTAACTAAAAACACTTGCAAATTTTATATATATATATATATATATCACTTCAACTTTAGGTTTCACTCTGTTTATATTTTCCCTTAAAAAACAACGTAAGTTGAAAACTACTCAAGTAACTATGAATTCTACTAATCTCAACAAAACGGGAGAAATTTGACCAGAGATTTTCAGGGGGGCATTAATTGGAGAAATAAAAGCGCGTGGGGTATCAACTTTTTTGAAATTTAAAGGGAAAGTGGGTCAGACTTCAGAGAGAGTTTTGCATGTGGGTCTGCGACCCTGGTGTCGCCGGACACCCCAGCCAATCTGACACCCTTCTTCTCTTATAATTCCTCTTGCTATTTTCAATTTTCAATTTTCAATTTTCAATCCCCCCCTATCTATATTTCTCAGCTTGAAAAGAGGCTCGCACGTGTACAGCTCGATCTTTATCGACAATCTGCTACGTGCGCACCAAGACTTGAAGAGACCGATGGGAGTTTTCCTCCGCGTGGCTTATCTTGTGTCCTCTGTAAAATGGAAGTTGGAGAAAGGAGACACACACTTGATTGACTTGACTAGAGCTGGCAAAATAATGGTCGGTTCAGGCCAAGAGAATTAAATTTGGGTTGGAACTGCTATATTAATTAGATCAGCAAAATATTCTCAACTTGCCATTAATTTTCTATTGGAAGTCTTTGCAGGTGGACGCTGCTATTTTTATTCTTTTTTTTAGAGATCCATCGTGCTAATCTTTACTGTGTCATGATCATAGATTATTAGATTACATTAATTATTTAATCTTCGTAAATTCCCAATTACGTCCAAGAAAAGAACATCTAGTGCTTAAATTCCCTTGATATCGACACCCTTTTAGCTCTTAATTAGATTTTTTTTTTCTTAATTGTTAATTGAACAAAGATTAATGCATAGGATACGTTGCATGGAAGAGGCCAACAACTGCAGCATTTGAACAGGTATATATATATTTTTTAATCTGGGCCTGCCAGTCAATCCTCGTTCATAAAATAAAGGGGGGGTAGTACTCTAATTGAAGCAAAAGGCATATGAAAATCACAAAAGAAAATATATAAAAAGAAATGTTATGTAAGAACATAAGGAGGGAGCAGCTCTAGGGAATCTAAAAGAGTCATGATCCATCAACGTATAGAGATTGTGAGTGCTGGAAAAAATAATTTATGATCAATTAGACTCACTCAGTTATCCCTTCTAATATTCCCATGGAACGATTCCTGTTTTGTTTTCTCAAATCCCATCCATTTTTCTCTGCAAAACACCAGGCACCATTAATTAATATATGATCCCCTGCAAAACTACTCTTATTTTCGTTGTCCATTATAAAACAGATAAAGGGTCCCCTCTCCCGGCTCTCTCTGAAGAAATGTTTCTGACCCTTCTGCATCCTTAAATTTTATACAGCTTTCTCTTTTTACATACTTTTCATCTAGACCATCATCCCCAGAAAGACTGCATCACTCTCTCTTTTCGAGCATTTTTTTTTAAATCTCTCTCACTACCACTCTCAAACTTTGCAATTCCTTTAATTCCCTCACTATTTATATTTCTTTCTATGATCTTCTATATATTGATCAACCCTAGATGGATCCTACTAAAAGAAAGCTAGCCTATTCATAATTTCTCTCGTCTTTACATTTATATATACCCCCCTCTCAACACCCGTGCGAATCATAAGGTACTCATGAGATAATCATTATATAATCACAACGATTCGTTTGTTTTTCAGCTATAAATCCCCCATAGCGCTCTTCCTTCAAAGTTTTCTCCCATTCACTTGCTTTCCATTTTACCTTCCTTATTTTTCCTATTTTGATCAACCTCTTAATTAGTCATATATATCTCTTTCGTTCTTTCTCCCTTGCTACTCCCAAACCTGACTGAATTAGATCTCCATCTTCTTCATGCCCTTAAGTTCCAAACACATGATGAGAGCTGCATCTCCTTTTCCTTATCTTTCATTGCAGATAAGCCCACCAGCAGTGCTGGAAGCTAAAGAAACGGGCGATGATGGAGGACTAGCAAGAAAAGCCCTCTGCAAGGATAGGAGCTCAGCTACAGATTCTGGTAGTAGTGGAAGCGATTTAAGCCATGAAAATGGTTTGTTCAATCAAGACAGGATCGCTTATAATCTTGGTCCTAGCCAGCCAACTTTGAGCTTAGGGTTTGATATGGCAGATTTGAGTTCTCCATCATTTCAACTACCAAGAAATCTTAATCACCTCCACCACCACAACCCTCAAATCTATGGGGGTGATTTCAAGAGAAGTGCAAGAATGATTAGTGGAGTGAGAAGAAGCAAGAGGGCTCCTAGAATGAGATGGACCACAACTCTCCATGCCCATTTTGTCCATGCTGTCCAGCTTCTTGGTGGCCATGAAAGTAATACTCCAAAACAATCTAAGATATTTCTCAAAAACTTGCACCCACTAGTTCATTTCTATATCTGAAGTTTGTTTTTAGTGGTTTTCTCTTCTTATTTGACAACAACAGAAGAGATTATTTGTTAATATAAAAGAGAAGAAAGTTTAAACTTTTCTCTTTGAAAATATTTATTGTTACAGGAGCAACACCTAAATCAGTCCTAGAGTTGATGAATGTGAAGGATCTTACCCTAGCTCACGTGAAGAGTCACTTGCAGGTGGGATTACTGTGTTCAATCTGCATTGCTTTGAATTTGTTAATTTTAGGAGATTTTCAAGATTTTTCAACTTATTTTTGCACTTTTAACGTTTCATATCTCTATGTATTGCTGTGACTTGCTTGTAGTGGGGAGGGAAATTACAAGGGGTAAGGACAAAAGAGCATCTCTAAAGTAATCTTAATAATGTGGACTTTTTCTCATTTTTCCTCTGGGTGTTCATGCAGATGTATAGAACAGTGAAGAGCACTGACAAAGGGTCAGGTAAATTATAATGTCCCCATACGAATTGAACTCAATGTTTAATCTTTTCCATAATTGTCTTTGCTAGAGAGAGTTTGCGATTCAAGTGTGGCCAAAAACTCTATCATGATTTACTTTTTTCAACTAATTAAAGCCAAAATAATAATAATAATGTTGGGATCGAACTGACTGAATGTATTAGTCCATATATGAATTATTTTGCTTAGTGTCTGATAAAGCAGGAGCAATGACTCGATTTATGATGATTACAGGTCAAGGGCAGACAGATATGGGTTTGAACCAAAGGGCAAGGATTCTTGAGGTGGATGCTGCAGGTTTATCGAGTGGAAAAGCTGATGCCAGCAACCCTTCTCAATCTCTCAATAACCCATCACCACCATCATCACTACCTTCTGTACAAAAAAACCAAAGGTGTGACCAGTGATTCTCGTTTCTTCTCGTCTCTTTATTCTTTTTGTCATTATAAGGTGAATCTTATCCTCTCAAGAAAATTTTATTTTTAAAAAAAATGGCAAAGTACAATTCCATCTTCAATGAATGCATTAAGCCAATGCAAACATTTATTCATGCACGAATTCACACAGATGCCTTTGGCGATGGACTTCAATTTGGTCCAACATGTTCTGTCTTAGTTTTCTGTGTAGATGATAGGTTTCAATAATTGAGTGATGTCTCTATATATATCTTAATGAAGCTCGCCTAGGGTTTCTAGGATAAGTGTGGTGATTTACGTACGCGTACCTTTCATATATATATCAGTAATGTTCCCTAGCATGCTCTTCATCCGTTAGATTATGAATGTAGCTTAATCCCAATGTACGGGAAAGTCAAGGACTTGGTTCCAATCTCAATGTTATTTTATTCCAAGGGTTATTTGGTTTGGTCTCCAGTGCACAACTCAGAACCTTAAATAGTCATGTTAGCATTTTTAGTCGATCGAGTCATTAATGTTTCATCGTTGGCTGGATTCCCTTGTCTTATTCCTGTGGACAATCAATTCAAAACCAGAAGACTGAGTTTTGATCCCCATATTTGAATCTTTAATATGGATCTCCTGTGTTTCCATGCTTTTCTTCTTTCTTAACAATGCTATTAATTTTGTTTTTCTCTGTGCCGGTTAGCTACAATTAAGTTTTTTCCATAGCCTTATAATGTAAGATCTCATGATAGATCAAGAGACAAAAAAAAATGGAAAATGGAAAATTAATCTTGATATATATATATATATATATATATATATATATATATATATATATATATATAGAGAGAGAGAGAGAGAGAGAGAGAGAGAGAGAGAGAGAGATATATAAAAAAAA
>Ga0307515_10021261_pt1 | contig 11516 bp, 6 predicted proteins | sample 17_EM_MG_FD_194513 | JGI IMG/M metagenome (GOLD analysis project Ga0307515, IMG submission 194513) | Populus trichocarpa ectomycorrhiza microbial communities from riparian zone in the Pacific Northwest, United States - 17_EM | ecosystem: Host-associated > Plants > Roots > Unclassified | place... | reverse complement strand
CAAGGGTTAAATAACTTGATGATTACAAAATGAGAGTTTAGGGACATTGTTCTCTTTTTATTTTTTTCAATTTCTTATGTTAGTGAAATTCATTTTTTCCTATACCTTGGAACACATATTTATCATTCTTTTTTCTTTAATAGGTTATATGGACTCCCAGAATTTAAGATATTTAGGAATAAAGGTGATATATTGAATAATTAGCTTATTTTTTAGTTTAAGCAATCTGTTCATTCTTCATAGTCAAGATATTTAACGATTTGATATGAAAAGTTTAGAGGAGTGGTAAGTAAATTAGGTGACTAGTAACTATGATAGTAGCATGCAGTGCATGCTTGTTAAGTTAAAGTGACTAGTAGTTGTGATGATAACAGGTGGTTCCTAGTAAGTCAATGTGACCAGTAGTTGTATTAGTAGCATGTGGTTCCTGGTAAAACAGGTGACTGGTAGCTATGATAGTAGCATGTAATGTCTGGCAAGTCAGGTGACTGGTAGCTCTGATAATAATAGATAATAAAAAATGAATCCAAGCACGCTGTCTAAATCCAAGCATGTTAGGTTCAGGATACGCCCCTAGCCCAAGCACGTAGAGCTTTGGGCATGGAAGCCCGTGCTGATGTGCTTTAGGGAGTATTGCCTGAGCCCAGGTTCCTTGATGCTAGGCTCGAGCTGTAACACACACATATATAGCTGGCACCCAATTACAAATACAATTTATCAAAAGTTTAGATGGTACAATAATCAGAATGCTGGAATGAATTGTCGCTTGTTATAAATTCAATTCAATAATATGGTACGTTGCTTAACAAAATTGGGAAGTGGTCCACCAGTTTTTAGCAAGCATAAACTGTGAGAAATAATAAATGGTCAAAATACATGAAAGATGCCATGGATTTGCCTACAGACATGATGGATATCTACCCTTGTACAGGATAAGATAGGGGTTCCCACTTCCCACCATTATGGTAGCTCAATCGTGTGTTATTGCTCAAAGAAGTCTGCCCCACAAAAGTTAGGTTAAATGGGAATTCAAAAATCAAACACAAGCTATATGTTGATGCAAATTGAAGTTTGTCATGATCTAGTCATGCCTTTGTTTCGAAGATCTTGCAAGGAATCATCAACCCTGGACAAAAATTGCCAATTGGTTCAGAAGCAAAGGCAGATCTTGTGTGTGGTGGTGCCGAAGGAACACAAGCAGGATGTTTTTTGTGTTCGAGGGAATCTCATAATGTATACTTTCACCATGTGAATCACTCATAAAGCTCTGATTAACTTGATGATTTCCAAATTTCTTTGATGGTTCAATGATTTTCTGCATCTTGATTTCTGTGAATCCATATATCCACCATGTATTCTGTACCCATTTCACATAATTGTTATTAAAATTTGAAACTGAACGATTCCATTTCTTCCAAATTAACTATAAAGACTTTACTTTCAAATGTGAAGACTTTTATTTCCATGATTTTATTTATCTCTTACTGCACCATCCCAAACTGTGAGTCAATGTCAATTACGAGTCTAACTCAAGATTCGCAGAGCATAATTTGTCCCGTCTAAAAGGTGGTGGGGATCACACCAGCTACAGTCTGAAGATCGGGTTTTGACAAGATTGAGGTTCTATCAAAGCTTGAAGGAGGGACTTATAATTAAAGCAACAAGTCCAAATTGTTTTTTAGGATCAAGTGCTATTCCCAGTAAGGGACCCCATTTTATCTCTAAACTTCATGTGGGTTTGTCTCCTGAGAGGTTGGGTAGTCCATTCAAGAGCTCCAAATATTGCCCAAACATGTTAAAAATGCAATACCCCATGTCCTTCCTTTCTCCTTCTCTCTTCTTTTGATAGCGAGGTGAGAGAATTCCACACTAGTATACTGAGTATTTTGTAATTTATAAAAATACTTTGAATTCAAAATAAGGAGTACTGCTACCCTGCTATATCCTACTTTCATCGGATCAAGTTAAGGATGCCATGTGCAATATTATCAGCAATAAGGAGCCTCTTCAAGATCATATAAACCACTTTGCCCTTTGTGTTTTATTTTAATGGTTAGAATAATTCATAATCAGAATATATTCCTGAACCGGAGCCCACATGATCACATGCAATCTTAAATATGTGACTGTGAGAAATTGAGGTTCAGGCATAGCCTAATCTTTATCTGATTAAACGCTTTAAGCAAGGACAAGATTGATGTTCATTGAAAAATAGAGCATTGATATTCATCTAGATTTAGCTTTAGTTTGTCAATTGCAGAGTAAGGGCATCTTCAATGCTGAACCCAAAAGTAAAAAAAAAAAAAAGTAAAAAAAAGAGTTTAATTTGGCTCATCATCCCTGCCCTAATGGGATAGCCAAAACAATAAGCAAAATCCCTTCTATTATTCCCAAGTATCTTTCAAAAAAGCTATAATTAAAGGGAGGAAATCTAGCCATTGATTTATTATAAAGAAAGGATAAAGACTGGAACTTGAGTATGATAAAGAGATGAGTTAAAATTTGGATTTTTTAAATAGTATTTTTAATTGGAATACATATAAAAAAATTATATTTATACTATTTAAAATACCATATTAATAATTTTCTCAAGTTAAACTCTCGCCAATCATATTAGTCAATTTCAAAAATCCCACACACTAGTCTAATCAATAAAACTTGATTAGATTTACTGGGCATGGACTAATTTATAGGTACTTTTTATTGACTATCTTTAATATTGTACATGATATTTATGTAATAATATAAGTACTATCTTGTAACAAAAGAAACAAAAATACCAAGAATAGATCATGCATATTTTCATGTGTCTCTTATTTTAAAAGTATAAAAATACATCCTAAAACTATAGATAGATTTATTTTATGTTTATATTTATCTTTTCAATTAAATATATTTCTGTATTTATTGTCTCTATTTTTTTTATTCTAAAATAATAATTAAGCGTCGTCTCTGATTCTATTATATTTGGTATCCGAGTATAAGACACCACTTTTACCATAAAATATACTCTTATGGTTATTTATAAAGCAAGTCTAGAAAGTATAATATAAAGTAACATAAAATCACAATATATAACACTTTGTATACCTATCACTTCTTGAGTAAAGTCTTCACAGCATTTGGGTATCACACCCTATTTCACGATAGATATGAATGGTATACGCCGTCTGGCATCAGTGACAAGAGATTCGTTTGCCTTTGTAGGACAGTCTTTTTTTCCTTTTCTTCTCTCTAAAGGAACTTAGTTTTTCACATGCATTTGATAGATCACAAAATACACTGAATGGTAGCATTAAGTGTTTTGTTTTATTTCTGGGATCACGCATTTGATGGATTGAGCACAGTAGAGAGGACGAACACCGACTGAAACAGTCATTTGGTCCCTGTCCCTGATAGATATATAGTGAGCTTCGTGTCTTACATAATTATCATAAATCACAATCCAAAGCCACTTCGGAACTCTACAGTGGCCCTCACAGGCACATATGTTGTCCAGCAGCTAAGAGCAATACCATTGTACGTATCTAAACCAATGCCTACATCTTAGTTTCCACCAATCCATGACAGTTTCGTTGCACTCTCAAAACCTCCAACGTGTCCTTCAAAAGTTATCCTCTTGTGGTACTGTGTTTACCTTAGCTAAAACAGTGTCATATCCAATAATCAGTCTATAAGTCACCCATTGTATCTTGTTTTCCCTCTTCACTGCTGGTTTTTATTCCTGATTGCGCTTATCATGGAAACATGGGGGATATTGTAGGGATAAGAAACTGTAGTTCATTGTCGGGTTTTGTCAGCATTTAAGGTCCCAGAACAAACTTCATTTTCTGCTAGTGGTTTCACTAGCTTGAAAGAGAAACTTCATGTTACGTGCTGCTTAATTCCAATCCTACTCCTAAGAAGATCGATCCAAGGGACGGTGACTTGATGTGGCCAGTCCCGAGTTATGAAAAACTACTAGTTTTGGCCACAAAGACCCACAGATATTAAAAGGAAATGGGCGCTCAGGGTGCAGCAAGAAAATGACAATACGTAAACTTTCACAACTGGGTGGTGTGACAAACGGGGCATGAAAAGGGCTTGACATTATCTCATCTTGTGTGGAGGTCCAGACATACAGCAAAATAGATTCTGCTGTTCATGTACTATGAGCAGTGATCTAGGAACTACATACTGTTGAATTGTATAAACGAATGCAAACTACATGTTTAACCCTTTCAACAGAGTAACAACTTCTCAGCTTATCTTCCAAGCCTGTAATAGCTTCAATTGTTTCCAGGGGTCTATTCCATTACCTTAGATCAAAGATCAAATTATTTTACCTTCAGTACTCCTTACAGTGCATGCAGCTATAATCTATTTTACCTGTATGATTGAAAGGGGGCAACAAAATGATCTTCCATGATCCATACCTTTTCCTTGGCAATACCAAGCTAGATGACAGCCAGCAGGTAAGTTGCTTCATCTCTATTATTGTTCCGTTCCCTCACAGTTTTGAAGCGGACTCATCCCCAACCCTGATGATCCATCCAACATGGTTTATGGTTACTGAGGCTGAAAAGTACATGCGTTACTACTGAGCTGCTGGCCATCAGTTTGAGAATCAATTTCGAAAGTCTCAGTTTGTCACAAAACTCAAATTTTAGCATTCAGAATTGTGCGAACTCATATTCCTAGAAGCAATGCATCCACAGGACGCTACTTTAATCTCCGGTGCTGTCCTGATATACTAGTAGTATTTTCAAATGATTTTTTATACTCTTGAGGCAGGTAGGTTACCCGAAAACTATAACATTTGAAACACTTAGCAACAATTTTATGCAGTCCTTTCACATGGTTGTCCACCATAAACTTGTGGACTGCAAGTCAACACGCTGCATGTGTTATTCATGATAATAACAGGGAATGTAGATTTTCAACTTAAGTGACAGTCAAATCACAGAATAGAGCAACTACCAAGATATACACAAAGTTGATACAGGCAAGTGGTTTTCTTGTAACATTTGAGGCAATCTAGTTAATTCAGTTTCAAGGGTCCGCAGTCATGTTGAGGAAGGGCGCGGGAGTCGCTTAGCAATTTCCTGCAAATTGAAGAGGTTGTCAGATTACAATTAAAAGTGGAACCTTTAAGTATAATTAACCAGAGACTCAATTGCATCAAAGTAATTTCTTTTCTAGTAGAATCATGCTATAGAAATAAAGCACATAAGTGTCAGTGGTACCTCAAACAGTTGATTTATATTATCTGCAGTTTTTGCAGATGTCTCAATAAAGAACATCCCATTCTTCTCCGCATATTCAATGCCATCCTTCAATTATTAAAAAGCAAAACACATTAAAATATATTCAGCAATTAGGAACGATCTATTCCCAATAAATAACTATACTTGCTTGAGTGGGTACTTCTCGCTTCTCATGAAGATCAGCCTTGTTACCTACTAAAGCCATGACTATATCAGGGCTCCCATGTTTTTGTAGCTCCTGTTACACAATAGGATATAAGCCAAGAAAATAAACTTTCACATGAGCAGAGAGGATAAATCATTGAGCAAATGGTAAAGCTTAAATGCACTTAACAAGTCTATGAAACATCTCTGGCTAAATTCAGAGAAAGAGAGAAGAGAGGTATTTATATTCTGATGGAAGACAGAAAAGAGATTTTTAAATACAGAGCCATCACAATGCTAAATGAATAGTGAAAACAGCTTAGGTTGCATCAGCTACTATATTAAAACACTCATAATCATGTAACAGATTTTAGCGGCCTTAAGTTTATATTTTCAAAACAGAAACTTAGTGCTATGCTGAATCAAAACTGTTAATTCTTTCTCAATTTTCTGTGAAAACTTAGTTAGCATAAACCTTCTTTATTAAAGTGTTTAAGAACAATATAGCAATAAGCCAAATTCTTTTCACATCAAAATGTGAGGGCAAATTCATCACCCGCATAAACATGTTTCTGCATGTGTGACAGGGCGAGAGAAGATGCAATTGTGATTCCAGCAGACTACCTTAACCCAATACTGTGCTTTGTTGAATGTCTCTGGGCTTGTTATATCGTACACAATAACTGCAACTGCAGCACCTCTGTAATATAGCGGTGCTAGTGCGGCATACCTGAATAAGAAACAAAAATCAATAATCAATAAGAGCTTTGGTGTTTATGAAGGAAAAGGCAATGGGGAAGGAGGAACATGCCAGAAGAAAAATATACTATCAGATTAACTTTTCCAGTAAATTTTCAATATGGACTTGTTTGCTTGTTTCTGCATGTGTGTGACCAACACAATATACACTTTGCCAAGAGTACCTTTCTTGTCCAGCAGTATCCCATATCTCAAACTTAATTGTTGTAGAATCCTGTAAAGCTATTGTTTGTGACAAAAATGAAGCTCCAATAGTTACCTGAAAATCCAAAGTAACAAATCTAAGTAGATGTATCAAGAGTAGTTCCAGCCTTCTAGGGCCAGTGGGTGCGGGTGTGGGTGTGGGTGTGGGAGAGGGAGAGAGAGATGGAGGGAGGTGGAGGAGAGGCTTAAATAACAAACAAGGTGAATGCATGTGAATGGCAAGGAATGATAGATTCCTTACCTTGGATGTTGGATCAAACTGGCCACGAACAAAGCGAAGAACAATACAGCTTTTACCAACACCAGAATCACCTAATAAAACCAGCTGTTCACAACATTAGAAAGAAAGGTCAGCTGCATTCACTCTGAAAAATGCAAGCAAGAAAGCAGCAACTCCAATATGCTTTATTGTTGTTGTTTCAAACATGCGGAAGAAATTTGTATTTGATTTTATACAAAAATTCAAACAAAGAGTTGACTCAAATGCTCATCCATTGTGTATTGAATCATGTGGAGTATTTTGATGGTACACGATAAGTTCATATAAAATTTATAGATGCATGACATGCAGACATTATTTGACCTTTTAAAAATCTTTCTGAATCAGATTTGATTAAAGACAGACTTAAATTTAAAGCAAACTGCAGTCTATAATCTCATCAGCAAACTGTACCTAGTCAATATATGAACACAGAAATTAACAGAATGAATTCACGGATTCAAATTGAGAACTTTGAGGAATCTGAAAGTTAAAATATCCTATGTCATCCTTCAACCAACCTCAAAACAAGCAAAGTGGTGCCATTGTCTAATAAGATGCATGTTGGCACCAGCAGATAATAGCAAAAATAACCGCTAGAATAACCTGGATAGCTTCTGGAAAAAGAAGATAACATGCAAACTTTGACATAAAATCAGATAATAGAGTGTGAAACAGTCCAGGAACCAAATTTGCACATAAAACAGCTTAAAAATCATTGTTTAAATTGAAAGAGTATTCCACCTGTAATCGCTTGCTTGTGATTGTCTACATGAAGGCAAGGAAAAACTCTCCCAAAAGTACAAATTTGTTTCAAGAATTCAAACAGAGCACATAGCACTACACCACACCAAAATATAAAACAAAGTGGTCCTAGAAACACCAGCCCACCACCACCAACTTCCCCAACCCTGACCAAACAAAAAAAGAACGCCCAACATGTTAAAACAGCAGCAACACTATTTCCCTTTTTGCATCAGAAGGCCAATTAATCACAGCTTCAAACACTCAAACACAATGCCTCACTTTGAAAAAAAAAATGGACATTTTCATCAACAGCATTGCTGCCAAAAAATCTCAAAACAGCATGGCATTAGAGAAATGCAGATCAACTAAGCCCCATAGAATATGAAAAATCCAAACTGTATCAACTGCTAACCTGATCCCGTTTCAACACTTGCTCCCTTACCCACATAAGTTTTCTCAATGTCCAATCAAATCTCACACATAAAAAAAAAAAAAAAAAAGACAGTCTATAGTGCAAGGTCCATATACTTACCTTTACGCGTAGGTTTTTGGCATCAGCCACTCCACCACTCTCTGAATTGTTAAGTCCACCCAATCTCCCAGTACTCCTATCTGCAAACATTTTCCCCAAAAGAAAACCCCAAATAGGCAAAGTTATCGAATTAAATCAATTAACAGAACCACTCCATAAGCAACCACAACACAAATAACCAGCCACCACAGCTAGAAAACCAAAATTTCAACCTTTAAAGCAGATTTAGTAAAAATCCTCAAAAAGGTCACTAAATCAAATCATTTTATCAACAAGCAACACTTCTCAAACCCTAATTACCAAAAACTCATTTCCCCGATCACACACTAATCTCACAATTCGCTTACACCTCATTAAACTAACTAAACTAAAGCAGTCAACCAACAACATTAGCATCAAAATCGCATTTTGATCCACTTAATTCACAATAGTGCCAAATAAAACCATAATCCAAGAAAGTTAAAAATTAAGGCTTTCAAAGAAATTGAAAGACAAACTAGGGATTACCTGGAAGAGAAGAGGAGCAACCCATGACCTTCTTGTTGAAATACTGTTAATGTAATTAACACTGTACGTATAGAAAGTGTAATTAGGGTTTATCAAGATCGATTTTCTTTTTCTTTTTGTCCTCTGTTTTAGCTAATTGCCAGGTCGTTAATGGCTGTTGCTCTTCCATTTAATTTTGTTGTCTTATTTGACTTGTATTGTTGGCGTATTGAGCCACGTGTTTAACGTTTCTATCTAGTACTGGTATTGAACACTTTACCTGGAAAGAAAAGGAAATTTTATGCGAATACAATAATTCGGGTGTAAAATGTAAATGCGGTGCCTCAGATACGGACATGGTTTCATTGTTTGATATTGTGGCAGTTATTTTTATTTGAGAAAATTTTATTTAATTAGTTAAATAGTTTTTATTCTTTATATTGGAATCTATATATAATATATTTCAAATCTTGATTTCATAAAAAATTAAATCATTTTTATTTATAAAGATTTTAATTTTATTTATTTAACATGTAAGAATTTATTTTACAACAATTTTAACTAAATATATTTTTTAAAATCACAACTAAGAATATTTTTTAAGAAATTATAAGAATTAAAGTTACTATAATATTAATAAACACGTTTATATTTTGTTTATGAATACGATCAATACACGGTTAACCATATTCTTCACAGGTTTTTAGTTCTTATAATAATAGACTGTATCATATGAGACAATGAAGAAAAGAGTGAAATATTTTTTTATATTTTATTTGGTTACCGATGTACAAGAAATAATAAAATTTATTTTATTCTTAATATTATTGTCAAATTTATTTGAAAGAATAATTAATAAGATCTTGGACACAAATTGTTAATTTTTAAGCACCACAAATTGCAACCATATGGTTCATATCTAACTAAAATATCAAATTAAAGCTGAGCTACGAGCTGCTGTTTTGGGTTTACATTTCACCTGGGATTATGGCTATAAACAGGTGGAACTTGAGATGAATTCGGAAATCATTGGCGAAGCTACTCGGGGTACTTCAAATTCTTTGAATAAAGATGATTTGTTTTGAGAACTCCTCCAACTCCATGACTGGGAAGTTTGGCTAGCTTCAACTAATTAGGGTTTCATTGGGATGCATTTTCTTGATTCTCCTCCCGTAGAAATTTCCAAGGAAGTGAGGAGTGCTTGTCAAAAACTTTTAACCTAAACTTTAATCACCAAATCAATGATTTTGGCATTCCAAAATCATTTGCCTAAACTTTACCAAATTCATGTTAGTGCATATGAACCTACACCTTTTTAAGTGACATGCAAGCTTAATTATCTTGATTTGTGAGTTTAATTCCCTAAATATATAAAATTTGAAATAAACATAGCTAGACCAATACATGCAAGAAGTACTGGGCATAAAAAAGGACCAAAAACGTGAGTTTCCTTACAAACAAAATTAATTGGGACAGATTTTGACTAGACAAAAAAGACGTGACAGGATGATCACATGAGAACAAATCAGTATATAAGGTCTTAATTTCCTGTTTCTTTCACATGCATGTGTTTCGACTAGGTAGTACGCTTAAAGGTCTTGAAACCTAATTTGTTTTATTGATCATGCACTTAATTAGCTGCCATGCACTTCATGTATAAAATAAACGAAGATCATATGCCTTCAAAGTCACCAAGCTAACTAGCCATTAGCCATGGGCATACTTAGAGCTACTGGTAAGAAAAATATTGGCATTCTAAAGTTGAGGGTTGTGGCAGAGAAACTACAGAAGAGTCTTTCACTGGGCTGGAAAGAAGCCTCCAAGTACAGAAAAATTCATGAATATCATGGGAAATGCTCTCCATTGCCAAAGGATGTGAAGGTAGGGCACTTTGCTGTGATTGCAATCGAAAATGGTGATCCTAAGCGATTTGTTGTGCCTTTGAGCTACTTAAACCATCCAAGGTTCTTGGTGCTGCTGGAGGAAGCAGCAGAAGAGTTTGGTTTTGGTCATGAAGGTGCACTTAGCATTCCTTGCCAGTGGAGAGAAGTTGAAAAGTTATTAGCCAGCGACAATTAATTGATGAAGGCCATATATGTGTATCTTTCTAAAGATGATGATAATTTTTCCCTGTTCTTTTCTCTATGCTCTTGATTTTATTGTCTGTACGTACGTAGAAATCATGATGTTTAATGATGCCTTGATCGGAAATTGATGCTGTTTCTGCTTTATGGTTGAATTAACTAGTGTTGACACGGTATTGATTTTTTTCCCCTTCCTATTTTTCAGTATCAACATCCCACAAGAACACTATATACGTACAGAACCTCTAAGTTCAGATATTGAACTCAAATATTTCTTGCATGAAGACATGTAATATAATTTAATTATTAGTGCAAAACGCTTAAATTGAGCAACGTTAGGCTTTGGTCTATGTATAAGAAAAGATGTGACTTAATCATGAAATTGTCCAAAAAAACCAATTCTGAATCCCATGATAATTTAGTATTTTAAATTGAAGTGTGTATGGTTGTAGTAATTAACTAGTATCTTATCTTGCACTCTGCTCGGATAAAATAAAATTTTTTAGAATATAAAAATATATTAAGATCATAAAAAAAAATTTGACAGCATTATTAAATTTGTTTAACGAGTTAATCTTGAAATTCCTCGGATCAACTCTTTAATTAACTCGAGTTTTTAATTAAATCGCTGGAGAACTAGCCCAACTTAAATTGATCGATTTCATAGCTCCAAATGCAACCTTAATGACTGGTGAAATCATGACTTAGCTTTTAAAAGATCTTCAAGATGATAATTTTTTTATTAAAAAAATATTGAGACAATGACAGATTGGATTGACTCTGGTCTCCCCACAACCCAAGTCATAGACTCTATTGGTATGATAATTTTTTTATAAACTATTTTTATTTAATTATATGATAAAAATAGATACTCGCAAAATTAAACATCAATCTTAAAATAGATACTTATTTGAGAAAGTGATAACTATATAGAAAACAAAAAAATAAAGCATGCAATCTATTTTTCCAACTAATTCAATATTGAAGAACAAAATCAAAAGGAAAAAAAAATAAAGGAACAAAAATAATAAAAAAAAACATATTTGATCGATGGG
>Ga0307515_10021260_pt1 | contig 11516 bp, 12 predicted proteins | sample 17_EM_MG_FD_194513 | JGI IMG/M metagenome (GOLD analysis project Ga0307515, IMG submission 194513) | Populus trichocarpa ectomycorrhiza microbial communities from riparian zone in the Pacific Northwest, United States - 17_EM | ecosystem: Host-associated > Plants > Roots > Unclassified | place... | reverse complement strand
TACATGTCGAGGTAAACACGGCGAGGGACCTGCAAGAACCGAGACTTTTCCTGCATCTCTAGGAGCTCAAACGGTCGTAAACGGTACTCTGTCAAGGTCATACTATCGTCGAGCATATTGCCCTGTTTGTGGCGGGTCAATTTAGTTTAAGGGTGCCGAAGAAAGAGAAAGGGCAGAGGAAATTCGGGGCATTAGAGATAAACAGAGTACGTACGTATAAGAAGCGTATGAGGCAGTATTTGTCAGCCTCCTTGTGAACGCGTTCCTTCGCATCGGTTTCGAGTCGGTCCAGTAGCTCGTCGAGCACATCCTCCTTATTTACTTTGTTCTGGTTAAGGTTTGTAGTTGCTGGAGGAGCAGCGGCAACCAAATCGAGAGAGGGTAAATGGTGGACCGTGTCGGTCCTGGGGTCGAACTGCGTTTGATGTATGGTGGGGACGCTCTGTATAAAGGATGAGAGGGAAGGGATGTCGGCGTTGCCGTCAACGGGTCCGCGGTCAACCAGGCGTGGGGGCAGCTGGTCTAGAGGTTTTGGTGAGTAGCTCAACAAGTGGAACTCAGACGACTCTTGGAGTCCGAAAATGACCGGGGACCGGTTTGAAGTGGCTATAGTCCTATTTTCGTGGATGGCCGCGGAGTGGGTGGTCCCGGTGTGGGATTCCCCAGGATGATCGAGGGCCTTGAGTTGATCCCTACGCGCACCGAAAAGCTTTGTGAGCATATGGAGCTTTACTTGAGAGATGGTCCATGTTGTATCGACGCGGGTGGTGAGCCACTGGTCTGTCGCGACTGGAAGCCGGAGGAGAAAAGATTCGTGAGCACAATAGGGATGGGAATATATATTCTGAATGGCGTACCAAATCGACACCCGAGAGTCATTTCGCGGAATTCATAGGGCTGTGGTGGTGGGAGTTTTGGGAGGACGAGTCCGCCGTGGGCGAGATCGATGGGATGTGGATCGTGTGCGTCGGGAGGATCGCTTTGGTTAGTTCCGAGGAAAGACTGTAATGAGTCACCGAATGGCTTCTTCGTTGAGATGGAGGCGGGCAACGCTGGAGACGTGATAGGTATTGGTGGGGAGGCGGGATTGGGCGTGCCAGTGGATGGAGTTTCGAAGGGCAGTATTTGTGGGGAGGAGCCCTGGGGCGTGAATATAGTGGCACCCGCCTCCAGGTTTTCAAGCTCCCGAAAGGAGTGCCATTGGTCACTAGGACTCGACATATTGGTGACTGGCAAAGTCGCCGTTTGATGCTGTATGCCTCCACCTTTCGTTGGAACTACTTCCTTCGGAAAAGCTTCATCTGTGGTACGATCTGACTCCTCTATTCGGGCACTTGTAGGCGATTGATTTTGCGACCATAATGCTCCAAATGGTATTGATGTGCCAGAAACACCAGTGGAGAGTGTATCGAGATGACCGGAGGTCCATAAGGGGTTTTTGGACGTGTTTATATGGGAATGGCTCGTCTCAGGATGAACGCCGTTCCCTAGTGAAATAGCACGTTGGGGGTTCGGGGGCCCTGCATTGGTCCAGGCGTCCGAAACGCCACCTATATGAGAGGCAGTCATACCGATACTTTGATGACTGGTGGCACCTGGTAGCTGAGTCCCAATGGCGCCAGTCTCCGTCGGGCCTGTCGTGGGTGGTCCAGGATTGGGTGGTCCAGGATTGGAGTCAAGATTGGCCAATCCAGTTGAGTTTGCTCCGAACTCCAACAATTTGGCACGTCTTGGGTCGAATTCGTTTTCCTCCCTCAGCCACTTTGGAACTGGGTCCCGTTCTGCCCCTAACGTCTCTTCTCTATCTGTGATGCATCCAGCGTGCTCAGACGCGAGATCGGACGACTGATTAAGGGTTCCATTGGACGAGGCATCACTCTCATCCGGTTCTATCTGCTGGTTGGCTCCATTTCGAGTGAGCAAGGAGACACAGTCTGGGCGGTCAAAACGACACGCAAAATGCAAGGCAGTCGCGCCTGTGGCATCTCTAACTGAGAGGTCGATCTTCCAGGATATCAGTTGCTCCAAAAGGCGAGTGTAACCCAAGGCAACTGCAAGGTGCGCTAGGGTCTGGCCATACTCGTTGGGACGTGACACTGCTTTCCCCCAGTCATAGTGCATCGAGTAAGAATCGAGGATTTGCATTGCAGTCTCCTCGAATTGATTGTGATGAAGAGGCTGCAAATCCTTGCTGACACCAGGCTCGGGGTTCCTAGAGGTTCGCTGCATAGTTGAGGTCGGAGCCACTTCGCAAAGTCCTGGTCGCCCTTGGGAAGCGACGTACTTCACATGCATCATAAGACTAAACACAAAGTAAGTAACTTTGCACGGATTTTGCATTCGGAACCTACTCCGTCGTCCGCGTATCTTCATACGTGAACTTGGCCATCCTACAATCAATCACCGGTACTGATTGTGGGGGCCCCACCAGAATGCACACGTCAACAGGTCCGGGAGATGATATGGCCGGAACCAAACATCGTATGGTCTCTCGAGTCTTTCGAGTCTGGAAGCGGTTCCGCGTTAATGGCTTGGTCATGGGCCAAATACTTCCGACTTACAATGACGGCGGCCTTCGTGCTAAAATAGACACTTAACGGCAGTGTATGAGGAAAATTGCTCCCAATTATCGTAACCTCGACGCCACCCGACATAGGGCCCTTACTAGGAGCCACGTACTCCGCGGATGAGGTTGGTTCCTGAGTAGTACCTTGCTGTGAACTGGAACGCCTGGTTCCGTGGTCCCTCACGTTCGGATACCAAGTAGTTGAAGGGAGAATGGTGGCCGCTGAGGAAGATACTGAGCCAAGTGGCATTGTCGGGATACCGGAACGAGCAGGAAATGCTACTCCTGTGTAACGTGTCGGAGCTAGGGCAGTTCCTGGCTGGTGGGGATGGTACAGTTGGTACGGAGATATGGTCCGCAAGGCCTCCTCTGTGGGGGCTTGTGTTGTATCCTCCCTATTCCCTGTTGATCTATTCGAGACGACTCCTATGAAAGCCGTGGGATGGGGGACTTGTAAAGGCTGCTGCGTTGTGGAAGAGCTGGTGCCAGGTGGTGGCATGTTATAGATCCCAGGAGGTACTTGTAGGTCCTGAGGACGACGCTGGCTGAGGGTTTCATTGGCTCTACTCTCATTTTCAAGCACTCCAGAGGGTCTATTGTCCCTCCGAACTACAATGTCAGCGCTGCGAGTTTCTACGCCAATGGGATATCTAAGAGGAACGTGTGAGATACTGCCGAGCAGAGTGTTGATCCTGGTACATGCCTTGGCATTCCTGACAAACCAACAGCTCCGCTGCTATGTGTCCCAGTCAGTCCCATATCAATGCTGGTTACTTCGGGTGCATAACCGTGTATATGACCATATGGATTGTGCAGAACTGGGTACGATGGGAGAGGAGTTGGATTCTCCGCGACATTTGATGGACGCAAAGGAACCATATGAGAACCCGGTGTCCTATGGTGAGCGAAGGATTGCAGAACCAAAGGATTGGCGCCTAAAAGAACGACTAATGAGCTTCGCTATAGCTCAATGGCTTGGAACCGTAGTGTACCAAGTGGAGCGGTGACCGGTACGGGCGCGGTGGACCCAAGCAACCCACCGACCTGGAAAGGTCGTTCTTGGGACGAGGGAGAGTGCCCAGATCCTCTGGTTTTACCCCTATTCTCAGCCGGGCCATTGAAACGTGCAATCTTGAAGCGGTTGGGAATTTCAAAGCGTGCGATGGCTACTTGAAGGTGATCTTTCAGGACAGCCTGGATACTGGATCATGATCAGCAGTGCGGTATTCTCGTCAATAGGCCGCTCACATGTACTCCTTATCGGTGCTAACGCCGGTGCCATCATCGTCGTGACCGGGGTAACACATAAACCTGAAAGAGATCCGGGCCTTTCCATTTTCGAGAGCAATGAGGTCCTGTTTCTCGGTAAAATCCACACGACTGAGGAAACCCAGGTCCCGAGAAATCTTGTTCTTGCAACGTTGACAAGCAAATTCGTGTATCCTCCCAGTTTCGGCGCCTCGTAGCTCAAAAATGAGGTTCAAGCATTGACTAAGCCCGGTTGCAGGGACACCGCGCTTCACAGACCGGGTAAAAGGAATGCGGATAAAAGTCCCTTGGGGGGGGAATCCGGACACCTTCACGTCGAAGTGGAGTTTTTCGTCGATCCGGTGGGTAATTGTGATGTTATCGGCGGTGCCTGCAATAATACCTGAAACAGGTGTCACAACCAACGATACCCTGTAATATATACATCAGTAGAAGCTAAAGGTGGTCAAGTGGAATATGTACGAATTGGTGGTTGAAGACATTCGGGTTGACAAGTCATGTTGTGACATGAAGGATAGAGAACTTGAAGTCTGATCTAAACTATCACCACTCTCATGGGGGTTGCTAATGCTGTACCCTAAAATACGAATATTTGGATATTTTGTCACGTGGTTTAGAGCGCGCTTACTCACGGCTAGACCCTGAACCGGCGCCATCCATCATTCATTTAGACCGAAGTGAAAAATTGATTACTATGAGCCTTTAGAAAGATTATCTTCTGGGACCGTCTCAGCTTGAGGTGGGTTTGAGGATGGCGGAGCGGAGGATTCCAAGTAGCGTTGCTGCCGAACTAAAGGCACCTCGATGTCCACTTCATTCACTAACCGAATAGTTCACAGCACTGACACGGATTGAAGCGATTGAAGTGACTTTGATCTGGCGTGAACTAGGCCATGTCGAATAATCAGTATACACTTGAGTGATTAGGTCTCCATTTTGGAATGTTCATGTGGCTTGTTTACACCCGAACGACTTGAATGTCACGGCCAGGGTTGAGACAGGAAGGCCGACCATTAGACTGTGACACCATCAGACCATCAGATTGAGTCTGGGGTGCCGACAATGGCCGGGAGGACACTGGGAGTCTGGATGATCTGAAGAACGACCAAAAGGAGCATATTAATTATATTAATATATAATCAATAAGACCGTTATTTTCGATAAATTTGTGGACGGTCCATTGGAATCCCACTTCACTTCGGAAGGGACGGCGTCGCTAGATCCAAGCCATGGTTATTTCCTTTGTTCAGACGTTCCTTGAGCTTGTATCGCGACTACCTCACGACGCATTTTGATAGATTCGTGGGAACGGTCCACAGGGTCCGCAGCAAGCGTCGGGAAGCCTAATAACAGTACCCGGGCCAACACTCATAAAAGAACCGATGTCCGCGACACAATACACCGCGCGAGTCCCCGATTTACTGGTTTACCGGGTAGACCTCCCACTGGCGTGGAACCTACTGACGTGCATGTCGTAAAAGGGACAAACTGGGTTCTCCACAATAAAGCCCTTGCCGGAAATGCAGGCCCGTATCTGCACAAATTAATTCACCACCCACCTACAAAAAACCCCTACAACCCCCGTCTTGCTCTGATTATACGCCCTAGGGTGACAAGGGATACACAGAAGAATGACACAGCCTCGCCTCTCGGGAATTGACCCTTGGAAAAAATTCCGAACGCTTCGTCGCTGGAGACCCTCTCCTAAACGGGGTCAGGACATGCACATCAAATGGAATAAAAGGTGGGGCATTAAATTAGAAGACTACGCAGAGAGCAGAAACACAGGAGCATCCAACAGGGGCGCATTCAGTCTAATCTACATAAATTAATACGGTCCAGCAATTTCCGAGTTTCGGGTTTCTCGTGCACCAGTCAGTTGGGGGCAGAGGGGAGGGAGGCCGTTCATCGACGGAGCAAGGGACCCTTCCAAGCCAGATCGGCGAAGAACAAAAGACGTGGTCCTCTTCTGTCGAGACCTTGGTCGTAAGAGCGGGTCTGGGGTGTGGGCAGTCGACAGAGCGGTAGACCCTCAACGCCCGCCTCCCAAGAGTCAGGTTCTCCTCGGTATTATCTCATCGCTTCCCTTTGTAAAACCAGTAGGTTACTTGCTTGACGCAGGCCCATTTTCTGCGTCCCGAAAGCCGGAGATGGCCGGAATGTGTGGTATGGTCGATAGGAGTTGTGGCCACCTCCACGTCCATGCAGTTGTCTATCCTCCAGTGCATGGGGGAATCGCGAGGTGGCCGTGGGTATGGTGTGAGGACGATTCGGTGGCAGCCTTGGTGGCGGCAATTGTAACAAATATTACACGATTGGAAAGTGTCAAGGTTGGTCGAGGGGTAATAGGTGGAGAGAAGGAGGGCTGAGGTGGTGCGCTCTACACCTCAATATGAGCGCGTTCTTCCGTAGAAATCTGTCCGATTCGGCGATAGCGTACGGTCGGATAGCCACGGATTGCCCTCCTGAGCGGTCTTCAAAATTGGAGAACCAGGTCCAATAGGTCCTTTCAATGCGAGCTCGCTCCTCCAGCCCTCCCATTCAGCATCACTCGTCATGCTCACTGGCTCATAATCCTCTTCATGCAACATCTCCTCTCCATTCTCCTCTTCTTCGTTCTCCCACCACTTCTGCATCTTCCAGGGCAGATCGCGTCCCCAGGTATTAGGAGTCAACCTTGCCTTCCAACCAGGTGTGAGGGGTCCATGTCGTCCAGATGCGACGCACTTTTGGAGAATCCTCTTTCGCCACTCAGGGTATGTGTAGACCTTGGTTTCCTGATTCTTGGCAGCGATGGCGTCCACGTCTCCTCGGTCGTGGACCCCCTGCCCACCCTCCCCTTCACTCAGGACACCTGGACACCTAAGTTCTTGGTTGAGGGGGTACTTGCCAGCAGCACGATGTATAACCCTGAACAAGTTTTCCAGTGCTATATGCCGAACAGTGAAGAACCGTTAGTACATAACCTCTGCAAGTGATGGACACTGTATAGACGTACATCGTTCATCTGGCAACCGCAGGACGAGAGTAGCAGAACCAGTGCTCTCTAGTACACTGGTCCCAACTTCAACGCCTTGGATGGATTGACCTGACGAGTTAGGCAGCAACTTCGCAAATGACGTAGAGTTACGGAGGTCTGAGGTCTTGTTCCCCCTCTTGAGCCACCTCTTGAGCTTTGTAGTTACTTTTGCAGCCACCCCTGCGGAGTCCCGTGCTTCGTTGACTGGCGACAGCGGGATGGAGAACCGAATGTAGAGATCGTAGTGTGGTTGCTTTGCTTTGACTCCTTCCTCCATGTTATACTTCTGTTTTGCTTTTACTCGGATGACGTTGAGGGTGTTTGATTTCTTCAGTGCGGCATAGGCTGTTGCAACGGAACCAGGCGGGAACTCGGGATGTTTCCGTCGTTTGGGAGCTAGACAAAAAATGTGAGTAAGCGATGAGTAGTGAAAGCAAGAAGGGGTTGGTATACCAGAGACTTCGATCGCGTGCCGTAAATCCCAACTCTGCTCGGGATGATCGTCGTCCCTGTCCTTCCACACACTGAGCTGGTGACCCTCGACGATCGCCAATCGTCCCTTCCACCTTTCCGCCGCAGCCTCTTTGATTTCGCGCTTTTGTCTCTTCATTTCCTCTTGCTCGGCCCTCTGCAACAGCTTCCGCCGTTTCTTCTCATGCTCCCTCGCACGTGCTTCTGGTGTGTTCTTCCATGGAAGAAGCATCGATGCGGCGGCACTCCTGGGCCCCTTATGGGCCTCATCTACGGGGTTGCTCATAAACTCGGCTACAAAAGCACGCTGGAGTTCCCGCTCCACCATCTCCTCGCGCTTCAGCCTAGCAAACTTCTTAATGTATTCTATTCCCTGCGGCTCGCCCCCGCCTTGCGTGCGGACCTCGACAGTGCTCTCCCAGTATGCATCCAGGTAAACACGCCGTGAGATTTGCAAGACCCGGGACTTTTCCTGCACCTCAAGGAGCTCAAACGGTCGTATTTGGCACTCTGTCAAGGCCATACGGTCGTCGAGGATGTCACCCTGTTTAGGCGGGTCAATTAAGACGAAGAGTGGTGAGGGAGGCACACAGAGTGCTGAACATAATATAGTACGTACTCCCAAGAAGCGTATGAGACAATACTTGTCGGTCAACTTATAAACTGCTTCCCTTGCGTCGGTTTCAAGTCGGTCCAGCAGCTCATCGAGCAGGTCCTCCTTGTTCAAGTTGCTCGTGTTGAGGTATGACATTACAGGAGGGGCAGTCGCGGCACCAAAACTGCGATGGGGTAAATGGCGGTCGGTCTCGGAGACGAGGTGGGCTTGATAGGTAGTGGGAGCGCTCTGTGCAAAGGACGAGGGAATGTTGGGTTTGGCATCGAAGGGTTGGCGCTCCGCGGGCCAAGCCAGCGGCTGGCGGCGAGGACTTGACGAGTAATTCAACAAGTCGGGATCAGAGTACTCTTGGAATGCGAAAATGACTGAGGACCGGTTTGAAGTGGATATGGTCTTAACTTCGTGGATCCTCGCGGGGTCGCTGGACGACGTCAACTGAGTGTAGGATTCGCCGAGACGGTTGAGGGCCTTGAGCTGGTCTCTGCGCGCACCGAGGAGCTTCGTGAGCATATGGAGCTTCACCTGGGAAACAGTCCATGATGTATCGACGCGGGTGGTGAGCCACTGGTCTGTGGTGACTGAAGCACATTAAAGCAAAAAAGGATTCATAAGCATCATGGGAGTGGTAGAATGTATCTTGGGTGACGTACCAAATCGACATCCGAGGGTCATTTCACGGAATTCGTAGGGCTCTAGCGGTCGTGATTTTGGAGCTTTGAGGACGAGACCAGTGAGATGCGTCTCAGGGGATTTAATTTGCTTTGCTCCGAGGAGAGAGTGCAAGAAATTACCGACTGGCTTCTTGGCAAGGCTGGGCGTTTGGTTCGGTGGTGGATTATACGGTGAGCTCACGGGGGACTGGGGAGGCGAGGCAACGACAGCGAGAGGAATGATGGGAGAGGGTTGATCTGGAGATATGATGGGTATTGGCATGTTCGGGGACAGTTGCGAAGTGAGAATGGGCGTGCCACAGAGAAGTGGCATTTGCCGGGACGAGCCTTGAGACGCGACTCCAGCGGATTGCATAGTAGCACCAGCTTCCACATTATCAAGTTCCTGAATTATGCACCCTTTGTCACGAGGACTCGTCATATCGGCGGTTGGCAAAGTCGCCATTTGGGACGACATTCTTGTAGCTTCAGCCGGGACCGCCTCTAGTAATATTTGTTTTGCAACGAGATCTGAATCCTCGATTTGAGCACTTGTGGGCATTCCATTTTGCAACTTTGGTGCTCCCGATGGTGTCAAGATGTCGAATGTCTCCTCTCTATCTGTGATACTTGCGGAACGCTCAGAGGTGAAGTCGGACGAATCGCCAAGGGTTTCATTGAACGAGGCGCCACTGGTCATTGCATACGCCTGTCGACCCGGTTCATCGTGTATCTGCTGATTGGTTCCACTTCGAGTAAGCAAAGAGACGCACTCCGGATGGTTGTAGAGATACGCAAAATGCAATGCAGTCGCTCCGGTGGTATCTCTAACTGAGAGGTCGATCTCCCAGGAGATTAGTTGCTCCAAAAGGCGAATGTAACCCAAGGTAACTGCAAGATGCGCTAAGGTCTGGCCATACTCGTTGCGGCATGACACATCTTTCTTCCAGTCGTAGTAGGTCGAGTAAGAACTGAGGATTTGAATTGCGATCTCCTCGAATTGGCCGTGGTCAAGGGATAACAGGCCCTCGCTGGTATTAGGCTCAATGCCTTTAGAGGCTTGTTCTAGAAATGCCTCAACTGCGCGCTGCATTGAGGTCAAGATGGATTCCCAAAGGGTTGGGTTCCTTCGGGAAGCAATGTCCTTCACGAGCATCATAAGGCTAAACACGACATTGAGTAACCTCACACGAAGTGTACATTTGGAGCTTACTTCGTCATCCGCTCATCCTCATACGTGAACTTTGTCATCCTGCAATCAATCTCTGGTGCTGATTCTGGGGGTTCCACCAGAATTCGCACGTCGACAGTTCCAGGAGATGATGTGCAGGGAACAAGGCACCGTATGGTCTCCCGAGTCTTTCGAGTCTGGAAGCCGCCTCACATCAATGAATCAGCCACAGACCAGATGTTTCCAACTTACAACGAGGGCGCGCTTCGTGTTGAAATAGACACTTAACGGCAATGTATAAGGAAAGTTGTTCCCGACAATTGTAACCTCGACGCCACCCGACATAGGGCCCCTACAAGGAACCACGTACTCCGCGCATGGGTTTAGCTCTTGAGTAGTGCCTTGCTGTAAACTGAAACCTGTGATTACATGGTCGCTCCCGTTCGAGGACCCTTCGGTTGAAGGGAGAAGGGTGGTTGCAGAAGATAACAACACGGATGGTATCGTCGGGACAATGGAACGGGTAGTAGATGTCATACCAGCATTCTGTACAGGTGCTGGAGTCAGGTGAGGGTATCTCCGGTCCATTCCTCCGTGCAGTTGAGGCGGAAATGTGGCGGGCGGAGCCTCCTGTGTAGGCTCTACTATCCCTTGTATTGTATATCCCCCAACCATTGTTGGTGTATTTGAGACGACTCCCATGAAAGGCGTCGGATAAGGGACATATAAAGGCCGCTGCATTGTGAAAGAGCCGGTGCCAAGTGGTGGTGTGTTATAGATCTCAGAAGATACTCGCAGGTCGCGAGGACGATGTTGGTTGACGGTTTCGTTGGCTCCACTCTCATCTTGAAGCACGCCAGAAGGTCTGACGTCTCTCTGAGCTTCTATAGGATTCCTAGAAGGTACGTGTGAGTTGTTGTTTTGGCGGAGTCTTGATCCTGGAACATGCCTTGGCATTTCCTGCAAACCAACCGCTCCAGGTTCACGTATCGGTCCCGTGCCCCCAATTGGGTTATTCGCGCGACGTGCAATCTTGAACCGGTTGGGAATTTCATAACGTGCGATAACAAGTTGAAGTTCATCCTTCAGGACAGCCCGTATACTGGAACATGATCAGTGGCAGGTCACTCTAGTCAACAGGTGGGCTCACATATACTCCTTATCGGTAGTAACGCCGGTGCCATCATCATTGTGACCAGGGTAACACGTAAACCGGCAAGAGATCCGGGCATTTCCATTGTCGAGAGCAATGGCGTCCCGTCTCTCGGTGAAATCTAGGCGACTCAGGACGTCCAGGTCCCGAGAAACCTTGTTCTTGCAACGTTGACAAGCAAACTCACGTGTCCTCCCAGTTGTAGCGCCTCGTAGCTCGAAGGAGAAGTGCAAGCACCGACTAAGGCCCATCGCGGGGACAGTCTCCTTCACAGACCTAGTATAAGGAACGCGGATAAAACTCCCTTGGAGGGGCAAACCGAATACGGTCACATCGAAGAAAAGTCTGTTATCGATACGATGGGTTATTGTCGTGCCACTGACGGTGCCCGTAGTGATAGCAGGCGTCACAATTAAAGATACCCTGTAGTATGTTCTTCAGTAAGACGCTATAATGAGCCGAGCGCTAAATACTTACGAATCGGTACTCTGGTAGAGATTATTCTGCGGTGCTGTTGTAGAAAATGGGTTTGACGGGCTATGGCCCTGTAACATGAAGGGTAAGGAGCTTGAAGATTGGGCCGAACTATTCCCAATCTCTT
>Ga0307515_10021259_pt1 | contig 11517 bp, 12 predicted proteins | sample 17_EM_MG_FD_194513 | JGI IMG/M metagenome (GOLD analysis project Ga0307515, IMG submission 194513) | Populus trichocarpa ectomycorrhiza microbial communities from riparian zone in the Pacific Northwest, United States - 17_EM | ecosystem: Host-associated > Plants > Roots > Unclassified | place... | reverse complement strand
AGTGACCGAACGTTCCGCTACGGCGGCCCCGGCACCAAAGCCTGCTGATTTCGCCCCACCCGAAGACGCCCGGTCCCGCTGCGGGGGCCGGGCGTCTTTCTGTGCGGTGCCGATCGAACCGACCGCCCGCCGATGGGGTACAACCAGGCGGTATGCCGGACGAGAGGGCAGCGGATGAGGCGACGGGTGACCCCGGACGAGGAGTTGATGACCTCGCTCTACACCGAGCACTATGCGGTGTTGCTCAGCTTCATCTGCCGCTATGTGCAAGACCGGCATCGGGCCGAGGACCTGGTGCAGGAGACGCTGCTGCGGGCCTGGCGGCACATCGATCATCTTGAGCCGGATCCCGTACGAACCCGGTCCTACCTGCTGACCATCGCCCGCAACGTGGTCACCAACGCGTGGCGAGCCGAGCAGCGCCGCCCGCACCTGGTCGCGGACGAGGCCGCCGTCGAGGCCGTGCCGTCCGCGGACAACGTCGACCAGCTCGTCGAGGGTTGGCTGGTCGCCGAGGCGTTGGAGCGGCTCTCCGCCGATCACCGCGCCGTGGTGCAGGCCATGTACTACGAGGGCCAGACCGTGGCCGATGCCGCGCGGAAGCTGGCGGTGCCCGAGGGCACGATCAAGTCGCGCGCGTACTACGCGGTGCGGGCGTTGCGGCAGGCGTTCGAGGAGATGGGGGTGCTGCGATGAGCGCCGACCACGACGACCTGCGCCGCCTGCTCGGCGGCTACCTGCTGGGCGGTCTCGACGATGCCGACACCGAACGGCTGGACGCGCACCTGCTGCATTGCGACGAATGCCGCGCCGAGTTGGACCGGCTGGCACCCGTACCGGAATTGCTTCAGTCGCTGGAAACCGAGCCGCCGGTCGCCATCGCGGCCGGCACCCGGCCCAGCGCCGCGCGGATCGAAAGCCTGCTCGCCAAGATGCGCGTCGAGCGCGCCCGGGCGCGCCGCCGCAGCTTCCGCCTGCTGGCGGCCGCGGCGGCGATCGTGCTGGTCGCGGCGGTTGCGGTCGGCGTGATCTCCTCGCCGGACGGGGGTACGCCGGCACCGACGCCGCAGGCAGCACCCAGCCAGACGCTGGTCACCGCGGTTTTCGAGCCGGCCGCCGGGAGCGCGCTCGCCGGCAAGGCCGTGCTGACGGGCAAGACCTGGGGCGTCTCGGTCGACCTGACCGTCTCGAAGCTGTCCGGCCGGGGCCCGTTCGTCTGCCAGGTCCGCAACGCCGACGGGCTGGTCGAGCAGGCCATGACCTGGGGGCCGACGCCCAGCGGAAATGCCAAGGTCACCGGCGCCAGTTCGATCCAGCTCCGCAACGTCAGGGCCGTCGCGGTGTCGGACAACGACGGGCACGTCCTGGGCACGGCCCGGCTGGACTGAACTCCGCTCCCGTGAACCGGGCGGGGCTTCCTCGCGTTGGGTCAGCACCGTCCCAACTGCCGAATCGAGGGAGTCTTCCCGGTGCGTGCCCGAACCAAGATTTTCGGAATAGTCGCCGCCCTGGCGATGGTGACAACCATCGGTAGCTATGCCACGCCGAACGCGGCGTCCGCGGCGTCCGGACCTGACCGGCTGCCCCTGACCTTCACCAACAACAGCGGCCGCGATGACGCGGTCTACCTGTACCTCACCGCCACCGACCTCAGCACCGGTCAACTCGGCTACATCGACGCGGGCGGTGGGTTCACCGGCTGGCCCGCGGGCTCCACCCCGCCCACGCCCGCTCCCGACGTGTCGATCAGCGGCCCCGGCAACGGCGCCAGCACCACCCTGCAGCTGCCGAGTGGCTACTCCGGCCGGATCTACTACTCCCTCGGCAAGAAGCTCAACTTCTTTCTCCCGCCGGGTGGTCTCGTGCAGCCGGCTCCGCAGGCGCCGGCCGACACCAACCGCGACACCCTGTTCGACTGGAGTGAGTTCACCTACAAAGACACCGGGCTGTGGCTCAACAGCTCGCAGGTGGAGATGTTCGCGGTGCCGCACACAGTGACCGTCACCGGCGGTTCCGGCACCCGCTCGTCGGGGACCGTGGTGGCCGACGGCCGGGACAAAGTGATCAAGGGACTCAGGGAGGCAGGCTGGGGCGACACGATCTACACCCGATCGGACGGCACCGTGCTCCGCGTCCTCGCGCCCAGCATGGCGACCGAGGCGGGCGCCTTGAGCGCGACATACCTCGACTCCTACATCGACAGCGCCTGGCACGCGTACGCCGGCAAGACCCTGACCGTCGTGCCGTTCGCCGACCAGCCCGACACCAAGTACCTCGGGCGCACCGCGGGCGACGCGATGACCTTCACCAACGCGTCCGGCCAGCAGGTTGCCCAGTTCAGCAAGCCCAGCACCATGGACGTGTGGCGCTGCGCCGGCGCCCTCCAGGCCCCCAACGACCTGGTCGTCGGCCCGATCGCCCGCACCCTGTGCGCCGCGTTGAACCGCGGCACGCTGGGCACGATCGACACCCAGCCGAGCACCGACGCGGGGCAGTTCTATCGCAACGACGCCGCCAACCAGTACGCCAAGCTGGTGCACGCCAACATGGCCGACGGCCGGGCGTACGCCTTCTCCTTCGACGACGTCGGCCACTTCGAGTCGATCGTTTCCGACGGCGCACCCAGCTCCGCCGCCATCGTGCTGAACCCGTTCACCGGTGGCGGCGGCGGGACTCCGGCCGAGACCGAGCCTGCCGCTCCCGCACCGGCCACCGGGAACTTGCTGGCCAGCGACTGGCATGGCAAGTGCATCGACGTGCCGGGCGCCAACTTCTCCGACGGCATTCCGCTGCAGGTGTCCCGCTGCGACGACACCGACGCGCAGCGGCTGACCTTTGTCGACGGCACCCTGCGCAGCCAGAACAACCAGTGTGTGGACGTCGCCTGGGGAGCCACGGAGAACGGTGCGCCCATCCAGATCGCGAATTGCTCGGGCAACCCGGCGCAGCAATTCGTCCTCGCGGAAGCCGGCGACCTGGTCAACCCTCAGGCCAACAAGTGCGTCGACATCAAGGACTGGAACGGCAACGACGGCGCCGGCCTCCAGCTCTGGGAATGCGTGGGCACGGTCAACCAGAAGTGGCACAAGCGCTGATCGAGCCGCCCAGGGCCCGGGTGCGAGACACCCGGGCCTTGGGGACAACTACTTCGGTACGGCAGCCTTCTTCGCTTTGGGCTGCTGGAAAGTGGGTGCCGGTGGGGCCGGGAGCGTGGCGGTGGCGGCGGGCGGGGTCCCGGCCATGCTGCGAGCTGCCGCCGCGATATCTACCCCGGGGCGTTCGAGATCGGGGCTTGCGCTCCGCGAACGCTGGTACGTCTGCAACTCGTGCTCAAGCGATTGACCTGCCCGGTCCAGGCTTCGCGCGGCAGCTCCGACGTCGTTGCCGCCCACCGACGCGGCCGCGCTTCTGAGCTCTTCCTTCTTCTCCATGCCCAGCGCCTTCGTCTCGCTGGGCTTCGTGACCAACGCGGCCAGGTTCGCCAGAATGGCGGCGTAGGTCAGGATCCGCGCGGCCAGCTTGCCCTCCGGACTTTCCTTGGCGGCGTACTCCACGACGGCCTTGACGCCGTTGACCATCAGGCTGGTGGCGGTGCTCAGCAGGTGAGTCTTGTGCTGCGTCACCTCGCCGGTCTTGCGCTGCTCGGAGAATTCCCGGCCGAGGGTGAGAATATTCGCCGCCGCGCCGGTCAGTGAGGAGGAGAGTCCGATGTCCGCCTGCGTGCTCTCGCTCTTGAATCCCTTGGAGATGAGGTCGGTCACCGCGCTCACACAGGCGAGCCCGAGCACGGCCTCTTCACCAGTTGAGTAGCCATGACGATGGGTGCGCTCGAGCAGACTCGTCACTGATTGCGCGAGGCTACCGGCCTGCGGTTGCTGCGATGGCTGAGCTTCGAGCTCCGGCGTCGTTCGGGTCGGACTGGCCACGGCCTCTCCTTAGTCTGTTGGTGAGCCGTTGTTGCCCCACCAACGGGCCGCCGGAGACGGCGGTTCACATCCCGGGGCCGTAGAGCTTTTCGCGCTGGGCCAGGGGGAGCGAGCAGGCCGCGGTGCCGCCCGGCAGGAGATGGCGGTGGCTCGATGTCCAGCGGTACGCCGGCCACGCCAGCAGCCCGACCGGCTTCAGCTGCAACGCCCGGCCCGGCAGCTCCCACAGCCGGCCCGCGTCGCGCAGCAGCAGGGCGATCGCGTCCGGCCCCGAGGCGATCTTGCCGTCGGTGCCGACCCACTGCACCGCCTCCTCGACCTGCTCCAGCGTGAGGCCGAGCCGGCCCAGATCCGCGAACTGCCACGGCACGATCGTCGCGCGCGACGGGATGCGGCGCTCGATGAACTGCGCGCAGGTCGTGCAGAACGCGCAGTCACCGTCGTACACGAAGGTCGCTCGGTCCCGAGGCTGATCCAGTTCCATGCACCCATCCTGTCAGGCCAGCGGGACCGCGTTGGCCCGGGTTGTCCGGATTCGGGCATTCTTCGCAGGGCAGGCGAACACCCCTATCTAGATGGATGTTCGGGCTAGACGGGCGCCCGTACCGCGACATTGCTCCCGGCGCGATGCAACGATCCGAACGTGGCCATCAGATTGATGACGCTGGCTCGCGTACCGGAGGGTGGTGGTGGGCAAGTGCGCCATGAAGCTGACGCGCGACCGGCACCGACCATCTCGGACGGTGACGACACCCCGGATGCGGTTGCGCTGCGGCATCTGCAGCAGGTGCACCGGCCGGTCCTGCTGTCCTACATCACCCGGCTGACCAAGGGCGACGTGCACTGGGCCGAGGACATCCTGCAGGAGACCCTGGTCCGCGCCTGGAAGAATCCGGAGGCCCGCAACGCCAACGGCAAGTGGAGCCGGGCGTGGCTCTTCACGGTCGCCCGGCGGATCACCATCGACCACGTCCGGGCCGCCCAGGCGCGCCCGAGCGAGTACTTCGACGAGCGCATCGACGCGCATGCCGAATCCGATGACGACATCGAGCGACTGCTCGACGGCCACGAGGTGCGCGCCGCCCTGACCTCCCTGCCGGAACGTCTCCGCCGGATTCTGATCGAGATCTACTTCCAGGAGCGTTCGGTCGCCGAGGCGGCCGAGATCCTCGACGTGCCGACCGGCACGATCAAGTCGCGCACCTTCTACGCCCTGCGGGCCTTGCGCGCGGCCCTGAACGAGCGGGGCTTCAACTTCGAGCGGCCGCCGGAGAGCTGACCGAATCTCGGCCGGCCGTGAACCGAGGCACACCGCGATCCGTCCTGTGACCGAAACGACGATCCGTCCTGTGACCGAAACGACGAGGGGGGACGAAATGTCCTGGATCAGCCGGACGGCGATCCGTGCGTTCCTGGCCGGGGCGGTCGGCGCGGCGGTGCTCGCCGTGCCCGCGACGGCGCGGGCGGCGAACGACGAATACGTCAAGTACTACACGGTGACCTCGGCATACAAGGGTGCGCCCGAGAACCTGACCGAGATAGCGACCCGATTCCTCGGCACCGGTACGCGGTCGGCCGAGATCTTCGACCTCAACACCGGCCGGAAACAGCCGGACGGGAAGATGCTGGCCGACCCGAGCCGGCTGCGGTCCGGCTGGCTGCTGGTGATGCCCTGGGATGCGGTCGGTTCGGGCCTCAACTACGGCGTCCTGCCAGAGCCGGCCGCCGCGCCCAAGGCGACGAAGACTCCGACGGCGGGCACGAGCACACCGGCCGTCGGTGGTGCCACACCCGCGCCCGGTACGCGGCCGAGCGCGGGATCTGCCCCGCCGACACCGACCGCGACGGCCGGATGCGCCTCCGCCGCCGCCTCGAGCACCAAATCGGACTGGGCCCGGCTGCGGCTCGCCGCGGACAAGGCCTGGCCGCAGAGCCGGGGCAAGGGGCAACTCGTCGCGGTGGTCGACTCCGGCGTGAACGGCGCGATGCCGCAGCTCACCGGGCATGTCACGGTCGGTGTGGACGCCGTACAGCCGAACCAGCGCGGAGACGTCGACTGCCTGGGCACGGGCACGTCGATGGCCGCGCTAGTGGTCGCCAAGCAGGTGAACGGCGCGGGCCCGGTCGGTGCCGCCCCGGACGCCACGGTCATGCCGGTACGGATCGCCGTCAACCAGCCGGCGGCGACGCCGGAGGTCCAGGTCAAGGCGATCGAGGCGGCCGCGTCGGCGGGCGCCACCGTGATCGCGCTGGGCGGCTATGTGGACCCCGCCGACGTCAAGGTCGCGCAGGCGATCACCGCGGCGATCTCCCGCAACGTCGTCGTCGTGCTGGGTGCACCCGCCCAGGCGAAGCCGGCCGACCCGCAGGCCGCCCTCGGCGAGGGTGCGCTGCGGGTGGCCGGGATAGGAGTCGACGACAAGTCGGCCCTGGACTATCGCAAGGGCGCGGTCGACGTGTCCGCGCCCGGCGTCAACGTCAGCAGCCTCGGCGGCACCGGCACCGCCTCCACCGGCGCTGGCGCGGTCACCGGCAGCGGCACCCACTACGCCGTCGCCTATGCCGCGGCCGCGGCGGCCCTGGTCCGGTCGGCCTATCCCGAACTCACGGCCCAGCAGGTGACCCACCGGATCAAGGTGACCGCCGACCAGATGGGCGACGGCGAGCCGCCGCACAGCCAGTACGGCTGGGGTTTCCTCAACCCCGGCGAAGCGGTCACGAAGGTGCTCGTCGAGGAGGCCAAGGCCGCCCCGCCCGCCGCGCCCACCACCGGGGCCGTGGCCGATGCGCCCGCTCGGGGCTCGTCCGGCTCGGGCGGGCGATCCACCGTCCTGATCGTCACCGCGATCCTGATGATCGCCGCCGCGTTGTTGCTCGGCCGGCAGATCTGGCGGCTGCTGCACAAGGACAGCGGCGGCGATGACTTCGGCGGCGACAGCGAGCCCGAGATCGACCTCTACGACACCCGCTTCCGTACCCCCGCGCCGGTCGGTACCGCCCCCTCGCCCCCCGGTCGCGGCCCTTTCGATGACGGCGCGGACCACTGGACGGACGGATCCGCGTCGGCCGATCCCGCGGGATGATCAAGACGTCCCGGAAAAGGGACGGAAGACACACCACCTCGGGTATGAACGGGCCCATTGGCCGGGCGTACGACCCTAGCCGCCGGCATCGCCGTGACATCGAGAACGGTGGCTGCGAGCGTGTCCATTGTGGGGCAACTATCTTCGAGCACGGACGGGCGGTCTCCGGGCCGGCCCGAGCTCGGCGCCGTCACGGCCGAGGACGCCGACGCGCTGCGGCACCTGCAGCAGGTGCACGCGCCGGTGCTGCTCAGCTTCCTGACCCGGTTGACCAAGGGCGACGTGCACCGGGCCGAGGACATCGTCCAGGAGACTCTGCTGCGGGCCTGGCGTAACCCCGAGGCCCGCAACGCGGACGGCCGGTGGAGTCGCGGCTGGCTCTTCACGGTCGCCAAGCGGATCCTCATCGACCAGGTCCGGGCCGTGGCGGCCCGCCCGGACGAGCGCTCCGACGAGCACATCGACGCGCGCGCCAGGACCGACGACGGCATCGACAAGCTGGTGGACGCGAGCGAGGTGCGGGCCGCGCTCAACTCCCTGCCCGAGCGGCTCCGGGTGACCCTGATCGAGATCTACTTCCAGGAGCGGTCCGTGTCCGAGGTGGCCGACCTGCTGGCCGTGCCGCCGGGCACGGTCAAGTCCCGCACGTTTTACGGGCTGAAGGCGCTGCGCGAGGCGCTGATCAGCCGCGGGTTCACCTTCCGGGCGCCAGACTGATGGGCGCCAGACTGATGGGCGCCAGACTGATGGGCGCCAGACTGATGGGCGCCAGATTGATGAGCGCCAGACCGATGACCGGCGAAGAAGCACGGTGGATCCGTGAACTTCGGCACAGTCCGGGCCGTCATGGGGATGACACGGCCTTGCCGTACCTGTCCCTGGCCATCGCGGGTCGGGCCAAGGACAATCGATCCGAGCTCGCGATGTGTACCCGCCGACGAGAGAGCGGAACCGAACAAAGTGGCTGAGATCGTGGGTCGCGACGCCCATGTCGGGGAGGAGCTGCTCGGGCTCCACTACATGGATGCGTTGGATCCTGCCGAGAGCGATGAGATCCACCGTCATCTCCAGGAGTGCTCGGCGTGCCGCGCGAAGGCGGAGCAGGTCTGCGATGTGGTCGCCGCCCTCGCGCTGCTGGGCACCGACGACGCCGTTCCCGCCGCGGTGCCCACTGCGACGACGACGCCCGCGCCGGCCCGCGGCGGCGGCCCTGCTCGCCCGTCCGGGCGCGGCGACTCCACCCGGCCGGGCGAGAAACGACGGCGCGGGCGTACGGGCAAGCTGCTGCGGGCCGGCAGCCTGCTCGCCCTCGTGCTGGTCGTCGCCGGGCTCGGCCTGGCCACGCTGCTGCGCTCCCCGCAAGTCCAGCCCACCCCGGTGGTCACCGCCGCCGCGGCGGCCACCGACGAGACGTCCGGTGCCTCGGCCTCGGTGGTGGTGTCCAGCAGCGACGGCAACGGCGTGACCATCCGGGCCACCGTCAGCGGCCTGCGCGAGAGCACGGCCTACATCCTCTACGCGGTCACCTCCGACGGTCAGACCCGGGAGGTCACCCGCTGGACCGGCTCGTCGGCCGTGCAGGATGTGTCCGGCTACGTTCCGGTGCGCCTCGGCGACCTCTCGTTCTTCACGATTGCGCTCGGCAACGGCGGCCCGGTGGTCTCCGTCTATCTTCCGGGCGTTGCCGTCGCCCCGACGCGCTGATCGTGGTGGCGTGGGCGCTGCGGGCGCCGCTGGCCCTGAGCGTGGCGGCGGCGTTGATCGGGCTCTCCGCCGCGCCGGCGCCGGCCGCCGAACGGGAGTATGTCAAGTACTACCCGGTGGCCGCGGCCTACCAGGGCGCGCCGGAGAACCTGACCGAGATCGCGGCCCGGTTCCTGGGCGACGGTGCCCGCTCCGCCGAGGTGTTCGACCTCAACGAGGGCCGCGCGCAGCCCAACGGCGGGTCGCTGACCGACCCGGCCCGCCTCGACGCGGGCTGGCTGCTCCGGCTGCCGTGGGATGCGGTCGGTGCCGAGGTGCGATACGGCCCGCTGCCCGGCGGCTCGCCGGCGGCTGCCGACAGCCCGAGCCCCGCCCCGAGCCCCGCTCCGAGGGAGGATCACGCGATGGCCACGGTCGGCGCTACCAGATCCGGCGGCGAGGTCACGCTCCTGGTTCTGGTGACGGTGGCCGCGGCGGCCGGGGCAGTGTTCCTGATCGTCCGCATCCGCCGCCTGCTGCGGACCTAAGCCGGGTCGACGTGGCCGAGTTCGATTGCCACCCGGGTCAGTTCGGCCTTGTTGCTGACGTTCAGCTTGGCCCGGATGCGCTTCGCGTACGTGTCGACCGTTACCGGCGACAGCCCCATGCGCGCGGCGATCTGCGGGTGCGTGAGGCCCGACGCGATCCACCGCAATGTCTCGATCTCGCGGGGTGCCAGCCCGCCCTGCTCCTCGTCGCCGCGGCCGCCGAGTTCGAGCTGGAACTGGCCGACCAGCCGCGGGCAGAGGTAGAAGGCGCCGTGCCCGATGACGCGCATCGCCTGACGGACGTCGCGCTGCTCGGTGAAGCGGCTGATGCAGCCGCGGGCACCCGCGCGGATGGTGCCCAGCAGATTCGGGCTGCCCTCCCAGGCGGAGCTGACCAGCGGCCGGCTGACCGTCGCCAGCTTGGCGATCATGCCGAGCGCGGCGGCGTCGACCCGGGGCAGATCGATCACCACGATGTCGTACGTGCCGTCGAGGCGGAGCAGCTCCGCCACCGCACCGACGGCCGCGACGACCTCCAGGTCGGGGTCGTCGGACGCCAGCTTCTCCAGGCCCGCGCGAGCGACGGGCTGGTCCGCGACGATGGCGACTGTGCACACGGGCTTCCTCCTGGCCGGCCCTCGCCCGCGCGAGAGTCCGGCCCTAAGACGGCCGCGGCAACCACGAGGTTCATCCGGCCGGCGGGGAATTCGGCTCGTGAACCGGGGCATCGTCGTACCCGTTGTTGTCCCAGCGAGACCACGTGCTGTCCACCGGGGGACAACCGACAATGACGAGCCGAGGATTGATCTGAGTGGCTGACATCGGCGGTGGCGAGCCACATGTGACGGAGCTGCTCGGGCTCTACTACCTGGACACGCTGGGACCGGCGGACGGCGCCGTGGTCGAGAGCCACCTGCCGACCTGTGCCGAGTGCCGGGAGTCGGCGGAGCAGGCCGTCGAGACGATCGCGTTGCTGGCGCTGCTGTCCGAGCGGGATCGAGACGAGGTGCTCGACAACTTCGGGGCACTGAATCGGACCGGGCCGCCGTCCGAGCGGTTCGTCCGGTTCTTTGCCCCGGACCCGGAGCCGTCGGCCAGCGACGAGCAGCCGGCGCCGCTTGCGCCTACCAGCGACTTTCCGGACGAGCATGCGCCGGAGCTCGACGAGCCGGGGCGTGCGCCGCGCCGGCGGCTATTCGGGAAGCGCAAGGCCGCCGCGGCGGCGGAGCCCGAGCCCCCGCAGGCTTCGGAACCCGCGCCGGCCGCGGTGGCGGCGAAGGTCGAGCCCTCGCCGCCGCCCCCGCCTCCCGCCGCCGAGCCGATCATCGAGCTGTCGGGCGACAGCGCCCGGTCCCGCCGGGACGAGTTGGTGGGGCCGCCGCGCCGCAAGCCGCCGACCCGAGACCGGCGCAGGTCAGCCCTGATCCGGGCGAGCGCCCTCCTGGTCCTGGTCGTGGTGCTCGGCGGGCTTGCGGTCGGGGCACTGGTGCACGGGCCCGGGGCCAGCGGACCCGCTGCCGTACCGGTAGTCACGGCCGCGGCCACCGCGGCGGACAGCTCGACCGGCGCCTCGCTGTCGGTCTTCGTCACCCAGCGGGAGGGCGGGGTGAACGTCCGGGCGACCGTCAACGGGCTGCGGGCCGGCGCCGGCTACCGGCTGCAGGCGGTCACCTACGACGGCCACGCCTGGCCGGTGGTCAACTGGACCAGCGACGGGAAGCTGCAGGACATCACCGCCGACGTGCAGGTGCCGATCTCCGCGCTGGTCTTCTTCACGGTCAGCCGGGCCGGGAGCGGGCCGGCGGTCTCGGCCTACCTGGCGCCGAGCTAGGGGGTGTCGTCCTCATCGGACGGTGGCCCGGAAGGTCGAGCCGCGGGCCGGGTCGATGCCGAATTCGGCGAGCCGGCGCCGGGTGCGGCGTAGATCCCAGCGCGCGCCGAGCACGGTGTACAACTCGGCCGCCTCGCCGCCGGTGCGCGCGGCCTCATGCGGGCGGCGCTTCGCGGCCAGCAGGACGGCGGCGTCCTCCAGCGCGGCGGCCAGCTCCGGCACCCGGCCGACGGCCCGGTAGTGGCGAGCGGCCGCCAGCGCCGGCTCCGGGCTCTTGGTCATTAGCGCCCGGCAGCGGGCGGCCGCCGCGAAGGCCCGGGCCGGGCGTACCTCTTTGGCGGCCTCGGCGGCGCAGATGGCCGCCGCACGCTCGGCCACATCAGTCTGCCCGGTCCTGAGGGCCAGCCGGGTCGCGTCGGGCAGCCACTGGTGGCGCAGCATCATCG
>Ga0307515_10021258_pt1 | contig 11517 bp, 6 predicted proteins | sample 17_EM_MG_FD_194513 | JGI IMG/M metagenome (GOLD analysis project Ga0307515, IMG submission 194513) | Populus trichocarpa ectomycorrhiza microbial communities from riparian zone in the Pacific Northwest, United States - 17_EM | ecosystem: Host-associated > Plants > Roots > Unclassified | place... | reverse complement strand
CCCGGGTTGGCGGTGGGCCCGGCCCGGCGCCTGGGCCGCGATGGTCGGCGGCGCGATGGTCGCCTCGGCCGTCGCCACCACGGCCTGGCACCTGGGCCGCGCCGGCGGTGACCCGGCCGACGCCGTCGCGACCCAGCCGGCCAGCAGCGTCGCCGCGCCCCTCGTCGTGGCGCCACACCCGTCGACAACGGCGGGTAAGCCGCCGAAGTCCCCGGCCGTCGTCGAGCACCGGGCCGCCGCCGGAGCCCGGGCCGCCACCACCAGTCCCGTCACCCGCAAGCCCGCCCCCGCCACGCACAGCGCGAAGCCGCCCGCCGTACCGGAAAAGGCTTACGGACCGATGCAGTGCCGCAAAGTCATGGCGTTCACCTTTCCGAACCCCGTGCTCGCCCGGCCGTGCCACAACCTGGGCGCGCAGGTGCAGATCCGCGCCCAGATCACCGCACCGGCCGGCGGACGAGCCTCGGTCTCCGTCGAACTACGTGACGCGTCGACGGGCCGCGCCGTCGCGGACCCGCACACCTGCCCAAGCCTGGTGTTCACCGGCAACTTCAAGGAGCTGGGATGCGGCCCGGCATCGGTACGCCCGAAGCACGGCAGCCGCTACGTCGTGGTGATGTCCTGGCAGTACACCCGCGACGGCCGAACGGTGAACGGCACCGCAAAAGGCAAAGTATTCACCTGGTGAGCCCGAACAACACCGAGCAGTCATTCGGCGCTTGAAGGAACTCGAAGTCGCGCCGCGTAAGGCTGCTTTGGACGGTGGGCTCGTGGTTTGCAGCCGATTGTGGGTCGGCGTGAGGGGCCGATCTTCGCTAGTTTGGGCGGATGAACGGATTGGCCGTGGCCTGCCGACGCGTCGTGCACATCTACCGCGCCGAGGCGGGTGACGTCGTGGCGCTGGCCGGCGTTGACCTGTCCATCGCGCCCGGCGAGACGCTTGCCCTGGTTGGGCCGTCGGGTTCCGGTAAGTCGACGCTGATCTCGCTGCTGTCGGGCCTGATGCGACCGTCGGCCGGCCGGATCAACATCGGCACCTATGACATGGGCAAACTCTCCGACGCGGAGATCTCCCGGCTGCGCGGCACCGAAATCGGCGTCGTCTTGCAGGGCGCCGCCCGTAACCTGCTGCCCTACGCGACGCTGCACCGCAACATCGTGCTGGCCCAGCGCCGGGCCGCGCACACCAAGGGCATCAAGCTCGACGATCCCGACCGCATCCTCGACCTGGTCGGCCTGCCCGGGCAGGGTCACTCGAAGCTCGCCGATCTGACCCCGGGCGGCCAGCAGCGGGCCGCCCTGGCTGTCGGGATCGCCTCGGGCCCGGGGCTGCTGCTGGTCGACGAGCCGACCAGCCGGCTGGATACCGCGGGCCGCGATGAGGTCCTCGCGGCGATGGAGACGGTGAACGCCGAGCGGCAGACCACGATCGTCGTCGTCACCCACGATAACGAGGTCGGTGCCCGGCTCGGCCGTGCCGTGACCATCCGCGACGGACGGGTCGGCGCCGAGGGGCGCGACGGGCAGGACTTCGCCGTGGTGGCCGGGGACGGCACGGTCCAGTTGCCGCCCGAGGTGTTGGGCAGCTACCCGCCGGGCACGCTGTTCACCGTGCAGCACGAGAACGGCGAAGTCACCCTGGTGCCCAGCGGCACTGAACAAATCGCCTAGGTGTTCGCCCACTAGGCAAGTCGCTCCGTCGTGCGAACCTGGCTGGCCCGGACGGGTAGCGGGAACGCCTTCTCCGCGACCCGTCCGGGCCGGTGGAACGCTATGCCGGGCGGCGCTGGTATATCGCGACGTAATCGACCAGCATGGGCTTTCCGGAGACGGTGTTCGCGTCCGGACCACCGCCGATCGCCGCGGGGAAGGCGCCGCCGATCGCCAAGTTCAGGATGAGGTAGAAACCGTGGTCGGTCGCGTTCCGCCAGGTGTCGGCGTCGACCTTGTCCTCGGCGAGGCTGAAGATCTGGTTCCCATCGAGGAACCAGCGCACCTGCTCCGGCGTCACGGTCCGGTCGTACTCGAGGGCGTACGTGTGGAACGCCGTGTTGCACGTCCCGCACTGAATTTCGCCGCTGGTCAGCCCGGTCAACTCGTTGCACGGTCCACCGGACGCGACGCCGCAATGCATGGTGGCGAACGTCGAGCCGCGCCCGTTGATACCCTCGGAGATGTCCAGCTCACCGATGCCTGGCCAGTTGGTGGCGCCCACCGGGCGCGCTTGCTCGCCGAGCATCCAGAACGCGGACCAGTAGCCGAGGCCGTTCGTAGTGTTCACGTCCGGCTGCTGGATCCGGCCCTCGACACGCATGACACCGCCTTCCTCCGCGCCGAAGTCCTGGATCGTTTCGATCCGGCCGGACTCCCACGACGTACCGGAGCCGATCGGGGTGATCGCGAGGTGGCCGGCGCCGTCTTGCGAGACGTTCTCGGGCTTGTCGGTCATCACCTCGATCTCCCCGGTACCCCAGTTCGACGCGCCACCTTGGTAGCTGGTACCCAGGTCGAACAGCCATTTCGACTGGTCGATGGTGCTGCCTGCGCCGCCTTCGAAGTCGTCGCTGAAGACCAGCTCGAACCCCTCCGGCGGCGGCGGGACCGCCGCGTCGGCGGCTCGGATGGACACCAGGTAGGCGGCGCCGCCGAAGAGCAGGACGACGGCGGAGATCAGTAGCTTTCGGCGCCAGGCCCCACGAGAGCGGGAGCTCCGGGCTGGGTGAACGTAAGACACGTGGCCTTCCCTCTGCGAATCGTCTCCCTCGGTGGGAAACCGTCCTATGCGTCTGGACACCAAAGTATTGACAGGCGTCGACCATTCGAACCAGAGACAAATATCCCGGCACCGTGTGCCAAATCCGCGGCAAGACTCGGGCCCGACGGACCCCGCCCATCGCGACTGCACCCCCGCGTGCCCTGCCGACAAGCACGTTGCATCACAACATTTTCTGTGGTGTCCACACACGACGGTCGCGGGGTCACTCGGAGCGCTACTCGAAAAGGCTCACTACCTTTTGACCTCGAGGATTCCGGGGGCAGCGCAAGATCGTCCGGACTGGCGGGCCGATCGTGATGGATGACGACTGGGCGCCCTCGGGATCGAGGCAGCCACCTGCCTAGGTGCGGGCCCAGACAGCTTCGCCGTCGACGAGGTGTAGTTCGCGGTCGCAGGCCGCTGCTGCCTCCGGGTCGTGGGTGGCGAAGATGACCGCCGCGCCCCGGTCCGCCTCGGCCCGCAGCAGTTCGATTACCCGCTGCCGGTTTGTCGCGTCGAGTTCGCTGGTCACCTCGTCGGCGAGGAGCACGTCGCCGCGCAGTGCCAGGCCGCGGGCGATCGCCGTGCGCTGCTGCTGGCCGCCGGACAGTTCCTCGATCAGCTGGTCGCCGTGGTTTGCCAGGCCGAGCCGGTCGAGTGACTCCGCGGCCCCACGGCGGGCCTCGGCGGGCGTCCCGCCGGTGGCGATCATCGCGACGGTGATGTTCTCCGTCGCCGTCAGGATCGCCGCCAGGCCGTTGTCCTGCGGGATCAGCACCACGCCGAGCGAGACGGCGTGATCCCGGTCGCCGATCGGCTCGCCGTCCACCAGCACCCGGCCCGACGCGGGCGGCAGCAGCCCGGCCATCGCGTTGAGCAGCGTCGACTTGCCGGCCCCGGAGGTGCCGGTGACCGCGAGTAGTTCGCCCGCGCCGACCTCGACGGAGACGCCGCGCAGCACGGGTTCGGCGGCGCCGTACGCGATCGACGCGGTTTCGACAGTGAGAGTTCTCATGCGATCTCCTTACAGGTTCGGCGCCCGGCGAAGTAGGCGACAAGGGCCAACACGGCCGCTACGGCGGCGCACACCGCGGCGACGACGATGGGGCGCGGCCACCCCGGCAGCAGCAGGTTCGGCGGGTCGATGCCGGCGAGTGGCAGCGCCCAGCCGGTCAGCGCCCACGAGATCAGCGCGATGGCGAGGCCGGCGGTCACGGCGATGAGCACCAGCACGGGGTACGTCCACAGGGTCGCCTGCCGTAGCGCGCCGCGCCCCAGCCCTTGGGCGCGCAGCGCGGACAGGTCCTCGACCCGCCGGGCCCGGTCGACCGCCGCCGCCAGCATCAGCGCCCCGGCGGCCAGCGTGCCCGCGAGGCAGCCGGCCAGCAGGTAGAACCAGAGCGCCAGGGCGGGACCCTGCGCGTCCAGTTGCTTGCGGACCTGGTTGGCGCTGACGTCGCCGGTGACGACTAGGCCCTGTTTGGCCAGCCGGTCCAGGATGTCGGCGGGTGCCCGGTCGTTGAGCCAGACCTGCGGGGCGGTGGCGGGCCCGGCGTCGGCGGAGAGCCGGTCGGCGTATTCGAGGTCGACCAGCGCCGCGTGGGTGCCGAGCTGCGGCACCATCGGGACTTCGGTTCGCGCGGCCGGCAACAGTTTCCCGTCGAGGCCGGCGATTGTCGTCGCGACCAGCGCGGGGCCGGCGCTCGCCACCGGCAGCGGATAGGGCGTGTCCACGGGTTGCAGGAGCGCGCTGGCGGACAGCCCGGCGGGGGCGTTGAGGTCAATGTGCAGCCCGTCGGGCTTGGTCGACAGCGTGCCGGAGTTTGTCATCCGCCAGCGCCCGGGGTCGGCGAGTTGGGCGGCGCTCAGGGCGGACTGTTCCGGGTTGATGGTGCCCAGCGCGTGCACGGTGATCTGGGCCGTGACGCCGGTGACTCCGTCCGCTGTGGACAGTTCGAGGGCGTTCAGCCGGCACCTGTCCCGGCAGACCGGAACCCGTTGCTCGTAGGTGAACCGGCCCTCGTGCAGGTTGCCCAGTTGCACGCGGGCGTCGCCGAGCCCGGTGACGCTCGACAGCACCGCCACCAAACGCAGTGGCTTGTCCACTTTGGTGCCGGTGCCCGAGAGGTCGAGGCTGATGTCCTGGCCCGCCAGCAGGACCGGGTCGGGTGCGGCGGGACGCAGCGTTTGGGCGACGGACTGAGCGGTGGGTGCGTCGCTGGGCCAACTCGCCACGGCGGCGAGCCGAGGGCTGTCCACCGCCAGGCCGGGCGGGTCGGCGAGCCCGACTCCGGGCAGCTGGGCGACGGCCATCGCGTACCGGCCGTCGGGGTCGATGGCCCGAACGGCGGTGAGCAGATGCTGGCGGGTGATCTGCTGGACGGAGATCACCCGGTCCGCGCCGGTGCCGATCCGGGCCTCGACGTCACGGCCCTGCGCTGCCACGTCGACCGCGCAGGCGGCGTACCCGATGACCGCGACCGCGGCGACCAGCAGGGCGAACAGCCGGGCCGCGCCGGGGCGCCGGGAGAGTTGGAAACCGGCCAGCGCCACGCCGAGCCGGCCCCGGTCGAGGCTGCGCACGGCGGACCGGGTGACCACCGGCAGCAGCGCCCGGGCGGCGAGCAGGGCGAGGGCGAGCACCACGAACGCCGGGGCGAGCAGGCCGAGCCCGGTCAGCGAGCCGTGCGAGACGAACAGTTGCACGCAGGTCAGGACGGCGAGCAGCGCGACGCCCCCCTCGACGGCGAGGACCCGCTTGCTGTTCGGCACGGCGGGGGCGCGGCGCAGCAACTCGGTCACCGCGCCGACCAGTTGCCGGCTCTGCGCGAGCAGCGCCGCGAGCACGGCGGCGACCGCCGCCAGCGGGGCGTAGCGCAGCGAGTCCAAGCCGCCCGCGGCGTCCACGCCGGGGAAACGTAGTGCCGCCACGAGGTTCACCATCAGCTGGCCGGCCAGGCAGCCGAGCACCGCACCGGCCAGGATCGCGACGAGGCTCTCGCCGGTGGCCAGCCACCACCGGCCCCAGATGCGGGTGCCGCGCAACGCCACGACGGCGAGTTCGGGCCGGCGGCCCTCGGTGCCGTAGCCGACGGCCAGGAAGATGCTCAGGCAGGCGAGCAGCACGAGCGGCGCCGCGAGCAGCGGAACGATCAGCCGCGCCGCGGCTTGGCCCGAGTCGATGCGGTCCAGCAGGGCGGGCAGCTTCGTGGAGAAGATGAGCCCCGGGCCGAGCTGGCTCGCCAGCTTGCGTACGCCGGCCAGGTTGGTGCGCAGCGCGCCGAGGTTGTCCGCCGCCAGCGCCGCCCGCCCGGCCGCGCCGTCGATGGACACCTCGGTGGGTCCGTGGTCCATCGCGTCGAGGGTGGCTCGGCCGGTGAAGACCGGCTCGCCGGGGCGGTTGCCCGGGGCCGTGGCGAAGTAGCCGTGCGTACCCCAGAATGGGTCGTCTGGCTCGGGAACCCGGTAGGTGCCGACGACGGTGAGCCGTTTCGGGGAGCCGTCGGGCAGGAAGATCGGCGTCCGCGGGTCGGGGTTGAAGATGGCGAATCGCAGGTCGATCGAGTCTCCGGCGGTCAGCTTGAGGCGGTCGGCGGTCTGCACGCCGAGGACCACCTCGCCCTCGCCGATCAGGCAGCGGCCGGTCACCATGACCAGATGCTCGCAGGCCCGCTGCCGATAGGTGAACCGGGACCGGTAGTGGTTGTCCGGCTCGATGCCGATGGTCGAGTATTCGGCCGCGTAGATGTAGTCGAACCCGGGCAGGCTGGCCAGCGCGCCGCCGACGTCGGAGAAGCTGGCGGATCCGGAGTCGGGACCGCCGGAACGGGTGTCCTGCATCGCTCTGATGCTCAGGCCGCGCTCGTCGGGCAGCGCGGTGGCGACCTGCCCGGCGGCGGCGGCCCGCTCGGCGGCCTGCAGGAAGGCGGGGGCCGCGACGGCCGCGGCAACGGCGAAGAGCGCCAGCAGGGCCAGCGTGATCGCCTGGGTGCGACGATTCCAGACCATGGCCAGGATCAGCGAGATCATCGTTCCCCTCCGGTCACCCGGCGGGCCAGCGATCGCGCCGACAACCCGGCGGTCAGTCCCAGCACGGCGACCGCGACCAGGCCCGCCGCCGCGAGCGCGGCCGGGCCGAGCGCGTCCGGCAGGCCGATCACCTGCCATCCGTCGGTGAACCGGGGCGCGGACACCCGGGCCAGCGGGTCCGCCATCGCCGCGGCGACCAGGCCGCCGACCAGGGCGGCGACGACCAGGGCCGCCTGGCCCGAGTAGGCCACGGTGACCGCCGCGCGGCGGGGCAGTCCCTGCGTACGCAAAGCCTGTAGTTGATCTGCCTGTGGGCGGCGATCCACCGCGGCCGCGACGGCGACGGCGGCCGCGGCCAGCAGCAACGCGATGGCCGCGCAGAGCAGTCCAAATCGGACGGTCACCGCCGAACCCTGTTGGGCTAGCCGCGCGGAGCGGGCCGGCACCGAATCCGCCCCGATCACGCTCAGACCGGCCTGTCGCAGGGCCGCGACCACGGACTCGGGCGCGTCCGCCGTGAGCCACACCTGGAACGTGCCGCCGCCCTCGGCATCCGCGCCGACTCGCCGGGCCGCGTCCAGATCGACCAGCATCCCGGCGGCGCCGAGCCCCGGCAGCACGCTGGCGGTGCCGGCCACCCGGACCGGGTTCGTCCCGCCGCCGAACGAGAAGACCGAGGCGTCGTTGGTCTGCCAGGGCTGCGGCGGCGGGCCGGCCAGCACGATCGGGACCGGCAGCGGGGCGTCCACGGCGTAGACCTGGTTGTCGAGCGAAGGGGGCACCGGGACGGTCTCGTCGATGGTCAGCGTCAGCGTTCCCTCGGCGGCGGTCAGGCCGAGGGCGCCGGCGGAAACGCCGGCACGCCAGCGGGAGATGTCGCCGAGGTTGCCGGCGTTGAGGATGTCGGCGGCCGGGTTCTGCTGGCTGAGCCCGCGGATGGTGACCTCGGCGTGCTGGGGCACGGCCGCGGGCGGGCCGCCGGCCGTCGCCGGGGCGACCATCTCGAAGCGCACCAGCCGGCAGCCGGGCGCGGGCGCACACCCGGTCACGGCGGCCTCGACCGTGTGCTCGCCGGCGGCGAGCGGGCCGAGCGAGACGGGCATCGCGACGCCGGTGGCCTCGTTCTGCAGGACGGCGACCAGGTCGACGGCGGCCTTTCCGGCGTTCTCGGCGCGCAACGCGAGCCGGTCCCCGGTCACCGGCGGCAGGGCGGCCGGCAGGTGGACGGAGGCGACCGCGTCGCGCAGCGTGCCCACCGAGCCGTACTCGGGACGCCAGCTGGCCACGGCGGCCAGCCGGGAGCTGTCCACCGCTAGCAGGGGCGGGTCGCTGGCCAGGTCGACAACCGCCGCCATGGCGTAGCGGCCGCCGGGGTCGGCGCGGCGCACGGCGTACTCGAGCTCGGTCCGGTTGTCGGCGCCGACCGTGAGCACCCGGGCTGCGCCGAGCTCGACGGTGCTGCGCTCGGCGCGTGCCGCCCGGCCGGCTGACCAGCCGCCGGCCGCGGTCGCGAACATCGCGACGGCCACCACGATCAGCGCGAACACCCGGTCGGTGCCGGGCTGCCGGGAGGCCTGCACGGCGGTCAGGCCAAAACCGAGCCGGCCCCGGTGTACGGCGGCGGCGCCGGCCCGGTCGGCGATCCGGATGAGCAGCCGGGCCAGCCCGAGCGCGACGGCGAGCGCCACCAGGACGGGCGCGAGCAGCCCCAGCGAATTGTCGGAACCGCCGGTCCGGGCCTGGTAGACGGCGGCCACGGCGACCGCGATCAGCACCCCGTCGACGACGTCGGCCCGCCAGTCCCGGCGGCCCGCCGGAATCCGGCGCAGCAACGCCGCGACCGGCTGCCACAACACGCCCGCCTCGACCGCGACAAGCGCCAGCAGCCCGCCCACCAGCACGGCCGCGACCGCCAGCGCGGACAGCCCGAACGCCTGCCAGCGCTGCTCGGCCACCGCGACGGTCCCGGCCAGCAGCCGGGCCAGCAGGTAGCCGATCGGCGCCCCGGCGATCACGCCGCCGAGCAGCGGGACCAGATGCTGGCCCAGGGTCAGCCGCAACATGCCCACCCGGGTGCTGCCGCGGAGCTTGAGCAGGGCCACGTCGCCGCGCCGGTCGCGACCGGTATAGCGACCGGTCAGCCCGATCGCGAACCAGCCGAGGACCAGCACCTCGCCGAGCGCGACGGTGACGCCGAGCCGGATCGTCGACGTGTCCCGGGCGATCGTCGCGAGCAGCGGCTCGGTCAAGTTCACCAGGTGGAAGGTGCCGGCGCTGAGCTGGGCGTCGAAGATCCGAAGTTGCGGGCCCAGCCGATAGCCGTTGTCGCCGCGCAGCAGAGCCTCGGGCACCTCCACGTCGTAGGCGACGGTGGGCGACCAGAGCTTGCGATCCTGGAACGTGTCGATCGCGGTGAACAACGGGTCCATCCCCGGGCCGGCCCGAAACAGATTGTCGCTCCAGTACGCGCCGGTCGGGTCGGCCAGCTCGTACGTGGCGACCAGGCGCATCTCGAGCGGGCCCGCGCCGGGCGCCGACCGGACCTCGATCGGGTCGCCGATCTTCGCGCCGAGTTGCTGGGCCGCCCGTACGCTCAGCGCGGCGTCACCGCGGGCCGCCGGGCAGGCGCCGGTCAGCTTGACGTGGTCGCAGAACCCGTCCCGGTAGCCGAGAATGATCTCCACGTCGGTGCCCGACCGCAGCGTCGTCATGGCCTGCCGCATCCCGAGCACCGGTTCGCCGTCCCCGACGGTCAGGATCCCGCGTACCGCGTTCGCGAAGCTGTCCAACGTGGCCCGCGGTTCGCCGGTGGTACTGGTCAGCTGCCGTACGGACAGGGTCTTCTGGGTCGCGGGTGCCGCGGCGACGTCGGCCGCTGCCGCGCGCGACGCGGCGGCCAGCCCGAACCAGGGACCCGCGACGGCCGCGGCCGTCGCGAGCGCGGTGAGCAGCAGGACCGTCCATACCTGCGCGGTGCGGGCCCGCACCGCGCCCAGCACAAGTGCGAACATCCGCCCTCCCCGGGGATCAACCTTTGGGGAGGTTACGCGACCGTGTCTCGTCCGCGATCGCCCGTGGCGACCGTCAGAGCCAACCCTGCTTCTTGAGATAGGCATACAGCCCGCCGGCCGTGACCGCGATCAGGCCGAGGCTGGTCAGGAAGCCCCAGAACCGTTCGTAGCCCCAGAATGGCACATTTTGTCCGTAGTAGCCGGTCACCGCGGTCGGCACGGCGATGATCGCGGCCCAGGCGGCGAGCTTGCGGGTGATGTTGTTGAGCGCGTTGCTCTGCTCGTTGAGGTCGGCGTCGAGCAGCCCGTTGATTCGTTCGCGGGCGTGTTCGATCGTGTCGGTAGCGCGCCGCGCATGATCCTCGACGTCCCGGAAGTACGGCGCCAGGTGGTCGTTCATCAGCTGCGAGTCGGCGCGCATCACCTGGCCGATCAGGTCCGGCATCGGCGCTACCGGCCGGCGCAGCGCGGCAAGCGTCTTGCGCAGGGCGAAGCCGTACATCCGGACCTGGCGGGGCGCCCCGCCCGCTTCGAGGATCCGGTCCTCCGTGACGTCCATCGCCTCGTCTAGCGCACGGGCGGCCGCATAGTGGCCGTCGACGATCAGGTCGAGCAGCCCGTAGACGAGGAAACTCACCCCGCCGGTGGTACCCAGGCCGGGTTCCGAGTCCCAGCGCTCGATCAGCGCGTCCACGTCGGCGGCCGACTTGCGTACGGTGATCAGCGCCCGGTCCGTGATGAACGAGCTGATCTCGTGCTTGGTCAGCGACGGTTGCGCCTTGTCGACGTCGACGCCGACCGCGTACACGTTCATGAACATGTGGTCCCGGTAGCGATCGAGTTTGGGCCGCTCGTGGTCCTGCACGGCGTCCTCGAGGGCGAGCGGGTGCAGGTGGAACTCCTGCGCCACGAAATGCAGATCGGCCAGGTCGGGGTCGTAGAGGTCGAGCCAGAGCACCGCCTCCGGGTGCTCGGTCAACTTCGCCGACACCTCCTCGGCCCCGAACCCCTCCGCGATCACCTTGCCGTCGCGGTAGAGCCGGGTATGCGTCGGGCACGACGGAACCGGCTGCTGTGTCTTTGCCTCGTCCACGCCTCAACTATGCCTGTTTAACCAGCTCCGGGCGCGCCGACCGGCCCCCAGGCGACCGTGGCGACGATCGACATCTCGAGTACGCCGTCGACCGCCCACGGCCGCACCGCCTCCTCGACGGCACGGTCGAAGGCGGCCGCCTCGCGGGCGGGCATGAGCTCGCGGGCCAGGCTCGCCGTGGAGTGGAACTGCTCCACGTAGTCCCGGACCGGCTGCCGGAACCGGACCGGCGCGGTCTCCGCCCGCCCGGCCAGGCCCAACTCGTCGGCGACGCGGTAGCCGGGATCGTAATCCGGATTGCGGGAGTGCCGCCGGATCACCCGGCCCAGCCGCTCGCCCCAGGGCACCTCGCGCGGCACGTGCTCGACGACGGCCAGCACGGCGCGCTCACTCAGCACCAGGCCGAGCCGGGCCAGCACCCGGTCGGTGGCCATCCAATGCAGGCTGGCCCCGGCGGTCACGAGCGCGTACGGCCCGGCCAGCTCACAGGTTTCCACCGCGCCGACGACCCAGCGCAGCTTCGGGTTGTCGCCGCCGGGCCGCCGCCGGCCGGCCGCGACCATCGCCGCCGACACGTCGACCGCGTCGATGCGGTCGACAAAGGCGGCGAACGGCCGGGCCAGCGCCCC
>Ga0307515_10021257_pt1 | contig 11517 bp, 11 predicted proteins | sample 17_EM_MG_FD_194513 | JGI IMG/M metagenome (GOLD analysis project Ga0307515, IMG submission 194513) | Populus trichocarpa ectomycorrhiza microbial communities from riparian zone in the Pacific Northwest, United States - 17_EM | ecosystem: Host-associated > Plants > Roots > Unclassified | place... | reverse complement strand
GACGTTCGCCGCGACAGGGCAGCGATGATTACCGCGGCGATGCGCGCCGAGATGCGCCGGCTCGTGCTCGTCGAGTGCTGGCGGATCGAGACGGTCGCCCGCCGCTACGGCGTCCACCACTCGGTGCTCCGCCGTGCGCTCCGCGACGACGCCGGCGAGCGCCCCGCGCCGATCAGCGAGCTCGATCCGTTCGAGCCATACATCGTCGAGCGACTCGTCGAGTTACCGCAGCTCACCAGCATCCGCCTCGTCGGTCTGCCAGCGGCGGCTCCTTCGACGACCGATCCGGCTGTCTATCGTGGGTGACAGCTTGCGCACCGCGCTCCTCAGATCGATCCGCCTGAAACCATGGGCTTCGCGCCCTTCGCAAAGTGTTGGCCTGGCACGCGGTGTGCTGAACCCGAGCTCGGAAAGGGAAGCCCACATGTCGAACTTCATCACCATCGAGAACACCAACCTCGCCACCGTCACGGGTGGCCAAGACGTCAACGACTATGGTGACCTCAGTAACCTGGTCCCCCACGACCCGGAGGGGCGCGGGGATGTAAATAAGTTCCTTTACGGCGGTCACATGGACGCAGCCGACCGGGAGGGGCTAATAAGCGGTTGGGTGAAGAGTAACGAAGGCAATGCGCCAGCACCAATGGACCCGCTAAACGGAGTGGGGTGATGGATCGATGACCGCGGTTGCGCTGCGGGATCAGCTGCAGGCCCACGCCGCGGCGGTGGCGGCGGTCGCAGACGACTGGGCGAGCCGCGAGGCGCCGGTGTCGTTCAAGAACATCGAGAATGCGCTTCGCCTGCCCCGTGCTTCGTGTGCGGCGACATCCGCACCGCTCGGCCGCGAAACCAACCTCGGTATACCAGCGATCAAAGCTCGAGTTCATTGACGTGGCGGAGCGACCGTGGCGCCTTTTCTCCACTGGCCGAGGTCCCTGTCTGACATCGCGAGCATCCTACCCGTCGACGGAACCGCCATCCGTTGGCTGGCGAGTTGATCGCGCCACGCGGTGTCCTACACTACTCGCCGATGCCGCCACGGCTCGTAGATGTCGCGCGCTCGTTCGACGTGGCGATCGATGTCCCCGACGAGCTGGAGCCGCTGCTGGCCGCGGCCATCGCGCGCGCTGAGGCGGCGTGGCCGAACATCAACCTCGACGCACCGCGGTTCGTGCGCGCGATCGCGGAGCGGTTGCCGGCAGACCGCCCGGCCGCGCTCAGGCTCGAGGCGCTCGCGATCGACGATCTCTACCTGGTGTGCGGCTGCGCAGCCGGCGACCCCGCCGCACTCGCGGCGTTCGAGGCGACCTATGGCCCGATGATCGAGCGCGCGATCTCGGCGATTGGCGTATCCGCCGACGATCGCGAGGACCTCGGTCAGATCGTGCGCGTGCGGCTCCTGGTGGCGCCCGCGAGCGCCGAAGCACCGCGGATCCTGAAGTTCCTCGCACTCGGTTCGCTCGCGTCGTGGGTCCGCGTGGTCGCGACCCGGGAGACCCTGCGCCTGCTACCCCGCACCGAGCGTGCGCAGCGCGAGGCAGAGGCCGGCGACGACGAGCTGGCCCGGCTGACGGCGTCCGACGACGATCCCGAGGTCGGCTACCTCAAGCGGCTATATCGCCAGGAGTTCAAGCAGGCGTTTCACGCAGCGGTCGCAGCGCTCGACGCGCGCGAGCGCCTGTTGCTCCGCCAGCACACGCTCGACGGCCTCAGCATCGATCAGCTCGCCCAGCTGCACGGCGTGCACCGCGCGACCGCGGCGCGCCAGCTCCACGCCGCTCGCGACGCCGTGCTCGCCGGGACCCGCCGCGAGCTGATGCGGCGCCTGCGGCTCGACCCGCACGAGCTCGCGAGCATGATGCGGCTGATCCAGAGCGAGCTCGATGTCAGCCTGCCGCGCGCGCTGGCGGCCCCCGCGTCCCGGCCATGGACCGGCGATCGCGCGCCCGAAAATCATGCGCGACGTTTCGGCCGAGCCCCGGTCCTAGCTTCGTGGCCGCTCGCGATCACGCGGACCACGCGATGCTGCGTCGTTGGCATCGCACGACGATCGCTATCGGCCGGCGCAAGCGCGCTCGGCCACACGAGGAGGTAGTGGCGATGCGAGACAGCGCACGATGTGGACTGGTTCGGGCACTGGCGGTGGTCACCGTGCCCGGCGCCTGCGGCACCGGCGATCTGTCGGACGACGGCGACGACGGCGACGCACGCGAGCGCAGCATGGCCAGCTCGCCGCTCGCAGCCGCGATCCGGACGCGAAGTTTCCGCTGGTCATCGACCCTCCATGGGATGCCGTTCCCATCCAGTGGACGTACGCGTCGGCCGATGGCCAGGCCGGCCCGACGACCGACAACCTGATCGCCGCCTCTCCGCCGATCCCACGATCACCATCGACCGCTCTGGCGTTCACGATGGACTGGTTTCGGCGATCACGATGCGCTGGTTTCGATGATCACCATCGATGAAATGTCGCACTGAATGACACATTGGCGGTAACCAACTAAGTCATGCAGCACAATCGCTTATCGCGCTGTGAAGTCATGTGAGATCTCAACAAAGGAGCCATTTGTGAAAATCCTGATAACTGGTTGTTTGTCGTCGATGTTTGCCCTGATCGGTTGCCTGGGCCCCGACGACGCGACACTCGGCGATACGCTCGAAGGGACGAATAACTCGATGTCGGAGCTGCGTCGATCGGCGGCGACATCTCCGCAACAGAGATCGTGGACAGGGCAAGGTTTTGGTATCAGCTGTGCAACGACTCCGACAAGGCCGACTGTACCGCGAATCAGATGTGGTACACGACGGAGATGAGCGGCGACTCCGACTCCCACGCGGACCCTCTGGGGAGGCAGTATCGCAAGGACTGCTCGGGGCTCGTTTCGATGGCCTTGCACCTCAATGGCAGCCTGGTCACCTCGACATTACCGGGTGTCCTGACACTGATCGCGATCGACGATCTGCAGCCTGGCGATGTCATCGATTCTCCAGTCGGCGGCCATACCTTCCTCTTCGAGGAATGGGGAGACAGTGCACACTCGTACTATTATTCGTATGATTTTGGAACCACTCCTATCCGCCATCGCACGGTCCACCGCAGTGGCTCCGATCTGGACACCAGTGACAGCCGTACATTCTACGCGTATCACTATCCAAAAAACATCGGCGCCACTGTCAAGGACAAACAAAGCGCGCCTGATCTCCTGCTGGCCAACGGAACAATCGCTGCCTACACCATCCGCCCCGACGGGACGATGTGGGGCGCGAGCCAGTCCGTTCCCGGCGGAGCGTTCAACCCCTGGCAGCAGATGCCGACCGGACCCACCTTCGTCGGGGAACCGCAGGCCCTGCAACTCACCAGCGGCATCATCGCCATCTACGCCCGCACCACAACCGGCGCCATCATGGGCACCAACCAGAACGCACCCGGCGGATCCTTCTATCCGTGGAGCAGCCTTGGCGGCAACCTCGCCAGCGACCCCACCGTCCTCCAGCTCGCCAACGGCGCGATGACCATGTACGCCACCGCACCCGACCACAACGTCTGGGGCATCAGCCAAGCCGGCCCCGGCGGATCGTGGGGATCCTGGCAGCTACTCTGACCTCCGGGGGCCTCCGGGGGTTAGATAACGACGCGATGTCGTTGCGCACTCGCCCACCGCGCTCCGGTCGGACTACGCTCGGACGCGCACGAGGCTGGGGTTCGCTTCCAACTCGCCGAGTACGTGATCGTGGCAGAGCGCCATCATCGACCATGTGCGGATCGGCTTCGGCGCGGTCGATCGCAACGAGATCGCCGAGACGGTGCGCCGGCTGGCTGCCACGCTCGGGTGAGGCGCCGTGGCGCAGCACGGCGCAGCAGGTCGGAGGAGGTAGTTCGTACAGCCACGCATCGCGCGTGGTGGGTTTCGGCGTTGCGCCGCGCTTGTCGGGATGAGCGGCTCGTGCTGCCTGCTGGCGTCGCAGTGACCCGCGGGCAGCACCAGTATCGCCGCGCATTCTTGCCAGCAGGTAGGTGCAGACATGGTGCAATGCAAGTCCAGGATCTCGCTCATCGCCACATCGCTCGTCGCGTCGTTCCTCGCCGTCGGCGCGCTCGCCGCGTCGCCAGCAGCGGCACAGGTCAGGGTCCAGTCGACCAGCGTGCCGGCGACAATTCCCAATCCCAACTCCGGATTCAACCTCGACTTCGAGCTCGCGGGTAGCCAGTTCGGGTCGGCGACCGTGCAGGTCAACTTCTACCTGTCGGCCACCCGCAACGGCAGCAGCGGGACCGCGCTGCTCACCTCGCTCCTCGTCGGGCTACAGGGCAGCGGTTTCGGGCCGTTCGGCGCAGCGTCCGGACAGCGGACGCTGTTCATCAGTCCCGGCAACCTGACAGCGAACGGCCGCCAGCTGCTGCAGAGCCTCACCGATGCATGCGCGCCCCAGAGCTTGTTCCTGCTCGCCGACATCAACGGTGGGTTCTTCTCGGGCGCTGTGACGCCGACCACGATGGGGAGCACGAAGCTGCCCGACTACATGTTCACCGGCGGGACGATCAGCTCGTCGGTGATCCGGCCCGGCGGCACGACCAGCATCTCGTTCGATCTGTTCAGCCGGTGCCCGGCGAGCTCGGCGTCGCGAGTCGGCATCTTCCTGACCGATGCGTCGTTCAACCCGCTGTCGTTCATCGGCGCGGTCACGATCTCGTCGGGCGCCGGTACGTGGTCGCTGCCGTCCACCCCGATCACGTTCTCATCGGCGATCCCGCCGGGCAACTACAACATCCTGTTGATCGCGGATATCGATGGTATCGTCGGCGAGAGCAACGAGAACAACAACGCGGGATCGTTCGCACTGACGGTCGCGCCACCGGCTGTGGCTGCCGCGTCAACCGCGACGGCCAGCGCGCTCGAGCCCGAGGTGGTACTCGACGACGATCAGGCCTTCGCCGTCGAGGATCTCGCGCTCGACGCCAGCGAGACCGGGCTGAAGCTGTCGGCCGGGAAGCGATGACAGGTTACCGTCGCCGGTCATGAGACGAGCTCTGGTAGTCGGGAACCGGTCTCGCAGTGGGTGAGCCGACCCGGCTGCCGCTCCAATCAGCGCCGCTGCAGCGCGTGCCAGAGGTATGGCACCTGCTCGATATAGAAGATCGAGTCGAGACGCGCGCTGCCGGCAGGAAATCGTGCGCTGCCGTCCATGAACCGGTAGCCAGCGCGTCGGTCGTTGACGACCTGAATCTCCCAGTGACCGCGTTCGATGCCAATCGCACTGACCGCGCCGGTGAGCGGATCATGCCCGAACGCCGTGTACAGCTCGACCAGAAACCCCTGGGCCTGGGCGAGGCTCTGGAACCTCGAGGTTCGCGGCATCGTGTCCGTGGAGCCGCCGAGATCGTAGCTGGCGCGAATGTCGGCGTGATGGTCCGGCGGTGGTCGAACGTCGACGTGCAAGATCCCGCCGTCCGCCCGGTACTCGATGTCTGCGTGGTGAAAGCGAAAGAATGTCAATGCGTTGCCGGCCAGGCACATGAGCCGGTTGTTTGCATCGCTGCGCAGGAAGAACACGCCTGGCGCTCCGCGGTGGCGCACGACCACGCGGTACACGACCTGATCGTAGGTGATGCCAAGCCGGTGAGGAACAAACACGGGCCGCATGCGATCCATGCGGGCGATGACGATCGAGAGGTACGCGGCGCCATCGTGAATCGCGGGCTCGATCGGTGCGGGCAGGAGTCCACGCATGACGGCGGGATCGATGGCGAAGTTGACCAGGACGCAGTCGCGAAATACGGTCCGCATGCGGATCGGATGCTTGGGGGCAAGCGCGCACAGCGTCGTGCCGAGCGAGCTGGCGCGCATGGCGGCTTCGCTCGCTTGTGGATCGGTTGCACGCAACCAGCCATGACCGAGCAGCACCAACCACGGCAGGAACAGCAGGAACGCGAACGCCGCGACGACGGGGATCCATGATGGCCGGCCGGCGAAGCCCACGGCCGAGATGACGAGGGAGAACGCCCATACCAGACCGCTCGTGCGAGCGAGCCAGCGCGGAAACGCCGCCGTCCGCCAGGAACCCGCGGACAGGACGAGCCCTGCCGCGCAGTAGAGCAGGTTGGCCACGCCGAACGACGCGACCTGGTAGACGCGATTCCAGCAGGCGTAGAGGTCGTCGCCGGACAGCTGGCCGGCGCGCGCCGCCCAGCCCGGCGCCCACCATATCCAGACGGCTTCCGCCGTCCAGTCGATGGCGCCACCGAGAAACGCGAGCGCGAGCGCGGTCCACCGCCACCAGCGCGACTCGAGGGTGTCGGCCCACGCGGCGAACACCAGCAAGAGCGAGAGCGTGGCCAGTGCCCACCCACCCCACACGATCGGCCATGCCCAGGGCGCATGGGCAACGAAGCTTCGGCGCGCGAGCGCATCATCGACGAGATTCCCGGGACCAAGCACCCCGATCGTGGCGGCGATGGCGATGACGTGAACGGCAACCGCAAAACGGATCCGCGTCAGCCGGGCCCGAGGCGACAAGCGCGAGGTCATGTGCCGAGATAGATGCGCCTTCTGGCACGGCGGTTTCGCGATGTTGCCGGGCGATGCGCGGCGCAGCAGCCGTCGAGCGAACCCGACCGGCGTCGACCTACACTTCAGCGCTCGTGAGAACTGACCCGGCGCTGGCGATGCTCGTCGCGGTCGCGCTCGCGGTCGTGATTTGTGGATGTGGCAGATCGTGGTGCCCGGCCGGGGGTAGCCTACGGAGCGCTGGCGATCGCGCGCACGGCGTCGGCGAGATCGCGATCGCCGGGGCCGAGCACCCGCGCGATCCGGCCGGTGCGATCGAGCAGCACCACCATCGGCATCTGGTGTGCCTCGAACGCGCGGTGCAGCGAGCCATCGGCGTCGAACGCCAGCGGGATCCGGATCCCGGTCTTCGCCCGGTACTCGGCGACGTCCTCGACCGACGTCCACAGGTTGCTCGCGATCCCGAGCCAGTCGATCCCGCTGTCGCCGCGCGCCGCGATCTCGTCGAGCGCCTCGCGCACCCGCCGGCACCCCTGCGAGGTCTGCGGCCGGGTGTCCTTGAGGTACGACTCGCAGGACACCGAGAACAGGACGAGGGCGCGGGGCCGGCCGCCTGGGTTCGGGCCGAGCGCCACGGCCGTGCCATCGATCATCGTCGCGGTCAGCCCCTGCACGACGTCGCCGGGGTGGAACGTGCGAAGCGCCACCGCCTGGCCGGCGACCGGGCGCGGTGGCGCCGGCCGGGACAGCGCGTCCTGGATCGCGCGGTCGAGCGGTTCGCCGTCGAGATGTCCGACGTAGGCGATCCGCGCGTCGCGGCCGATCAGCACGTGCTGCGGCGTGACCTCGAGATCGAGCGCGGCCGCGAGCCGGCCATCGTCGATGACGATCGGCATGCGCAGGCCGTAGCGCTCGCGGAACGCACGCACCTCGCCGACGTCGTCCTCGATGCCGGTGTCGACCGCGATCACGGTCACCCGGTCGCCGACGGTCTCGAAGATCCGCTCGAACCCGGGCATCTGCTCGCGGCACGGGATGCACCAGGTCTCCCAGAACTTGAGGTAGACCGGACGGGTGCCGTAGAGCGCGGCGAGGTCGATCGTGTCGCCGTCGATCGTGGTCAGCGCGATCGCCGGTCCCGGGGTGCCGATCGTGTGCGCGCCGGCCGCCGCGGCCCGGCGCTCGCCGGGATCGAGCGCGCCGTCTACAGCGGACCGGGCCACGGCGGGTCTGGCCGCCGCGGGGCGGGGCGGTGAATCGGAGGTGTGCTGGCACGCGCCACCGGTGAGCGCGAGGGCGGCGAGAGTCCATCGCAGGATGGTCATCGCTCACTCGGGTCGAGGGTGGTGAGCACCTTGTCGTCGCTGTCGACGACGAACACCGCGAGGAACTTCGCCGGCTGCGACGGGCTCGGATTGCGAGACACGATGTGGTGCGCGCCGGGCAGTTCGTACCAGCTGTCGCCGGCGTGGTAGTCGTGCACCGGCTCGCCCTCGACCTGGCTGCGGACCGTCCCCGATATCACGTATGCGTAGATGAACGCCGAGCGCGCGTGGTGGTGCGGTCGGCCGGTCTCGCCGGGCGCCAGGTTGACCTCGACCGCGATCAGTGACTTGCCGGGGAAGTTCGGGATCGCGTGCTCGAACTTGTTCGTGGCGGGGGCTGCATGCGCGGTCGCCAGCGCGATCGCGAGGGCACCGGCGATCCACGGTGCTAGCCAGCGGGTCGGAGCGTGGTGGTTCATGCGCGGCAGCATGGACCAGCCGCAGATCGGTAGAATAGCCCCAAGAACTGACGATCCGTGTGTACCATTCGACATGTCCAGGGGCCTCGGCATCCGCCTCGTCCGGGCGAGCGGCGCGTCGCTCACCGAGCAGATCAGCCAGACCCTCCGCACCGCGATCCTCGACGGCGGGCTCGCCCAGGGTGCGCGCCTGCCGTCGTGGCGCGATCTGGCGGCGCAGCTCGGCGTCGCGCGCGGCACCGTGCGCGCGGCCTACGAGCGGCTCGCCGATGAGCTGCTGGTGGTCGCATCGGGGTCCGCCGGCACGCACGTCGCCGAGCTGCCGGCTGGTCCCGCGGTCGCGACCGCCGAGATCGCACCGCTCGTCGCACGGCGGACCTCGTTCCCGATCGCGCCGCTGCCGCTCCAGATGGGGTTGCCGGCCCTGGACGCGTTTCCCGGCAAGCTGTGGCGGCGCATGCTGCTCCACGCGGCGCGCGCCGAGCCGTGGATGGCCGGCGATCACGACCCGTCCGGCGTCCTGGCGCTGCGCGAGCAGATCGCCGGCTACCTGGCAGTCACCCGCGGGATCCACTGCGCACCGGAGCAGATCATCGTCACGCGGTGCTACCGCGACGGGTTGAACCTCGCGATCCGCACGCTGGGCGTGGAGCGCGGCGCAGCCTGGATGGAGGAGCCCGGGTTCTACTTCACGCGGACGGGGCTGAGCCTGGCCGGCATGCGGCCGGTTCCGGTTCCGGTCGACGATCAGGGTGTCCGGGTCGCGGACGGCATCGCCGCCGCGCCCGACGCGGCGATCGCGGTGGTCACCGCGGGTCAGCAGTCGCCGCTCGGGGTGACGCTGTCGAGCAGCCGGCGCCACGCGCTGCTGCGCTGGGCAGCCCGCTCGGGCGGCTGGATCTTCGAGGACGACTACCTCAGCGAGCTCCAGCTCCGGGGTCGGGCTGCACCGGCGCTGATGGCGATGGACCACGCGGGCCGCACGATCTATCTCGGCACGTTCAGCAAGACCCTGGCGCCGTCGGTCGGCGTCGGGTTCGTCGTCGTGCCGCCGGCGCTGGCACGCCGCTTCGTCGAGGTCGCCGACCACCTCTCGCCGGCGCCCAGCCCGGTGGTCCAGCTCGCGGTCGCCCAGTTCCTGCGCGACGGGCACTACCTGCGCCACCTCCGGAGGATGAAGCGGCTGTACGCGGCGCGACGCGACGCACTGCGTGCGGGGCTCGCATCCCGCTCCGGCGTGGAGATCATGGCGGGGCTCGCGGTGCTGCTGCGGCTCCCGCCCGGGACCGACGACGTCGCGATCGCGCGCGCGGCGTGGGCACACGGGCTCGGCGCCAGTGCGCTGTCGCACTGGTACGCGACCGACGCCGCCCGCGCGCCCGGGCTCTTGCTGGGGGTCACCAATGTGACCGACGCGATCGTCCGGCCGGCGTGCGATCGGCTGAACGCGTTGATCGAGCAGCGCAGTGGTCGTGCCCTGGGTGGAGCTCCGGGGCGTGGTCGCGGACGTGGATCAGCCGGTCGTGGCGGTGCGGGTGTGCGTGCTCGCCGGTGAGGTCGGTCGCCGCCCGGCTTGATCTTGCCGAGCGCGATCACCTCGTGCATGCAGATCGGGATCGAGCCCGCATGGAGGTGGACTGCCTGACGGCCGCGGTACCAGATAGCCCCGATGCCGATCCGGGGCGCCACTGCGATTGGCTCGAGCTGCCGCCGGTCGTCGGCGTCGACCTGGCGGCGCGTTCGTTACCTGGTCGAGTCCATGTATCCGCCAGATGACGGCGTCTTCGCAGCGAACCGCAGGCGGACGTAGTCCGCGGTCCACGCTCCGCTCGCGTCGCACAGCGCCGGCTGAATTCGCGCACGCACCTCGTGCAGGTAGTCCTTGCGCTCCGGCTCGGGCAGCACGCGCGTGAAGCACTGAGCGAAGGTCTCGAGCCAGCCCAGGATGTCTCCGGGCAGCGGCGTTGGACGCTGGATGAGCGCGATGTAGCCGACCTCGAAACCGGCCGCGGCGAGCTTCTGGCCATAGTCGTCCGGCGTCGGGAAGTACCACGGGCTCGCTGCCTCGCCGTCGTGGCCGCGGGCGTTGAGACTCTCGATGAGGGCTCGATGAATCGTGTCGACGCAGCCGTGGCCGCCGCACTCGGCAACGAAGCGTCCCCCCGGACGCAACGCGCGGCGCACGCCCGCGATCACGCGCGGCGCGCCGCGCATCCAGTGCAGTGCTGCGTTGCTGAACACGGCGTCGAACTCGTGGTCGAAGTCGAGCGCGTGGCCATCGACGACGCGGGCGTCGAGGTCGAGCGCCCGCGCCGCCTCGACCTGCGCGGCACTCGCGTCGACGCCGACGACGTCACAGCCGAGCTCGACCAGCTTGCGCGTCAGCGCGCCATCGCCACAACCGAGGTCGAGGATCCGCTCGCCTCGCCTCGGTGCCAGGAGCTCGACCACGGGCTGGCCGAGATCCGAGACGAAGCGCGCATTCTTTGCATACACTTCCGGATTCCATGTCTGGGCGCTCGCCGCCTCTTGATCTTCTGGCTTCATCATCGCTCCAGCTTTTCCATCTTCCATTTGAGAGGCGCTCCCGGTCAAGCGACCTCCCGGCGGGTCTGACCTCGAGCGGCGCGAGCTCGCCGGCGGCGAAGATGTCCGTGGGGTCCTTCGAACTGCCCAGGCTGACCCGTGCGATCTCGATCGGCGAGGTCTGCGACGGCATTCTCGACGGCAGCGGGTGCTCCTGTTGCGCTGACCGGGCTCCGCGCCGGCGTCGCGACCATTTCGGCGGTCCCACCGCGCGGCACCGCATGACGCCAGGAATTCGGGCCTTTGGCGCAACTCGGCGAAGATCTGGCTTGCCGATAAACGATAAGTGACGTATCGTTTATCGATAACAACGGCCTCGGAGGCCCTCCTCGATGAACCACTCCACTGCCCTGCCCGTCGGACGTGTGACGCTGCGTATCCTGGTCGTCCTCAACTGGATCTTCGGGTCGTTGATCCTCGCGCTGCTGGCGATCAGCTTTCAGGCCGAGGAATGGACCTGGCGAGCGCTCGGCGTCGGTGGCGTCGCCGGCCACGAGGACATCGTCGCCGGAATGCGCGCGATCATGGTGATCGGGATCGTCGGCGTGCCGTTCTCCTACATGGTGCTCAGCCGGCTCCTGCGGATCGTCGAATCGGTCGGCATGCGTGCGGCTTTCAGCGTCGAGAATGCGCGGCGGCTGCGGACGGTCGCCTGGGCGCAGCCGCCGCGCATTCTCGACG
>Ga0307515_10021256_pt1 | contig 11517 bp, 6 predicted proteins | sample 17_EM_MG_FD_194513 | JGI IMG/M metagenome (GOLD analysis project Ga0307515, IMG submission 194513) | Populus trichocarpa ectomycorrhiza microbial communities from riparian zone in the Pacific Northwest, United States - 17_EM | ecosystem: Host-associated > Plants > Roots > Unclassified | place... | reverse complement strand
TTCACTATATAAATATTAGAAAAATATTTTATTTTTTCAATGTGAGATTTGAAACCCTTTAGTATATATACTCTATGTTCCCAAGAAAAAAGTTTTATTTTTTCAATGTGAGATAAAAAAAAATTTGGTTTAAATACTTCAACTTAAAAGGATAACATAGTATCTTTTCAATGTGAGATTTGAAACTCTTTCGTATATATACTATATGTTCACAAGAAAAAAATTATATTTTTTCAATGTGAGATTCGAAACTCATTAGTACATATACTCTATGTTCCCAAGAAAAAATTTATTTTTTCAATGTGGGATTTAAAGTTCTTTCGTATATATACTCTATATTCACAAGAAAAAAATTATTTTTTTTTCAATATGGGATAAAAAAAACTTTTTGGTTTAAATACATCAACTTAAAAGGATATCATAATATCTTTTTAATGTGAGATTTGAAACCCTTTCGTATATATATTCTATGTTCACAAGAAAAAAGTTATGTTTTTTCAATATGAAATTTGAAACCTATTAGTATATATACTCTATGTTCCCAAGAAAAAAAGTTATTTTTTCAATGTGGGATTTAAAATCTATTAGTATATATACTCTATGTTCCTAAGAAAAAAGTTATTTTTTCAATGTGGGATAAAAAAAAATTTTTGTTTAAATACTTCAACTTAAAAGCTTAACATAATATCTTTTTAATGTGAGATAAAAAACTTTTAAAAATATTCTTTTAAACTTCATTATTTACAACATATATAACCTATATTTACATGGATTTTTTCTTAATTTTTTCATATGAAATATTAAAACTTTAAATATTTTTTAAAAAAATTTCCGGGTTGACTCATGAAACTTAGGATCCGACCCCTTGGTTGAGTCAACCCCTGAACTGGATTTAATAACTATGATTAGAAGGTGGTAAAAGTTTTTATAGAAATTAAGAAAATAATAGTTGAATGTGAGATTTTAGAGATTAAATGTGAAAAGATTATTTTGAGTAGTATAAATAAGTGGTTATACACACTTAAAAGAATGGAGAGAATTAGTGAAGGCATTAGCCATAAAAAAATGCCTCACACCAAAAACATCTCTTCCTCATCCTTCCCCAAACACATCAACACCCCATACAGAAAAAAAACACCTTCTCTAAAAAAAAACACAAATAACTCATGACTAATTCCAACTAAAAGAAAAGAAAAGAAAAAATATAACCATAAAGAAAGCCCTCTCTCTTGGAAAAAAGGTGACCAACCCTTTTCATCCTCTATAAATAGCCACCACCCATCAACAACCTAGCAGCCTCCATCGTGAGATCTTGCCACCAACGTAAGTGCCACCTATAAGAGCAGCCTTTACTGTGAGATCATGTAACCAGCGCCAAGATTGAAACCAACACCATCTCCTTTCGCCGATAGCCACAGACTCATCATCCCTTCATTATTATCATGGTGAATAGCCTTCCCACGACCATAAACTTATACCCAACAACTCCCTACCATCGACCAACTTTTCCATCTCTCAACCATTGGTCAACTTCCTCACTAGTAGCACCTCCTAATGACAAGCCACAACCCATCATCCCTCTCACTGCCAACATCGATCAATCACCATCAATAAGACTCCAGCCAACACTAGCAGTTTCAGCCGACCTCCCAAGCTCATTTAATTGTCCAGGTAAAAGCAATCACTTAAAGAATAAGAAAAGAAAAACAAGAAAGAAAGGGCTAAAATTTTCAGATAGCTTGATCTTCTTCCTCTGATTGGCATAAGTTACATTGTCATGCTAAGAGGAAAATCCAGAAGTTATGCACCCTGTGGATTAGGTCATACGCCAACCAGACATGGACAATGCGTTCAGCTACGCGCCACCACAATTGTCACCCATTTATACGTGGGAACACTTAATGTCACTACTTCCACCAGCTTCTATTAGCTTTTTGATCAAACCTAACCATCTCTAGAAGGTCAAATCTAAACTTAAACATTATTTGATATATCTTTAATTTAAATGAATATTATGGAATGATTTGTTGGATTTTGAATAGAAATGTATCATTAATCGATTAATCATAATTAATGCTTGTATTGTGTAGTTGATTTCATGGATTGCTTAGGCATAACTTTGGTTGAGCTTTGCTTTGTTTTCAATGTTTGGATATCAAATTTTTTTAGGCAAATTCATCCAAAATCGATTAATTTGATCCCTAAACATAAAAAGTCTCTTCGTTTGTTTTGTTTGTTTATTAGAATAAGTTCCATTGTTTTTTAATACAAAGGAAATTTGGATTGATTCTTATTTTATGTTTGGGGCATATGTTTTTTACTAATGCATTTTCTGGATAGTTTCTTAAGATGTTGATAATGATTTGATCATAGGAAGATCTTAAGATGTTGATGATGATATGATCATATAAGGGTCTGATCATTTGTAAGTTTATCGTTGAATGTTTAACCTGAATTGCAAAACATAAAAGTTTTATCTATTTTATTTAAAGAGCAGGTTGCAAGATTGTTGTTCTTGTTTTAAGTTGGAAACCAAGGGTCTATTGGTTTCATGGTTGGTAAAAGTGTAAATTTCTTTGAATAATGTATTGTTTTGAATATTTGAAGATGATAGGTTTTTGGGAAAGTTCTTGAGAAATGACATGATATAAGTTGTTTTGTTGAAGTTACTCTTGAAAGATTACTTAAAAAAATAGGGCGCAATATCAAATTTACTTTAGGAGTTTATGGGATGGTAAAATACATAATGAATTTGCTTTAATAATGAATGATTGTAAAATTTAAGTTTCATTTTTATTTTTTTGCTTTGATACAATTTTGATGGAGCATGTGATATTATCTATATCTTTAAAGAAAAAAGAGAAAGGGATTCAGGCCATTGTTTAAGCCCATCCATTTTCTTTAGGAAAATTTTTTTTCTTCTTTAGTTATGGGCTTGTTTCTTTGCTTTCTTTGCTCAAGCCCCTTTTATTTTTATGTATCCAATTGGTTTAGTTTCTTAGAACACATGGGCTAATATTAAAGATTTAGATCTTTAACTAGATTTGGGTTTAAATATTTATTTTAGGTTCATGAGTGTGTTGTATAGGCTTGGGTTTAAAGCATGGGTTAATAGTTTGATTTATTCCATTTATTTGGTTTGAATTTTAACTTGATGGTGGATCAATTATGGATTGCATGTCTTTATTAAATGAGATGAATAATGAATAAATAATTTATTTTGAGTGGATGTTTTGATTAAAATGGTCATATTATTTTTATTTTTTTTATATTGGGCCGAATGCAACCTTAGTCTAATTTTAATTAATTTTTAGAATTTCCGAGGGACTAGTTTGCAAATAATTTTGGGTTTCTCACATCTTTTTACCTTTTTATATTTAGTATTTGAGATTGTTAATTTACATGTAAGACGATTTTTCGGTATTAAATAAACTAATTTTAAGAAATAAAAAAATATATAAAACCCTTCTTAAAAAAATACATTTATCTGGCCAAGTTTCTAAAAAATATCATGTTTAATAAACAAAAAACAGAAAAATATTGCATAATTTAGCATACCAATTTTTTTTTTAAAGCTTTAATATATATATATACACACACACACACAATGCATCATAAATTTAATAACAAGTATATTAAAACCATGGAGACTTAGACTAAATTTCTAAAACATAAAAAAAAAATTGTTTATTTTTAATATCAATGATTATGAATTTATATGTAAAACGTATTAAAAATATTAAAAGAAACAAATAAAAAAATAGGTCTTGGCTTTAGAACGTCTAGACTTGACCCATAAAGTCATGGTTCACTCTACTATGGTGAATCTATTTTAACTAATAGACAAATAAATGGTTAGAAAAGCACAATAGTGCTTTAATAATAATCAGACAAATAAACAATACAACTTACTTTAGATGGGATGTATTATGGGTGATATTGTCCTCCTTAATCCCTTTATTTAGACTTTAAAGACCAGTTAGGGTTCATAATGATCAAAATACCAGGTAGAGACTCCAATTCTTTTTTAACTAATAAAGGAAAATAATTCATTGTTCTTTCTACCCACACAAAAAATCATGATCTAGAAGGATGATCGTTGTGACGTGGCTCACGTGCGACAGAATGACGACTCCACTAAGGAGTTTCTCGTGGACTAAGCTTTGTTATTTGTCTGATTTTTATGTTTTATTTTGGTTGGTCTGTACATTTATTATCAACATGTATTTTTAAATATATTGCTCATGAATTTGTATATGGATATGGAATAATGCATCATGCATCCCATGTTTTAATTTTTAAAGAGCACATACGAGCTTCTAGGTTAGATGGGGTTAATGGTTTGCCCTATGACTATTGGTCATGATTCAGTTTTGTGAAACACCTAACTCAAATTTGAAAGTATGCTTGGTAATGGCGGGTATACATGCCTTAACTATTTCTTGCAACGCCTCTATATTTAATTTACAAGGACTGTCACTGGGTAGATCTGAGAACCTATTGAGACCATGTAGAAAACCTATTCATGCTCACATAATAAATAGAACATGTCTTTAAAATGTACGTATCATTTGTAAATTGTATTAAGAAAAGCCCAACATGTAGCATCTTGAATTTCAGGACTTTTAAGTGGCAAATGGTCATCACATAGATTTTACAAGTGTTTCAATTATTACAAATTTACTAAGATGAATATGGATTTCCTCTTCGATGTAATAATGACATTAGATGATAACCATTGTCACTTTTAAATGGCGAACTTGTATTCAATTTACCTTTCCTTTCTGCAAGCATCTCATATTTATTTGCTTTGCAAACTTGCATGATATTCATTTGAAAGATTGGAATATAGGTCCTCCTTTTGAAGAGAACCTATAACACAGACCCCAAAAGAAATTGATGAAAAACAAGGAAAGATAACGTCAGGAGGTTGAAAGTCAAAAAGAGATGAAAAGCCTTAAAAAGAATGTAGCAAGGCTCACCAGCCTACTTGAGCAGGAATTAAAGGAAAAATCTGTAGAAGCCTTAGTTACTCAACCAGCAGTAGCAACTCTTCCAATAACCACGACTCACTTCCATCAATATAATTTGGGTCCAAGTGGGATACCTTCTGTAAAACCCCGATTAAAATATTATGATATTAGAAAAATGTTAGAAATTTAACATGACAATCAAAAGAAATGAATAACATATAAATATTAAATGACAAGAGATGAGGATTTATGAATTTAAATCTTAAAGTATAGTAAGCCTTAGAAAAAATAAATTTATAACGGATACCCCGTAAAATTTAAAAAAAAAATTAAAGAAGAATAACAGGATTGTAATTATGAGAATAAAGATAAGTTTAAATATAAATAGAAACTTGGATTCCTAAAGAAACCAAGTTGGCCAGCCATTTATGTGGGAGAAAAAGAGAGAGAAATTAAAGCAAATTCATGGGGAATTCTTGTTAGAAAACACTAAAAAGAGATAAGTAAAAGGATCAAAGAGAGGGAATATGAAAGGATTAAGGAAGGAATTTGAAGAATATCAAGGGTTGTTTGGTTAAGGGAGGCATATATCTTTTAGCGCTGTTTGAGATTGTGGTTGCGATTGCGGTTCAAAATGTTTTTCACTTAGAAATGCATTAAAATGATATTTTTTTAAATTATTTGAGATTAACAAATCAAAACAATCCGAAAATATAAAAAAATATTTTTTAACAAAAACAATTTTTAATTTTTTTGGAAACGCAGGTTAGACCACGTTTCCAAACGTTTCTCAATTAAAAAAAATTATAATATCTAAAAATATATATGTAACAACAACATCATCTTCTTTTATGTCATAAGGCAGATTATATAACTAGTATTAACTAATAACATGGATGAAAGACCAAATTGCATATGCAGTCACCAAGAGAAAGCACCCCTACTCTCAATCCATGACTATGGTTAGTAAATCAATCTGCACACCGATTGCTCTCTCAGAAAATGTGTGGAATTTGAATCTCTCAGTCTCAAGAAATGAGATATCGAAGCTCGAACATGAGATCGAGTATCAGCCATGAAAACATCATTCTTTACTCGTTAAACAGCTGCTAAAACTGCTGAATCAATCTCTAATTCCACTTTACAATACCCCAACTGCCTAGCACAGGATAAGCCATAAAAGCAGCTCATATCTCTGCTATATTAGCACCAAATCCGAACAGCCACCGCCCATGTTGTCCTCTAATTTTGTATGTTGTCACGATCAAAAGGTAATCTAATCCTTGATCCTTTGTCTCTACAAATGAAAAGAGGAATCATTTATTATTTCGCCTCACATGCCTAATCCATAGGAACATCTTGCTGTTTGTTTAACTTTTCTGGCACAATCAAACAGCACGTCTTCGCCCCTACTTTATGCACATGATATGATACGATAGAGTGTCCTTGCTCGGTTCATATGATTATATGCATCCACAAGTTCATTTTTCTACACAGAGCACTCAAATCTTGAAAACCAGCTTCAAAGTGGTCCCTTGGCTCTTAATTTTAGGCATGGTCCTCCCTTCGGAAATCAAAGAAAGACGCTCAAAATCTCAACAAGAAGAATCTGGGAGGATCTCCATAGTCGACACTCCGTACATAGCCAAGGGTGAATGTAATAGGGGGTGGTAAACAACCACAGACATGACCAGTTTCAGTGGTAAGGAGTCTTCAATGTGAAAACTGTTTGACAGTCCCTCTTCTTCTACACTTACGATCTCCATTTGGTGTCGGCGAGGCCACTTAATATTTTATTTCTTGATGGGTGCGTTATTTAATGTTTCGTTCAATCATTTCAATTGCTTTAGAATGAATGATTTCACTCATGTCAGCAGGCAGCATTGTCTGTTATAGTCAACATTATTATCGATAGAGTTATCTAATCAGTTGTCAGTTCTCTAGTGATGACAAAAATCGCTAGTGTTCAAGACTTTTTTTTATCTGTTCACTGCTATAAAATTATTTTTACTTTACTTTTACTCATTTAGTTAACTTCTTAAGAGCTAAGATGAGTTTTTCCATAAAAAATAATACATTAAGATTATAACGATTTTTCATAAAAAAAAAATCAAAACAACTATTCATAATATTCATCTTAAAATTTTATATTTGTAATAATCTAATTACAAAATATTAATTTTATTATTCATTTGGCTAAAATATGCTTTCAATTTAAGTGAATATTCCATTTTCATCACCCTCGTTGTGTTGTGTAAATGGGACTTGGTTTTCTTTTATTTTCTCCTCCTCCTTCTCTTCTCATTCACCTCTTTTTAAACAAACTATTAACAAATAAAGAATAATTGTGATAACAAAATTTAATACAATTCATAATTTTAGGCCTCGTTTGTTTACAAAAAAGTAGTTTTTTTTTAAAAGTGGTTTATTCCGAAAGTGAATTTCGGGAAAGTAAATTATTTTTTAATATTTGATAGTGTCATAGAAAATAAGTTGGAAAACACTTTTCAGTATTTGATTATGTTAAAGAAACTATATTTATAATACTTTTAAATAATCATTGAAACTATAAAAAAACTAAATAATATAGAAAAATTATTGTTCCTAGGCCATAATCCCTAGGCTATTATAGCCCCTCCCTCAATTCACCATCAACTTCCACAAAGATTTTTTTTTTCTCAAGTTTTTTTTTCATTTTTACAGAACACAATTGAAAGTCAATTTAAATTAATTTGTTAAGAAAATATGAGATTAAAAAATAATGAATCAAAATGAAAAGTATGGGAGAAATGAGTGACTTCCAAAATGTGAAATGTTTAGTTTATAAATGCATTGGAGAGATATCTATTCATATATGAAATGTGAAATATAAAAGAGCAAACTTTTATTGCGTATCAAGAGAATAACTCTTAGTTTTACTTACACGGAGAGAAGTGCTTGGAGAAAAACTTGGATGATATAATGTTTCTTAGGGTAATAATTTTCCCGTGTGTAACTTTTTTATTATCTCACTTCAATTATTCTCACACACGTGATAAACTTTCTAGCTAAAATATAGACAATTCTTAATGTTAATCATCTTTCTCTTTTCTCCTCGATTCTCTCTTGTTGTTTTCCACTTTCTTATGAATTACTGTAGCATTTGCAATTCTATCAAAATCCTTTTAAAATTTTAGGATTTTAATTTAAAATTGGCTAGATTAGAGGTGTTTATATATATAGTGGGTTGAGTTTAAACCAAAATTTTTATTACAATTTATAAACCTGACGTGTATAATTTATTTATTCTTTACTTGAGAAGGTTGAATATATTGGATCGGGTTAAATGTTTTATGAATATTATAGATATACTTGAGTTGAGCTTATATTGCTAATTTTTATGGGTGTGTATTTAGAGATGAACCTATAACATGGATTGTATATGTCTTTGTATGCCTTTTGCTAGGTCTAATTTTTATATCTTGCACCATTAATAAATTTCAGTTATCTCCCTACCACCAAAGAGACAAGTCAATTTTTTTTTATTACGTTAGAGAATTATAAAAAGAAGATTACTAACAAGAACTTTGGAGCCAAAATATTTCTAAATAAAAAAAAAAAATTCAACTCACAAACTATCAAATATAATGACAAAATGAGCATAAGATATATGTGTTAGGTCAAGCTGATCAAATTTCAAAAGTTCTGACTTGCCACTCAACCTTTAATATCTATTTTTTAGATTTTTTGACCTATTATCATATGTATTATCCATATTATTTGATTTTAATGTGCTAAATCGGATTAGATAATATAAATACTATAAATGTACTAGATTAAGGGTTCTAGATATTCATATGCATATTATATTTCAAAATTCATCACTGATCTCGTTACAATTCATTAGGATAGAAGTAGCTTAGAAAGGATCCACATAAGTGAAGTAGGAAATTTTTGTCCTATTTACTATTTGATTTTTTTTGTCAAATCATGTAATATAAATTTGATTATAGTTATAGTTATGGAAATAATGATCCTTATTAATTTTCAGTAACCAAACAAATAAATAAGAGGCACCATAAGCCTATAACAAGGGGAAAAAAATTAAATAACAATAAAAAATATATTCAGAGAGCGGTGAAAATGATCAGAGAGAAGCTATCAATAGCACGTAGAAAGGATTCTAAGAAGGAGATATCGCCAGCATTTTCTTCTCTCTCTTTTTTTTTTCATGCAAGTAGAAAGGATAGTGGACAGAGACAAGGGATCAATCTCATATGCTATCAACTACAAATAATATCCAATTTATATTCATTAAAATATTATTTTTTAAACTCATACTCAAAACATACCCACTAAAAAAAACCATTTATCTTAAAGTTTCATTTGTAATCTACTACGAGAGCATTAGCCAAGTAAAATTAACAACGACAACATAAAAATTACAAATAAAAAATACAAGATTTAATGAGCAAAGAAGTTTACAGATATTTAATTTTAAATTTATAGTTTTATTCTTTAAAAAATAAAATATATAGTAGCTGTTTCCCTAAAAGATTTATAAAACCTATAAATAAACTAGAGAACTCTATCTCTGATAGGAAACAACTAAAAATCAAAAAATATAAAGGAAACAAAAAATAAAATTAAAAAAAAAAACATAGAAAAAATAATAAAATCAATCCAAATAAGAGCATCAGGGCTCAAAATATGATTTTGAAAGATCCAACGGTCCGTTCAGTAACATAGTAGTTGTCTTATAGGAAAATACTCGTAAAATCACTTATAAAAATTTGAGTCTGATCAATAGTTAGATCTCTTGTTATTATTATTTTAAGAAACTAACTAGGTTGGGTTATCCTAAACCTTTCCTTGAATTTAAACAAGTTTTACTGGTTCATAAAAATATCTGTTAAGTTACCTATATAATTTGTTTTTGTCATATTTTCATTTAGTAGTATCAGATTATCACTCGAATACTCAAAATCACTTGTATCTACAAGCTCGACTATATCATAACCCCTCGACTTCTTAGAAAAGGTTAATTTTTGTCATCTTTTACAAATAAATCATCAAATCGGAAGTTTTTTTCTCAATTGTTTCCAAAAAAAACATTGTAATCCTTGTGTATTAAAAACTGAGATAAAAATTAAATGAATTCCCCGGCCCTTTGAATTGCATAAGAAAAACAAACGTACGTACTGGCATACAATAAGTAAAAAATAAAACAAGAAAGATATCTCTCCTCCCACAAAAGTCAATTATTAAGCATTATTTAACTTGCATCATTGGATGCTATTTTGGGATAATGCAAGCACTTGCGGCACACAATCGCTTGTCTCCATGTAAACAGCTTTTGAACGATCATCAATGGCCTCTTCCTTCCTTTAATTAGAGGAAGATACGAACATCACCAATATTTGCCCATTACTATAATTAAATTCAATAACCAAACGTATTTTGTCCATTGCTCTATGTATATATTGTAGTGGCCAATATATTCTTGCACCCATACCTTATCTCTGTCTTACAGTATCTTATCTCTGTCATACAATATTTTCATAAACAATAGAAATGCATGAAATATGACAGCAAAACACCAGAAGTTAAGAAATAAAAACAAAACGGAGGCTGATCGAATTATCTGCGGTTTTGATTCTTGCCCATGTTTTCCTAATTATCATTAATGTTCTACTGCAAGAGATTTTAGATTTTCGCGGTACTTGGGGGTTTGAAAGGAACCTTTAATGCAAAGTGCAAACAACAAGTAAAAACTAACTCCATGTCAGGTCACAAATTTTACATTTGTATATATGCAAGCAAAGGAAAATAGCAGAGACAAGATTAAAAGACCAAAGAAGTTGAGGCCCAAGAAGATGCTGCACGTTAAAAAATTTCATCGTACAGAGACGTGAAAAGCTGCATGATTTGTCGGTTGAGTGGGTCCGTTTTCGTTTTCACCAGCTAGCCGGCCTCCACCGTTGGATCCTTCTTTCTTTACCTTTCCTTTTCTTCGATAGCCGACGCACACAATAGTGCGACCATACGACCTCCGAATTATGTAAATTTGCATCCCCTTCCATGGTTTGGTCGCCCTTTCTTGTCTGCAATTCGCTGTTTAGGTACAATTTGTACAAACGCCCAGCTACTACGGTGTTTAATTAGTTCACATGCGGCGTCTAACCGACAGCCATTCCATCTCTATTACAAATGGTCACGTCTATCCTAAAGGTGATAGGTTGCCTTCAAGTTAGATTAAGTTAAGTGTTTTTTTATTTTAAAATATATTAAAATATTTTTTTATTTTTAAAATATTATTTTTGATACGGCATATCAAAATGATCTAAAAATAATTAAAAAAAAATTAGACTAAAAAAATTTAAATTTTTAAAAAACATATACTACTTCTTGCCGATTAAAAGTTAAAGCCACAAGTGTTATATCATGACTTGCAACAAGCTAGGGTACGTACTATGCGAACTCTAAATTTGGTTATAAAATTTAAAGTGGTCGGTCTCAATTAATATCATAAACACTTAATATGCTGAAAATGGATTCCTATTTA
>Ga0307515_10021255_pt1 | contig 11517 bp, 6 predicted proteins | sample 17_EM_MG_FD_194513 | JGI IMG/M metagenome (GOLD analysis project Ga0307515, IMG submission 194513) | Populus trichocarpa ectomycorrhiza microbial communities from riparian zone in the Pacific Northwest, United States - 17_EM | ecosystem: Host-associated > Plants > Roots > Unclassified | place... | reverse complement strand
TTTCTTTTTCTTTTTCTTTTTCTGGACCTGCCAATTCCAGTACTAACATCCTCATTTCCTGCTCACTTTCGTCCAAGGATTGCTTCCGAATGAATCATTGCATATAGCTTATATTTTTAAAACAAGCTGAATCTCTGCTGTGAAGAATTGAACATCTTAAGTATATATAAGATAATTATAATCCCTTCTGAAAGAAAGAAAGAAACCTGTAGAAGTGGCACACAATGTAATGTAACCAATCAGTTGGTTACATGTTGTGTTAATTTTATTTATGTAAATTGTATTTATTATTAATAAAAACTTTTATTATTTTTAATATTTTATTATAATTTATTAATAAATATAGAGTAAAGATAAAGTCATGGAACAAAAATACTTTGCATAGAAAATTATATAATTGTTATAATAATGAGATTCTTATTGTATTAAAATATTATTTCTAAATGTAATTCATGGTCAATGTTCTAGTAAAATTTGTTATTAATTAGAGTTATTGAGACCGGCTCATATTATGTTCCTTTCTTTATAAAAAGAAGTAGTTGCTGTCATAAATCGAAGTATGAGAGATACCTGGAACTGATATGCAGGTACTCATCAAATAACATGTGTACTGAAATAGTTAATTAATTTTTCATAACACTTTGGAATATCTCTGAGAATGCCAATGTCAAAGATTCTTGACATCATTAGCTTTCACATCAGGAATAGCTAATCAAGTTTCATGAAATTATCGATATCAACATCGCCCATCAATATCATTAACTATTCTTAACCCAAATTGTTAATCAAGTTCAGAATCCCTTATTCTCTAGGATAGTCATGCAGATGTTAGTAAACCTTATTAATATCATTAGCCTTCCGTACTCGGAACCAGCTAATCAAATTCAAGAAGCGATTATCAATGAAGTTCATTATTCATAACCAAACCAATTAGTCAAGTATGTTTTCATTTCTCATTTATTTCATCGGATCGATTCTTCTTTTGGCAACATCAACATGTATGCAATCCAAGAATTAAATAGATTTTCAAGGTTACAGATATTTAAGAAGGGTATAGGAAACCTACTTGTTGTAGAAGCTCGGCTCACGCTCCCTTTCCTTATTATTGTTATGCCCCTCACGCGGTCCCTCTTGAATTCACAAGCATACCACATTGTTTTTACTCAAGTTACTTTCATATAATAATGATAATAGCGACAATGTTGACTCCCTTTTTTACAATTGCTTCATTTCCATTTGTGTTTCAATTACATCCTTTAAGATTATGGTTCATTATCAAATCATAAATAACATCACAAATTCAATTTCAAATATGGCATATTTCCTTTTGAACGCCAAGACATAGCACTACACATTTTTCGAAGGGAAGGAAACCTAATTCTGCCCCTAACATAACTAAATTTCTTGTTTTGACAACTTGTCACTACCAATAGAGGTTGCAGCTCAACCTCTCCTCAAATATTTATCTATATCTGGAGTTCTAGAGCTCTAAATTAAGCAAGGTCAAACTTGTTGGAAAGCTAACATCCTTAGCTATAACTTCTTTGAGAAACTTTTTCAAAATATTATCATTTTTAGGCCCGAATCCTCTCTAGAATCAAGGTGACAAATCTGTCCAATTTTCATCAATGGTTTAAATGAACCTTCAATTATCTCCATTTCCCCATATTATCTTAAGACAACTATTTCTATGTATGCATGGTAACCTTTTTAAATAAAGTGTCGTTTAAGCTAATTTGCCTCTTTTGTGTAAAATGATCTAGAACTATTTTAAGAAACATATACATCATTGAATTCCATGTGTCTCCTACATTCCGCAACTCCTCTTAAGACAAGCCATTGGCTATACATATGACCAATAAACTCGTTTCTACATCACATAGCACATGCATTCGATCTATAAAGTTCCCTACTATCAAGTTATCATGCTTCTCCTATTAGTAAACTTCTTACCACACATAATCCACTCATCATTAACATTATGAGTGCATGTACAGTGAATTACTCATCTCTTTTAGCTTTTATTTTAACTAGTTCATATATGTTTTTTTTATCAATTTTAGTGCATATTATCTAAATAAAAAAAATATTTTATTATGTTATTTCTCTTGTATAAACAATTTCAATATAAATTAAATAAGAAAAGGTAAAACCATATATTATATCACATGAGAAACCAAGTATTATTACTAAAAACTCTTATTATAAGAAAATTTAGGAGGGGATAATATAAAATTTTCAAGGGAAATAATTGAATAATTTATATAATTATAGGGATCAAAATAAACTTTGGGGGGGCTCCTGCCCTTCTTAAGTCCTTATAATAATTTTTTGTTTGACTAAGTTACTATATGTCGTGCACTTTTGAAAAGTATTGTGTATCACATTATTTTCTCAATCAAAGTTATTATACTTTTTTATTTATATTTTTAATTAGAAATGAAAAATTGTATTGTAGATTGATTTTCTTATTTTTTTTAATCATATTTAATTTATTTTTTTTCTTTTATACAGATAAGAAGAAAATGATTTTCATATTTAAAAATTATTTCTTTTTTATTTTTTATTACAAATGTACATGTATCAATCATATATTTATTCAATTTTGTTGACTGAATATCCACTCTAACTGAAGAATCACATTGTAGATATTATATGACATACAATGATACAATCAAACAAAAAACATGTTAAAAAATATCAAAAAGGGAAGAATTATACGCGAAATCCAAATTTATTATATATTAATGTTTTTTTTTATCAATGATGTTTATGGATGATGTGTTGATATTGCTCCTATTTTGTTTTTGTTTTATATATATATCTTTAAATGTAGTGTTTATTTGGGAATAGGATAAAGATTGTATTTCAAAGTATTTTTTTGTTCAAAATCATATTAAAATAATATATATTTTTATTTTTAAAAAAATTATTTTTAATATCTGCACGTCAAAATGATTCAAAACACTAAAAAATAATTTTAAATAAAAAAAATCTAAATTTTAAATAAACAATGTTTTAGCCCCAACACTAAATATTTATATAAAACTCATATTTTGCATAAAGAAAATAGCTTTACCGTATAACTTTATAGGATTTTGTGGATTTTCAATTTGCTGGCTTGCAATTTAGTTTACAAATTTTATTTTTAGTACCGGGATTCAGAGTCCGTTTGGGAACGCGTTCCCTCAAATTTTGAAAAAACTTTTTTTTTTGCTAAAATTTTTTTTATATATGTTTTCAGATCGTTTTAATGTGCTGATCTCAAAAATAATTTTGAAAAAATAAAAAATATATTATTTTGATGTATTTTTAAATAAAAAACAATTTAAATAACAACCGCTATCACAATCCCAAATAGACCCTCAAATCCATGAAGGTTTGGAACCCCCCGCCCCAAGTATCACCATGAAGGAAGGAGTCTAGTCCTAATTTATCAACTTAACTTGATTGAGTTGGAAAGTTCATCAAATCAAACAACAAAGGGATAAAAAAATATAAATTTATATAAGAATATAAATTTCTGTCAGAAATTAGAAAAAAAACTGACAATTTGACTTGAATTTCTTTTTGTAACCACTTTCTCTTAAATTTGTTTTTATTTCATATATGAACATGGTTGAACTTCAAAACTCAACAATATTAAGTTGTAAAACCAAGACCAAGGTAGAATCTCCAAAGATAAAGAAAACGATATTTTTTTTTAATAAAAGCCATTCTCTATTGGTTTTGAACAAAACCCATAAAACCACACTTAGCAAGTTTGTGTTGCTTGCTATAGAACTTGAAATTGAAAATCTTATTTGAATACAATCTAGCCTTCAATCTTTACTTTTTGATCCTCCTTTTAGCGCTGCAATATAATAATGACAAACATTGTTAGAGAAACTAAAGAAAAGAGGCGGAGAAAATAAGAAGATTTTAACCTAAAGATTTTTTAAAAAGATGACCCGACTTCAAAGCAGAACGAAAAGATACAAGAGCGATAGTATGCAGTCAAAAAAAACCTGAGGTGGGCTAAGATTTTGGAAGTGAAACGCGAGATACCGACCAGACATGACAGGAACGGTATTAACAACAATGGATCTTATGTCCATTAGTAAGTTTTTGTCTGTCTCACCATGGATTTATATCATCATAAACGGTAGCCCAAAATATGAATTTCTTTGTGAAGCTAAAATGATAGTGGTATATGAACCTTCTTTGATGTGTTTTTTCCTTTCGAAGTCAGATTTTTTCCAGCCTGTGACAAAAATAATGCTGATTCGGCCATCCCTACAGCTTTGTCACAAAATCGCACATCTTTGAAGCCCGAGAGCTGAAAACAATCTTCTACCAGTTGGCCACAAGCGGGAGAACAATCCTTCTCTAGGTTCATCGGCCACATCTTCAACATCCTCTGTGTCAGTCCCATTTGAATCCTCCTGATCACCATTCTTCTGATTTTCACTTGTACTCTGCTCTTCTCCTCTGTCGTCAGTTCCAGCATCTGCAATTTCCCCTGGCTTCTTGTCAAATAGTCCTTTAAATTGTCTCCGTGCCTTCTTCTCGACATCCTGCTCATCAAATGGACAAGCAGCACGATATGAATTGTGTATGTCCATCTCAAATTGCAAATAGAATTTGGTTGCACATTAACCCACCTGCTGCTTCTGCTTCAGTTTTTTAAGAGCTGCTGTTGCATCAAGTTCAGATGATTTGTCGACTTTCAACATCTGACATCCAGAAGCATATTCAGACAATGGATGTCAAAGAATTAGAAGTTTGCACTAAATAACAACTACAGGTGCTACCATTTCAAAATCACTTCTTGCTTCCTCAAAATCTCCAACTTCCATGTAGGCCATTCCACGGCGATAAAGGGCCTTGACGTGTGCAGGATTTGCTTCCAGAACCTGCAGGATTTATCAGCAATGAACATCAACATCCAGACTCTGAAGGATGGCAATGGACTTCAGGATAAGTTAACTACTACGCATCCATTGAAAAGCAAGCTATGTTTTTTTGGTTTCCCACTTTCCAGATAGGGGAACTTTTCTGCACAATTGCCTCATTGGCATCTGTATTTTTTCAAAGTGCTTGTCCTAGGAACATCATATATAGGATAATATCAGACAAGAACATCATATATCATCCTATGGCATGCTCTCTTACTGCTAGCTGATAGCCACCTCAATGCTCGACCCCAAAACAAGTCGTAAGCAATTAATGTGGGGCTAGGAATTGACCAGCAGCTTTCTGCACAAAGTGTGCTGCCATAGGGAGTTTGGACCCTGTCATGTTATACAAGAGCTGGATACCTAGTGTATTGCCAGTTGTGCTTCACATGAAATTCCTCATCTGAAAGACTTACAAAGCCCTGAACCCCAGTAACTGATTTCAATTAATAATATATAATTGATGCCCAACATAATCTGTCTTCTCACCCAAATCCAATAAACTACAGCAGGCACATCAATGACATCTTTTTCACAGCATTGTACTCCTTACACTCTAGTAGAGGCTCTTGCTAGACAAGATTTCCATGTAAGAAAACAGAAACTAGTTGAATTAAACACATACCTTATTGCATGTCTCAATGGACTTTCTGCATTCCCCTAATTTGAGGTGGCATGCAGCGACATTTAGATTTAACAAATTCTTCAAACATACAAGAAAGAAAATGAAAGCATCAAGTGAGAGATGGAAAAATATATTTGATAGTGATTCTTTTCCTACACTGCAAGGGGTAAAAAGCTTACTCTTGTATTCAGGAAAACTTTCCCTTCCTCGTCATCTTGTGGATTAACATGATTAAATTCTCGAAGAACCTGTGGAACAGTTTTTCATGATGTTATATGAGGACTTGAAAGGTTCATAAATACAACTCAGACATTTACGAGCACAAAAACTTTTGAAGAAATCAGAATAAAAGATTTTTATCTTGAGAAGCAAATTTTGACGATTAGGAAAGATATTTTAGCAAAACTAAATTGCAGGTCATGGCACTTCCATAATTAACAATTTCCGAGATAAGAACATGTTCGATATCTAAATATATAATTCAGTTTGATGACCAATTGAAAAACAAACTTGATTTCATGTACGTCACCAACTGGGAAATGTGATTGCTTGCTAGCCTAAACATGTAGATACTGAATTTCAAAATACTGATTATAACATGACAATGCCAGCAAATGGCTTCATGCAGTGTGGTGGAAATAAATCCAGAGTAATAAAAGATGGGAACCCAAGAATTTGAATGGCAATGTTAATGCTCAAGATGTGAGATGAATGTAGTTAGGAGAGAGCACATTACCTTCTCATATTTTGCCTTAGCAAGCTCAAACTTTCCTTCTTTGAAAAGCCTGTTTCCCTGAAGATCAAGGAGATCATCACAATTTCAAGATCATAATACACAAATTTACACCCCAAACAACCAATTCATGTCATTGAAATAAATTACTATAACTGGAACACATCCAAATTGCCAGTAAAGTCAGCACAATTAACAAACATGAAGTACACATACTGTGGTTCTGATCTTCTCTGCTTCATCCATTACACCCTGAAAGTCCAAACCAGTCCAATCCTGAAAAAAGTATCCATGATATAAATAGGAGAGAAATTCATAATCCTCAAACATGAATTCCAAATAAGTATCTTCTGTGACTTGAAGCTCAATCAACTGACACAAGTACATTCATAGTAGTTTCCTATGTGATTCCAAGTTCACCTCAATCAATTTCGAATACAGAAAACACTATAGAGCCAAAAGCAGACTTCAGTGGCAAGCCATAGACAAAGTAATTAGCAAAGTTAATAAAGACACAACACTAACTATAGGTGTTTAAAAGAGTTCATCAAGCAGCATTTCAGCTAAACTTCTACGAGACAACATTCAGTTACCTTTGGCATCTCAAAACCAAGAAGCTCAATTTCCCATTCAATATGAGCACCTTCAGGAACATTTGCCGGTCTAATTATATAGGAAGGGAAAACTTGGTCAGAAAGTAGTTAAAGAATGATGATGTCAATAGCAATACAAAATGTGCCTGTAATTTATGCAGTATTTGCGGCACAATAGATCTCAAAATGTAACCTGGTAAACTTGTCATATGCGTAGTCAGGAGGGCAAGTAACAAGAGCTACCTCTCCAGGAAGCATTAAGCGCACACACATTTCAAAACCTTCAGGCACCTACAAACAAAATTCAGTCATTTGTTATTCCCCTAAACAACCAATTCATAAAAACCTATTCCATCCTTTACACGAGAGAACTCACAAGCCCTTCTCCAGAGCTGAACTCCAAAGGCTGACCATCATTATCAATTCTTGTATCAATGACGACTGTCTTTTCTTCATTAAGCAGCATACCCTTGTAATGAACCCGTAGTAGACTGTCCTGAAGTGGGCAATCCATAGGAAACTCACCTAAATTTTCAGAGCTATTAGAAATCTATATTTTAGCATGCATGATTTCATAATTGCAAAACCAAAAGCAGTTAAATAAATGGATAGACACTTGCAAAAGAAGCTAGGACTAAATAAGAAAAAGGGAGTTGGAATGAAAGAGGTGAACGTGCCCTAATTATATAGAGCTTAAAACACAAGTGGAGACATTCTGCATTTCTGGATTTCATTGCGCTTTTCAAGCAAATAACAAGAATCATCATCTTAATTTCAAGTATAATCTTTGATGTTTCCTGATTAAATAAACAAAAAGGAAAATTGCATACTATCCTTTATGCTTTCCAAATAACCCAAAGCTTAAAGGGTTGGACTTTACAATTAAGTTTTTCAAACATAACATAGTTTCAATCAATCTGAACTTATTGCAACAAAAATCCAACGCTTTGTCCATGGAAATCCAGGTAGAGCTTGCATGAGAGCTCTCCTTGACCCTTAAAAGGGTTAATTACTTGCGTCATCCCTATATTATGGTGATTTGATAAATTGAGTCCCTCTACTATTAATCTGATGAATTAAGTCCCTCTACAATGTTTTCCATTTAAATTAGAATCCTCCATCCAAGACGCCGTTAGCAAGTACTGCCTGAGCCTTTAGATATTTGAAACCTGTCCAGATTTACTAAATTTTGACATCTTCTTTTTCAAAAAAAAAAGGCAAACATGACTACATTTAAAAATTAAAAAAAAAATACTCTGCCACTTTTCTAGCAATCACACAAGCTAGAAAAAACTGCACCCTTCCTTTCTCTATCCCTTCTCATTTGCGTTTTTCCTTTTTCTTTCTTATTTATCAATCTACCAAGAAACATGAGATAATACAAAACCCCCTAAAGAAACAAAAACAAGAGATGATAGTCCTCATGAAAAGCAAGGCCATTTTAGGGACAATTCACCGAACATGCAGTAGGCTTCTCTTGTATAACCATTACAACTTTATTTCTTTCTCCTAATCACTACAAACGCTTGAGGATTTGAGTATTTTTAATTTCTTCAGTTTTCCTTTTCACAAGCAAAACTGTTGGGAAAACAAAGACTATCAGATCTACATTTAGCCACCAACACTTTCTTCTCGTCTCATTATCAAAAACACAGCTATTTTTATATACTTATCCCAATCTAGTTGTGGAGAGGAGTACTTGGGTCAAATAAGCGATAAAATCAATACGGATTTAAAATTGAGTGGTACACATAATTTTTTCATAATCATTTTAAGTAGAAGATTATGATCTCAATGCCACTGAGTTGAGTGTACGCAAGTGAGGAAAAGCTGGCTTTCATTAGAAGTTAGATTCAGTGAGGCTGGAATATTTGTACCATTGAGATTTTTGTAACCTAAAAATGTGTTTCTATTTATCATTGTAGTTCCCAAAATAAATCTCTCGAGAAAAAGAAGGTGGTGGTCTCCTCCACCATTGATCTCCCTCTTTGTAATATTCATCACCATAAACAGCCAACATTTCACAATCCAAGAATGAACGAATCCAACAAGCCTTTTTACATGCACAAAATCAAGACCTTCAATTATATGCAGAAAATCTCTCTTTTTAATTTTGGTCAAGAATTATTTAGTTTAAGTTCTACAGAATTTTGTCTCAATAGGGGTGACGAGGTTTTAAGGTTTTATTAATTTTCATTTTTTAAAAACATTTTAAATATAAAGAAAATTAAGAAATATAGATTTCATTTTTTAAGCTTTTTCTCCTACAGCAGGACACATCAAAAGCATCTGCTTAGGGTCAGATTGGACTCTCTCTTTTGGCCCATGCTTGCCTCAAAAGCATGATTCGGAGCTCTCTAAATCATTATGAAGTCAGTAAGGGGTCTAGCTCAGCTCTAAGCCTAGGATAGGACCTCGTCCAGGAACCAACTTCTTTCTATTTTAGCATAATGAGAATGGATGCAACACGACTAGCATGACAGCACATTATTCTTAATGGTGCAAGGGATTGAGGGTCGTAAATTTTAATGGAATGTATAGTAGAGGGACTCCATTAATCATATTAATAGAAGAACTTAATTAATCAAACTCTACAGTAGAGGAGTCAAATGTAATTAACCAAACCCTAAAAGAGAACCGAAAAAACAACAAGAGAGAGAGAGACTCAGCAGAACCCCGACACTGTCCAGTAACTGTTGGTGCAAATTTTGACACTTTTATTCTGCAGGATAGAATGTAAATTGCACTCATAATGGAATTATTGAGAAAGATTTTAGAACACCGACAAGATGCACCAGAATACTAGTAAAAGGCATGCATGCACATCAAGGGAGAGCACATTAATACAGACCCTGTATAGTAAACAAAAATTGAAAACAGCTTTAAAGTGTTCCCCTTTACATATTTTAATAAAATGAGGAACTATACAATTATACCCTGAAAAAAGTGGTTTAGAAGTTTCCGAAATGATTTCTCAGATATAGAATCCAATTACATGATTCTCTCACAGCATCCATGTATTTTTTATACAGTCCAGAAGGATATCAGAAAATTGGAGCAGAGAAAATAATAGAATCAAGCAACACATAAATACGGATGCATGCACCAACAAATCAATAGCATTTTTAAATAAACTCTGAATCCACACCTTTTCCATCACGAAGCCGACGCTTTATCAAGCGTCCATCTCCAAGCATGTCCCTCACCTGTCAACATTAAGTAAAGAGAGTTAAACAGCACCACCAGGAACTTCACCAAGGAAGAAAATGCAGTTTTTGATGAAAAGAAAAAAGAATAAAAACCACAGTATAATAATATACAATCCTGACTTGAAAAAGCCAATGCCTATCTAACAGTATACCTCAGGAACAAATTAAAAGCTTCAATGTATTTTTCAAGTGTGTGCATATATCCATTCATCATTAATCACCTAAATTGTGGACAAATCTGAATGAGGATAAGCTAATCAGCACATATATACAGCAACAAAGCCCATCCTCTAGTACCATCAAGGCTCCCCCTATAGAGTAACCAACTAACCATACAGGAATGGGCAAACTAACCACATATTGCGGCTCATCTCATGGCCATATTCAAACCTGAGTAAAATGAAAGCATGTACACAAGAAAATTGAACATGATATAAGATATATAGTGCAGCATATATATGATAATTAAAGGAAGAAAATCAATCCATATAAACAAAGTGATGACATAGCATATTTCACATGAATTGGAATTTTAGCTAACTAAATTAGCATTAAGATAATTATCTGGTGCAATCATCAAAAAATCCCTCATCAATAAACAAACCTATATTTTTAAAGAGTAAATTTATTACTCAGATTGCTCTTTGGATTAGGATTTCCTATTTCAGAGTTTTCCTTGTTTTATGAAAGGCTTTCAATTGCATGTTCCATATGCAACAAGAATTACAGTTAATCTCTCCAAATAGAACACAGAACTAGGTTGCTTTTGTGCAAAAAAGAATTTATCTCGTGACAGAGAGAGGAAACTACAGACATTACATGGTGAGAATTTGTACTTTCATGAAAGGAATGGGTGTGATAAAATTTTGCGATTGTTTGTGGGCAGTTTCCTGGAGATTTTCTTTTAAAGGATAAATGGCACAAATGCGAGTATTCTCTCGGTTATGTGGATTAGGAAAATGTTTACCCACCTTAAACCCGGTGTCCTCTATTCTAATATTATAAGGATTTGTGCAATCATAAAGTAACATTTAAGATGGCAGCAGAAAAGTTAGCATACAAATGGAATATCAATTATGATTTGTAACTAGGAAAAGATGCTGGATAAGAAAGCAACTAAAAGAGAAAAATAGAAAAGGGAGAAAAAGCGAAGAAATACTGCAAGGCTCAAAAGTTAATAATCAAAAAGGCTCTCTCAGTAGATAAATAATGTGGGGTCCAGTATGAGCACCAAAAACAAAAAATATCATGGTCAACAGGAATTCCTAAACAGTAAACATTAATTGAACTACCACGTAGAAACTACAGTAAATTCCCAATCACTAGTACTTTAGTAGGAAATACACCGAATCCTACAAAATAAAAACATAACAACCTAAAGTTACAAATAATCAAAACAATGATTCTCAAAGAAATGCTT
>Ga0307515_10021254_pt1 | contig 11517 bp, 13 predicted proteins | sample 17_EM_MG_FD_194513 | JGI IMG/M metagenome (GOLD analysis project Ga0307515, IMG submission 194513) | Populus trichocarpa ectomycorrhiza microbial communities from riparian zone in the Pacific Northwest, United States - 17_EM | ecosystem: Host-associated > Plants > Roots > Unclassified | place... | reverse complement strand
TGCGGGTATGTTTTCATGCTCAACGGCGGCGCCATCTCCTGGTCGTCAAAGAAGCAGTCCGTTGTAGCGCTCTCCAGCACCGAAGCGGAATACATTGGCCTCACACACGCAGCAAAGGAGTGCTCGTCTGCCTCTCGGTTGAACATTTTGTAGAAGTGCCTGCGGGGATCCACCTCCGATGATTTGTCTGCAGCTACGAGTTGTCCCAACAGGAGGCGAATGGAACGTAGAGTGTCGTCGAGGCTGGGAATGGGTTTATTGCCGCTGAGTTTGTTGAATGACGATGAGACAGACCTTTCACTTTGCGTCGTCTTCGGGTCTTTTGCCTCGAATTGGGACTCCCGAGAGTTGTTGGCGACTGTGACCAGAGGGACAGGGTGTTTACCACCTTGAATCTGTGGATTCCCATTGTCTGCATGGGAATGTGGGCGTGTAGTATGTACAGTAGTTGATCGTTCCTCTGAACACCGAAAGTGGTTTTTGACCACCCTTGCCCAAATATTCTCCCATTCCCCTCGAATTTTAGCAGGTTGTCTAGCTGGGTACCTAAGCTATATAACAAGGCCAAATTTTGAGTGAGACTGCATGAAGTGCCCATTCCACAGCATCCGGACCAGAATCGTGTTGATCCCATGTCCAATCAGTCCTCTTAACAGTGTCACGTTTCACTGTCACACTCCCCTCATAACACTGTCACATATGTCACGCAAACCGCACCGCTAGGTGGTAAAATAGCACTTTTGCTCATTGAGTAGGCCGGATTACCTCGGGAAGGCATTGGATATGGGCAAACCCGGTATTTGCCTAATTTATATACCAAATATGACCACCTTTTGTCGTTGTAGGTTATAGAGAACACGTACTAACTTTCATCAGATTTGCACTTTTGATGTGACTTCAAGATAACTCAACTCGGACTTCATAGAAAAATATATAAGTGTTACAGGCATGTAGGTTAAGTCATAGGCTACAGAGTGGTACCAATTTTAGAGCAGGAAGTGAGGCGTGGTGAGCGCAAAGGCTGTTTGTTAAGAGGAATGATGGTGTTAATAGGAATGATCAACTACTGTACGGTTGTTTACGTCCCTCCTTATCCATCCAAGACGTGGCTGAGAGTCTGACGATGATTTTCTGTATACATATGCACTACTAAGAGTCGGTAGCACCAACACGCGGGAATGCCAGGCCACGACGGAAGGTGGGCGGGGCGGCCTACATATGATTATGATATACGACGTATCAGCGCTTCAGCTTCAGCACTCAGCCCTTCCGAGTCCGGGCCCGTAAACAATGCGAACTCGAGTATGATCGATGCCGGAAGATAAAACGCTCTCCATGTGACTCGGACAGCTGGAACATGTTGACACCGACAATCCTCGGAATCCTGACAATTGTCACTCACTGGGGGAGCAGTTGCTATCAGCTCACTGCTAGAAAATCTGATCATTGAAGATAACTGTACAAACTGCGCTCAGTCCCAACTTACAGAGGCGGCTGTGCAGGATCCTGAACCGGACCAACCAACTCAGCTATCGGCGGCCGCCGTGGATCAAAGCGATTTTAAGTGGACACGAAATCAAGGCCGTTCAGCCAAAATTTAATCGAACAGAACACCCTCCCTGACAGTCATGATTACTTACGAACCGGGAGTGACGCGGGCCTTGCTGCGCGTGAAGGTCATCCACCACGTTCACGTTCCAAATCGAACACCACTACAGGCAGGTCCTTACATGCACAAACCAACTCGTCATTTCATCATTCTTAGGTTGGAATGAGTTGCCCGTACTTTATTGAATCTGTCACAGCTGGAAGGATGTTGGTGTTGCAACGTGCTGGTCTCTATGAAATCAGACATACGTCAGGCCAAACGCACACCTTCGAAAAAAGTTCCATTTACCGAGCAACCAAACGACTTTCTCTCGTCATATATTACAGAACCGTGAAAACATTGTGTCCAAGGTCATAGTCTCTGGAATGTGCTCGATGCGCGGGCACAGCCTCAACTCCCTGTGGACTGCAGGGATCGTGTCCCGTATTTCGAGCCAATCACGTAGTGCATCCTCGGCTGTTGGCCTCAACGCTTGGCTCATAATAGTCATCCGGTGGATAAGCGGCTGAAGGAACTCGGTATTGGTGAATTTCTGAGGAATTATGAGCTTTACCCTGGCGTGACAGATATAGGAATGATTACATAACGGAATTCATGCCTCAGCATATTTCCTATGATAAAAACATCCAGCTGGAACGGATCGTACGGGACCGTCGCAGAGAGTTCAGGTGGCTCTTGGTCCCGACCCCTCTCCCCAGTGACGAGATGTGGTCCCTCCCCTTGTGTATGCACAGACGTGTCGAAATCTGCGAAATAGTATCTTACCCCAGCGGCGGATCGGGGGAGGTACGTGGCCGGCCCAGAATAGTCGCGTTTGTACGTGTTATTCACCGGATGAAATCCTTCGGGGTACATCGCATCCGCATCCATCAGCAAATTACGCATAGTACAGTCACTATCTGGAGGTGAGCATGCCACTGCCGGAGCGTGGGTTCATATCATACCGATGGGCAACCCCCTTCTCGTGCAAGAACACCAGACCCTGCAAACCCAAGTCAGACACCCAGAACTCGCGAGGTTGGTGACCTACCTCGAGGATCTGATTCACAAAGTCTATGATCTCCTCCACGTACTGAAACGGCGGGTCATTTGCGCTGCGTAACAACGGCATGACCACGTAGGATATGGAATCGTATTCTGGGTCATCGATTACTTCGATGATGGGCACACAGTGGTTCTTTGGATCTTCGCGTAGCTCTGGTGTACTCAGCATCTGGGCGATGCGAATTTCTTCATCATTCTCTTGAACCCTTTTGATACACACAAACCTGCCATCGTCGGTGTAGGCATCAGTGCGAAAGGTCTATGGGAATGTCAGCGTAGAAAGTCAATCGACTCAACAGTCTATGTACCATTGAAAGCTGGCCGTCTTCGGAGTGCAGTGGGCTCTTGCCGGTAGTGAGCCAAGAAGGGGTCCACCCCTTTCGAAGTCGCGGTCGAAAGTTGTAACCGTGGGCTTCGAAAAGTTCCTCGCGATCGGACCACTCCGCTTCATCTGGTGCAAGGTTTACAAAAAACGAGTATTCGTCATCCGGTATAGACATGACAGACAAGGGTGGCTGCCAGGGGGGGGGGTCGGAGGAAACGAGACAAGTTGATAGAGAAGGCGATAAACAGGGTGCGTCAGATCTCAGAACATCGAGTTGAGATCTGCCACCAGTGGATTGGGGACCCACGTTGAAACCGCATGTATTTGTTCACGTTGACCTGATACTCCCACGCGTTTTTCGAGCAAGCGCTGGACGGGATCCTGCGAGTTCCAGACGTTCCGGGTCTAGCAATAAATTTTAAAAAGTCGGTTGTATCTTTGAGACTCCCAACTCTAAGATGTCGACAGTCTATCCTGAAGCAGCCTATGCCATTGGGAACCGCGGACTGCCTCCTGTGGTTGTGACAACAACGTCCGCTGCACAGTGTTCCCTTCCCAGTACTCTGGACAGGCCAGAGCCGGGCACCGAGAAACCGATGAACTGTTGAGGGCAGATCTCAGGCAGTAGATTCCCGGTGTGTATCCGCCGTGGGTGTAGCGGTATCACGGCTGACCGAGTTCGAGCCCAAGGTTGCTTCTGGAAGAATATGGTACTAGTTCTCGCTGTATCTGAGCAAGGAGATACTGGTTTTATTAGGGGAGCCGGCGACGGTCAAAAATCATGGTGCCTACTGCGGTAAGTTCAACGTTCGTGCACGACCTTCCGTTGAGGTCATCGGTCATCCTGAGTTTCTGCTTCCGCGACGTCCCATAATGGGACCTCGTCGCTTGCTGGATTCGGCGCCAGTGTGGAATTCGGATACATGGAGGAGTATACCGGGGTCCTCCGTTGGCCCCCAGTGCTAAGATAGAACGACCTTCCGAGCTTCTTTTTTTAGCGAACTAGTAGGGACAGATCACCGGAATTCTTCGCCCTGCTCACTTTTCCAGGTTATTCACGGTTGCGCACGGTTTAGCAGTGCTTTGTAGAAATGCGTACGCTGGGTGGTGCGCGCGTTGAGGCACCCATTGAATGATCGGCTCAGAAACTGGGACTTGGCTCAACCCGGTTTATTCCGTCGGGAAAGTTGCTCGATGGTTCGGATCCACAGAGCCAGTGTATCGCGTCGTGCGGCTCGACCCAGCTGCAATCGGGATTTGTTTTCACCCGCGGCGCGTCGCGAGCGTACTCACTCGATCTTGAAGCTTGAAGCTTAAAGCTTGGCGCTTGGTTGTGGGTGAAAGCGGGATGAAGAGCCTCCTCATATGATTGAACTTCCGCATTGAGTGAGGTGTATGCAAGGTGTATGTCCCTGTCTGGAAACTGTGACCCACACCTGTGACAATCGGGAGTCCGGCACCAAACTCATCACACGACGAATTATCACCACGACCCCACCATTATACGTCGATGGTGAGAATGCAAACCCTACTGAGTGGCCCAGGGCACGGTCAAAATGTGGGCAAATGGCCTGACTGTCAAGCCATTCCCAAGACAGAATCACGGTGATGATGCCCCGTTTCCAGAATCGGATTGGACACGTCCTCAGAAACGAACATAAAAGATACGAATCGGTTTACATCCGGTATTAAATGTTTCGTGTGTTCCAGCTTATTGTGTGGGTATTCATCAATATCCCGCGGCTTTTCAGGTTGGTTGTCAGACAGAGGTCTGCAAATGCATCGGATCGTCCGACTTTTTTTTCTTTTTGCAAGTCTTGCTGTTCAGATCGCCCGATTATCACCGGTTCATCGTATGCCACGTCCATGGTCCTTGTGTTGGTTTGGGTAACCACCGATGGGACGAGCCCAACCAATGGTGTGCTATTTGCCATTGGTCGGAGTTCGCTCGCACCGCTCCATCGAGATTCAATTCCGCGGCAAGGATAAACCCCCGAACCGTCAGCGCACGAACTCTACTCCAGCCGGGAGTGGCGAGGGGCAGTGCCAGAGCGATGATCGATGATCGATGTCGATGAAGCGGGACTGCGAGTTCACATGATTACCTTGCTTGCAAGGTCTCTCAAGCGTAGACGAAACTTCCCGATTCAGTGAACACCATGTAACATCCCTACATTTGATTGGTGTTGTTATTCCCCCGCACCTTCAACACAGTCTCCGGGACAGGTGGTACACCTAGTATTCGAGATGCTCGTACTAGTGTACAATACCCCGAGCATCCGGGAAGGTATTTATCAGGGAATTGTCTACAGAAAATGGCCCCAGCATTGTGCGAGCAAGGCTTGTGCCGACCGTAGTCAGCGCTTCTCTAGTCGATGTTCGGATCCTTTGAAATTCGTTTCAGGATTCTTGCACGCGTACCTCGCTCTCAATGTGACAACAGCTTCTTCGGTATACCAGAAATTGAAGGTCCCAACCTTAATTTTTAATTAACTCCATCCCCCTCAGAATCAGGGCATAGCATTGAATGTCTTCTGCCTGAACCTTACATACCTTATCTTTTTTGTCGCGAATCTTTTTGGCGTAGTGGCGGGCACTTTTGACGCTGAGAGTTTCATCCTGCTTGGATCTTTGTCACGAATCCAAATCGAACCTTGGAATCGTTAGGTAGGTTGGGTTAGTCCAGCTTACCCACAGCGTGGCTGCCCATGCGGTCAATAACAATACATTTCGATCGAGAGTACCTGCCAAGACACTTGCAGAACGGAGGTGGAAGTTCTATCTCGCCTGTGCTACCAATGAAATTCAGGATATCGCATCCCCCGGCCGGCCGGCCGGCCCATGTGTCCCGTAGAAGAGAATTCAGAAGTCACACAACTTTCCACATCGGCACTCCCCTTCACGCGGGTGTTCGGTTGTTCGATGGGGCCGGCGTGGTGGACCACTGGTGGACCCCTCCGGGGAGTGTGGCGGAATCCGTTGACGAACCGACTGAGTAAAATCAACAGTCATTAGTTCATGTCCACGAGGCAACGTTGGAGGAAGTCCAAAGACGCAGGTGGATCTTCGGCAGCGGTTCCTCCTAACAGCTCCGCAGGGGGCCAAAACCGGCTATCTCAGTTCATGTACCCATGGTCGTGTGGGACAGGGTATCCACTCAACACACACGATTCGCATCTTCAGGCACACAACAAATCCCAATGCATCTACGGTATGCTGTCGGTTTGCGGCCAAAGAGGGAGGTTACGTTCGGGATGCCGGCAGATGCACCAAAGAACGGAATCGATCGCACTGGGCTATCCTTGGCACGAGATTGTAGAGGTTTGTGATACCAATGGATCGCAAAGTTTCTGGAGTGTAAGGAGGGGCGGGAAGTACTTCATACAAATAAACAATTACAGGGGAAGTTTCTGAATCCATATCAACACCCCACGTGCGAACCGTAGTGTAGCATGCCTTTCCCGAGTCAATCTGGCGACCTCTTCTCCGAAAGACCAGGAAGTGTGAGAATTAATCCTGGCCCAAATCTGTTCTATCTGCCCGTTAACAATGGTCAAATATGAAGTGAGATTGTGTTTGGATGGCCCGTTTGCAATCTCCCTGGTTGCCTCCTCCAGCTGTAATTTGACCTCCTCCGACAGGTCGGGGTGTTTTGCCCACAGGATAGCGACCCACTGGGCAAGTATGTTCGGACCACGAACATAAGCCTGCTTCAAGTGTGGGATTATTGTTGGGTTTTTGACGCATCGGTAGAGCGAAGGGGGTATCTGTTCTTCATCCATGCCGCCGAGTATCGTCAGAATATTCCACCGGTCCTGTGGGATGTGCTCCCGCCAGATGGGTGAATCCAGCAAGCCCATCAGCGTCCCAAATAGAGCTTCCGCCAATAACCGGCCACGCTCCGTCTCCCACGATTCCTGGGCGGAAGAAGACCAGCTGGACAAGAACTCTTTAGCTTGGTCCACGCTGAAAGCCTTGTTCGTGTTGAAGAATTGTGCATCCAGATGACGTAGGAAAGTGACGGTGGCGCGTCGAAGTAGGTAAGGTGCACCGTTCCGAAGGTCGTGACAAATTCCTTTGAAAAACAAGGGCTGTGTGAAGTCGACCTCTGCAATTCCGTCTCTTATGACCTCCGCGGGAGCACCTGCTAGAGCCAACATTGTTCGCTCTACGGGCACATCAAGTACAACACCCTGTTCTTGTTCTGAGAGGCAGTACGCAAGGAAACGCACGAGTGACACTGGATCTCCGAGGTGTGGTCGAGTAATTTTCCATTTGAAAGCGCCGACCAACGACAGTTCTGCAGGACGCCAGAGCCGATTGTCCTAATCCACGGCGTTCATGATCTTGAGAAACAGCTCGTAGCTCTCGACACATTGTGTCTCCAACTTTAGATGGGCCAGGAGTCTCAACGCCTCCAGAGCACGCTGTCGCCTGGAATCCGAAGAGCACGGCAAAACCGCGTGTTGGAGGCATCGGTAAAATTGTCGGAGTACGTCTTTGATTTCCTCGCTGATGTATGCTTAGTGTTGGGTTTGAGAGAATGACGGAAAAACTACCTTTTGTCCTTGATTAGCATCCTGTCATCCATTGGGGGTAATCTCCCGACGATCATGTTGACAATCAGAAGGCAATCCGCGATCGCCCGGGACGGAGGGAGAGGTTCCTTTGAGAGTACATGTTGCACGAATCCAAGGACTTCTTTTGTGGGCATCTCCTGGGTGCACAAGGTAACCCAAGCACGACACCTGAGGACATGGCTCAACCAGCAGTAGTGGAGATCGCTGAGCGTGAATTCCCGCCATTGGATCGCTTTCTCCCCATTGAAGACAGCGTCGAGAACTTGCAGTGTGGACTCCAGTTCGTGGTCCTCTCTTGAACGGTATCCGGGCAAGCAGCCGATCTTTGAGGTAACCACGTGGACGTCATCTGTGAAACCCGCACAGAGACGCTGTATGCGAAGGTACAGAAGTGCCCTTGCGCTTCCATATGCCTGTTCCCGCATTCCCGGCCGCTTCCGTCCTTCAAGAACTCGAACGACCTGCACAAACAATCGTACACCTCTAGAAGTGGTACCCTGCGGATGTTTGAGGTCCAGTTGACTTCGGGAATGAACCCAGTCACTGCGACTATGGCGTCCGGCGTGCCGGCCAACCGAAGCATTGTCGATATGCAGTTGGTATCGGAGGCTTGTGTACTTTCGTCGTCTCCCGGGTTGACCATCGTTGTGGCTGGCGTCAGTGTTTCGGATGGGGCTTGAGCCCTCGACGCGAGTTCCTCGTCGATTGACCTGGCGATAGTTGCCGTAAAGTAGGATTCATTGATTTCTTTGAACCGGGCAGCCGCTGATAGGCGGTCTCGGATTTCTCGTAGCCGGTCGTACTTTCGTTGGTTCACCAAGCTAAGGATATATCGAAGAACGACGGATACAGGTGTCTGGAACGGACATGTCTTCCAAGCTGTTGCGGCGAACACGATCGGCAGGTAGAAAAGGAGACCGAAAACAGTGAAGGTGGCGATGATGGCTGAGACAGTCCGACTGAGGTCCCACAGATATCGGGCCAAAGCGTATCCCAGGAGGAGAAGCGAGACCTGCATGACGAACGGGAGACACTCCATGATCATCTTGAAACGCCAGGTGATCATCCCCCTCATCTTGAGCTCCCGATGGCGGCTGCGGTCGATTAAGGATCCTTCAACGTGGAGATTGAGCCACTGCTTGCCGAGCATCGCCAGGAATGCGGCAAGCAGTGCGCTCATCAGGGATCCGAAGAGGATGGACTGAACCTGAACCGCAGATGCCTTTGGACCCGGTGCCACCGGAATACCGGATTGATTTGGGATCCCGGAGGTGGCGTTCAGCAACATCGTCAGGACGGTGAAGCTCATCTCGTTGTAATCCGGTCGCAATTCCTGTTGAATATCGATGATGAATGCCGACGCCACCGCGGAGAACAGACCGGCCTGCTTCCTCGCCAACCTGGGCAACCGGTGTCATTGGAACCGACTCACGAATATCAAGGTTGTGTTGAGGTCATCGTGATACTTCTTGTGAAAGTCCCTGTCGTACTCGTCTGCCTCTCGGTTGAACATTTTGTAGAAGTGTCTGCGGGGATCCACCTCCGATGATTTGTTTGCGGCTACGAGTTGTTCCAACAGGAGGCGAAGGGAACGTAGAGTGTCGTCGAGGCTGGGAATGGGTTTATTGCTGCTGAGTTTGTTGAATGACGGTGAGACAGACCTTTCACTTTGCGTCATCTTCAAACCCTTTGCCTCGAATTGGGACTCCCGAGAGTTGTTGGCGACTGACCAGAGGGATAGGGTGTTGACTACTTAGGACCTGTGAATTTCAATAATCAGAACGTGGACATGTGTACGCTTATTTGCGCCCCCGTCCACCCTCAAGACATCAAAGGTGTGGCTGAGATAATTATTATGGCTCTCGTGTAAACTTCGCCACCACTGACACAAACACACACAAATAGCGGGATCGGAGAATACCTCCGTCCGTTCATCCTATCGCAACCCTAAACCCTTGAGCCTTTGTGCTCAGGAGAATAACCGTGATTTACGATGAGAGCTACTCAACGGGATTCACGGCATTGTACCGGACAATGGCCAAGATTTTGACAGCTCTTGTTGTTTACCAGGACCTCAGGTGCTTAACCGGTTTGTTTTCCCCCAAATCCTTTCGTCGTTCATAGATTTGATACTACCGGGCCGGCACGACCCATCCGATAACCCTCTTCCCATGACCACGAAGACCGCGGCAACGGAGACCAGGTAAGTAAGGTCACCTTGACGAACGATATCACGTGTTGAATTAGTATCACATAGAAGATTGTACTTCGGCTACGGTTCCAACCTCTGGCTAGATCAGATGGCTCGTCGATGCCCAGAGAGCAAATTAGTTGGACTGGCCATCCTTCGGGGATGGAAGTGGTTCATCAATACCCGCAGATATGCCAACGTCATCGAATCACCCGAAGATCTCGTATACGGGCTAGTGTACGAGCTCAGCCCGAGCGATGAGGCAAGCCTGGACCGATCGGAAGGCGTTCCACTGGCCTACACCAAAGAGATGATGGAGATTGAACTACAGCCAGCAGTCAGTGGGGAAGAGTCTCTCGTCCAAGGCTTGGTCTACGTCGACCGGAAGAGGGTGGACGAAGGAGAGCCGTGGGAGGAGTATGTCTACAGGATAAATATGGGGATACGAGACGCTGCAGCGAGAGGTTTGCCAAAGTGGTATATCGACAAATACATGCGCAAGTATATCCCCGCCGAAGGAGAAGAGTAGGTCATCGAGGGTTTCAAGCTTGAGGAGTAGGCACTTCATCACGCAGTTACAGATACGAAACCGAAAGAGTAGGAGAGGAAATGTAATTAGATAGTGGGATGATGACTCTTCCTGAATATCGGTACACGGATGTATATGCACAAATTCTAGCCCTCTTATCGATTAGAGCTATGAAGGTGGGAGAATAACGGTCGGCTCACAAAAAATGGGTGGACGGGAGGAGAAGTCGGCCTATCTGCGCCTTTCGAACGAGTCTGACCTCTGTTTTGAGAACTCAGTAACCAGTCCTCCATCGGAGAAGACGGAACATCGTACCCCAAGTACCACCACGGCCATATCAAATGCGTATTCCCCTGAGGTGGAAGGATGAGGAAGGTCGGACGTCAAGATAGCGAAGACTTGGTACCAATCTCAAGATATGAAGAAAACATATCTGCTTCGGAGTGAGCGAGGGTAATAGACACGGAGTGAACTCCCTTACTTCGAACGTCTTTATTCGGAATGGAGGAGAGTTTCGGCCTAAGAGAGTGTTCCGGTCAGATCATCGCGTTTCCGTTCGGGCGGAGGTGTGTCCGTACGTGAGGCCAGTCGTGCGCTTTATTCCAGCAAGAAGGGCGGTTACCAACAAAGCGTCGAATCCAAGGTGTACGATTTTGCCGAACATTGTTGCTGTTGACTCTGTGTCGTGGCGGTTTGAGAGTGAAGAGTGTGGCAAGGTCAGGAGAGGTGGCCACGTTGGTCCACGCCGAGCGCAGCATGCATGGTAATTCACGATAAACGTGATTCACGACTTGGAGATAGTTCTGATGGACAACAGGGCCGACATTGAAGGGATAATGATTAATCTATCTACCAAGCACGATAGCTTGAAGTATGGGGTACATTAACGCAATCCAGTCCGATCATACCTAGACGACGGTGTTAATGGAGAAACCTATGTCTTGGTCTACATTGGACCTTCGTCAACGTTATGGGAACGCAAGGTTGTCCGTTTCTTCTCTCTTCACCCGAGGAAGTTGAACACAAAAAAGTGTAAAACTATCGAACCGACAACAAAGTCTGCAAATGCACTGGAGAATATGCTCAGAAAAGGTCCTCGTTCGGTATTTACGGATAGACGCACCGTTCTGGAGACACATCCTTGAAAGTTTCCCTATTCTCCGGGTTCACCTGTGACCGTAGCGATGCAGTGAGGACAAACTGTCCAACACAACTCGAAAATCTAAGTCGACCATTAGT
>Ga0307515_10021253_pt1 | contig 11517 bp, 1 predicted proteins | sample 17_EM_MG_FD_194513 | JGI IMG/M metagenome (GOLD analysis project Ga0307515, IMG submission 194513) | Populus trichocarpa ectomycorrhiza microbial communities from riparian zone in the Pacific Northwest, United States - 17_EM | ecosystem: Host-associated > Plants > Roots > Unclassified | place... | reverse complement strand
TCTAATATATTATTAATACGCTTCTAGAACGTTGCTAGTACGTTTATAAGCCCGAATTATATAACTAATAGTTTATATAGTCCTTCCTTTAACCTAAAGGCTGCCTTCCATTTATTACCTTCCTTAATTCTAATCTAATAGTATGCCTATCTTAGATCTATCTTTATAAAGATTTACGCGTTGCCTATCCTATCTTAAATTTTACTAATTAAGAGTAAAGGATACCTATCCTTTCTAGTAATACTATTTAACTATCTGTAGTTAATGCATAGCCTAAGTTTTCTATTCTTCTTTAGTACGAACAGTACTGGATAACCTACTAATAATTATAATAGTCTAATATATCCCTTTCGTAAGTTTTCCTAGATAAACTCTTTTAACGCTCTCCCTTCTTCTTTAGTAAGCTTATAGATTGGAAAAAACCTTAGACTTATTCCTAGTTCTAACTCTATCTTATAGTCCTATGCTGTATATTCTAACAGCTTTTTACTTTCTAGTAACTATAGTTTTTTGCCGTACTTATGGTATCTCTTTAGTATATAACTTAAGCCTTGCTTAGTCTCTTTATATATCGCTCTAACTTAGTACTATATTAACTTAGCTTATTGTTATATCTTGCGGCGTTAAGTATCTCTAATATTAACCTAACCTATAATCTAATTAATCTTTAGATTGTATTCTTATAATTAAGGCATCCCTAATACTGCCTTATCCCTTCCTAATAGTAGGATATTAAAAGATATCTTAATCCGTTTTCCTTTAATGGTTAACTAAATAGGTCCTATTTTAAGATTAATAATCCCTCCTCTATAGGCTATTAGATCTCCTAAAATCGTAACTAATAGGTAAGGTTACTCTTTCTATCTATAAGGTAATCCTATTCTTTTAACTGCTACTAGCGAGATATAGTTCCTTATTGCTCTACTATCTATTAATACCTTAAACTATTAATCTTGCCACTTTATTCTTAAATTTAGGTATTATTCTTAAATTCCTTTAAGGGTCTAAGGCTCTACTACTAGCTCCTTCTAGTTCTATAGGCCTCTACTTTTCCTAACTATTAGCTACTTAATCCTATTATACTTAGCTTACTCTTTAGCTAATACTTAGTTCGCTTCTTATCTTTAATATACTATAGATATATATTCTCTAGGCATTTCTACTACTATTATCTATCTAAGCATTCTTTTATAAAGAATCTTTCTAGTTAAAGTATTAAGTTGCCTAACTCCTGAACTTCTACTAGATACTAGCTATATATATACTTAGCATTTCTATATTATTGCTCGTCTGTTATCTAATATATTCTTATAGGGTATTTCCGATTCTTTTCCTTTGGATTCTTATATATTTTATATATATCGTCTACGCATGCAATCTATAATAGCGTATAGTGTACTAGGTGCTTTAGGTTAACTCTTAATTTATCTTTATCTTTAAGTTTAAACCTCTATTATGTTAATCTAAACGTTATAACTTTATTCGCAGGTACTAAGATATGCCTTTTGCTTCTTTAGTCCTCTAACTATTCCTTTAGATCCTTTAATATCGTAATTAAGGCTCCTTTAATATGAGTTATAGCCTTTTCTATAATTAGGTGGTCTTAAATAACTTTCTTATCCAACTATATATAGAAATCTTCCTACTTGTTGTTATATCGCTACCTATACCACTTTTAGTACAGCTACTAGAGTGCATACGGTTTATCTATAAGGAAGTATCTTCTTATTACTACGTTGTAACAGCCCTTTATATATCGTTCCTTAAACCTAATAGGAATTCCTAGATCCTCTTTATTTTCTAGTTTAGTAAGCTACTTAGCTTTTAGTATGCCTGCCCTAGGCCTATTAGTAATTTTTCGTACTAGTGCTCTGTCCTTTATATGTCCTAATATACTAGATCTCTTATCTAGTTTCTGCTCTTGCTATATAATAATTCTTTATCTAAATTCTTTTATGGTTTCTTTTAGTTTGCGTCTTATAGATAAATCCTTAAAGTCTTCTTACTTCTTAATCTTAGTATTAACTTTTTAATCTTTAGTCCAAACACTATATTCTACTAATAAGTCCTCTAGGTCTATATATTTGTCTCCTAGTTTAGTTACTATTTATATTACAAATTCTCTAATTTATAAAGAAGCTCCTTACCTCTTATTTATAGGTGTCTTTATTTATACTCCGAATTCTTAGTCCCTTAGATTCTTTAATCCTAAGCTTACTTCTAACTTAAGCTTAGCTCCAGCCTTAGTCTAACTAGGCTTACTTAGTATTCTTATCTCGTCTTAAGAGTCTTAAATCTTACTTATCTTATCTTAAGAATCTTATGCCTGTAGGAAACTCTATCCCGAGCTCATTTATATGTTACTAAACTGAGCTACTACTCTACTCCATCGGTTATTGTCCATTGTGGGTCCTTAAGCTTGCCTTATCTCGTCTTAAGAATCTTAGTCATCTTATATCTCGTCTTAAGAATCTTAAGCCTGTGGTCTTTTGCCTTTATTAAGTGCTAAAGTGGTTTACTGTCCTACTTCTCTTACATCTTGTAAAGCAATAGACATTGTGTCTAGTAGGGTCTCGATCCCTACTAATATTCCCTATTCTATAGTGGAATTATCCTCTACCTCTAGTATAACATCTCCGATGGCTATATATTTCTAGTAAACCACCTTTATTACCTTATTATTACGAAATGTTTTACCTACGTCGAATTTATTATCCTTAATGTCCGATCTACGAACTGGTTTATTAGTTCCTTTATACTCCGCTAAGTATAGCTCTTATAGCTAATAGCTTGCGCTATACTTAGTGTCTTTATAAATTCGGCATGCGTTATTATAACAAAACGCGAAACTTTTAATTAAATATTCTTTTGTTCCTCGTAGCATATTATTATCCCTCTATATATATATATCGTCTGCCGTTAGTCTAGTTCCTTTTATTATATAGTACTTCTAACTATTTTTGCAATCCCTTACGAAGTGACCTTATTTTCCGTAATTTATATAAGCTCCTTCTCTAAATTATCTTTCTTATTATAGAGTCCGCCTAAATATCTCCTACTACTAAGATCCCTAATTTAGCCTTTACTCCTTAGACCTTTAATTACTTAATCCTTGTTCTCTAGGTTTCCATAATTTCTTATTCCATTTCCTAGATTCTTTAATACCACTTAGGTTTATTGGCTCTGCGCTATACTATAGTTTTTAACTTAGCTTTAGTTATTACGTACTCTACGCCTTATATAACTATAGAACTCTATCTTAACCTCTCTTAGCCTATTCCCTTTAGTAGATCTAATTATTAATCTTAATCGCTTAATCTATTAATTCCCTTAGGGTATCCGCATCTTCCATTAGGATAATTACGTCCTAGACTTTAGCCTTAAGTCCCTGTTTATACTGTGCTATAAGCGCCCTATCGTTCTACTTAACTTATGTTACTAACGTCTAAAATTATATTATGTACTTAATTGCTAAGGTTCGCTACGTAATATCTTAGAGTTTTCTTTCTGCCGTAGTTACTGCCTTCGGGTCTCCGAATATCTATATAAGTTGTTCCACAAATCCATTCTAGCTTAAGAACATAAACCGTACCTCTTAGTTTGTAGTCGTTATTCCGTTTGCCTAGATCTCCGTTAGGTAAAGCTTAAACCACTTAAGTGCTCTTCCTGTTAAGAACAATCCCACATATACTATTTAATCCATAGGTGTTGCCAGCTTAGCTCCTTCTTATGCGACCTTAAAATATATTTGCGTAAGAAATCCTTTAAGCTTTAATCTTTCTCCTAAGTATCTCTTAATTAATAGTAACTTAACCTTTGCTGTGCCTATCCCGTTAATCCTATTTTCTAACGTTATATTATTTTCTATTAACTAGTCAACTATCTCTTATAGCTGTCTAACCGTTATAGGTTGCTATAAGTTAGTGTCTGCTATACTGGTATCGTTACCTGACCTTAAAGTAGTTGCCGCCGTTAATGGCGTTATAGTGGCTGCTTTTAGTGGCATGTTATCTGACTTACTGTATTTAATACCGTAACTAGGTAGTAATTATATAACGGAACCTTGTAGTAAGAACTACGGTGGGTCCTGTTATTGGGCTAGGTATATAGGAAATGTAAATAACAATAGTCGACAAGTAATAATAACTAGTGGAGTGGTTGCCTAATAGATTAACTCTAATTATATTCTGAGAATTACTATAAGGAAGGAACTATCTAGGTAGGGACTAAGGGTCCTTAAATACACAACCGTACTCCTATAAAATCCTTCTTGTATGTAATATATATATACTCTATCTACTCTATTACGGATCACATAGATCCTATAGATTATATAGATTATATTATGTAATCTTGGTTACTATTCCTCGTTACATAGTTCTATTGGCTCTATTCTAGACCGTGCTTATATTAACCAACTAGCTTCTTCCGACTCTTCCCTAAGTAGTCGTAACATTGTACTTAAAGCGTCCGTAACAAGAGGCCTCGATTTCCATAGCTTACGTAGGAGATCCTCTAAACGCTCCTAAAACTAGTTTTAGGGCCTTATTTTATAATAATTTAATAGCTAGATACAAACTAGGAGAAGACTAAAAAGGATTTAAGAACTAAATTAAAGCGTGGTAAGAACAGCAAGGATACTATAGACTAAAGATACTAGGTAAGCTAAAGAGAGCCTTAAAAAAGGTTACTAATAGGCCTAGAATAGGTACGCTAAGAGTAAAGTGGCTTAAAGAACTAGAATAAGAAGAGAACCTAGGAGTTTTAACGAGATTTAAAGAACGGTATATAAAGGGCTATTTTACAGCAGTAAGAATAAGATATTTCCTTATAAATAGATTATATACGCTTATAAAGCTATATTAAAAGTAATATAAGCAGCGGCATAACGATAGTTAGGAAGATTTTTACTTATAGCTAAACTAAAGAGTTATTTAAGACTAAGCAATTATAGAAAGACCTATAGAGTAATTGCCTAATAGATTAACTCTAATTATATTCTAAGATTTTCTATAAAGAAGAAAACTATCTAGGCAGGAACTGTAGTCCTTTAAATATATAATACCGCGCCTAAGAAATGTGCTAAGTACGTTAGTACGTTAGCATGTTAGTATATCCTATATTCCTATATTTATACGTTCTTATATTCTAAACTTCTAACGTAACTAGCTATATAACTTAATTACCCCTTATTTTATAGCTTAATTAGTTCTAGTACGTCTAATACTATCTTAACCAACCTATTTATATCTCTTTTTAGTAGTTATACTGTAGTGGGGTAAAATGGGCCACTACTTAGTGCCTTGGCATTTTCCTGTATATATCGAGCCTTCGGCTTCTCTCCTTCTCTCCATTACGACCGACCGGAATACATTCTTTCCTTTCTTCTTACTGACTGCTTTCCTACTGATTGATTACGACTGACGATCGACCGACCGACCGACAGACAGACAGACAGCATTGTGACTTCCTATCTGAGAGGGACCGCGTCCACCACCACAATACTACTGCTAATATAAGGTCCGTAATACTATCCCCCTCCTCTTTATCTTTATTTTTAAAGATATCTCCTATTTCTAAGTTATCTATTAGAGGTATAGCATTTCCGTCTTTAATTTAATAATCTTTATTATTCCTAATACTTTCTGTTAGATCTTTTATATCTAACCATTATAACTAGCTAGTAACTATTATTCTTTTATTAGGTAAAGTTATACTATCCTATTCTTGTTATAAGGAAAGGATGTTAGTATATATTATAATTACGGCTCTATTCGGTTACTAATCTTCTTCCTATACTAAGTATACGCGAGCGAATATATAATTATCCTATAATATTTAATCCGTCTCTAACGCTAAGTATACGTATCTTATTAATCTTTAAAGTTTTTAGCTCTTTTTTATCTAATTTATTATAGGGTCCCGTGTTTAATTTAAGGCGTCCCACCTTAAGAACAAGCTTACTATTACTTTTGCTAAAATATAAAAGCTTCGCGATAATAGGGAATAGATTTATACTAAAGAGTAAAAAGTATTTAAGGCTTAATAGACTGCTTACGCTTGTTTAGTTTGTCTTAAAAAGGGTTATAAAAAGGTGCGCTCTAAGGAGTAGCGTCTTACTAAGTAAGGTCTCCATAAGCTTAAGGCTAAGAAGGCTAAAAAGGATTCTAATTATAAAGAGGCGGAAACAGTTTATACGCCAGCGGTAGACCCCCTAGATAATCCGGCTCGTCTATTACCTTTAACTAATCCCTTTAGTTTTAGATCCTTCTTAATATTTCCTAACCTATTCTCTTTTAATACTTCTATACCTTTTCTATAGCGTTTTTTAAGTTTCTTAGTAACTTCTAGGTAGTCTTATTATAGTCTTATTATAGCCTATTTACTTTACTTTATACTACGTTTTATTATTAATATCCTTATAACTTATAATTTTTAAAACCTACTATCTATCTTCTTCTTATCCTCTATACATGCCTGCCTTATAAACTAGTAGCTTTATATCTTATTATATTAGCTTTAGTATTATAATATACTATATAGGGTAGATCGTTATCTTTACTAGTAAGTTAAGTCTATATATAACTTCTAAAATCTTAGCTATAATTCTAAATAGTCCTAGTCTAATATAATCTAACTTCTTACTTAGTTATTAACTTATAAATTTTTTATATAATAGCTATACTTTATCCCCCTCCTTTAGATCTAATCCCTTAGATCTCTTAATATTATAATACTTTTTTTTATATCTTTTTTTATACTATTTTTGCTATAAAATAGAGGTCCTTATAAAGATTTATTAGAGTTTCCATTCTTTCTTTTACTATACCACTCGTTTTCTTCGCTTTTTATAGTAATAATAATATTTAAGGCTTATATCTGTAATTTACTTAAAATAGTAATACCTCTATACATTTTTATAGTATCGCATTATATATAAACTATATAACTAGTATAGAGGTAGTGGTAAAAAGTTCCTAGCCCCTCCTGCGCCACTAAAACGCCACCTAAAACGCTATATAAATAAGCTTAGCGTCCTAATTAGGAAGAAGGTTTGGACGCTTAAGGCCTCGTTAAGAGAAAGCGTAGATAGATAACATTATAATTAACACCTAAGTAGTATAGATATATACAATATATAGCATTACTTCTTCTGCCTTCCACCTCGTCCTTTAGCTCCTATACCTGCTCGTACGGCTATTTAGGCCTAATAAACGTCTCATTAAGTAGTTCTATTAGTAGGTGGCGTTAAGATTTTTAGCGTAGTTCTGGAGGCTTTTCTAGAGGCTGTTCTAAAGGCGCTAGAGGTAGATCTTAGCTAGGTTCCTAAGGCAGTTTATAAGTGTCTTATATGGTAAAAACAATAGTAAAAGTAGCTCTAGCAGCGCTCTTAACTGCCTTCTTTAGAGTACGCTTCTTCCGTAGCTTTTTTAGCTTTAGCTATAGCTTATTATTATCCTCCTTACCCTTATTAATATTGGATATATCCTCCTAATTATACTGCGGAATATAGCGTTTTAAAGGCCCTGCGTGGCTCGCTTATCTAATAAGCCTTTACAATACTTGTTACCTCTATTAAGTTTTATTATCTCCTCTATATAGCAAGGGATCCTCTTAATCTGCTGCTAAATTTACTACTGTTCTAAATCTCTTTAAGCTTTATACCAGGCTTTCTTAGTAGGTTTTTAGTAGGTAAAAGCGCCGCGTTTAGTAGTAACTCTCTTAAGGTATAGCCACGCTGGCTCTATTATATTTATATTAGGCGAATTACTACACTAAAGAATATATTAAACTTCCGCAGCGCTTAGTAAAAGATTATAATATAGGGCGGTATAAGAGGGAGCTTTATCTTCTTAAATTATTATATTTAGATAACCCTTTTTATACGCTAAAGCAAACGGAATAAGCTTAGGCTTAAGGATATAGGTAGCATAGTAATACCAGTTAACTCCTTTACTATTACCTCTTATAAGCTTGCCCTACTTTTTATCCCACTTCTATATAGGCTTTTTACCTCTAAGATCACGAAGTCCTATTCTCCTTATCGCCGTATTAATCTCCTATTTAGCCTTAGCAATAGGTTTAAGTTCAGCGTTAATTCTAATAAAATCTTCTATTGCTATAGCTTGTTTATATTTTATCTTAGGGGTCCAAATATAGTAGGGGCCCTTTTTGTAATATAAAAAGCTACCCTAGAATATAAACTCTTAATAGCCCTTTTAACGAGACCTTATTATAGACTTAAGAAAGCATTCTTCTAGTTACCTCTATACGCGATAACCTCTAAGGCGATAACTAAGAATAATAGAAGTTTTATTACTCTAGATAACGTTTATCTAATCCTCTAAAGTCTAGTCCTTATGGCGAATACAGAACTTAAGCCTATCCTTCTTTATTTACGCTATAAGGCCAGGCTTATAAGTAGGCTTAGTTTTACGGAAGTTCGCCAACTTAAGGATTTACTATACTAATTTGGCGCTAATATTAGTATCAAAAGCAAGTTATTTAGTGCTTTTTACTCTATTATAACAATTACAACAAACCTTCTTAATAACTTCTTAAATCTTAGCAGACGTATAAAAAGTTAGATAACCCAATTGGGGTGCGTCTTTAAGGTAGATATTAAGAATTCTACGGCTTTTAGTCTTGTTATATAAGGGGGCAAGGCCTTTAAGGCAGCTTCAAAGGAAATAAGATTCTATTAAGAGCTAAGTAATATAGACCTTATAAGTAATAAGACGTTCGGATAAGGAACAGAATAGGTTTGGGTCGACGTGGTTAAGATATAGGGGTAGCTGTAGTACGTGCACGTGCTTTAAGAGGCTTCGACAGAATTCTACTATCGTTGAGTATTTCACCGAGACGTCCTTGCTATAACGGGACAGTCCTATTACAGTACCCCCTCCTAAACTTAAGCTCCTTTAAGGCGTATAAAAGAGAAAAAATTCTTATAAATATCAGCCTTATTCCTATGCGTCCTACGTCCTTTACTATACGGGCTCCACCGGTTTAGTCTTCCTCCTTATTACTTAGCAGAACTAAAGCAGACCAAGCCTCTATTGCCGCGTTTCGCTACGTCCTTACCGTATAAAAGACGCTTATGCTAAAGCTTGTCTAAGACCTTCCCTTACTTCTAGCAGCTCTACGGCTTCCTTATATCTATACTAGGTTCCCCTTTATTAGGCCAAGCCCCCAAGGCCAAGCCCCCAAGGCCAAGCCCCCACCCCCTCTTAGGGCTCCCCCCCAGAGGCTCCCCCTAGGGGCTCCCCTTTATGTCATATCGTATATAGGGGAGGTAGGTAAAAAAAAATTTCGGCTCTAGTAGGGTATAGTATTCGTATGCGTGTATAGGGTTGGTTTATATACAGGATTAGTTTGTATATAGTACTAGTTTATAGCAGTACGGAGTAAGGGTTAAATTCGTGTTTAAGTATCGTAGGCATATCGGCGTAATATTTATCGTCGTGTTTGAGTTCAAATTCGAGTTTTTATATCAAGTTCGTATAGTAATAGGATGCTAGCTGTTATATTTAAGGTCCGTAGGCAAATCGGTATGGAGCTTATTAATAGGTTGTAGTTCTATAGGCATATTGGCGTAGTGCTTGTCGGTTCGTGTAGTATATTAGCTTAGTCTTAGCCGTCGTATTTAGATTTAAGGTCCGTAAGTAAATTGGTATAAAGCTTATTATCGTATTTAAGGTCACAGGCGTATCAGCACGAGATCTTATTAATTTGTATAGCAGTATAATGTAAGCGATAGGGTTATTCCTAATTAATTTCGTTTATCGAAGCTTATACAGCTTAGTATTAATTAAGGTTATTTATCGCAGCCAGTATCTAAGTATTAATTGACTTCATTTATCGCAGCTTCCATAGCTAAGTCTTAATCAACGTTGTTTATTGTAGTACTAGTCTTAGTATTAACTAAGGTCGTTCTTCGGAGCATATATAGCTTAGTTTCGGTTAAAAAGGATTGTCCTTCCGTAGGTATAACGGCACAGTCGTTATCTAGTTCGTCTTATAGGCGTATTAGCACGAGTTCTTATTAATTTATATAGCAGTACAATGCAAGCGACGGGTCGTCTTGTAGGCATATCGGCACAAGGCTTATTGGTTCTAGCAGTAGTACAATGCAAGTAATGGGTTTAGGGGTCTAGGGAGCGAGGCTCTACCTAGTTATATGCGGCTCGTAGGCGTATCGGCACAAGGCTTATTAGTTTGGGTAGCAGTATAATATAAGCAACAGGGTCGTAGGCGTATCGGCATAATAGGTTATTAGGGTCGTTTTATAGGCGTATCAGCGCAAGGTTTTATCAATCGTAGGGGCAGTACGGTACCAGCGTTATTGGCTTATAGCCGTTGTTTGTGTGGTAGTAGGGTACCAGCTATTATATCGTAGGCGTATCGGCGTGGCGCTTGTTATTAAGTTCGGCTTACAGCCGTTATATCGAATCGAATTCAAATTCAAGTTTGAGTTTAAGTTTACCGTCGTTCGAGTTCAAGTTCGAGTTTGTATTATTTTGATGATGATGCGGTCCAAATGTAATATAAGGGGGTAAGGCCTTTAAGGCAGCTTTAAAGGAAATAAGATTCTATTAAGAGCTAAGTAATATAAACCTTATAAGTAACAAGACGTTCGGATAAAGAACGGAATAGGTTTGGGTTGACGTGGTCAAGATATAGGGGTAGCTATAGTACGTGTACGTGCTTCGAGAGGCTTTGATAGAATTTTACTATCGTCAAGTATTTTACCGAGACGTCCTTACTGTAACGGGACAGTCCCGTTACACGTTAAACCTATATTTATATGCTTCCTAAACAACTAATTTAATGCGGGAGACGCTTATACTAGTAGCGGCTTAAATATCGGCATTTGTGCTACTGTAAATCTTTATAGTAAGGGCCTAAGCCCTTATATAAATATTATATAAATTGCCCATCACAAATAGTAAGATATAATAAGAATTTAGAAGCCTTTAGAGTATAGTGTTAAGGAGAGAGTTGCATATATAGTAACCCCACTATACGCGCTAAGCCTTAGTAAAGTCTAAACTAGGCCTAATATACGCTATACTAAGCCACTAAAGGCTAGCGCGAAACGGGGGGGCTAGGAACTTTTTACTACTACCTCTGTAATAGTAATACCTAATTATTCTATACATAATTAATATAATATCTTAGATACTACTCTAGTATTTAATTTAATCTTTCTATTTATCTATCTGTCTATAGATAATATACGGTAAAAGTTACTACTTAAACTCCCTATTCCGCTAAGAATACCTTTTAAAATATTACTATAAATCTTAGATCTCTATCTAATATAATTTTACTTAGTGCTCTATATCTTATAAATACTTCTTTAATATAGATTTTAGTAATATCTTCCATTAAAATTTCTTCTATATATACTATAAAGTAGCCCTATTTAGTTAACTTATCTACTATTATAAGGATTGCGTTACACTCCTATCCAGTAATAGAATCTCTAAACTTTAGCTATTTTATAAAAAAGTC
>Ga0307515_10021252_pt1 | contig 11518 bp, 14 predicted proteins | sample 17_EM_MG_FD_194513 | JGI IMG/M metagenome (GOLD analysis project Ga0307515, IMG submission 194513) | Populus trichocarpa ectomycorrhiza microbial communities from riparian zone in the Pacific Northwest, United States - 17_EM | ecosystem: Host-associated > Plants > Roots > Unclassified | place... | reverse complement strand
CTGGCGCGGTTACGGCGGCCTCGACGTCTACGAGCGGCTTCGCGACTTCACTGCGCCCGCGCTGGCGATCGCCGGGGGCGCGACGCGTCGATCCGGTCGACGGCATGGCCGCCATCGCCGCCCGGATCGGGGGCGGCGCGCCGCACATCCAGCCGTTGGAATGCCCCGAAGCGGTGGCCGACGCCCTGGGCGGGTTCCTGCCCGCGGAGATCGACATCCCGTAACCTCGGCGCGTGCCTGGCGACCTGGAACCGGTGACCGACGCGGCCCTGGCTGCCGCGACCCCGGAAGACCGGCTCGCGCTGCTGGACGAAGCCGCCGCGCGGCACGTCGACGGGCAAAGGCCGCCCAACACGCTCAAGGCCTATGCGCAGGACTGGCAGGTGTGGCAGGACTACACCGCCGAGGCCGGGATCCCGCCGCTGTCGGCGTCGATCGGCGCGCTGACCGGGTTCGTCGTGTGGCTCGAACGCGGGCGGACGCTGCGCCCGGACGAACGTGTCGTGCCCGAGGTGCCCGAGCGGGCCGCCCCAGCCGCGCCGTCGACGATCGAACGGCGGCTGACCGGTGCTCTCGCCGGGCTGCGGCACCACAAGGTCGTCGTCGACTCCGAGGCGAGCCGCGCGGCGTGGCGGGCGTTGAAGGGCTACCGGCAGCGGCTCGCGCGCGAAGGTGTCAAACGCGGCCGCGGCAAGGCCACCATGGTCACCCTCCCCGACCTGCGGGCGATGTCGCGGGCCTGCCCCGACACCCTCGCCGGCGCCCGTGACCGGGCGATGCTGCTGATCGGGTTCCCGATCGCCGCACGGTGCTCGGATCTGGCGAACCTGCTGGTCACCGATGTCGAGCCGGTCGACGACCGGGGCCTGTCGGTGACCGTGCGCCACGGCAAGAGCACCGGTGACATGGTCGTGCCGCGCCGGGAGAGCCCGGACACCGATCCGGTCCGGGCGTGGCACGCGTGGCGTTCGGGCGCCGGGATCGGCGACGGGCCCGCGTTCCGCCGGGTCGACCGGCACGGCAACGTCGGTGTGCCCGCGCTGAGCACGACCGGCGTCAACCAGATCCTCACCCGGGCCGGCGTCCGCGCCGGGCTGCCGTACCCGGTGACCGGGCACTCTTTGCGGTCCGGGTTCGCCACGGAGGCGCGCCGGGCCGGGGCCGACGACCTCGCGATCGCCGACCAGGGCCGCTGGGTGCGCGGCAGCCGCGCGTTGTACGAGTACATCCGCCGGGTCGACCAGTGGGACGACAACGCGGCGGGCGTGCTCGACCTCTGAGTCCGGTCATCGGGCGAGCTGACCTTGCGTGGCGCCGACGACTTGGCCGTCGAGGCGCGCGAGCCAGCTGCCGCAGACGCAGCGCAGGTAGGCGAGCCGGTGGGAAACGGGCTGGGTCACGGCCGACGGCAGTTCGGCGAGCGGCCAGCCGCAGCGGGGGCAGCGGTTGGTGTCCATGCTCCGATCGTGCTGTAATGGTTTAGTGCACTTCAACCCTTACGGCGGACCGGCCGCGCAGGTCGCCGCCGACCTGGTCAACGCGGGGTCGGCGAGCGAGCTGCTCGGCGGGATGGTCCGCAACGGCATGTCCATCGCCGCGCTGACCGACGACGAGGCCACCCGCATCGGTGCCTGGGCCCGCCGGCTGCGGCCGGTGTTCGCCGCGACGCCCGCCGAGCGCGTCGACCTGGTCAACGCCCTGCTCACGGAGTCGGCGTGCCGGCCGTACATCACCAGCCACGACGGCAAACCGCCCCACCTGCACTACTCCGAGGAGGACGCCGGGCCGGTCGGCCGCGTCCGCGCCTACACCTCCGGCGGTCTTGCCCACCTGGTGTGCGAGGCGCCGGACCGCCTGGGCATCTGCAGCCGCGAGGGTTGTGAAACGGCGTACGTGGACACGTCGCGCAACGGTCGTCGCCGGTTCTGCTCGACGCGCTGCGCGACCCGCGTCCACGTCGCCGACCACCGCGCCCGGCAGCTCACGGCCTAGCCGAAGACCTCCGCCAGCCAGGCCTGCCAGTCGCGGTCGTCAGTGCTGCCGAAGTGATGCCGTCCGACGCCGATAGGCCAGCCGAAGGCGTTGCGGCCGTAGAAGCGGTAGAGCGCGTCCGCGGTCCGGACACCGAGGAAGTTCGGGGTCACGTAGTCGACCACGCCGTCGAGGTCGGCCACGTGGTCTCCGACGCTCACGTCACCGGGCACGCCGAGCGCGTTCTTCAGCTTGGCGAAGGCGTCCGGGCTCGCGGACGACTCGGGCGCTTCGGTCATCGCGTAGTCGGCGGGGCGGCCGTTGAAGTGCTTCAGGTACTCGCCGAGCGAGTGGTAGTAGAACGCGGTGTGCTGGCGGCAGGCGTCGTAGTTGGTGTCCCAGTCTTCGAGGAACACGCCGCTGTGCACGAACTTCAGGTGGGTGCCGTCGCCGCGGCGTTCGAAGGTGTAGTCGAGCTGGTTGAACCAGTCGTCCTTCTCGCAGCGGGTCGCGAAGTGCTCCCCCGGTTCCCACGCGGTGACCTCGCCGCCGTAGAACGTCAGCCCGGTCTCCGACCCGCCGACGCGCGGCTCGTACCGGATGGGCCACGACCAGCTCCCGGCGTCGACGGTGATCGCGCGCCAGCAGTCCTCCGGCGTGGCGGCCAGCGTGCCCTCGAACCCGACTTCGAATTCCTTGGTCATGGTGTCCAGCTCCCTCGTGTCTCGTCACGAAGGCGTCATCCGGGAGCGACGGGATTCGACGAACGGTCCGGAGATTTTTTCGCGCGCCAGGCGAGGACCATCGGGCTGGGTTCGCCGCCCTCCGCGAACCGCTCGAACGTCAGGCCCGCGTCGAGGACCGCGTGCAGCAGTTCGGGCAGCGGCAGGTGCGCGGCGCCGACCTTGTCGCGCAGGCCCTGGTCGGTCCACGACGCCGTCGTCCAGCCGGCTTCCCGGTAACCGGGCCGGATCACGACGGCGCGTTCGTCGGAACGGTCGGCGAACCCGCCGCAGAAGCACGGGTGCACGCCGACGTGCACGAACACCCCGCCGGGAGCCAGGACGCGGGCGACTTCGCGGAGCACGGCCGGATAGGCGGGCATGTCGGTGTGCACCATGACCGCCACGACGGCGGGCAGCGACCCGGAAGCGAACGGCAGGGCCCCGGCGTCACCACGCGCGACCGGCAGCCGGCCCGCCGCGTACCGCAGCATGCCCTCGGAGACGTCGACGCCGAGCGGGGTCCGGCCGAGCGACCGGATCAGCCCGGCGTGGGCGCCGGTCCCGCAGCCCACTTCCAGGCATGGCCCTGAGCCCGGGCCGAGCAGCTCCCGCACGGCGGGCCGGATGGCGAGGGGATCTTCGCGCTGCCCGGCGAGGAAGCACGTCTCGTACCACGAGGCGATCGGGTCGTAAGCCGTCATGCTTCCCGTGTACCGGTGCGCGCCGGAGCGCAGCCAGGGATTCCTCGACGGGCGGAACCGGGTCCGGGGTGATCGGCGTCGCTGCCTAGACTGGACGCATGAGCAAGCGCTTAGTAGCCCTGGGGGACTCGTTCACCGAAGGCGTCGGGGACGACGATCCGGCCGCGCCGAACGGCGTGCGCGGCTGGGCCGATCGCACCGCCGAGGAGCTCGCGGCCCACGAGCCGGGCTTCCGGTACGCCAACCTGGCCATCCGCGGCAAGCTGATGGGGCAGGTGCTCGCCGAGCAGCTCGAGCCGGCCCTGGCGATGGAGCCGGACCTCGTGACGCTCTACGCGGGCGGCAACGACCTGATGCGGCCCAAGGTCGACATCGACGCGCTGATGGACGCCTACGAAACCGCCGTCGCCCGGATCCGCGCGACGGGCGCCCGGCTCGTGCTGTTCACCGGGGTCGACGGCGTCGAGGACCCGCTGTTCCGCACGATCCGCGGCCGGGTCGCGATCTACAACGAGCACGTCCGCGGCATCGCCGCCCGCCACGGCGCGCTGCTGGTGGACATGTGGGCCACGCGGCAGCTGCGCGACCGGCGGCTCTGGGCCCCGGACCGCTTGCACCTCAACGCTTTCGGCCACACCGAGGTCGCGATCGCGCTGCTGGACGTCCTCGGCGTCCCGCACCCGCTCACCGCGGCCGAGCTGGGCCCGCGCGAGGTGCTCAGTCCCGCCGAGCGGCGCAGCCAGAACCTTCGCTGGGCACAGGAGCACGCGGTGCCGTGGGTGCGGCGACGCCTGCGCGGCGAGTCGTCCGGGGACACGATGACCGCGAAGCGGCCGACGCTGGAGCCGGTCGGCTCAGCGGCTCTCCCCCGCTGACGCGCGGGGTCGCAGCCCGTCGAAGAAGATCGCCACGGCCCGGTCGCGCAGGCGTGCGTCCGGGCCGGCGTACTCGGCGGCCCGTGCGGTGCCGATGATCACCGTGATCAGCTCCCCGACGACGAGGTCATCGCGGACCGCGCCGGCGCCCTGCGCCCGCGAGAGCAGCACGCCCAGCGACTCGATCAGCCGGGCCCCGATGTCAGACCCCGCCTTCGGCACGGTGACCCCGGCCGCGGTGAGCGCTTCGAAGTAGGCGTTCTTCGCGCTGGACATCTCGATCCAGCTGGTCAGGAAGGTGAAGAAGGCGCCGCCCGGGTCGGCGGACTCCGCCGCGACGACGGCCTCGGCCTCGTCGACGAACCGGCGCAGCCGGGCGTAGAGCACAGCTTCGAGGAGGGCTTCCTTCGTCGGGAAGTGCCGGAAGACGGTGCCGATGCCGACCCCGGCGGCGCGCGCGACCTCTTCGGTGGGCGCCCCGGTGCCCTTGGTGGCGAACACGGTCTCGGCGGCTTCCAGCACACGCGTCCGGTTGCGCCGGGCGTCCGCGCGCAGCGGCTTCGACGCGTGAGGGTCAGCGGCGGCGGGGGTCACCACCCGATGGTAGCTGTGCCGGATCGGGCAGCGTGTCCAGCAGCCGGGCGAGGGCCCGCGGCACGTGCGAGCGCCAGCCGCCGCCCATGATCCGCCGGGAGACGCGCTGGAACTCGTCGTCCGGGTCGAAGCCCTCGTGGCTGAGGAAGAGCCGGGTGCCGTTGCCCTCGGGTTCGAGCCGCCAGGTGACCGTCCACTGCGGACCCCAGCGGATGCTGAGCTTGCGCTCGGGCTCGACCTCCAGGACCTCGCACGCCACCGGTCCGCCGGCGAACCCGGCTGCGGGCACCGGCTCGGCCAGCAGCTCGAACCGGTGTCCCACCACGGGTTTGATGTCGTTGGGCATGGTGATCCAGCGCTCCAGCAGGTCCGGTTCGGTGAGCGCGCGCCACACCTTGCGGGCCGGGTGGGCGAGGAACTGGTCGACGTGGATGGCGGTCGGGTCGTCGTCGGTCACAGGTCCTCTTCCTCGTCGAGCAGGTCACGCAGGTTGGCGAGCTTGCTCCGCCAGAAGCGTTCGTACGGCGTGAGCCAGTCCGCGACTTCTTCGAGCGGGGCCGCGTCCAGCCGGTAGACGCGGTTGCGGCCCTGCCGCTGCTCGTTGACCAGGCCCGCCTCCCGAAGCACCCGAAGGTGTTCCGAGAGGCTGGGCCGGGCCATGTCGAACCGCTCCGCGATCGCACCCGCGGCCATCGGGCCGTCGAGCAGCAACCGCAGCACCTCCCGCCGCGCGGGGCTGGCCAGCGCGGCGAAGACGTCGTCGTTGACCGGCACTAGCGCGGCCAGTTGCCGAAGTCGGACGCCACAGCATCGGCCGCCCGGAGCGCGGCGACGTCGGCGTCGAGGTCGGTGGTCTGCAGCTGGAAGTGCCGCGGCCCCGCCTCGATGCCGGTGACCTGCTGATCGGTCAGCACCAGGCCGGTCTGCGCGCCTTTCGGGGCGACCATCACGAAGTGGCCGCCCTCGGGCGTGCGCCGGTCGACGAGCGTGTCGAACCCGAGTTTCCCGACGTAGAAGTCCCTGGCGCGGACGTGGTCGGCAACGGGCAGGGTCAGGAACTGCATGTGGGTGATCGTCATGCGACGACAATACGTAGGTGATTTCCTACATGTCAACCGGGCTGCCGAACCAGCGCTCCAACGCTGCACGCAGCGCCTTGCGGTCGGTGTCGTCGGGGTCCGCCGAGCTCGTCGCCCAGGCCACGTACCCGTCGGGCCGGATCAGGAGCGCGGTCGCCTCCGGGGCGGCCTTCCCGGTGACGACGTCGACGCGGTCGGTCCAGCCGCGCAGTTCGTCACCGAGCGACGCCGCCGGGGTCAGGTCCAGCAGAAGCGGCCGGGCCGTCCTGGTCAGCTCGGCGAGCCGGACTCCGTTGTCCAGCACCAGATCCGGGGCCCACCGGCCGTCGAGCGGATGGCCGGTGCCCGGCTCGTAGCGAATGTCGGCGCCGGACATCAGGTCCGCGATGTGCTGCACGGTGCTCGGCTGCCGCAGCAGTTCGCCGAACAGTTCCCGCAACGCCGTGACGTCGCTGCCCGGTGCGATGAGCGCGGACTGGGCCTGGCTGTGCATGACGACGCGTTCGGCCACCGGGCGGCGCTCGGCCTCGTAGGTGTCGAGCAGCCCGGCCGGCGCCCAGCCGCGGACCTCGGCGGCGAGCTTCCAGCCGAGGCCCGCGGCGTCCTGCAGGCCGAGGTTGAGCCCGGGCCCGCCGATCGCCGAGTGGACGTGCGCCGCGTCGCCGACCAGCAGCACGCGGCCGTCGCGGAACCGGTCGGCGAGCCGGGTGTTGCGGCCCTTCAGCCGGCGCAGCAGGTGCGGGCCGTCGCCTTCGGGCGGGCCGATCGGCAGGTCGAAGCCAAGCACCCGGCGGACGCTCGCGCGGACCTCGTCGAGGGTCGCCGGGCGGTCGTCGTCTTCCTCCGCGTCGTCGGCCCACTCGATGGCGGTGACGCTCGTGCCCGCGGGGAGTGGCGCGTAGACGAAGAGTCCGTGCTCGGTGCGGTAGTGGAACAGCGGCGGGATCACGCCGTGCCCCGGCACCCGCAGGCCACCGCTCTCCGGATCGATGAGCTCCGCGGGGACGGTGGCGCTCGCACTGTAGGAGATCGTGCGGTCGTCAGTGACGCCGGGGAACCCGATCCCGGCGAGCTTGCGGGTGACGCTCTTGCCGCCGTCCGCGCCGACGACGTACCGCGCGGTCAGCTCGTATGGCCCGTCCGGACCGGCAACTTCGACGGTGACCTTCTCGTCGTCTTGGGAGAGGCCGGTCAGCGCGTGGCCCCGGCGGACCTCGACGCCGAGTTCGGCCGCGCGTTCGCCGAGCGCCGCTTCGATGCGCCGCTGCGGGACGGGGAGGATGTTGAGCGGGTTGGGCTCGGTGAGGGTGAGGTCGAGCCGCAGGGCGCCGAACACGAAGGCGGGCACGGGCGGGCCGATCGGGCCCGCCAGCCGCTCGTGCAGGCCGCGGCGGTCGAGCAGGCGCACGACCTGGCCGACGAGACCGTTCGCGCGGGGCGTCGGGCTCGGTTCGGGCAGCTGCTCCAGGACGAGCGGGCGGACCCCGGCCAAGGCCAGCTCGCAGGCGAGCATCAGCCCGTTGGGTCCGGCTCCGGCGATGACGACGTCTTCCATGGCGAAACTCCTTGTGCTGGAAGGACTGTGGTTTCCGAAAAAGGCACGACGAACTCGCCCGGCGGGTGCCGGGCGCCCCAGGTGGTGCGAAAGGTCAGCGCGGTTCGGGCAGACCGGCGGCGAGCCGGCCGAACACGTCCCGCAACAGGGTTTCCATCGACGGCGGCGGCTCGGTGCCGAGCCACTGCTGGATCACGACGTGGTGCGCGGCCCCGACCACGGCCGCCACCAGCTGCGGGTAGACGTCCGTGCCGGCGTCGGTGCCGGTGCGTTCGGCGACGGCGAGGGCGAACTCGGCCTCGCCCGCGGTCACCGCCTTGTGCATCTCGCCCTGCAGCGCGGGCTCGGCGACCATCAGCCGGACGCCCTCGATCCACGCCTGGTCCGGCGTGTGCCCGCGCTCACCGAGCGCGAAGCCGGTCAGTACGGCGTGGGTGACCGCCTCCCAGAGCGGCTCACCGGCCGGCCGCTCACGCAGGGCCTCCGCGATGGCCCGAGACCGGTCGTACTGGCGGGCCGCGATGGCCTCACCCTTGCTGCCGAAGTAGTTGCTGAAGGTCCGGGTGGACACCCCGGCTTCGGCGGCGATGTCCTCGATCCGGACGTTGTCCAGCCCGCGTTCGACGGCGAGCCGGATGGCCGCCCAGCTCAGCGCGATGCGGGTCTCCTGCTTCTTGCGCTCACGCAGCCCGCCGTGGTCGAGATCCATGGCTCCAAGGTACAGAACATTGCTGAATCTGCAAACATGCAGATTCGGCAATTTTGATGAGGGGCTATACTCGTTTCGTGGCGCAACGAAATGAACGTGCCGAGCTGGCGCGGGCGGTCATGGACCTCATCGACCAGGGACACCGCCGGATCTCCCGGCACCTCGACCTGACCAGGCTGCGGATCCTGGGCACGGTCGCCGCCCGGGGCCCGGTGCGGCCGGGGACGATCGCGGCGGAGCTCGGGCTCACCGCGTCGGCCACCAGCCGCCACCTGACCGCCCTCGAACGGTCGGGCCAAGTCACCGTCGAACCGGACCCGGACGACCAGCGCACGTTCCTGGTCCGGCAGACCGAATCCGGCGGTGCCGAAATCGACGCGGCCGTCGAAGCGGGCGCGGCGGTCTTCGCCGAAGTCGTCGCCGACTGGCCGGACGAGGACGTCACCACGGCGCGGCTGCTGATCACCCGCTTGAACGAAGCGTGGGCACGTCGCGGCGATCCGCCTCGGCCACGACCGGCTCCCCGGTGGCGGCGCCGGAGCACGGCGTGACCGCCGGCGTGCCCGCTCCCGTCCGGTGGGCGCGAGGGCTGCTGGTGCTCGTGGCGCTCAGCCACGTGGTGGTGCCGGTTGTGCTGTGGGCCCGGCAGGACGTGCTCCGCGACGAGATCGCGGCCCAGCACCCGGACTTCGGCGCCGACGAGGTCGCGCGTTCCGCGGGCATCGCGGTGACGTCGGGCGCGGTCTTCCACGGCGTCCTGCTGGTGGTGTGCCTGCTGCTGGCGTGGAAGCTCGTCCACGGCCGGCCGTGGACGCGGCGGCTGACGACCGTCTCCCAGCTGCTGTCGGTGGTGTTCAGCGTCTTCTCGTGGTCGTCATCGCCGATGTTCCACCTCGTCATCCCGCTCGTGGGCGCCGTCCAGGTCGCCGTCGTGGTGCTGCTGTGGGCACCGCCAGCGGCCCGTCGGTTCTTCACGGACTGAACATCTTCCGGGCCATCGATCGCCGAAATCGTCGAGGACCGTCACACTGTTGTGTGACATCAGTCACCGGAGGTGTTGCGAGATGGTACTGGGCGACAACAGCGTCACTCACAAGGTGGAGCCGGAGAGCAAAACCGGAAAAGTGCAGGTACGGCGTGCGGCGCTGGCGAGCGCGATCGGCACGACCATCGAGTGGTACGACTTCTTCCTCTACAACACCGCCGCCGCGTTGGTTTTCCCGCACCTGTTCTTCCCGGCGTCGAGCGCGTACGCGGGGGCGATGCAGTCGTTCGCGACCTACGCGGTCGGCTTCGCGGCCCGCCCGGTCGGTGCCGCGATCTTCGGGCACTGGGGCGACCGGATCGGCCGCAAGACGACGCTGATCGTCACGCTGCTGCTGATGGGCATCTCCTCGGGCGTGGTCGGCATGCTGCCCGGGACGTCGGCGATCGGGTTCGCGGCGCCGCTGATCCTGGTGCTGCTGCGGCTGGTCCAGGGCATCGCGATCGGCGGCGAGTGGAGCGGCTCGGTACTGCTCGCGATGGAGTGGGGTGACCAGAAGAAACGCGGGCTGCTCGGCAGTTTCGCGCAGATCGGCGTGCCGGTCGGGCTGGTGCTCGGCACCGGCGGCATGACGCTGCTCTCGGCGACGCTCTCCCCCGAGGCGTTCGACTCGTGGGGCTGGCGGCTGCCGTTCCTGGCCAGCCTGATCCTGGTCGCGATCGGCCTGGTGATCCGGCTGAAGATCCTCGAGACGCCGATGTTCGCCAAGCTCGTCGAGAAGGGCGAGACCGCGAAGACCCCGGTGCTCGACGCGATCCGCCACCACTGGCGCGAGATCCTGCTTTCGTCCGGGGTGCGCTTCAGCGAGCAGATGCCGTTCTACCTGTTCACCAGCTACGTGCTGATCTACGTGGTGGCGCGACACGAGTTCAGCAAGACGTTCGTGCTCAACGCGGTGCTCGTCGGCGCCGCGCTGGAACTGCTGATGATCCCGTTCTTCTCGCAGCTGTCCGATCGGTACGGCCGTAAGAAGGTGTACCTGACCGGGGTGGTGCTCACCGGGCTGATCGCGTTCCCCTACTTCGCGATCCTCACCAATGGCGGGCACGCGCTGGTGTTCGTGATCGTGGTGGTGTCGTTCATCCCGCACGCGCTGCAGTACGGCCCGCAGGCCGCGCTCATCGGCGAGAGCTTCCCGACGCACCTGCGTTACGGCGGCGCGGGCCTGGGCTACCAGCTGGCGTCGGTGTTCGCGGGCGGGCCGGCGCCACTGCTGGCGACGTGGCTGCTGCACCAGACCGGGACGCCGTATTCGATCTCGGGTTACATCGTGCTGTCGGCGGCCGTTTCGGTGTTGTGCGTGATCTGGCTGAAGGACCGCTCCCACGCCGACATCGACGACGCGAGCGTCTACCGCCGCGCCTGAAGCGCCGTGAAGGCCTCCCACCGGACTGGTGGGAGGCCTTCACGGACCAGACGTCAGCGGCGCGGGCCGCCGAACGGGGGCTGCTGCGGGAACGGCCCGCTGCCCGGGTTCTGCGGGCCACCGAACTGCCCCGGCGGCGGGGTCTGCGGCGGCGGACCCTGGTACCCGCCGCCCGGCGGCGGCTGCTGGGGCGTCTGCGGCTGGGGCAGCCCGCTCTGCGGCGTCTGGGGCTGCTGCGGTGCGGGGGCGACCTCCGTGCCGCGGTCCTCGTCCGCTTCGATCTCCGGCGCCGGCTGCTGCGTCGGACGCGGGATCTGCGGCCGCGCCGGTGGGGTGCTGCTCGGCATTCCGAGCGCCGGGACCTCCTGGCGCGCCACGGCTTCCGCGGCCGCGACGGCCTCGGCGACCTTCGGGTCGCTCTTCGTCTCGAACCAGCTCGAAACCTCTTCGTCGTCGAGGTCGGGCTTGGCCGGGACGTCGTCGTCCTTCGCCGGCTCGTAGCGGAAGACGCCGTCGTCGCCGGGAGCGCCGAGCGCGCGGGCGAAGCCTTCGAGGGCCTTGCCGTAGTCGCTCGGGATCATCCAGACCTTGTTCGCGTCGCCCTGCGCCATCTGCGGCAGCGTCTGCAGGTACTGGTAGGCCAGCACCTCCGGCGTCGGGCGGCCGGCCTTGATCGCGGCGAACACCTTCTCGATCGCCTTCGCCTGACCCTGCGCCTGCAGGTACCGCGCGGCGCGTTCACCCTGGGCCCGCAGGATGCGGGACTGCCGCTCGGCCTCGGCGGCGAGGATGGTGGCCTGGCGGGCACCTTCGGCGGAGAGGATCTGGCTCTGCTTCTGACCTTCCGCGGTCTTGATCGCGGACTCCCGCTGACCTTCCGCGGTGAGGATCATGGCGC
>Ga0307515_10021251_pt1 | contig 11518 bp, 2 predicted proteins | sample 17_EM_MG_FD_194513 | JGI IMG/M metagenome (GOLD analysis project Ga0307515, IMG submission 194513) | Populus trichocarpa ectomycorrhiza microbial communities from riparian zone in the Pacific Northwest, United States - 17_EM | ecosystem: Host-associated > Plants > Roots > Unclassified | place... | reverse complement strand
TATAGGATAGATCTTTATTTTAGCTAGTAGGTTTAACTTAAATATAACTAATAAAATCCTTTACGTAATTTTAAAAGGTTCTAGTCTAACGTAGTCTAACTTCTTACTTAGTTATTAACTCTTAAATTTTTTATATAATAGCTATACTTTATCTCCCTCCTTAAGATCTAGTCCCTTAGATCTCTTAGCATTATAGTACTTTTTTATTCTCTCTTATACTTTCTTTACTAATTCCATAAGGTCTGTATAAAGATTTATTAATGTCTTTATTCTTTCTTTAGCTATGCTACTTATTTTCTTCGCTTACTATAGTAATAATAATATTCTTAGCTTATATCCATAATTCGCCTTAAATAGTAATATGCCTATTTCTTCTTAAGGTATTATATTATATATAAACTATATAACTAGTAATAGCAATACCTAATTATTCTATGCATAATTAATATAATGCCTTAGATACTATTCTAGCGTCTAATTTAATCTTTCCATTTAACTATCTGTCTGTAGATAATATACAGTAGAAGTTACTACTTAAACTCCTTACTCTGCTAAAAATACTTCCTAGAATACTGCTATAAATCTTAAATCTCTATCCGATATAATTTTGCTTAGTACTCTATGTCTTATAAACACTTCTTTAATATAGATTCTAGCGACATCTTCCGCTAATATTTCCTCTATATATGCTATAAAGTATCCCTACTTTATAAGCTTATCTACTATTACTAAAATTACGTTATATTCTTATCCGGTAATAAGATCTCTTAACTTTAGCAACTTAATAATAAAGTCCTATAATATAACCTCCTATGGTCTCTCTGGTATTTTAATAGGTTATAGCCCTCTATATAGCTTATACCTTATTAGTTTATTCCTTTAGCAATCTAAATATTCCCTTATAACTTTTCGCGCTAAGCCCTAGATTCTATTAATAATATACTCCTCCTAGAGTCTTAACACTAAGCCTATAGCTCTATTATGTCCTTAAGTTAATCCCTTATAGAACTCTTCTATAAATTACTTAGCTATACTTCTTAGGATATACTTTATTCTTAATTTTCGTATATATTCGTCTATAGATCTTCTAGCTATGCCTTTAGAATTCTTTATACCTAAAAGCTTTCCGGTATCTCGTAGACTTTCTCTTCCTATATTGCTGCGATTTTTAGATAATTATACCTAATTAATCCGTCTATATCTTTTCGCAGTAAAGCCCCTAATGGCTTTTTATTATTTTATAGTTTAGCCTTTTAACTTAGAGTATCTGCTTACGTATTATCTGTACCCTTAGTATACTAAATCTTAAAATAGTATTCTATAAGTATCTCTACCCATTTAACCTATCTTTAATTAAGTTCCTTTATTGTTAGAAATCCTATTAGGTTCTTATAATCCATCTTAACTATAAATAGTTTTTCTATACCTTATAAGAATGCTCTCTATTTTTTAAGTACTATAACTATACCTAATAACTCCTTATTATAAATATTATAGTTTAACTCTAATAGTATTATCTTTCGACTATAGTATACCACTAGGTGCCATCTATTTTAATATCTCTATATAAAGTATACCCCTAGTATAAAGTCTAATATATCTATCTTTATAACCGTCTCTAGTCCTAGTTAATAGATTTTAAGAACTGGCTCCTAGGTAAATAACTCCTTAACTTTCCTAAATAGCTCTTACTATTCTTTTCCCCATACCTATAATTCTTCTTTCTTTGTTAATCGCGTAAATAGCTTAATATTCTTTAACCATTGCGCTATAAACCTCCTACAGTAATTACAAAACCCTAGGAATAACCTTAACTGCGTTATATTCTCTAGTTCTTGCCAATTCACTATAGCCTTAATCTTCTTTAGATCTATACTAAGTTAGCCTAGTTTAATAATAAATTCTACGAAATTAGTCTTCCTAGTAAAGAACTCGTATTTCTTAATTACTACCAGTATCTGTTCTTCCTATAGTCTTTTTAAAACCTATTTAACGTATTCCCCGTATTCTTCCTTAGTTATTAAGTAAATAATAATATTATTAAGGTATACTATAACAAATTTATCTAAGTATTCTCCTAATATATTGTTAATACGCTTTTAGAACGTCGCTAGTGCGTTTATAAGCCCGAATTATATAACTAATAGTTTATATAGTCCTTTCTTTAACCTAAAGGCTACCTTCTATTTATTGCCTTCCTTAATTTAGATCTAATAGTACGCCTATTTTAGATCTATCTTTATAAAGATTTGCGCGTTACTTATCCTATCTTAGATTTTACTAATTAAGGGTAAAAAATACCTATCATTTCTAGTAATGCGATTTAACTATCTATAGTTAATATACAGCCTTAGTTTACCATTTTTCTTTAGTATAAATAGTACTAGATAACCCGCTAATAACTATAATAGTCTAATATATCCCTTTTATAAGTTTTCCTATATAAACTCTTTTAGTGCTTTACCTTCTTCTTTAGTAAGCTTATAAATTAGAAAGAACTTTAGACTTATTTCTGGTTCTAATTCTATCTTATAGTCCCATACTATATAATCTAATAGCTTTTTACTTTCTAGTGACCATAGTCTTTTACCATACTTATAGTATCTTTTTAGTACATAACTTAAGCCTTACTTAGTTTCTTTATATATCGCTCTAACTTAGTACTATACCAACTTAGCTTATTATCGCATTTTACGGCGTTAAGTATCCTTAATATTGACCTAACCTATAATCCAATTAATCTTTGGATTGTATTTCTATAACTAAGGCATTCCTAATACTGCCTTATCCCGTCCTAATGGTAGGATATTAAAAGACATCTTAATTTATCTTCCTTTAATGGTTATCTAAATAGGTCCTATTTTAAGATTAATAATCCCTCCTCTATAGGCTATTAGATCTCCTAAAATCGTAACTAATAGGTAAGATTACTCCTTTTATCTATAAGGTAGTCCTATTTTCTTAACTACTGCTAATAAAATATAGTTCCGCGTTACTTCACTATCTATTAGCGCTTCGAACTGCTAATCTTGCCTTTTAACTTATAAATTTAGATATCGTCCTTAAATTCCTTTAAGGGTCTAAGGCTTTACTACTGGCTCCCTCTAGTCCTATAGGCCTCTACTTTTCCCAACTATTAGCTACTTAATCCTATTATACTTAGCTTACTCTTTAGCTAATACCTAGTTTACTTTTTATCTTTAATATACTATAGACACGTATTTTCTAGGTATTCCTACCACTATTGTCCGTTTAAGTATTTTTCTATAAGGAATCTTCCTAGTTAAAGTATTAAATTTCCTTCCTTTTAGACTTCTACTAGATGCTATCTATGCATATATTTAGCATTCCTATACTATTACTTATCTATTATCCAGTATATCCTTATAGGGTATTTCCAATTCTTTTCCTTTAGATTCTTATATATCTCGTATATATCGTCCACATATACAATCTATAATAGCGTATAGTATACTAGGTGCTTTAAGTTAACTCTTAGCTTATTTTCGCCTTTAAGTTTAAACCTTTATTATACTAATCTAAACGTTACGACTTTATTCGCAGGTACTAAAATACGTCTCTTACTTCTTTAGTCCTCTAATTATTCCTCTAGATCCTTTAACATTATAATTAAGGCCCCTTTAATATAACTTATTGCTTTTTCCGTAATTAGGTGGTCCTAAATAACTTTTTCGTCTAACTATATATAGAAATCTTCCTACTTATTATTATGTCGCTATCTATACTACTTTTAGTACAGCTGTTGGAGTATATACGGCTTATCCGTAAGGAAGTATCTTCTTATTACTACGTTATAACAGCCCTTTATATATCATTCCTTAAACCTAGTAAGGATCCCTAAATCCTCTTTATCTTCCAGTTTAGTAGCTACTTAGCTCTTAATATGCCTATCCTAGGCCTATTAGTAATTCTTTATACTAGCGCTCTATCCCTTATACGTCCTAATATGCTAGACCTCTTATCTAGTTTCTGTTTTTACTATACGATAATTCTTTACCTAAACTCTTCTATGGTTTCTTTTAGTTTGCGTCTTATAGATTAATCCTCGAAGTCTTTATACTTCTTAATCTTGGTATTAACATTTTAATCTTTAGGCCGAACACTATATTCCCCTAATAAGTCCTTTAGGTCTATATACCTATCTCCTAGTCTAACTACTATTTATATCGCAGATTCTCTAATCTATAAAGAAGCTCCTTACCTTTTATTTATAGGTGTCCTTATTTATACTCCAAATTCTTAACCCCTTAGATTCTTTAATTCTGAGCTTACTTCTATCTTAAGCTTAGCTCTAGCCTTAGTCTAGCTAGGCTTACTTAATATTCTTATCTTATTTTAAGAGTTTTAAATCTTACTTATCTCGTCTTAAGAGTCTTATGCTTTTAGGAAACTTCGTCCTAAGCTTATTCGTATATTGCTAAACTAAGCCGTTACTCTGCTTTATCGGTTATCGTCCGTTATAGGTCCTTAAGCTTACCTTATTTTGTCTTAAGAATCTTAGTTATCTTATATCTCGTTATAAAAATCTTAAGCCTTTAGCCTTTTGCCTTTATTAAGTGCCAAAGTGGCTTACTATCCTACTTCTCTTACGTCTCGTAAAGCGATAGACATTGTATCTAGTAGGGTCTTAATCCCTACTAATGTTCCCTATTATATAGTAGAATTATCCTCTACCTTTAGTATAACATCTTTAATAGCTACGCATTCCCAGTAAACCGCTTTTATTACCTTATTATTATAAAATACTTCGCCTATATTAAATTTATTATCCTTAATATCTAATCTGCGAGCTAGTTTATTAGTTCCTCTATACTTTATAGGGTTTAGCTTCTATAGCTAATAGCTTACGCTATACTTAGCGTCTTTATAAATTTAGTATGCGTTATTATAACAAAACGCAAAACTTTTAATTAAACATTCTTTTATTCCTTGTAGTATATTATTATCCCTCTATACGTATATATTATCTACTAGTCTCATCCCTTTTACTATATAGTAACTCTACCTACTTCTATAGTCTTTAACGTAATAACCCTATTTTCCGCAATTTATATAAGCTCTTTCTTTAAACTATTTTTCTTGCTATAGAGTCCGCCTAAACGTCTTCTGCTACTAAGATCCCTAGTTTAGCCTCTACTCCTTAAACCTTTAATTACTTAATCCTTATCCTCTAAGTTTTTATAGTTATTTACTCCATCTCTTATAGGCTTCTTTAATACCGCTTAGGTCTATTAGCTCTGCGCTATACCATAGTTTTTAACTTAGCTTTAGTTGTTGCGTACTCTATGCCTTATATAACTATAGAACTCTATCCTAACCTCTCTTAGCCTATTCCCTTTGGTAGATCTAATTATTAATCTTAATTGCTTAATCTATTAGTTCCCTTAGGGTATCCATATCTTCCATTAAGATAATTACGTCCTAGACTTTAGCCTTAAGTCCCTATTTATACTATACTATAAGCGCCCTATTATTCTACTCTACTTATATCGCTAACGTCTAGAACTGCGTTATATACTTAATTGCTAAGGTTCGTTATATAATGTCTTAGAGTTTTCTTTCCGCTATAGTTACTACCTCTAGGTCTCTAAATATTTATATAAGTCGCTCTATAAATCCATTCTAGCTTAAGAATATAAACCGTACCTCTTAGTTTATAGTCGTCATTCCATTTATCTGGATTTCCGTAAGGTAAGGCTTAAACTACTTAAGTACTCTTCCTGTTAGGAACAATCCCGTATACGCTATTTAATCTATAGGTGTTGCTAGCTTTGCTCCTTCCTATATAACCTTAAAGTGCATTTATATAAGGAATTCTTTAAGCTTTAACTTCTCTCCTAAGAATCTTTTAATTAATAGTAATTTAACCTTTACTGCGCCTATCCCATTAATCCTATTTTCTAACGTCGCATTATTTTCTATTAACTAGTTAACTATCTCTTATAGTTATCTAACCGTTATAGGTTGCTATAAGTTAGTATCTGCTATACTAGTGTTGTTACCTAACCTCGAAGTAATTGCCGCCGTCAATGGCGTTATAGTGGCTACTTTTAGTGGCATATTATTTAACTTACTGTGTTTAATACCGTAACCGTAGTAGTGATTATATAACGGAACCTTGTAGCAGGAACTACGGTAGGCTTATTAATAGGCTAGGTATATAGGAAATGTAAAGATAATAGTTAACAACGTAATAATAACTGGTAGAGTAGTTGCCTAATAGATTAACTTTAATTGTATTCTAAGAATCACTATAAGGAAGGAACTATCTAGGTAGGGACTAAGGGTCCTTAAATATATAACCGTACTCCTATAAAATCCTTCTTATACGTAATGTACGTTTTGTATATAAGGTACGTAAGTCCCTTCCGTTCCTCTCGTTTAATACATAGCACGTTATATGACCTTGGTTACTATTTCTCGTTACATAGCTCTACCGGTTCCATCCTAGACTATGCCTGAATTAACTAACTAGCTTCTTCCAACTCTTTCCCAAATAGTCGTAATATTGTATTTAAAGCGTTTATAATATATAGAGCGTATATATTACCGAAGTACTATAGTAAGTACGCATAATTTTTAACTAGTAAAGTTATTATCTTAAAAGTAACTACTTTTACTAATTCTAGTATACTTCCGTATATATGCCCACTACTTATAAGGGACCTTTAACTTTTCCTTTATAAGCCTAGCTAGTATCTATATTTTCTTCTTATTATTTATCTAAGACGTAAGCTCTAGATATAGTGTGTATATACTTTATATACGCGCTATAAGTTTCTGCTCTATCTCCGCTTCCTATATCTACTCTATAATATATCTTGCTTTATAAGTTAGAAAGCGCTTTATAAAGTTTTGTTTAATATATACTAGGCAGAATATAAGTATATATTAAAGGTGTTCGTCCCATTTATGTAATAGGTTAATTAAATATAGGTAATCTCTAAAACCTATATACTGTTAGTATATACTAGGCATATATAACGCGTATATATTCTTTATATATATTACTAGCTTATTTCTTATATATATTAACTATAGCTATATAAAGTCCAGTTCCGTAAATATATATAAATTATATAGATAATCGGGCAGTATCGCCTAAAACTTTAAATACTAGCTTAAATATCTTTATATATGCAATACGTGTTTTTAGGTTAAGAAAGGCATATACCTATACCTTAATTCCTATTATAAATATTAGCCTACGCCTAGTATATGCTTAGTATAGGGCGTATATACGTTTTAAATTCTCATTTTATCCTGTAATTAAGAATAGATTCGCTTTACCTTATACTATTTTAAATAATAGGTCCATTTTAATACATATTACGTATTAGAATGCCTTAGCTTATATATATATACAATATATAATAAGGAAATGCTCATTATTAAAGTTATAAATTGCTTAAATCCATTACTCGGTGTTCTCTTTATATTAATCTATAGAGAATTTACGTATAACACCTGCTTTGCTTAGGCTTTATATATATATAGCATATATCTAACCTATACTTACCTATATATGCCGTCCCCTCTAGGAATTATAGCAACCTCTCCTTTCAAATTAAAGTAGTAATTCGATCCTTAATATTAAGACTATTATATACTATACGTAGTGTCTGCGTCCTATACTTTCTGTATAAAGTATAATATTCTAATAATAGGATAAATCGACCTATACTATAGTAAGTAATTTTTTTTATATATACTATATATATACGGGGCATATATATAGTAAGGCTTAGGACTTCCATCTACCTTATTACTTTAACTACATTATTAGTAAGGTCAATTAGTAGCTTTATTAGGTATGGTGGATAATATATATAAGAATTCCGCGTAATAAGGTAAATATAAGGATACCGTGCTATATTAATAGGAATATAGTAATCTAGCTATGCACCATATATTCGGCTTACTACTTTACCTTATATTACGGACGCTTTAAGTATAATATTACGACTACTTGGAGAGGAGTCGGAAGAAGCTAGTTGGTTGATGTGAGCACGGTCCAGTATAGATCCGGTAAAGCTATATAATGAGGAATAGTAAGCGAGTTATATGATGTTGTATGCAGTGTACGTAATATACGAAGGGAATATACGTATAATATGTATAATACGTATATTACGTATAAAGAGGATTTTATAGGAGTACGGTTGTGTATTTAAGGACCCTTAGTCCCTACCTAGATAGTTTCTTCCTTGTAGTAATTCTTAGAATATAATTAGAGTTAATCTATTGGGCAACTACTCCACCAGTTATTATTACGTTGTTAACTTAATTTGCTTTACCTATATACTTAGCCTAATAACAAACCCACCGTAGTACTTGCTATAAGGTTCCGTTATATAATCACTACCTAGTTATGGTAATAAATATAAAAGTTAAATAACATGCCACTAAAAGCAGCCACTATAACGCTATTAACGGCGGCAACTACTTTAAGATTAGGTAACGACACCAGTATAGCAGACACTGACTTATAACAGCCTGTAATAGTAGGGCAATTATAGGAAATAGTTAACCAACTAATGGAAAATAATGCGGCACTTAAATAACGAATTAATAGGATAGGGGCAGCGAAGGTTAAGTTACCTTTAATCGAAAGATTCTTAGGGGAGAGATTAAAGCTTAAAGGATTCCTTACGTAAATATACTTTAAGGTTGTATAAGAAGGAGTAAAGCTAGTAATACCTATGGATTAAATAGCGTATATAGGATTATTCTTATTAAGAAGGGCACTTAAATGGTTTAAGCCTTACCTTATAGAGATATAAGTAAACGGAATAACGATAACGAACTAGAAAGTATAGTTTATATTTTTAAGCTAGAATGGATTTATAGAGCGACTTATATAGATATTTAGAGACCTAGAGGCAACAACCACGGTAGAAAGAAAACTCTAAGATATTACGTAACGAACCTTAGCTATTAAATATATAATATAGTTCTAAACGTTAGCGATATAAGTTAAGTGGAATAATAGGGCGCTTATGGCATAGTATAAACAGGGACTTAAGGCTAAAGTCTAGGATGTAATTATTCTAATAGAAGATGCGGATACCCTAAGGGAATTAATAGATTAAGCGATTAAGATTAATAATAGGATCTTCTAAAGGGAATAGACTAAGAGAGGTTAGAATAGAGTTCTATAGTTATATAAGGCATAGAGCACGCAACGATAAAAGCTAAGTTAGAAACTATAGTATAGCGCAGAGCTAATAGACCTAAGCGGTACTAAAGAAGCCTATAAGAGATGGAGTAAGAAACTATAAAAACCTAGAGGTTAAGGATCTAGTAATTATAGGACTAAGGAGTAGAGGCTAAACTAGGGATCTTAATAGTAGAAGATATTTAGGCGGACTCTATAATAGAGTTAGTGGTTTAGAGATAGAGCTTATATAAATTATAGGAAATAAGGTTATTTCGTGAGGGATTATAAAGATAGTTAGAGTTACTATACAATAAAGGGAACTAGATTAATAGTAGAAGATATACACGTATAGAGGGATAATAGTGTACTATAAGGAATAAAGGAGTGTTTAATTAGAAGTTTCGCGTTTTGTTATAATAACACATACCGAATTTATAAAGATACTAAGTATAGCGTAAGCTATTAGCTATAAGAACTAGAGTTAAGAGGACTTAAAGGGACTTAAGAGTTAAATAAAGAATAAGATCGACTTTATGAGCTAAATTAAGATATTATAGTAATGTGCGGATAATAATTAGTAACGATAATAATGGAGTTAAAGTACTTATTAATTAATAGTAATAAGGATAGTAAAGGAATTAACTAGGGGTATCTAAACCTTAATAATGTAATAGAAGTAGAGACTAAGACCGCTATAGAGCAAGGTTTAGTAATGGGTATTATAATACTATTAGATACGGCATCCATCGCTTTATAAGATAGAAGGAGTAATATCTAAAGATAATTAAGTAAGTAGATAACTGCTAGTGCTAGCTTACCACTTAATAAAGGCAAAAGGCTATAAGCTTAAGATTCTTATAACAAGATAAGAGATAACTAAGATTCTTAAGATAAGATAAGGTATACCTAAGGACCTATAATAGACGAAAACTGATAAAGTAGGGTAGTAGCTTAGTTTAAAAACATATAAATAAGCTCGGGACAAGAGTTTCCTATGGTATAAGATTTTCAAGACGAGATAAGTGAGATTTAAGATTCTTAAGACGAGATAAGAATACTACAGACGCCTAGTAGGACTAAGGCGAGAGTTAAGCTTAAGCTAGAAGTAAGCTTGGGATTAAAGAATCTAAGGGACTAAGAATTTGGAGTATAAATAAAGACACCTATAAGTAAGAGGTAAGGAGCTTTTTTATAGATTAGAGAATCTGTAATATAAACAGTAGTTAAACTAGGAGACCGATATATAGACCTAGAAGACTTACTAGGTAAACGTAATGTTTAGCCTAAAGATTAGAAGTTTAATACTAAGATTAAGAAGTAGGAAGACTTTAAGGATCTACTTGTAAGACGCGAAAGAAAAGAAACCATAGAGGAATTTAGAGTAAGAATTACCTTATGGTAAGAGCAGAAACTAGATAAGAGGTCTAGTATACTAGGTTATATAAGGGATAGAGTACCCGTACGAAGAATTACTAATAGGCTAAAAGTAGGTATACTAAGAGCTAAGTGGCTTACTAAACTGGAATAAGAAGAGGATCTAGGGATTCTAATTAGGTTTAAGGAACGATATACTAAAGGTTATTATAACGCAGTAATAAAGAGATACTTTCTTATAGATACGCCGTATATACTTAAGTAGCTGTACTAAAAGTGGTATAGATAAAGGCATAATAACAAGTGGGAAGATTTCTATATATGGTTAAATAAAAAAGTTATTTAAGACCACCCGATTATAAAGAAGGCTATAACTTATATTAAGGGAGCCTTAATTATAACGTTAAAAGATCTAAAGGAGTAATTAGAGGACTGGAGAAGTAAGAGGTGAATCTTAGTACCTATAAACAAAGTTGCGACGCTTAGATTAACATGAAAAAGGTTTAAACTTAAGGATAAAGACGAGCTAAGGGTTAACCTAAAATATTAAGTATATTATATACTATTATAGATAGCATATATAGATAATGCGTATAATATATATAGAGCACTTAAGGATAAAAATTAAAAGTATCTAATAAGAATGTATTGGATAATGGACGAGGCGAAATATCGAAATACTAAGTATATATATAGTTGGCACCCTATAGAAGTTTAAGAATAAGGGGACTTAATACTTTAACCAGAAAGATTTCTTACGGAGGAATGCCTAGATAGACGACAGTGGTGGGAATATCTAGAAAATACCTATCTATAGTATATTAAAGATAAATAGCGAACTAAGTATTGGCTTAAGTTGGACTAAGTATAAATAGGATTAAGCAGCTAATAGTTAGGAAAAGTAGAGGCCTATAGGACTAGAGGGAACTAGTAGTAAAGCCTTAAACCCTTAAAGGAATTTAA
>Ga0307515_10021250_pt1 | contig 11518 bp, 8 predicted proteins | sample 17_EM_MG_FD_194513 | JGI IMG/M metagenome (GOLD analysis project Ga0307515, IMG submission 194513) | Populus trichocarpa ectomycorrhiza microbial communities from riparian zone in the Pacific Northwest, United States - 17_EM | ecosystem: Host-associated > Plants > Roots > Unclassified | place... | reverse complement strand
CTAAATAAGGCACTAGAGACGTTTGTTAATATAAATACTCTATATATATAAGTTAAAGGTTGGGTTAAAAGGGAGTCCCTAGAAATTTCTTAGTTATATAAGGTCTTAAGATATCTAGGAACTTCAACTAGCAGTTAAAGTTGTTTAATTAGTTAGATTCTCTTACTAAGACTTTTTTAGAGGGGGAGTATAATATTCTATAGACCCTAACTTAACCTAGCTAATTAGGATTTTCTATCCCTGGAATAGAAAATTGCTATTAGCTCGCTTACTACTAGCGCCTTAGCGGCCCTCCGAATAAGATATCTACCTATAACTCCTAAGTAAGAAAGCACCACGTGCTAAAAGGCAAATTTTAGGATAGCGAGACTTATATTATAATAGCAATAGTAAGTAAGGAGGATTAATATTTGTTACGCTAGTCGAGCGGTATATATATATGTAGATAGCAACCGCAAAAGAAGAGTTGCCAGTGTTGGGAATATAGGCAAGTTGCCGTCACGCGAGGCAAGTTGCCGTCACGTGTCGCCGCGGCACTAGCGTGGCGAGGAGCCTTGGGCTCCTCGCCCTTCCTTAAGTAGGAGAAAAAGAATATACAATAATAATTATCATACTACCTACAACTTGTAGATACGTGATATTACCTTGTATTACTGACACTTATTATACGTGTATTATTATATAATATTAAAAGACTTTAATATTTTTATAAGTAAGAGGTAAAATAACGAAATTGCTAATTGCAGATTGCGCGCTAATTGCGTGTTAAAAAAACACGATGTAGGCTAGTCAGTCGAGTTGCCAAATGCCCTTAACTGCGCGCCAATTGCGCCAACGACCAACTATTGAGGCCATTGAGAGGGGACCATATTTTGCCGATGTACTTCTCTATTCCGCATCCTATATTTAACCTTACCCTCCTTAGTAATTTAGCTATTCGCCCTAAAGTAGCTATCTATATAAAGAAAACAAGTTCTAGCTTTCTATAATATAGAAATAGGGAAAATATCTACAAAGATATAGATGTTATAGCGTTACAAATCTACGGCGCATTTAAAAGATTTTTACTATTTAATATCTATAATAAGAGATAATTAGACAAGAACTCTAAAACCTAAAGAAATAGTAGAACTACTATCTTTAGGGCTATTTTAGAACTAGAAATAGACCCCCCCCTTTATACTAATAGGAGACTATAACCTATATTATATATAGTAGAACATACTAGGGAGGCTAAAGGATTAGCAGTTTGGCTAGATAAATATAACTATAGACTACTAAATTTAGACAAGTAAGAAGAGATTTTTTATAATCCAATATAAAAGAAAAGTCTATTATAGACCTAACCTTCTACTTAGGAAACTTTAGTACGTTAGTACGTTAGTATATTACGTCCCTATATTTCTATATTTCTATATTCTAAACTATAATCCTATAACCTATTATATAGTTTTATTAGTTTTATTACCTCTCGCGCTATTACTACTAGATTATTTATCTCCTCTTTAAGTAGTTGTACTACTACTAATATAAGGTCCGTAATACTATATCTCCCTTCTTTATCTTTAAGTCTTTAATTAAAGGTATAGTATTTCTATTTTTAATTTAATACCCTTTTTAAGCCCTAATACCTCCTATTAGATCCTTATACTCTAATTATTATAATTAGCTTATTTTAATTACTCTTTCGCTTAGTAAAATTATACTATTATATTCTCGTTATATAGGGAAAGGGTTAGTATATATTGCGATCGCGACTCCACCTAGTCGTTAACCTCTTTTTTATACTAAGTATACGAAATTAAATATGCGATTATCCTATAATATTTAATTTGTCTCTAACGCTAAGTATATATATCTTGTTATTTTTTATAGGCGTCTAGTACCTTATATAATTTGCTATAGAGTCTTGTATTTAATCTAATGCCTTTTACCTTAATGGTAAACTTATCCTTACTTTAAAAAAGCTTAAGCGTTCCTGCGTTATTAAGTAAAGGGCTCTTAAGATCTAGATAGCCGTATTCGCTCAGTTAACCCGTCTTAAAAAGGGTTAAAAAAAGGTCTATTTAAAAAAGTAGCGCCTAGTTAAATAGGGTCTCTATAAGCTTAAGAAGGAGGAGGCTAAAATAGGGTTATTTAAAATAGAGAAAAAAATAACTCTAAGTAGCTTAGTAGCTGCTCCTTTTAGGTCTCCCTTAGGAAACTTATTCTTTAGCAATCCTTTCTTATAGCATTTTTTAGGTTCTATAATAGCTTCTAGGTAGTCTTATTATCGCCTATCTACTTAACCTTATACTATATTTATTATTAATATCCTTATAACTAATAATCCTTTATACTTACTACTCGTCCTTTTCTTATTCTCTATACGTGTTTACTTTATAAACTAGTAGTTCCATATTCCCGTCTACTGGTTTTAATATTATAATATACTATATAGGGTAGGTCTTTATCCTAGCTAGTAAGTCTAACTTATATATAACTTCTAAGATCTTTATTAAGATTTTAAATAGTCATTATCTAGTAATATAGTCTAACTTCTTAACTAGTGGTTAACTCGTAAGATTTTTATATAGTAGCTATACTTTATCCCCTCCTTAAGATCTAGTCCCTTAGATCTGTTAGCACTATAGTACCTTTTTATAATTTTATATTAGTTTTACTATTATTATAAAGGGACTTTATAGACGGGGGGCTATAAGGCATAATTGTAGGAATAGGATAGATTGTGGAGGAGACGAATTCTTAAGGAGGTAAGACCTTTAGTATTGGAGAGACTATATATATAAGGGATCTTTTGGCGGCTGCCAAGGCTGGCCTTCGGCTAGCCCTTGGCACCTTCTTATAAGCTCCCTTGGGCTTACAGCCCTTTCCCTCCTCATCGGTTCGTCTCTCTCTCTCTCTCTCTCTCTCTCTCTCCGTACGAGGCTATTGCCATACTCTTTACTATATCGTCCTCTTCCATCAACTCTCCTTGTAACTCATGCTCGGCTTACCTACTCCCTACCATATACTTAGGCAATATGCCTTACAATATACTACAGGCACGTACCTCTAGTATATAACTAACGGCTATTTAAGGGGTATCTGGGGTTTGTCCTAAGGGCAACCTAAGGTAACTGCAATAATATCCCTTACAAAGACTTATTAGGGTCTTTATTCTTTCTTTAGCTATACTACTTATCTTTTTCACTTAACGTGGTGATAATAGTATCCTTAGTTTGTATCTGTAGTTCGCCTTAAATAGTAATATTCCTATTCTTTCTTATTGTATTATATTATATATAAACTATATAACTAGTAATAGCAATACCTAATTATTTTATATATAATTAATATAATACTATAAGTACTATTCTAACGTTTAATTTAGTCTTTCTATTTAACTGTCCATCTATAGGTAATATACGGTAAAAGTTACTACCTATACTCCTTATTCTACTAATAATACCTCCTAAAATACTATTACGAAATTTAAATCTCTATCCGATACAATCTTTATTTATACATTATATCTTATAAATACTTCTTTAATATAGATTCTAGCAATATCTTCCGCTAAGATTTCTTCTATATATACTATAAAATGGCCTTACTTAGTTAACTTATCTACTATTACTATTATTATATTATACTCCTATCTAGCAATAAGGTCCTTTAACTTTAGCAACTATATAATAAAGTCCTATAATATTATTTTCTATAGTCGTTCCGTTACTTTAACTGGCTATAGGTTCTTATATAATTTATATCTTACTAGCTTATTTCTTTAGCAATTAAGATATTCCTTTATAACTTATTTTACTAATTATTAGGTAACGAAGTCACCTCGCCTATATATATTGTTCCGCATAGCCGTGTCTAGCATTAAGCCAGTCACTTATTTACCTTTTATGGGTTTATATGGCTAAGTGGTACGGAGCTTATTACCTTATATAGTAACTAGCTTAATACCAGGGGCCTTATGGCTTCGAACCTCATTTAAACCCTAGGCTGACTTAGGGACAGCCTAGCCGGTCTACAACCGAAGCGCAAGGCGGCCTCTTCAGGCGCCGTGCTGTAGCTGCTGGAGGTCCAGTATATATTGTGCGCGACATATACATCCGCGAGCCGGCATTGCGACCGAAGCTCGGCACTGAGCCGCGCTCCTGAGCCTCACCACGGGACAGGGAATTGCGCCTGTGGACAGTCGCCATTGGGAGGGATGCATTGTCAGGTGACGAAGTCACCTCGCCTATATGTATTGTTCCGCACAGCCGTGTCTGGCATCAAGCCAGTCACTCATTTACCTTTTGTGGGTTTATGTGGCTGAGTGGTGCGGAGCTTATCACCTCACACTAGTTTCTAGATTCCTTAAATAACATATTCTTCTTAAAGTTTTAATACTAAGCCTGTTATAGATCTTATATTAGCAGTAGTATAGTTACCCAGAGAGGATATAAACGGACTAGTGGTAGAAGTGTGGAAGACGCTAGAACTAGTCAAACTATAAGATAAGGGGTAGCCGAGTTATATAATAGATTACGTATTATAGTTTGGAACATAGGAACGTAGGAACGTGGAAACGTGGAAACGCGACGTACTGATATACTGACGTACCGACATACTTAGTACATTTCTTAGAACTTAGATTATATATTTAAAGGACCACAGCCCCCACCTTAGATAGTTCTCTCTTTGTGGTAAATCTTAGCATTAATTGGAGTTAATCTGTTAGGTACTTACTCTATAATTAAATCTTATTATTATATTTACCTATATACCTAGCCTATTAATATAGCTACTATAGTTCCTATTATAAGCTATTATTATATAGAAGGACTTTAACTCGCCTACCTAAAAATACTCTTAGTAAGTTCCTTAAGCCTAAAGGAATATTTAAATAGATTAGGGTCGTGATTATCTTCCGTATTATTATTAGGTAGATCTTAAAGCTCCTTTAAGATACTTATTGGCTGCGTCGCGCGCTATAGAAGTTACTTATATATAGTTACTACTATATATTAAATAGTTGTATACAGTAGATAGTAGAGGGTAGAGAATTCTTTAACGTAGCGTTTAAGACACTATAATATACTCTCCACGTATTACTTAAGCTAGAGTAATCTATAGTAATAGGAGTGTCCTATGGGGTCTTTAAGGTCGCTAACTTTTAGTAATATATCTGCGACCTACTCGCTAGTTCTCTATAGGGTATCCGTTATAATATTAGTGTTAATATATTTTCCTTTAGCTATTAGGCCGAATTCTAGTTTACCCTCTTAAGGATACTTATTTAATTATCGTATATCGGACTCGTTATAATGCTATCTAGTACTCTCCTATAAGAGTTCTAAGTCTGCTCTATTATTATAGTCGTTGTCTATTAGGAATATAGTTATATATAGTACAATGGCATGGTTTATAAGGTAAAGTCGTAACGAAGAACGACTCTAAGACGAAGTGGTCCGTATAGCACACCGAATCAAAACAACGCCTTATTTAAATCAATTTACTTAGGTAGTTCTTATCGATAACGATAGGACGCAAACCAGCGTGTTAGGGGATATGCTATCTAAGCGAGAACCACGTGATCTTAGGAAGCTCCTGTGGATGCGCCGACCGCCCTACCGACATTATACTTGGACCTTTATACTACAGCAGCGTTTTCTGAACCTGGTACCACACTTTGTAATCTTAACCGCTTTGACGCCACCTGTGGCTAAGCTGAAGCTACAGAGCAAACATAAAATGAGGACATGTTATTGGTATACTCGCTCTGTGCACTATAATACGTACGTCCATTCGGACGCCAGCTATTTTGCCTCTCGGTTGTATCAACGCTAGCCGCACAGCGTACGCATATTCCCTTGGTCAAAATTAGAACATTTCTCGAAGTCATCCGTGTAAGGTCTTGGTGTGGTTTATCGCCGCAATCAGCCATTGGTCGACTATCACCTATGCTCCTCTAACGCTGACCGTCTAGTGCTAAAGATAGCTTAATGTTCAGATTGCTCCGGCTTTCTAGCCCAAACTCTCCGCCTACCGGAAGTCAGTACGTACCAACTTTCATAGCAGTACAGTCAGCTCGGGCAGAGTAGTCACCTACATCCTCACGTAGCTATGAATTTTTGGATCCTTCATGTCGAGCTTCATCTTTGCCACGTACACTTGGACTTCCTCTTTCGTCCAAGGCGTTGGGCTACCGTATTTGGTCAGTAGCCACAAGGCCCAGCCCTCCAGTCCCGCATCCCAATGCATCATATTGATCTTGCCTAGCTCTTTGTACACCTTATTTTTGGCCCATGGTCCCACAGGGAACTTGTATTCCTGTTCGTGCACATCCACAAAACCGGCCTTTTTGATGCGGGCCATAAAGGTGTCGATGGTGTCGAGCTTACGGCAGCTTCGTTCGCCACAGCTCAGGAACTGCGGGCCCCAGGATGCCATGCTGCTATCAGCCGGAAGGGTGTCATCGTCGCAGAGGACTCGGACGTCGCCCTCTACTTGCTCGATCCAACCTCCGGGTTCGATATTCCTGTGCATAATGCTTACGGTTAGCGTGTGCTTAGCGATAGGGTAAGGCAGCGTTGGGAGAGACAGCAGCGCGAATGGTATAGCAGGAGCACATACGCAAAGCATTTGTCGTACAGATCTTCCCACTCTGAGTCAGTGAAGGCCCCAAATAAGAGACGTAAGTGGATAATGTCAAACTTGTGCCTCCAGGTCCAGTCCTGAAGGATATCTTCGACTTCAAGATAGCAGTTTGGCGGGACCCAAGGCGAAGGCGGGGGGAATAAGTCCACACCATGCACGGTTGCTATGCGAATGCATGTGAGACGTTTTCAGACAGACGGTCAAGTATTGACTTACCGTTGGTAAATTTATCGGCCACGTCGCTTTCGCCTTGTCAGCTACGATCGTGGAAGCCTTGCTCTGACTTACATTGCCCAGTCGCCTTTGCCGGTGCCCAGGTCTAGGATGTTCTGTGCAGTGTCAGGGCCTACAATCGTTTCCTGACACTAATTTTGCCACTACAAACTTTCGGGTCCTTGATTGGAGAGCGAAAGAGCGGATTTGGCTCTAAATGGTCGTGGATTAGGAACATCAAATGGCTGACATAGACAATTCTAGTCAGCCAAAAGCGTAGGCGGATGTTTAGCTGGACCGAGTTGCTCACATCATCTCCATGCTCTCGAATTGCTGTCCATCTGAGGGACCCCTTGGCTACGTCAGCCCAAAACCTTCCAATTTGACCCGCTTGGTGTCTCTTCAGCGGTCGGTAAGTTGAAGGTCGGGGCTTCTGCTCACCAATAGTCTTCTCTAAGCGTCTGGTACCTGTAGATCTCGTTGAGCACCGATTCAGTCCGGGCGCTTTCATTGTACGAACTTTCGTCCATTCTCTAGGCGGCCTCGGGTTATAGACGACGTCAATGATGTGGTTTCCCTAAAGGGCTTGTCAGTCAGGCAGGCTGCAAATAGCGTGACGGAGTTCGCCCATGGCCTGGAATAGTCATACGAGAAGTATTCTCCATCATAAGCCGAGTCGCCGTCAGTATTGTCGTCCTTTGTAGAAGTGAGCACAAACTGCCACATGTACTAAAGGGTGCGGGCAGATGGGATGCGACGACCAAACGTACAACCTCGATGCCTTGCTCCTCCTCTTCTTCGGCTGTCGCGGTGATTATGGCAGGTGTGGGCTGCGGAATCTCGGTAGCCATGAGAGACAAGCTCCAGCGTTGATATGAAAATGGGAAATTTGACTGCCGAAGCAAACTGGGAGTATATTTTTTACACGTGAGCAACCCAAGCTCGCGGGACGAAGGAGAGCAACCAAGGGCTGCAGGTTGCCTGCACCCGGGGAACTGCGGCAACGCAGACCGGGGCGGACTGTTCGGAGGTTGATTCCGAGCTCTGGCAGCCAATTAGAGCCTGGCACGCCGCGGACAAGCCAGAAGGAGGGCCGGGTGGGGCGGCATGGAGGCAAGGAGGGGAAGGGCTGCAGGACGGTCTAAATAGAGCGTGGTGCATAATACATGGCACTTGTGGTGTGATGTCAATGGTGTTGCTTGATTGGGTGCTCGCTGGACATGCAGGTGTGTATCGGCCTTGCACGAATCAAGCATCACCAATCTCGCCTCATTGCCTCATTTCGCTGGGGACAGGACGCCATCAATGTCTGCAGCTGCTATCGTAATTACCATATTAGCTCGTTTTCGCCGCGCCCAGTCCACACAGGGTCCTTCTGCCATGGAACCTGCTAATAAATCATCATCTTAAATCTGATTCTCTTTTAGCGATAAGAGGAATTCCATGCATTAGAATAAATTAACCTTGCTTTGTTGTTGAACTTGCAACGTTGAAATGTGCCTTATTCTTATCGATAATCTCCAGCCAGTCAAATCGTGGGGGTCTTGGAGTCGTGTCTGATTCTGGCGTTCTCGCACGGACTACTCCAGTAGGACCTCAACGTTGCAAGGGATAAAATGATAACCGCTTTAAGGATTCACGAACGCCGCCTCTAGGCAAGTTAGCTAATGGATACGGCCTATTTTGCTCGGTTCTACCACGGGCTGTTGCAATGCTGGACCTTATAATACGAAGCCGGCTATGGAATAGCAAAACGTAGATCCTCTTCTCACGCAACCCATCCCTTTCGTCGCTGCCAGACTGCTGGGACAATGCATCTTGCTCTGCTCCACTTTGGCCTATCCGCCCACCAGCTACTAGCACTGCTGTCAGCAGCATTACTAGGGTTCGTGGTGGCCAAGGCCATCTATCGACTCTTCTTCCACCCACTGGCCAATGTGCCCGGCCCCAGGCTTGCAGCTGCTACCTGGCTCTACGAAGTCTACTACGACCTCGTGCAAGGCGGCCAGTTCGTCTTCCAACTCCGGAGGCTCCACGAGAAATATGGTACGTGCAGTGCCGGTTCTTCGCTCTCCCAATTATCTCTGTGGTAGGCGACCTGTCTTATGCCTGTCTAGGCCCCATTGTTCGGATAACGCCAAATGAGCTTCATGTCAATGATCCCGACCTCATTGACCTCGTATACCCAAGCGGCGGTAAAACTGTCCACAAGGACGCCTACTACACCAGGCAGTTTGGGTGAGTTGCGAAAGCAATCATCTCTTGGTACTTTAGCTGAAAACCTTCTAGCCTGGACGAGGTGCGAAACAGCGTGCAACTACCCACATGCATTGTGCTGACCATGCCCTCCCCCCTCTTTGCAGTGCTGCTGTTTCACTCCCGATCACCATATCCACCGGCTCCGAAGAACAGCGCTCAATCGTTATTTTTCCAAGCAAGCAGTTGCCAAGTTCGAGCCATTCGTCCGCAATACCGCGCAGAAACTTTGCGACGCTCTGGACGATTATGCCGGAAAAGAGCCCGTGGTCCTCTCGACCGCTTTCTCGAGCTTCGCCACCGATATTGTGACCGAGTATGCCTTTGCGCGATGCTATCACTTCCTGGACCGGCCAGGTTTCCAGCCGAATCTTCAGACAGCCATGGACGCTTTGGCAGATATGATCCCCTTGCTGAAGCAAGCACCGTGGATTCATAAGCTGATGAGGGCGATACCCCCGTGCGTCTAGTTGTGCGACCGATTATCAGTTTCCCGATCCTAATTATGCCGTAGATCATGGTTGCTTCGCATGAACCCGGGTATGGTGGATTGGATGAAGCTCGAAGAGGTAAACACTCCCACCCCGGCGACTTGCATTAAACTCTGCACCAAACAACGCCGATATCGTTTGGCGTCTTTCTAGTAAACGACAGCGGTGCTGAAGTAATTGGATCACAGGATGACCGAAACCAAATCGAAGAGACCCGCGCGCGACTTGAGGACCAAAAGGCTGCTAAGCAATATTATACTGTCTTTGATGAACTTCTTAAAGGCTCGCTCCCGGACGAGGAAAAGCGTACACAGAGGCTGTTTCAGGAGGCCCTGTTAGTAGTCAATGCTGGCTCTGAAACAACAGCATGGAGTGAGAACGATGAAATTGTCGCTTGTGATGAACGTGAGAAAGCCGCTGATCCTTCTTACGACAGGTCTCTCTGTTGCGACATATTACCTTCTATCTCAGCCAACTACTCTTTCCAAGCTACGGAAAGAGCTAGAAGCTGCTATCGCCAACCCTTCAGAGCTACCTTCCCTCCCAACTCTTGAAGCTCTACCCTACCTCAACGCCACCGTTACCGAAGCCCTCCGGTGCTCGTACGGCGTCGCCAACCGCCTTGGTCGCATCTTACCCGAGGAACCCATCTATCTCACCTCAAACGTCAGGACCCCCGGATACGATCAGAATACGAACCGGACTGTCAGTTATGTTGTGCCTCCTGGGTATCCTGTATCAATGACGTCTGTGCTGGTGCATACGAATCCAGACATCTTTCCTAATCCTTATGACTTCAAGCCGGAAAGATGGCTCGACGAGGACGGGAAGCGGACGAAGAGCCTCGATAAATACCTTTTGAGTTTTTCGAAGGGGACTAGGCAGTGCTTAGGATTAAAGTAGGCTCTTCTCCTGCCGTTGCGGACTATCTGTCTTCACTGTCTCCTTTTCCTATGCTACATGCCAATGCTACAACCCAATCCGTGCTACCACGTAATCGCTAATATGTCTCTCCAGCCTCGCCTACGCGGAACTTTACATTTGCCTAGCGACCATCTTCCGGCGCCTAGGAGACAGGCTCGAGCTTTACGAAACGACTATCGAGGACATCAGGATGCAGCGCGATGTCTTTGTGCCACGACCGAAACACGGAACAAAGGGCATAAGGGTTTTAGTGAAGTAGCTTTAAATAGCAATGAATCCATATTTTGGTTATACTTAGCCCTACCCGATTGTAGCAATATTCATCCACAGATCACTTTGCAGCAAAGTGCGCCAGATATACACTCAAGATTGCAACGTCCTGAATACCAGTGTTGCGGCGTGAGTGACGGCTAAAGGCATGTGAGAGAAGGGAGTTAATCTAGAGCATCCCATTTTCAATTGGGCCACCCTGCCAAGGCGCTACTTACCAGAATCACTAGACAACATTTATTAGTCTGTATGTGCTAGGTAGTCTTAAAGGCTTATATGTAAACGAGGCTTATTGTCAGACGCTGAGCAGGCTGATGGAAATGATACATATGATACTCTATGAGGAAGAATCTCAGGGGCTCGAAGGCCCCGAGAAGGTATCTACACGATGGCCCGCGCGCTGTCACGTGACACGTCGCTGAGCTCAAAGAGACTGCCTAAGTACCCCACCCCTACCAACACACCCCCCAGGCTCTATGAGCTCTAGCGAATAGGAAACTCCTCCGGGATGACTATACCATGCTCCATAAGGTTGTGGTTAATAGGTAGGGGTAGTATAAGTAGTAAGAAAATGCAATTAAGAAAACGCTCGATCGCCCGTCTCCTATGCTATGCTAAAAAAATAGTATTAGTAAGCTTTTAAAAATTAGAACTAAGTCTTACCTCAGCGAGCTCAGACGTGAATTTGATTGGAGCGGATGTTCCTTCGGCCCGTCAGCAAGCTAACT
>Ga0307515_10021249_pt1 | contig 11518 bp, 2 predicted proteins | sample 17_EM_MG_FD_194513 | JGI IMG/M metagenome (GOLD analysis project Ga0307515, IMG submission 194513) | Populus trichocarpa ectomycorrhiza microbial communities from riparian zone in the Pacific Northwest, United States - 17_EM | ecosystem: Host-associated > Plants > Roots > Unclassified | place... | reverse complement strand
AAAGGAATTTTCTCCTACTAGGATACTACGTGTATAGTCTTCTAGCTGTTTAACTTATTCTTTTTTATCTTCTTCTTCTTCTTCTTCTAGCCCTTTATAGGCCTGGATTAGGCTATCTAGAGCCTTTTGTAGGTGTTATTCTAGAGAAAGGGGAGAGAAAGATATACTAGGTATACCAGCCGTGAAAGTCATTAGTTTAGTTGTCTTTTTTGCAGGTTTTTGGTTTTCTTTTTTAGTAGAAGACTGAGGATGTCCTCTTTTTTCTCCTGTCCTAAATAGGCTAGGGGAAGGAGAAGGGGTAGAAAAAGTGAGTGTAGATGTAGACTTATTATCACTTATTTCTATAGGAGGTTTCTTTTTAGGCCTACCGGGCCTTGGCATTTTGTAAGGGGAGTTTTCTAGTTTTTACTATCCTTATACCCTTTTTCCTTACTAATCCTACTAGAGGATTTCTGGGGAGATTAGGTTTAAAGGTAGTAGTAATACTAGACCCCTAGTATTGGTGGTGGTAGTAGTAGTAGTAGTTTTAGTGTTCCTGTCCGTGCTTCGCTTATAAGCTAGGACCACCCCTAAGAAGAATTTTCTGTTGGGGGAAAGGGGGTAAAACGACAATTAAATCCACCTATAGCTCGCTAAGCAGTAGGAATTGGGTCTTGAAAGTTGGAAAATCGATTGTTTTTGGTGGTAAGATGGGTATGCGTAAGTTTTGAAGTGCGGCGCTACCTTTTGGTAAGGTTGCATGTGTGGTGTAACTTTAAATATATATAGATATAATAGTTATATTTTAAGCTTTTATTAGAGCTTACCCTCCTAGTAAAAATTCTATATACTACTACGCCGCAGCGCTAATACTACGCAGCTATATACACGTCTATATATTTAATTTAGTAGTCTATTAGCATAACTCTAATAGAATACCAATAGTATTTACTAGGTTCTTAGGCTTTACTATATAGAGGTATATAGGCCGGTTTTATAGAGCTTTAATACAAATAATATTTATTTATTAAAATGTTTATATTCTATTTTTTTAATATAAAAATTTATGCTTAAATAATTATATAATTTAAAACTATGTTTAATATAAGGGCTCTATAAAAGTCGGCCCTTATACCCCTATATAGTAGAGCCTAAAAACCTAGTAGATAGCTATTGGCGTTCCGTTAGGATTGCGCTAATAAACTACTAAAGTAAATATAGAGACGTATATACGGCGGTGCAGCATAGGCGCGGCAATATAGTAGTATTTTAAAAAAAAAATTAACTAGGAGGGTGCTATAGAATAAGTATAAATAGAGATAATATATAGCGAAGTAGATACTATTAAGCTATGTATATAAACGGCGTAATAAAGTTAAAATATTATATAAGGAAAAAAGGGAAGAAAAAGGGAAATAGGAGTATATATTGTTAACTTACTAACTTAGTTAATATATAGACGGAGTAGAATAGAATTTAGGTAGTAGTCCTAGCGGAACTTAATGGGATTTAGTAAACTTAGTGGAATATAGCAGAATGTAGTAGATTGCCGCTAAATTACTATAGACTATGGCAACTTATAGTCTTACGGTCGGCCTCTAATTGCTAAGTTAGTAAAAATAAGTAGATGTGTATAAGGTGTTATAGGGGTATCCTATAATAGAGGATAAGCCCTAATAAGAACTTAATATAGCTCCTACGTCTTTATATACACTTAAATTAATTAATTAAAATATAGTATCTACTCCTAGCGTCTCCCCTTCCTCCTATATAGTATATAACTATAATATATAGCGCCTATACAGTACGGCGATTGGTTAAACAAACTATATGCACCTTAGGAAGTCTATAATAAGCCTTTTATTTACCATTCTACTTAATAGCCTAGACTTACCACGTGGTATTCCGCTCTCCTTAATCTACCTAGCTATATTTTAGTACCATTAGCAGCGCAAAGCTAAGCATACTTATTAAATATAGGAGATAGGAAATAGGGGACCTAAGTTAGGGCCGTAAGATAAGGCACTTAGATCTTTTTCCTTATGTCCGGCTATTTCTTTAGGGTGGAAATTATACTGCAAGCAGGAGAACCTTAGGCGTATATATATAGGGTAAGATAACTTAATTTTATAGCGTTTAAATAGAAGTATAGTACGAATAGTAAATAGGGCAAGGTACGCAATTAGGGCACTCCCTTATAGGAATTCCAGAGCGGCGACCTAATGATATTTTTCCTCCTATTAATGTAGTATAGGTATTACCTAAGGGGGTATATACTATATTACCTCTTATGTCTCCCTTAGGGGTTTTTTATACTTAACTTTAATAGTATTTATCTATATAGACCTAGATAGGGACCATATTAGACATTAATTAAGAATAATATATATATAATATAACTTTTAATAATAAATGTTTTTTAACTTATATAATTATTATATAATAAGATAAGCTATTTATAATAATGTACTCTATAAGCGAAACATTTACATAAGCGAAACGTTCGCGCCTAAATCCTACCAAAAAAAAATAGAATATTATACTTAAATATCTTAACAATCACATAATAATAAATTCTAAAAATTTAAACCTAGGCTTTCATATTTACTTTATACCTCCTATTAAAATTTTATAGTAATTAGTTCCGTAGTTTTTAAGATATTAAAGTTTAGAGCTAAAATTAAGTCAAAATATTTATCTTAAAAACTACTAAACTAATTACTATAAGATTTTAATAGGAGGTATAAAGTATATATAAAAGCCTAGTTTTAAATTTTTAGAATTTATTATTATGTAACTGTTAAAATATTTAGGTATAATATTCTTTTTTTTAGCAGAGTTAAGGCGCGAATATTTCGCTTATAGAGTGCGTTATAAGAATTATATAATTATATAATATTTAGTAAAATTAAAAAATATAGTTAATAAAATAAAGAATATAATATAACTCTAACTTTAAATCTATTTTTTATAATTTGTAATAATTTTAATAAAGGATTATAAAATTAAATTATAAAATAATATATATATAATAATACAATTATTAAAAAGCTTATTTAATAATAAATTCAATTTACCGCCCGTTCCGGTCCCCCTAATAGGTCCACGCAGGCTAATACCTTCTATAGGAAAAACTCTAACTTAGAGAAAACCCCACCTCGGGCCGCGCTAGAGAGATGGCAGCGTTCCGACATTAGAGCGCTGGCGGCTCGCCTTCTACCTACCTTTAAGTCTGCATATTAAGCCAACTGGCCATACTTCGCGGACAATCTTACTCTACCCCCTTCTTTCCTTATCCTTTTACCCTTATTCTTTTACCAGTCCTTTAGGCTTTAAAAGGGCTAGTATCTACTTATATCCTCTATATCTATTACCTTTACTGCCTAAAACTAGGGTAAAATACCTAACTGTACCAGCCATTTTGCTGCTGCTTAGGTGCTTTCTTTATTATTTAAAACTTCCTAAAGGCGTTTAGAGGCGTATTTTGCTATAAAGTCCGCCCTTTAGTAGTTTGGACACTAGAATAGTATATAGTAAACTATTTATCTTATCTAGCCGTATTTACACCGCGGGAGAACCGCTAGTACACCAACGGATACAAGCCATGCATTAAGCCCTATTACCTCTATACGAAGAAGAAATAGTACTATAGCCTCTACTTTTATTAGGCCTTTATATAATAGGATTATAGGTTTCCCCTATAGGGTCTTCTATATGGTTTTTATGCGGTCTTTAGCCTTTACCTGCTACTATTGTCACTATTCTAAATCTGCCCATTTCGCGATAAAGGTGGTTGCCCGCCTTTAGTGCTGGTGACCTCCTATATAGTAGCGGCGCTCCGCCTACGCTCTGCCGGCGTTCCGCTGGCTACGCTTATAGGGGTTTATTATAGCTTCCTACTCTATATAGTCCTTCTAGTATGCGAGGAAGCCTTATATCTTATTTTTACGGTCCTTTGCGCATTCCTTAAGCGCTTCTAATAGTACTAGTGGCCGTTTTGTTTTTTGCCGGCGCTTTACTAATATATTCTAGATACCTTTAAGTACCTCTACTAATTCCTTTTCTACCCTATTAGAGGCCGTCTTAGCGGCTCTTTAGAGGGCTGTCGTTTTAATATAGAGTTAGATTAGGGGAATAGCCGCTTCCTTCTCTATTACAGCTATTAGTATTTGCTGGTATGCCCCTATAACCCTACGGAGATACTAGTTCTGGACTTTCTATAGTAGTTTAAGCAAGCTTTTCGCTAGCGTTCTGCCGTCGTCCCGTACTCCCCACACTTAGGCGCTATATAGTATTGCTAGTCGGATAGTAGCTATATATAGGAGGCGTAAGCGGCGCATTAATGGGCCCTATATAGACGCGGTAATCCTTAACATCGCTTTAAAGGCTGCTAAGCCCTTACTCGCGGCCTTTTTAACCTGCTCTTTTTATTAGAGCTTAAGGTCTACCTAAATCCCTAGGACTTGTATACTGGTTTTCTAAGGGGCTGTCTCGCAGCTAGCGATACGCACGGTAGACGCAAGGTCTGCGGTAGCGTGGCGTTGTCGCCTTATGAAGTGCATAAGCTAGTACTTCTTAGGGGCGAACGCTGCCCCGTGTTAATTTGCCTATATAGCGCAGCAGTTATAGGCGGCCTCTAATTATTAACAGTTCTCTGCTGTGGAGTCCCCCTAGGTAATAAGGTTTGTGTTATTTACGAAGCTAAACCCCAGCATGCCGCTATTAGGGCGTTAGAATTCCTCTAACAGCTCTAATATAAAAAAGAGGAATAAGATTAGTAATAAGGGTGACCTTTAAGGGATGCCTATTTGTGTCTAAATCTAGTTGCTTTTATATCCTATAAACTTAATATAGGTTTTACGTGCTGTTAGGAAGCTTTATACGAAGTCTATAAGCCACTTTAAAAAGCCTTTTCTTTTTAGAATATAGAGGAGCCTTTTATAGGAGATATTATTGAATGCCCCTACTAAATCTAGGCTTAGCATTAACACTATATACCCGCGGCGCGTTTACTACACCGTTTATATATAGAAGCTAAGCAGTTCTACCGCTAATAATATAGATTATTTACACCTTGCTCCCATCTAGTTCTAAGGAAGTAGCCCCTACTCCTCCGCAGCCTTAGATATAATATTAGCTACGTGCTTTTCTAGGACTTTTGCTAGCGTATTTTTAAGGGTAATTAGTCTATAGCTGCCTAGGAGAGAGTAGTCTTTCTTTCCTTCTTTACGTAACACTATAGTTATGGATTCTTTAAGGCTTTCTAGTATTATTCCGCTAGTAAAGCAATAACTAGCTACTTCTGCTAAATCTTTTATAATAACTAGGGTAACCACTTTAAGGACCTTATTTAGTATACCATCTAGCCCTAAAGCTTTTCTATTTAGAAGACTTATAATAAGCTTACTAATTTCTTTTATTAAAATGGTAGGGCTAATATTAAGCACATTTTGTTTCCTTATTGTCTCTATATTGCTAAGGTCTACTATTCCCGTTTTAGGAAAGAACTTGGCTATAAGGATATTAGCCTTTATAATATTATTATCTATTAAGGGATCCTTAGTAGACCTCCTAAGGTCTAATAGATAGGGGTCCGCCTTCGCTACACTTACTTTTTTACTCCATTTTAATAGAGTCCAAAGTCCCTTATTATATAGTTTTAACTAATCTTTAGTAATTTTATAAATAAAGCGTCTCTAGTTATCACAACTAACTCTCCTAATCTCTTTTTACAGTTAATTATTTAATACTAAATATCTTTAGTGGTCCTCGGGGTTATTATAAGCTTAAAGCTATTATCGCGCCTATTAGGCGCCGGCGTAGAGCTATATAGCCTATAGCGACCATTTTTAACAGGCCTGCCGGCTAGGCTGTGCTTATAGGCAGTGTTCTTTAAGTGCTTACTTAATCCCTTCCTAAAGGGCTTAAAAGGGGTCTTTAGATATAGCCCAGTTAAGCTCCTAGATACTTTAGAGAAAGCCCTATAAGTCTAGCTTCTTAAGGGCAAGACACTAGCATTCCGCTAGCGGACAGTTGGCGTTATTAATTTGGATGCGGATTGGTATATAGTCTCTTATAAGGGCCTATTCCTTAACTATACTATAGAAGTTAACTTTTCTGTATAGATCTAGTGATATAAACATAAGGTCTATTACACTTTTCTATTACCCTCTTTTCCATATAGGCTCTCCTTTTAGTATGGCGAGTACTAGGCCTCTAGCGTCGGTTTCGGCCAGAAGGCGTTCCGCCTGCTCTTCGCTAGCTATATACTTTCCGCCCTATATTAGGTAGTAGGCATTAAAGTCACCTAAGAGTATAATTTCTTCCTTAGCTTTCTTAATAGCCATTTTAACCTTAGGCTATGCCCTAATCTAAGGGCCATCTTCGCGCGGGTTATAGATATTAATAATTATAGCCTTTAGCCCCTTTAGGCGTACCCAGAGGGCTATAGTAAAGGGGCTGTACTATCTACGCTTCTAATACGCGGCGTTAATATTCCGGCTAATTATAAAGCAGACCTTTATTATAGGGAGAGTGTTGTATATAAGTATAAATCCCCTAGAGCAGTATATTAATTTGGTGTATTTATTATATACTAGCTCCTAAATTATAAGGACCTAGTAGTCCGCCGGCGTAACGCTGTTAAAGAAGGGGCGATACGCCCCTTAGTTTGCATTTCTATAGTTATACTAAATAATTATACACTTACTTATTTAAAGTGGGTATAGGCTTATCCATATCTATATCCTAATCCTTATCGTTTTCGCTATTAACTATTATTACTCTATTAGCGCAAAGCCAGAGCCTTAATTATAATCTATCTCTGCTTGCTATTTTAATAAAAGATAGTTTACCTAGTCCCTATTTAAGTGGTTATTCTTAGGTCCCTAGGTAAGATATTTCCTATTCTCTTTTCTTATTAGTGCTAATTATAAGGTTTCCTAGTATTAAGGGTTAGTATATTATTTTTACGGCTTTTTATATACGGAGCGACTGCGTTAAAAGGGCTATTCTCTTTATTTAGATACCTTTAAGGTAGCTTTAAAAGGTCCTATACTTCTTTCTTTATTATACTTTATAGGCTTTACCGCAGTTAATATAGGATACCCTTTTCTTAGGGCAATCTGTGGTGTTATATAGTCCCATACATTGCCTATATTTTATTTACTTTCCGTATACGCTTTATATATACCCCTATTAATTACAGTAGTAGCATTACTTTATAATTACGCTATTCTTAAATAGCCTAGTCTTAAAAAGCTAGGATTTAATAACTATCCCGCTTTTTATAATCTTTTACTAAATTGCTTAGGTTAGGACGCTAATTATAATTATTCCTCTAGTCTTCTTAAGTTCTCTTTAGGCGCTACTAGAGCTTACCTAGCATTTCGCCTGCGCTTTAGGGTCGTATAGCTATTAAATCCGGCTAATAGCTATCCTAAGTATAAGGCGCTTTATAGCTTTATAAATAGATTAAGTTAATTCTAAATTGTCTACGTCCCTTTTACTATTAATTAGAGTCTTAAGCGGGACTCCCGGTACTTTTAGGAGGTAATCTTTCCTTAATATCCTAAGTCCTAGCGCGTTTAGCCCGTTTAGGATTTAGTCCTTTATTATTTAGAAGGGGATATAAATATCTATATCCCCACTATTAGGGGTACGTACGGCGTATGCGCTTAGTATTATTCTCTAAATAGTCTTAAGAAGCTCCCCTAGTTTATGGCCCTAGGGCTCCTTAAGCCGGACGCGTATACTTACTCTCTGTGGTGCCGCAACTATATTTACCATACGGGCCGCCTACGCAGTAATGGCTGCCTAGGTTTAGACCTATACTAGGGGAACTCCTAGGCCTAGGGGTCCTCCTTTACACATTTCTTTTTAGATTTTCTTAATACTAGCTTTAATTTGGTTAAGCTAGGCCTTAGTCTCTTATTCTTAGGTTATTTAGGGAACTAGACGCGTTAAGAGGGCTTTAATATACTGTATTACCTCTTAAACAGAGGCAAGTATTTAGTGCCGTGGAGTTTCTTCCTCCTCTTTTATAAGATCGTCTTTAATTTATTTAAGTATTTTCTTTAGTTTTTACTATTACTGGCAGCTGTCCTTTTCGCGTTATTGCCTACCTAGTTCGTGGTTCGGCTCCCGCGCGTTATAACTCTCGCGACTCCAGCAGAAAGCCTACGCCCCTCCGTCGTCCCCTATGCTCTAGATGGGGGGCGACGTGGTTTTATAGGGTTTCTCAGTGCGGGGAATAGGATTCCGATATCGGGTTGCTTTATTAAGTGGTTTTGGGCTAGTTTTGCTGCTGTTGCGGCTCTTATAAGACCATGTCTAATACAGTAATTCCTAGTTCGTAATTAGATTTAAAGACATTAAGATTCTTCTCCTATGTTAATTATCTAGTCGCTTAATCGGCTTACTAAGGGTGCTAAGATAATGGTCTATTTAATGGTGTTACTACGCGATTAGGTCTCTACCCTTTAAAAGGCAAATGAGGCCGCTATAAAGCGTAAACAGCGTAAAAAGAAGTGAATTTAGAAGCAAGGCACCTTAACAAAGGCAGAGGGTGAGGATATTATTGCTTAAAAGGACATTAATGAGCAATTTAAGGGCAAAATGCGTCAAGGTAAGGCACAATCAGGTATAAGCCGATAGGCTATAATACGCTGCAGTACCTGCAAAGAGACTAGGCATAACTTACGTACATATAAAAATAATACTAAAATAGCTGCTTAAGCTAGGATAGCTATTGTATTAATAGAATTTTAATGCGTTGTTGAACTACATGCGTGCAAAGTCGTAAAAAGTTAATTAGGGTGGCGGCTCGCTTGGAGTGGCGGCTCGCTTGTAGAGTACGTTATACGGAATAAAGTTAACTAACTATTTGCATTAAAACTGTAAGTAAAAAAGCCAGTACTAGCATCTATAGCTAGAACTAAAGGAAAACAAAATATTCTCCTTATAACTATAGAAGAGTATAATGTAGATTTCCTGATTAAATATAAGGATATTTAGTATAACTGCTTTACCTTTTAAAGAGAATAAAAACTAGAACCTTAGGTTTAAATTATAGCCCATAGGGTTCCTACCCTACCTTTTCTAGGAGAGGGAGGCTCTAAGCTTCTAAAAGAAGAAATTAAGACCTTTAATCCTATAAGGATATAAAGACTACCTAAATAGATCTTATTTAGTGTAAAAAGATATAATCTATAAACTAGATTTAGCTTTATAGTTTTTACTATAAAGAGTAAGAAAAAAAGATAAGAAATCCTTAAGTAAAAAGAGATCTTAATTACAGGTATAGCTACTAATGTAGTAAAATACCTTAAAGTCTCTCCTACTACGCAGTGCACTAGCTGCTAAAAATTTGGCCATATAGGGGATAGATGCTCTACTAGAGCCTATAGATTTTATACGGCTGCACATTTATCTAAAAACTACTACTATTCTACCTATATAGTAATGGGCAAGCCTTATAAGCACACCACCCCTTATTAGCGACTTAGTTAATTAAGATATAAGTATAGTGTAACGGAACCTTATAGCAGGAACTACAATAGGCTCGTCAATAGGCTAGGTGTGTAGGAAATGCAAGTATAAAAGTCAATAACGTAATAATAACTGGTGGAGTAGTTGCCTAATAGATTAACTCTAATTATATTCTAAGAATTACTATAAGAAAGGAACTATCTAGGTAGGGACTAAGGGTTCTTAAATATATAACCGTACTCCTATAAAATCCTTCTTATACGTAATATACGTCTTATATATAAGGTACGTAAGTTCCTCTTATTCCTCTTATTTAATATATAGCATGTTATATAACCTTAGTTACCATTTCTTATTATATAGTTTTACCGGTTTTATCCTAGACCGTACCTAAATTAACTAACTAGCTTCTTCCAACTTCTCTCCAAGTAGTTATAACATTATACTTAAAGCGTCCGTAACACTATCTCCCTCCTCTCTATCTTTATCCTTAAAGATTTAAAATATCTTTAAGTTATTTACTAAAGGTATAATATCCGTCTAATTAATTTGGTTAATATTATTACTTATTATACCTAAAGTAATTTCTTCTTTATACGCCCAACGTTGTGCTCGCACTATTGCTGCAATATTATCTCTTAATAAGATTATACCGTCTCCGTATTCTCGTTATTTAAAAAAGGGGTTAGTTTATATTACGTTAGCGAGTCTATCTTCGCAACAACTATCCTTTTATTTAAAGTGCACTAAAGCGAATATTTATTTGTCCTGTGACATTTACTCTACCTTTAATGCTAAATATACGCGACCTATTACTCTTAATAGTCGTCTAGTTCCCTAATTAATTTGTCTTAAGGTCTTATGTTTAATCTACTACTGCGCGGCTGGATAGTAAACTATCTTAAGCCTTTACTAAGTTGGAACGTTCTCGGGATGCGGAACAGAAGGCCTTAAATACTCGCATTGCGGCGTCTGCTCGCCTACTCCGTCTTAAGAAGGTTCGTAAAAAGGTCCGTTTTAAGGAATAGAAACTTATAGAATAGGGTCTATAGGAACTTAGTAATAAAAGAACGGATTCTCTTCTAATAGAGAAGGAAATAAATCTAAGTAGTTCGGCAACTGCTCTTCTTAGGTCCCCCTTAGGTGACTTATTTTTTTAGCAATCCTTTTTTATTAATGCTACCTAACCTAATTTCTTCTAATACTCCTATACCTTTTCTATAGTATTCTTTAAATTTTCTAATAGTTTCTAGGTAGTTTTAGTGTAGCTTATTTACTTAACCTTATACTATATTTTATTATTAACATCCTTATAACTAATAATCTTTAAAACTTACTATTTATCTTCTTCCTGTCCTTTATATGTGTCTGCTTTATAAACTAGTAGCTTAATATTCCCGTATACTGGCTCTAGTATTATAATGTATTGTATAGGATAGATCTTTATCTTAGCTAGTAGGTTTAACTTAAACGTAACTAGTGAAATCCTTTATATAATTTTAAAAGGTCCTAGTCCAACGTAGTCTAACTTCTTACTTAGTCGTTAACTTTTAAAAATTTTATATAGTAGCTATACTTTATCTCCCTCCTTAAGATCTGGTCCTTTAGATCTCTTATTATTATAGTACTTTTTTATTTTCTTTTATACTTTCTTTATTAATTCCATAAGGTCTATATAAAGATTTATTAACATCTTTATTCTTTCTTTAGCTGTGCTACTTGTTTTCTTTACTTACTGTAGTAATAATAATGTTCTTAGCTTATACCCATAATTTGCCTTAAATAGTAATATGCCTATTCCTTCCTGTAGTATTGTATTATATATAAATTATATAACTAGTAATAATAATACCTAATTATTCTATGCGTAATTAATATAATATCTTAAATACTATTCTAGTGTCTAATTTAATCTTTCTATTTAACCGTCTGTTTGCGGATAATATGCGGTAAAAGTTACTGCTCTAACTTCTTACTCCGCTAAGAATACCTTCTAGAATGCTACTATAAATCTTAAATCTCTATCTAATATAATTTTACTTAGTGCTCT
>Ga0307515_10021248_pt1 | contig 11518 bp, 11 predicted proteins | sample 17_EM_MG_FD_194513 | JGI IMG/M metagenome (GOLD analysis project Ga0307515, IMG submission 194513) | Populus trichocarpa ectomycorrhiza microbial communities from riparian zone in the Pacific Northwest, United States - 17_EM | ecosystem: Host-associated > Plants > Roots > Unclassified | place... | reverse complement strand
AAAAAGGAAAAAATAACATTGTATAGACAAAATTCTCATACAAACTCATATAATAATAATTATTTTTTTAGAAGGAAATAATTTAGATTGATTATCTATCACTTACACATTCCCCGTATCATAAAAAAATATTTTATGAAAATATAATATAAAGAATTTTTGTATAAAGAATAATAAAGAATTGTATTATTTTAGTTTTTTTGTTGTGTTTTTTAATCTCTTAAATTAGAAAACACTTTTTTTTATCTAAAACTTATATTGTTTAAATCAAAAGTGAATTTTATTGATTAATTTTTTATAATATAGCAAAACATGAAAAAATAAAAAAAAATACTTCATATAAAAAGTACTTTCTAGCATACAAATTAAGAAGCCCTTTTATTTTGTAATGAAGCAACCCAAACCAAATTTAAAACAAACCATAAATATTTTATAATTATAAAAAAAAAATTTCTAGTCAATAAAAAAAGAATCTCAAAACATTTTTCCTTGACAAGACAAAATCACAAATTGGACAAAAAATGAGCATTCTTTAAAAAAAAACTCAAAACATTTCATGATAAAAAAGAAAAAAAATAATGTTATACATACAAATTCTTATACAAACTCATATAATAATAATTTTTTTTATGATAAGTAAATCATTTAAAGTAATTGAACCCATAATCACTTAATATTCACTGTATTATAATTTTTTTATAAAAATATAATATAAAAACATTGTGTATAAAAACTAACAAAGAATTGCATTACTTTAGTTTTTTTATCGTGTTTTTTTAATTTTTTAAACTCGAAAACACTTTTATTTTATCTAAAACTTATATTTTTTTTAATTAAAAAGTGAATTTCATTGATTAATATTTTATAATGTAGCAAAACACAAGAAAAAAAATGCTTTATATAAAAAATATTTTCCAACAAATAAATTGAAGAGCCTTTTTATTTTGTAATGGACCAACCCAAAACAATTTTAAAATAGACCATAAATATTTTATAATTATAAAAGAAATGTTTTTAAAAAATCACAAAACATTTCCCCTAGATAACATAACATTAGTATATAGAAAATCACAATTTGAACAAAAAATTACCATTATTTTTAAGAAGCTCAAAACATTTCATGATAAAAAGGAAAAAAATAATGTTATGCATATAAAAAATTCTTGTACAAACTCATATACTAATTATTTTTTTTATGAGAATTAAATCCTTTAAATTGATTGAACCTTTATCTATCACTTACATATTCCCCATATCATAGAAAAAAAATATTTTATGAAAATATAGTATAAAGAATTTGTTTGAAAATCGTTTTCTTTAGGAAATATTAGGAAAAGATTCACTAAACTAAATCTTACGTACGTGGCGATCTAGAATTAGCCAGTGAAGGACTATTGAAAACAGCCACGTCAAGTTAATCCCCCAAGAGTCCCAGCAAGGCACCTCAGTGCCGCGCATTTTGACATTTTGCCAATTTCCCGCCATTTCTCACCCTCTAAAAAAGTCACTATGACAGGCACAGACCAAAATTAAAAAATCAGGAAAAAAAATCGAAGGAAGGAAAACAGAACCTAAAAGCTCCAAATGGGTGTCAAAGATCTGCTCAAGTTCATGAAACCCTACATTGAACCTGTTCACATAAAAAAATATAATGGCAAACGTGTATTAATCTAAACCCCATCTGGGTTTTGTGTTTTTTTCAATGCTTAAATTGATATTATGTTTTTTATTTACTTTTTTTTTTTGTTTTTTTTGCAGGTGGGTATTGATGCTTATAGTTGGCTACATAAAGGAGGTGTATAAAAAATCTATCTTGACTCATTTCTTCTTTTATTTATTTCTTTTTGGTGTTGAAGGGAAATTTTTTTTTCCTGTTGTTTTTTTTTTTTGGGAAATGGTGCTGCAGCTTATTCATGTAGCATGGAGATTTGTTTAAATTCAAATAGCGAAAAGAAGTTGCGGTATTTAGACTATTTTATGCACAGAATTAATCTACTTAGACACTACAAGATTACACCAGTTGTTGTTTTTGATGGTGGAAATATTCCCTGTAAAGCTGGAACTGAACAAGACAGATACAGGTTAGTTAAATTCAATAAAAAATATTGCCTTTTTGGATAATGTGCAATATGTTCTTTATTGAGTTCCCATTTGGGGTTTAGCAATTGGAAATTCGAAATCTTATTTGGGGTTTTGTATTTCAATTTAGGAAAAGAAAAGCAAATCGTGAGTTGGCAATGGAGAAGCTCAAAGAAGGGAATGCTAATGCTGCTACTGAATTTTTTCAGGTATGAGAAATTTTAGCCAAATGAGTAAATTTCATCTTCCATGTTGTTTGTCCTAATTGAAAGATGGGTCAATGAGTAAAATGTCATATAGCCATATACACCACAGTTTCTTAGCAGTTGTGACTGTTTCTAATTGTCCAATTCCATCTCTTGTTTGATTTTAATCTGGAAAATTTGAAAGTCTTTGGTATCTCAAGCAATGAAATATTAGTTGTTACTAAACTTTAGCCTTCACAGAATCTTGTGTGATTCTTTTACCCTTATGTTATAGCTTGTGTTTAATTATTCTTTACATTTTGCTAGGGTTTATATAATCGCTATCTATGTTTGTTTCTTTTTCAATGTATGTAAATTACTAATCTACATTGCCCTTTCCATACAGAGAGCAATTAGCATTACCCCATTGATGGCACATCAACTGATTCAGGTATGTGATGGCAGCATCTTTGACTGTGACCTGCTATCTGTAGCTCTAGAAATTATCATATTTCCATAGAATATAGATATCTGCATGTTAGAAGCTATCTACATTTTCTTGCGTACAGTATCTAAGTTATAATAAACCATGCCCTATGCCCTATGTCCTGTGATTACTTTTCAGATCTTGAGATCGGAAAACATAGAATTTTTGGTAGCTCCATACGAGGCTGATGCACAGTTAGCACATTTAGCTAGCCTTGAAGCAGAAAGAGGTGGTATAGCAGCTGTTATAACAGAGGACAGTGATCTATTGGCATATGGTTGCCAAGCTGTAAGAACTTTCATGAAACTTTGGTTTGTTGGAGATGGAGGTCTACTGCTCTCCTAATTACACAGCTGTCTTTGTTCATTACTGATGGTATTAGTGGTGGTATTGTCTTGATTTGATTTGCATTGGTTGCTCAGACTATTTTTAAGATGGATCGGTACGGCAATGGTGAGGAGATAGTTTTAGACAAGGTTTTTGATGCTGCAGCTCGCAAACCTTCATTCCAATGTTTTGATAAGGAATTGTTCATGGGTGAGTCCACCACTTTGAAGCTTGCTTAAAAGTTTACAAACTATAGAGAAGTTTTGAATATGAACAAATAAAAACAGACTAAAACAGAGAATATAAAACACATCGATCGTAGTGCTTTCATGCATCCGAATGGAAATATTTCCATTCTTTTATCGACTTTGGTTGCAGATTTTGTTTCCATAATTATAATAATATTAACATAGAGCTTTCAGTTTTCAATCTCACGAGATAGAACTAATTACAAGAGGACATTGAATGGAAAACTAGCTCATATTTTGACCTCTGGGGTATGTGTATCATAGCTGGTTTTGAGAAAAATAGTCCTTATGTTTCCATTGTCGAATTAGTGCAATTAAACTGAAAACTGGCTCATTTTATGACATGTGTACAGGTATGTGTGTCTTAGCTGGTTGTGATTTCCTTCCATCTGTTCCTGGAATAGGGATTTCGAAGGCTCATTCTTATGTGTCCAAGTATCGGAACTTGGATCGTGTAAGTGTGTTCTGGTGCTTTTGATAGTCCATAATGTTGATCAAATTTCAAAACCTTAAGATGAAATCAGGCATAAGCATGTTCCAATGCACTGCATAAAGGCTATGTTCACAGTAACAATCTCATGAGGTCATAATCAAATGATTTTGGAACTAAAGTGCATATCTGTAAATCAAACATTATTTTCACTTGATTTTCCCAATCTATTATATCATCAATTCTGTTGGTGAAAAACAAATTCGATGAACACTTTAAATTTTGATTGATCTTCAGAAGATGTTGGAATTTCCAGTAGGAAAAAATCATTATAGTTTCTGGTGCTATGGAAATTCTGTGGAATTCATGCAAGATACAAGCTTTTCTTTACAGCAATAGCTTGAGCTAAAGGTTAAAAATGAACTTTAAATTATTCAGAAAATGTTTGTTGAGCTTATAGTAGCTGTTGAGGTAACAATATTGTGCAAGGTTCCTGCCTTGAATCTGAGTTCTACTGAAAACAAATGAAAGGAGGAGCAGGAAACAACAGAATGCAGTGATAGCAAGAAAAACTTGTGTTTTAGATGGTTTCTATCTATGCTAGTTTTAACGACAGCAGTTTATTTATTCATTTTATAATAACATCTAAATTTGTCTGTTTTTCTCTATTTAGTTATGAAAACATGTTAAAGCATCTGAAAAGATATCTGGAATCTCTTTATTTTTTTTTTCCTGTCTGGCTAGAGAAAATGAACTTCTAATTATTCACTCTTCCTGTGGTTCTTTGGGGAAGCATATCATTGTTTCTAGACTTCTCTTTCTCGTACCCTACCCTTTTTCTGAATATTATTTGAGCCAAGACAGGAAAAATACGGTTGAATTTTATGGTTTGGTTCTTTTCCCCAAAACATTTCTCATCTCACTAGCTGAGAGTTGATCATGTATGAGCCTTGAAAAGCACATCTGGTTTGGTTTGCAACCAGTTTATTGTACTGCCCACTTATTTTGTCTGGCATTTTTTTTGGTCAAGGAGATATTGCATCTGCTACCCAAAAAAGGAGCCTTATCGATGACAACCTTGTGAACTTTTGTATGGTTTTACTCTGCCATGGAGTTAAACATTTATCCAACTGATGCTTCTAACTAATCAGTTTCTTTTGAAAGCTTATATTTGATGGCATACTTTCAGGTTTTATCAGTTTTGAAGTTGGAGAAAGGTCGACAAATGCCTGAAGATTATTCAAAATCTTTCATAGAGGCTCTAGCAGTTTTCCAGCACGCCAGAATGTGTGTAGATTGCAAAACTAATTATTCCAAATGATTTATTTCCTCATCCTTGTTGTCTTTCAATTTTAAGTTGCTAAAATGATCTATCACTCGTTGCTCATTTTCTCGCTGCATATACTTATGGACTGACCCTTTTTTTTTGGCATTTGACGCAGATATGATTCGAACAATAAGAGACTGGAACACATGAAGCCTGTCCCTCAAAATTTACTGGAATCTTTGGAAGGGAAGCTGGATTTCCTTGGACCGTATCCTGTTTTAATTGAGCGAATACTATTTCTGAAAGTTCTACAGCTCCTGTTTCAGCTTGCACTTCCATGTCAAGCATAAAGAACTGTAGCCTTCAAAACCCAAGATGTTCTCGGCCACGGCACAGATGCTTTAGTAAATTCATCGAGGTTGTATTTAAAAAAGAACTGTATTGTTTTGTCTGGGATGAACACTTGGAGAGTTCTGGATGCTGGCTGCATATTGGGCGTATTTGACCTTAGCAATGCTAATCTACCCGTATAAACCTGTGCATATTGTGTGCTTGTGTCTGGAGTGCAATTTTTTTTCCTTGACTGATTGCAAATGACTCCAGAGAAATTCCTCCTTCCGTAGCAACTGCAATTGCTGAAGGGAACTTGGATCCAACAACCATGGAGGCCTTTGCTTGTTTTCGAAGTCCTGGACGTCTTCCAGACCCTATTTTCATTCAAAATCCTTCTCAACTTCAGAAACCCAAAGCTAATGTTGTATCCAGACAGATGAACAGCTCGATGGCCTTTCTTTCCTATAAATCTGAAGGAGACAGTTCAGGCAAGTTTTTTAACCCCACTTGACCTTTATTGATACAGACACTTGAAAACTGCATAATTTTACACTGAGTTTATTGTACCAGGTATGGTACTGAAGCAGGAGCCACTTTCCACTGAAAGTATGTATATCAGCGAAGCTCTAGCACTTCAGAAACTAATCTCGCCACCTAAAGTTAATATTACAGAAACAGCAATGGTTCCCAATGATGTTCCACTGAAAGTTCCTAAGAACCCATTCAGGATTCAACAAGTTGAAGAAATCAACTTGGACCAGAAAGATAGCAGCACTGGACAAATCTCAGTTGTGATTGACCATGAAAAGATGAATATACCATGGGCCACTCCCGATGACATCCAGTCAGAGGTTCATGATAAAAGTCCTCCCAAGAAAAGAAAACTCAACAAAGTTCACTCAGATCAGGGAGCCAGCATTACTGCACAAGCTTCAGTGGTAACCAAGGCAGAAAACTCAGACAACTTGTGTGTTGCCGAGTCCCAAGAAAATGTGAATTCCATGCCTAAAATGACTTCTAATGGAAAGGGTAAAAATGAAAAGGCAAAGAGAAGCAAGCACATGAGTCTGGAGAACACGAAGAATACTATTTTGAATTTCTTTTCTCGAGCGTAACCTTTCAATCTCTTTGTTTATGATTGATTGCCCATTTTCTGGGTATCTTTCAGAAGCCTTGGTTGGATTTCATTTTTCATTGAAGTCCTGAAATAGGCCAGAGAAAAATTGGCTTTAAGATGTGAATTAGAGATTAAACTGTTTAGGCGACAAGGTCAAGAGAGCTTGTCCCATTGTTGTCCACCAAGGGCGGGGGTCTACACATGACATTTGCAGTTTGAGCCTGGTTGATAAGAGCTGAATTTGATGTTCTGGTTGCTTATGGAGATACGAGGATAAATTTTCATTATCATTCACAGTTAACACAATACGTTCTGAAAAACACCACTTAATTTTGCAATCCAGTACAATTACCAAAGCCATGCTTGTGGACTTTCTGCAATTTTTATGTTCTTGATAGGTTAAGGTGTTCTGCAAATGTCTGAAATTTAAACACCACTGAACAATCGTAAATCAAAAAAGGAGCCAGAAAACGAAGATCTCAATAGCTCTATTGCAAGAACATTGTTTTCCAGACAACTAAATCAAAGAAAGCCTGCCAGCTTAATGTTTGTTCCGCTCTAGGAGATGCTTGAACCAATTGGCAGACATTTTTGGGTACCTCTTAAGGTTGGAGTAATCAACATACACAATTCCAAATCTTGAAGTGTAGCCTAATCTCCATTCAAAGTTGTCAAGTAATGACCAAGCAAAGTACCCAACCAAATTGGCTCCATCATCAGCTGCTTTCTTCAGTTGAGACAAATAGGCCTTGTAGTAGCCAATTCTAGTGGTGTCTTGCATTGCTTTGGAACGTGTGAGATTACCAGGATCATCCATCCCTGCATAAGATTTTTTTTTTTAAAAAAAATTCTCATATTAACAGGGTCAAACAAGCCCATAAAAAGTTACAACATGGCTTAAATAAGAAATCATGACGTATAGTAGTAGCTCATACCATTTTCAGACAGTATCATTGTAGGGTTTCCATAGCGCTCTTTGATGTACATCACAGCCTTGTACATACCCCATGGTACATTATAAAGCCAATAAGAATTTGCCTGCAAATGTCCAATTACTCATATGAAATAAACCCAAACCCATAGCTCATGCATTGTTAACTTGTGTGGGAAGAACTTACTCTTGGACCAATTTCCACTCCCTTCTTCTTATCTGCAAGATTCATAAGACACTGCACTTTAGTGACTGAAGGAGTAAATGAACTTCGACGTTCCACTATTTAAGAGAGAAAGGAGGGCAAGAGTTTCTTACAAGCAAATCCAGCATTCCAGTCTTGCTGGTAGCCCAAGTTCTTTGGTTTGGACTGATGTGGATCATACATGTAGTAAGTAGTATAATGGTTGATTCCCACAAAATCCATTGAGCCCTTCACCATCTTGACTTCTTCTTCTGTAAACTTAGGTAGCCTACTCCCGACAATATTTTGCATTGTTTTCGGATATTCACCATATACAATAGGATGAATAAACCTGCATGAAGCCAAAACCAGCGTGACATGATTTTTTTTAAGCTATCAAGATGTCTGAATTATATCATAAGGTTTGTTGACTTTACCATATGAATGTGTAATGCAACTGGAATGCCCTTGAAAGTATCTCACTCCCCTTACTTTTGTGGAAAAATATGTATCCCAAGTTTCAACCATACTTTCATATTCTTTTCTAGGTACATTCTTTAGATATACTTTCACCAACAATCTAAGTGCTTAAAATAAATTTCAGATAGCCCATGATCGATGACAGTAAGATGCAAGTTCTTCAAAATGTGTCAGCTAAATGCATCAAATTTTAAGCCATTTTCAAAGATGCATGCAGCATGCTACTGTGGTTTTCAAATTTTAGCTCATCAACTACATTTTGGTGATAATTTATCTCCATGGTCAAAAGCATTGACCAAGAAGGTCAACTTTAGGTCACCCTGGGAAAGTATATGTGATCCTCAATTACCCCGCACCGATCACTGAAATGAAATAAAGAGGGAGAATTTCTTGCATTACTAAGCAGTAAGGAATTTTTACCATCCAACATGAAAATCTCTTGCTCTTTGAGCTGCTAAGTTGTCAGCTTTTGATCTGGTAAGAGGTTCGTAATAAACAAAATCCAAGAGAATTCCAATCCTTCCCTTTTGTTTTTCCTGCAATGTAAAATAAAAAAAAGGGACAAGCTATAACATATTGTTCCATCGAATAAATGAATTCCATCCCATTCAAAATAAAAGAACAAATGCTAAATTACTTGATACTTTTCGCGATATCTCTGAACAGCAGCTGCATGAGATAAAATCAAATGATGAGCAACAATATAAGGCTCTGTTGCAGAATTGCCGACTGTACAATTCCCAAATGCTTTGGAACACCTTCCAGGAGCAAAGAATCCATTATCATATCCAAGTGCAGCCACCACTCTAGGTTCATTGAATGTCATCCAATTCTTTACTCGATCTCCAAAGGTCTTAAAACAGAAGTCTGCATAATCGGCAAAGTCTTTCCTGCAGAGCCCGAAGCATTTATCTAATTTCAATCTATTAAAGATGATTGCTCAAAAACATAATCCCCAGAAACAATCATTCTCAATTCGCCAAAATATAAAATACATGTAAGGTAAAAACTATACATGGGGAAACATTAGTTCTTAGTGACTGTATACTTACACTACTTGGTTACTCAACAATCCATTATACTTCTTCTCAAGTGCTAGCGGAAGATCATAGTGATAAAGATTCGCATATGGAGTAATGCCTACAAAATATTCATGGACATAAATTATATCCCTATATCTTGATAAATGTGAAAGCAATTAGTTCGAAATCAACATACATCTCATTTAAAATTTCATAGAAAAGCATACCTCTTTCGATCATGTAGTCGATCAACCTATTATAGTATGCAACTCCGTTCCAATTCACTTTTCCAGCTCCATCTACATCAAAGAAGTCAAAGAAGGCTAGGAAATCCAACGATACAAACTCACAAACAAAATTTGAATTTAATAGAAAATGCAGATGAAACAATTACCAGGGAAAATTCTGGACCATGAAATCGAGAACCGGTATGCATCGAAGTTCAACTTTTTCATGATATCTACATCTTCCTGCAACATGAATGGAAGAGTTTAGATCTAGCATGTGTCCTGAATGGGAGAAACTTGATAGAAATCAGATGCAACCAAGAATGGACATTTAATGCCATCAGAACTCCACAATTTAAAATCTGCAGATATGAAAGTTACACTAGTTATAATAATGTAATAGTAATGTTTAGTAACAGTATGCTAGATGTTCATATTTTTGGGGCATTCTCCTCATTCTTAGCAATGCAGTGATCCAAAATGCTGAAATTAAAATCAAAATGAAAGCTCAATCAAGGGGATTTCCTTAGTAGTAAGAAAGGTTAAGGACGGACAGGAGCAGGACCTACCTTGTAGCGGTGATACTGGTCCACTGACACTTCCCCTGTAGCATTATTGGCAACGATCCCTGCTCCCAAACATCAACATTTCATTTCATATTATTACCAAAACAAAATAATCTAAAGCCTCAATATTAAGTTTTTAACTTTTATCACTAGCTGTTGCCTTAAGCCAACAAAAACATCATTGCCATTAAAGAAAAAACATTAATTTTTTTTAATGAAGCAACCAAACACCAGAACATATTATTATTACCAGGAATTTTGACAAAGGCATCCCAAATGCTAGGCCCACGACCATCCTTGTCAGCCATGCCTTCAACTTGATAAGCAGAAGTAGCAGTTCCAAAGACAAACCCCTCAGGGAAGCCCTGTCTCAGCCCTCCGGCTGTTCCGAAACTAATGGTCTCTGACTGCTTTGAAGGTCCATTGAGTTCTGCTGCATGGGAGATACAGTGAGTAATACTGAGAAATAATATCAAGAATGGCAATGCCTTTGCTCTCATCTTGAAGACTGAGAGAAGACACAGAGAAAGAGTGGTAAGTGAGCAGTTAGAGAATACAGAAAGTGAGTGGGAAGTGTATAAATTTATAGAAAATGAAAATAGCGGAAAAAAAAATTGCATAAAATCTTTACAAATTATCTAATAAAATAAAGAGAAATTATTCGATGTGTCGATGCCTCATGCATCTTATCCCGTGGATGCGTTGGAGTTTGAGATTATTTTCTTGTCTTGTTGCTTACCTAATCTATAATCAGATCTTATTTTTATATAATAAGGTATGATTATATATATATATATAATATAATATAAAGTCCTAAATACAGGAATGCAATGGTAAAAAAATTAACATTGTGAAGGTTAAAAATAACCATGGGTTTACTTAGTTTAGTACAGGTTCTATTACATAAGGTATGATTATATATATTATAAAATAAGGTAATTTCCTTTTTGATTTTGGTTATATGCTCTTGCAATAACGTGTTATTTGATTAATAGAATGTCCACACCTGTGTTGAATAATACTAGTTCTTTTGAGAAATAATTTGGGAATTCACCTAATTATAAATTTCTTAAAATTTTTGGTTGTATTGTATATTTTATCGTAAGACCATATAATACTCATAAGTTTGCTTATAGAAATGGACATTGTGTTCTAGATTATGGACCCTACTGAGTTTAATAATTTTTTTATTTAATTATATGATAATAAAATATAAAAACTAATTCAAAATCAATTAAATATTAAATGATAAAATAAAAAAAACAATAAAAAACCCAATAAAAATCTAATTTTAAGGATGAAATTAAAAAAAAAAAAGATAAGGTGTGTGGCCTAACGCACTTGGGCCATTAAAAAGCCTAGGTGTTTGGGCCTGAGACAATCCCATGCACCCAAGCTATGTTTTTTATTATTATTATTATTGTTGTTTTAAGGTCTTTCCCTTGTTTTTTTTTATATAAAAAAAGTAACAGACGACATGTTGTTTGCTAGGTTATACAACTAGATTCTAGCCATCATTATGGTGACCGAGAAAATAGAAGGGGATGTTTTTTGGGATTTTCAACCCATTTTCACATAAAATACTATAAAAACCTCTCCAAACCATCTAATAACCCCAAAACATCCTAATTTTTT
>Ga0307515_10021246_pt1 | contig 11519 bp, 2 predicted proteins | sample 17_EM_MG_FD_194513 | JGI IMG/M metagenome (GOLD analysis project Ga0307515, IMG submission 194513) | Populus trichocarpa ectomycorrhiza microbial communities from riparian zone in the Pacific Northwest, United States - 17_EM | ecosystem: Host-associated > Plants > Roots > Unclassified | place... | reverse complement strand
TATATATTAAAGCCGCCGTAATATAAAAGGCGCAAAACGAATGTAACTCTAATGTTATAAAGTATATCAAGACACGCCTAAATAAACTATAGAGGGACCCTAGGGCGCCTTATAGGAGAACAATCCAACAACCCTAAAGTAGGGAAGATATACTAGAGAAATAGGTAAAGAAAGCAGAAGAAGAATAGTGTAGTGTTAGGGCCCAGGCCTATATAGAGGAGGAAGGGAGACGCGCAAGAGGCCAATAAAGACGACAGTAAGAAAGAGAAAGGAGCTAAAGTAGAGCATAAAAGAACGCCAGGAAACCAGCAACCGCAATATAATACTAGTTGGACCAGCGCTGGAGAGGCGCATGGAAGTTGAAGGTGCAGAGGCTGACTTAGGCAAGAGTAACCTAAGCTATAGCATAGTTAATGCCATGGGGGGTAAACACTTAAGGGCTCCGAGAAGGCCTAACAAAGGTAGAAAATATAATAGCAACACTCCTAAGAACAGGAATAATAGGATTAAAAGACTGGCTCTACTGGGTAGGCGTCCTAGTAGGTAGCCTAAGATGCGAATATGGCTGGCTAAGACAGACACTAAAATACGTAATACTATTATGCCCCTTACGCACCAACTAAGGAGCAATGCTCTTAGCAGCTGGCATAGAAAACTATAATACACTGCTCTTAATATAAAAAGGTCTTAAGGCGGTTACCCAGTGGCTTATTAGCTAAAATATACTAAACCAGTTCCAGGTTGCAAGGGAAATAGTAATAGAAGGCAAGGGGGCGGGTATTAGGCGCCCCCTAATGACTCTATAGTAGTAGAGTAAAGTTTGCGATACTAGCGCGTCCGTAGGTTTGTTACGGCAGCAGTGGTTCCTAAGGAGGTTAAAAAGTAAGGTAGTAGAGCACCATAGGTGACTCGCAGGCGCCTCGCAGGCGCCTCGTAGGCGAGTCCCAAAAGGTGGGGAGATGGATTACGGGGTTTTCTTAAATAGAGTTTTCTCCCCACATGTATATAAGGAGTAGTCCGCGTGGGCCCAATAGGGATCTAAATCGGACGTTAAGCAATAAATAATAATAATAATACCCCTAACCTCTTTTTAGACCCTTATAGAAACCCTTTACCCTCCTATAAACCGTTATAGACCCATTAATTACCTTTACAGACCGTTACAGAGACCTCTTACCTTTCCGCGAACTATTACGGACCTACTAACTGCCCTTACGGACTCTACAAGACCTCTACTACCCGCTATATACTATACTATACTATATAGTATAGCAGATATTAGCAAGCAAGTTAGCGAAGGCCAAAAGAAGTGGAGCTAGGGAGTTAACCTTACGTCCACAAATAACGTTAATAACTATATTAAATTTAAAATCCTTAAATATAGATATTATAATTTTATAAATAACGATATATGGGAATAGTATAAAGAAGACTTTATAGACTTTATGGAAGCTATCTTTAAGACCTGCAAACTTATAACTATCTATAACTTATAAACCTTTCTCCATAATTAAGGTGTATAGGTTAAAAAAGATAAGCGGGTTACTATTGTATAGTCTCTATATAATATATTATATAAAGAGGACTAAACAGAGTAGACTAAAGAGGAAATCCTAGACTAGGTTAAAGCTATTAAAGAACTCTTTACTTCTTCCAAACTTAATGGGATCGCTAGCCTTATACCTAACCTACTTAATTAAATTCGTCCTATAAACCTAAGCAGTTTTGGAATTAATCTTACTGGCTAAAGTACACCTAGTACTTAAGTTACGGACCATAATACCCCTATAACCCAAATTATGGACCGTAATACCCCCGTAAAACAAAATATAGACTAAACCCCTCTTGTTATTTAAGTTACAGATCTGTAAACTACCTAAGTAAAGACCTATGGCAAGGAGCTAGCTAACCTAGCTAAACTTTATACCGATAAATCTAAGTACAGCAGTAAAAATAACAACTTTAACTTTAAACTAACTATCTTTACGGACCTTTGTTAGAAGGCTAATATTCTTAAATAGGAATTTAGCTAAGCCTACTCTACTACGCTGCACGGCCTAGCACTTAACCACTACTATACTAACCTTAAGAGTAACCCCCTTGGTGTTCCCTTTAATAAGCTATATAAAGCCACACGTAACTACTTTAAAGGACTAGAATATAAGCGTAATATCCTTACCTAATGGAATGCGACTAAGTTACGGACTGTAATGGACAAGAACACTAAAAAATCGACTATAAAGTACCTGCAAATCCTTATTAAAGACCTCTGCTACTTATAGCATAGTCTTAATATTAAGCTTTAAACGGACGACTTCCTATATAATAAACTTATTATGGTTTGCTAGGAAATAGAACCCTATAAATACGCCTATTATAAGCCTGTAGACACCGTAGCTAGCCTTATTAACGATTTATGGTCCTCTATTATAACGTACAAAGCCTTAAACCCGCTAGGTAGTACTTAAGCCTTTATTACGGACCTATAAAATCTATAAACTAACTTAGATACCTACTTTACGGACCGCCGCTACCGCTAGCAGTACCCGTATCGACTAGGTCCTACCCATAACCCCCGCAATAACTCCTATATAAAAGTATACCCCTATAGACAAACCAGCTAAAAGTGCTTTATATGTGGTAAGGAAGGATGTTAGTTTATAAGGTATACCTAGGAAGAACGTAATAAGTCTAAGAAGAGATTTAATAGATAGATTAACTAGTTTATCTTAGACTATAAAGGAGAGGAAGTAAAAGAGTCTCTTAATGAGTTAATGGAAGCCCTTATAATTAATTTTAACTTAAATACTTAGGAATAGGAGACCTTAGAGATATTCTTAACTACTTTTAGACCTTTTATGGATAGCTAAGCCTTTAATATTACGACTGTATTAGCCGACCGCTCCTTTACACACTTAATTGTACCTAAAAACTGGCCTATAAGCATATATATTGGACCCGTTACGGACGTTACGGACCGTAAATAGGACCTATTTGCATATATTACTATAGAACGCTATACCCCTAAAGAATTCTACGGCGTTATAATTAATATAGGTGCCTTTAAGAAGTCTACTATAGGTTATAGACAATACCTTGTATATAAGACTACTATAAAGGATAATATGGATATTAATACTATGTAAACTAAGGCCGTAAATGTCTAATTTGGCATTGGCTTAATCGCATTAATTAGATTAGTTAAAGTTAAGACTCTAATTAGCCCAGTTAAATTCTATATAGTAAAAGCGGATACCCCTTTCCTACTCTGCCTTACGGATATAGATAAACTATAGGTTTACTATAACAATATTACGGATACCCTAATTGGCCCCATAACTACCCTAAGAAGCAAGAATATTACCCTACTAATTATACAATAATTTAGACACTCGTTCCTTATATAGGGAGAGACTTTACGGACCTATATTTAGGAATCTTTTAACTATAACCCGTGCTACCTTACTAGTACGGAAATCTACTGCCTATATTGCCGTTTCGGCTACCTATTAGCCGAAAAGCTATATAGAGTCCTTAAACGTTCTAGATATGACAACGTTAATAGAAAGATAATTAACCACCTAACTAAATACTGCTCCTTCTGCTAGAAATACGGACGTTCCCTAGGCTAATTTAAGTTTACTCTTTATAAAGACTTTAATTTTAACCACTTAGTGTATATAGATATTATGTATATTAACGGCAGCCTAGTATTATATATAATTGACAAGGGAACCCGCTATTAAGCCGCCCGTTAATTACAAAATATATCCATAAAATATACTTAGGACATTTTACGGACCTGCTAGATTAACATATACATTAGACCCCCTAAGTATATTACCTATAACACTAGTAGAAACTTTATTAGTAAGGAATTCTAATAGTATGCTATGGCTATAGCTATTTTAACAAAAGCTGTTCTAGTTAAGGCGCACTAGTCTATTAGGCTTGTTAAGTAAGCCTACCTAGCTCTATAGAGAGCTTACTAGATTATTATAAACGAGTATAAGGACATCTAAAAGGAACTGGCTTTATAGATGGCCGTAAAAGCCATTAATAATACTACTAGCCCTGACAGGCTAGTACCTACCCTCTTAGTTTACGGAGCTTACCTAAGGATGAGCAACCTAGGCCCTCCTACCCTATTTATTACGGAACGAGCAGCTATAATATGGAAGGTAATAGCTAAAATAGTTAAATTACGGGCTAAACAAACTATTAATAACGCTTTATACTACTGCAATGGACTTAATATAACCTTAGTATATAACCTCCCGCTTAATTCTGAAGTCCTTATATAGCGTAAGAGCGGCAATTAGACTAGACCTTACCGTTTACTAGCTATAGAAAACAAAACGTGCTGTGTATAACTCCCTAGCGGACTAACTAGCTTTAGAAGCACGTCTATAAAACCCTATTTTTGGCCTAAATACACCTATAATATTAAACCAAACGAACTAGAAGCACCCGTTAAACTAGATAAACTAGAAGCACCCGCTAAACCAGATAAACTAGAAGCACCCTTACCTACTTTAGAAGTCCCCTGTAAACTTACTAAACCCGCTAAACCTGCTGTAAAGCGTAGTTAAGGATGTCCCCGAAAGCACCCTGTAACTAAGAACCCCGTAACAAAAAACCACCTAATCTCCGTAGATATATCCGTAAGGCAACCTCCGCCTACGGATATATTAGTTCTAGTATAGGAAACCCCTTTTACGGACTTATAACGTAAAGAGATTAACAGACTACTTAAAAAGGGCGTTTTGCGGTTGTAACGGAGAGAGACGTTCTGTAAGGCGTCCGTATATTTAACTCGCGCTTTATTAATAAAATTAAGTACCCTAGTATTAATAAAGCCTTTAAAAAGTTAAGGCTTGTTGTATAAGCTTATAATAACTAGGGAAAGGACTTAGTCCTTACGCAATTACCTACAATTTAATAAGTTAGTTAATAGATTATACTTGCACTTACGCCTGGACTACAGTAAACTAAACCTATAGCCCTCTACTTATAGGATATCTTATAAGCCTACGTACAGTCTAATACCTACTTAAGTAGGAATATCTTTATATGACTACCCCTCGAGCTTAACCTATAACTAGGAATAATTTTATAGGTTATAAAACCCCTTTACGGAGTGCTAGAAGCTAAAAACTACTAGTTTAAGATGTACTACTAGTATTATGTCTGTAAACTTAAAACGGAATAGTTAATTTACGACCCCTACCTTTTATATATACTATTAAACGGCCTTAGTATTATTGGACTCTAAATAGATAATACCCTCTTTTTAGTGGACCGGACTTTTATAAACGCTAAAGAGACTAAATTAAAAAGGGCTAAGTTCCTAGTAAAGCCGCGAGAGTAGTTAACTAAGTAGACCCTAATTAAGTTTAATGGAGGCTTAATTATATAAAAGGGTAACTTAATCTAGCTAACTTAGGAACGCTAAGCTTAAAACCTAAGGCTTATTATAGCAAAGCCTATAAACCTTACTAGTTCCCGCGGAGAAACCTGTAAGACTGTAAATATAAAGGACTAATACGTTGTATAGCGTGTAAGAGGCACCTATATTACCACAGTCTGTTAACCTAAATCTACCTATAACTTATCCTTTGCGGCCTAAGTAACAGATCTGTAAGAGGAAAATACTAAATAGCTAAATAAGCGTATTTAGTGGCAAATTAATAATATAATAAGAGGACTTACTTTCGTACCACTAGACCTAAATTCCCTTAGCGTACTAGTATTTATAAACGCCTCCTTTGCTAATAATAAAGACCTATTATTATAAATTGGCTTTATAATTATACTTACGGACTGTAACTAAGACGTAAATATACTATACTGGTCTTTAATTAAATGTAAATGAGTAACCCGTAGTATACTAGCTTCTAAACTATACGCACTAGCCTATAGCTTTGATATAGGAGCCGTAATTAAGTTAATAATCTAGAAGATCCTATAATTGGAGCAGTTACCCCTAGTTTTATACACCGATTTAAAGTCCCTCTATGACTGCCTAGTTAAACTAGGTATAATATAAGAGAAGAGGCTTATGGTTAACCTAATGTGCTTACGTCAGGCCTATAAATAACATAAGATTACGGAGGTTAAATAGATTAGTAGCAGAGACAACCTAGCGGACGCTATGACTAAGGTAAAGCCGTGCTAAGCTCTTAAAACCTTAATTAATATAAATAGGCTTAACCTAAGGGTTATAGAATAGGTGGAACGAGACTAACGGAGTACTTATAGTTTATTTACGGCCCGTTAGAAGGCCATATGGTTTATTTACGGCCCGTTAGAAGGCCGCACGGTTTATTTTACAGACCGTAAGTAGGACTTACGGCTAGCTTGGAGCACCGTTTAGAAGGCAGCCCGGAAGGCACCTTAGGAGGGATTTCCTATGTATTTCTTTTGTGTTTTACGGCTCTATTAAAGCAATTACAGAGGTTAGATATAAGCGAGTTATTTTTAAGTACCGCCAGTATATAATTACAGCACGTGGTATACCAAACGCGTAGTTACACGTTTGGTGCACCAACTACCTACATACTAACTAATTAGGGGGGAGGCGCGTCAGTATATAGACTACGTAGTCTACCTTAATAGAATCGACAGTCACTACCATCCCAAAGAGTATATGATACTATACGTATTTCGTGCCCCGGGATATAACTCAATTGTATTATTAAATTGATACAAACAATTATATATAAGAAGGATTTTATAAGAGTATAGTTATATATTTAAGGACCCTTAGTCCCTATATTACGGACGCTTTAAGTACAATATTATAACTACTTAGGGAAGAGTTAAAAGAAGCTAGTTGGTTAATAAGAGTACGGTCTAAGATAGAGCCGGTAGAACTATGTGATAAGGAATAGTAGTATAAGTTATATAATATAATCTATATAATCTATAAGATCTATAAGATCTGCGATAGAGTAAATAGAGCACATATATATTACGTATAAGAAGGATTTCTTAGAAGTACGGTTATATATTTAAGGACCCTTAGTCCCTACCTAGATAGTTCCTTCCTTATAGTGATTCTTAGAATATAATTAGAGTTAATCTATTAGGTAACTACTTTACCAGTTATTATTACGTTGTTAACTTTAATTTACATTACCTATACACCTAGCCTATTAATAAGCCTATTATAGTACTTACTATAAGGTTTTGTTATATAATTACTACCTAGTTATAGTATTAAATATAGAAAGTTAAATAACATGCCACTAAAAGCAGCCACTATAACGCCATTAACGGCGGCAACTACTTTAAGGTTATGAGGTAATACTAGTATAGCAGATACTAATTTATAACAACCTATAACGGTTAGATAACTATAAGAGATAGTTAACTAGTTAATAGAGAATAATATAATACTTAAATAAAGAATTAACGGGATAGGGGCAGCGAAGGTTAAGTTACCTTTAATTAAAAGATTCTTAGGAGAGAGATTAAAGCTTAAAGGATTCCTTATATAAATACACTTTAAGGTTACGTAAAAAGGAGTAAAACTACTAATACTTATAGATCGGATAGCTTATACAGGACTATTTTTATTAAGAAAAGCACTTAAATAGTTTAAGCCTTACCTTATAAAGATATAAGTAAATAGAATAATAACCACGAATTAAGACGTATGGTTTATATTCTTAAGTTAGAAAGGGTTTACGGAGTAACTTATATAGATATTTAGAGACCTAGAGGCGGTAACTATAGCGGAAAGAAAACTTTAAGACATTATATAATAAACCTTAGCAATTAAGTATATAATATAGTTCTAAACGCTAGCTATATAAGTTAAGTAGAATAATAGGGCGTTTATAGCACAGTATAAATAGGGACTTAAGGCTAAAGTCTAGGATGTAATTATTCTAATAAAAGATGCGGATACCCTAAGGGATTTAATAAATTAAGTAATAAAAATTAATAATAGAATCTACTAAAGGGAATAGGCTAAGAGAAGTTAGGATAGAGTTCTATAGTTATATAAGACGTAAAGCATATAATAACTAAAGCTAAGTTAAAAACTATAGTATAGCGCAGAGCTAATAGACCTAAGTGGTACTAAAGAAACCTATAAGAGATAAAGTAAGAAACTATAGAAACCTAAAGGTTAAGGATTTAGTAATTATAGGACTAAGGAGTAGAGGCTAAACCAGGAATCTTAGTAGCAGAAGACGTTTAGGCGGACTCTATAGTAAAGTTAGTGGTTTAAAGATGGAGCTTATATAAATTATAGGAAATAGGGTTATTTTGTAAGGGATTATAAAGATAGTTAGAGTTATTATATAATAAAGGGAACCTAACTAGTAGAAGATATATATATATAGAGGGATAATAGTATACTATAAGGAACAAAAGAATATTTAATTAAAAGTTTTGCGTTTTATTATAATAACGTATACCAAATTTATAAAGACGCTAAGTATAGCGCAAGCTATTAGCTATAGGAGCTAAAATCTATAAAGTATAAAGGGATTAATAAACCATCGCGTAGACCGGATATTAAAGATAATAAGTTTAATATAGGCGAAACATTTATAGATGATAAGGTAATAAAGGCAGCTTACTAAGAGCGTGTAAACCTTAGAGAAGTTATAATAGAAGTAGAGACTAAGACCGCTATAAAGTAAGGTTTAGTAATAGGCATTATAACACTATTAGATACGGCATCTATCGCTTTATAAGATGGAAGGAGCAATATTTAAAGAAGATTAAGTAAGCAGATAACTGCTAGTGCTAGCTTACCACTTAATAAAGGCAAAAGGCTAAAGGCTTAAGATTTTTAAAATAAGATAAGAGAGATTTAAGACTCTAAAGACAGAATAAGGATAGCTTAAGGACCTATAATAGATAAAAACCAATAGAGCAGAGTAGTAGCTTAGTTTAAAGACATATAAATAAGCTTAGGAGAAAAGTTTCCTTCGGTATAAAATTCTTAAGATAAGATAAGTAAGATTTAAGACTTTTAAGACGAGATAAGAATACTATAAATGCCTAGTTAGACTAAGGCAGGAGCTAAGCTTAAGTTAGAAAGCTTAAAATTAAAGGATCTAAGGAACTAAGAGTTTGGGGTATAAATAAGAACACCTATAAGTAAAAGGTAAGGAGCTTCTTTATAGATTAGAGAATCTATAGTACAAATAGTAGTTAGATTAGGAGACAGATATATAGACCTAGAAAACTTACTAGGGGAATATAGTATTTAGCCTAAAAATTAAAAAGTTAATACTAAGATTAAGAAGTAGGAAGACTTTAAGGATCTACTTATAAGACGTAAAAGAAAAGAAACTATAAAGAAATTTAAAGTAAAAATTACCTTATAGTAAAAACAGAAACTAGATAGGAGATTTAGTATACTAGGATATATAAGGGATAGAGCACCTATATAAAGAATTACTAATAGGCCTAGAGTAGGCACACTAAGGGCTAAGTGGCTTATTAAACTAAAATAAGAAGAGGATCTAGGGATTCTAACTAGGTTTAAGGAATAATATATAAAAGGTTATTATAACGTAGTAATAAAAAGATACTTCCTTACGGACGAGCTATATATACTTAAAAGGCTGTACTAAAAGTGGTATAGATAACAACATAATAATAAGTGGAAAGATTTCTATATATAGTTAGATGAAAAAGTTATCTAAGACTACCCAATTATAAAGAAGGCTATAACTTACATTAAAGGAGCCTTAATTATAACATTAAAAGATCTAAAGGAGTAATTAGAGGACTAGAAAAGTAAAAAATAAATCTTAGTACCTATAAATAAAGTTACAACGCTTAGATTAATAAGAGAAAGGTTTAAACTTAAGAATAAAAACGAGCTAAAAGTTAACCTAAGACACTAAGTATATTATATACTATCGTGGATAGTATATATAGATAATATATGTAATATATATAAAGCACCTAAGAATTAAAACTAAAAATACCTAATAAGAATATATTAGATAACGGATAAGGCGAAATATTAAAACGCTAAGTATATACATAGTTAGCACCCTATAGAAGTTTAAAAATAAAGGGACTTAATACTTTAACCAGGAAGATTCCTTACGGAAAAATGCCTAGATAAATAATAATAGTAGAAATGTCTAGAGAACACCTATTTATAATATATTAAGGATAAAAAGCAAACTAAGTATTAGCCTAAGTTAGACTAAGTATAAATAGGATTAAGCAGCTAATAGTTAGGAAAAGTAGAGGCCTATAGAACTAGAGGGAACTAGTAGTAGAGCCTTAGACTTTTAAAGGAATTTAAGGTTAATACCTAAATTTATAAATAAAATAGCAAGATTAGTAGTTTAAGGCATTAATAGATAGTAGAGCAATAAGGAACTATATCTTATTAGCAGTAGTTAAAAGAATAAGGTTACCACACAGGAAAAAGGAGCACCCTTACCTATTAGTAACAATTTTAGGAGATCTAATAGCCTATAGAGGAGGTATTATTAATCTTAAAATAAGACCTATTTAGTTAACCATTAAAGGGAGATAAATTAAGATATCTTTTAATATATTACTATTAAGGAATAATAAGGCAGTACTAGGAATACCTTAGTTATAGGAATATAATCTAAAGATTAATTAGGTTATAGGTTAGGTTAATATTAGAAATACTTAACGCTATAAGATATAATAATAAACTAAGTTAGTATAGTACTAAGTTAGAGCGACATATAAAGAAACTAAAAAAGGGTTAGATTATATACTAAAGAGATACTATAAGTATAGTAAGAAACTATAGTTACTAGAAAGTAAAAAGCTATTAAAGTATATAGTATAGGACTATAAGATAGAATTAGAACTAGAAATAAGTTTAAGGTTTTTTCTAATCTATAAGCTTACTAAAGAAGAAGGTAGAGTATTAAAAGAGTTTATCTAAGAAAACTTATAAAAGGGATATATTAGACTATCGCAATTATTAGCGGGTTATTTAGTACTGTTTATACTAAAGAAGAATAGTAAGCTAAGGCTATGTATTAACTATAAACAGTTAAATAGCATTATTAGAAAGGATAGGTATCCTTTACCCTTAATTAGCGAAATCTAAAATAGGATAGGTAACGCGCAAATCTTTATAAAGATAAATTTAAGATAGGCGTACTATTAGATTAGGATTAAGGAAGGCGATAAATAAAAGGCAGCCTTTAGGTTAAAGGAAGGACTATATAAGCTATTAGTTATATAATTTAGGCTTATAAACGCACTAGTAATGTTCTAGAAGCGAATTAATAATATATTAGGAGAATACTTAGATAAATTTGTTATGGTATATCTTAACAATATTATTATCTACTTAATAACTAAGGAAAAATATAGAGAATATGTTAAATAAGTTTTAAAGAGACTATAAGAGGAATAGATGCTAGTAGTAATTAAAAAATGCGAGTTCTTTACTAGGAAGACTAATTTTATTAAATTTATTATTAAACTAGGCTAACTTAGTATAGATCTAAAAAAGATTAAGGCTATAGTAAATTAGTAGGAAC
>Ga0307515_10021245_pt1 | contig 11519 bp, 13 predicted proteins | sample 17_EM_MG_FD_194513 | JGI IMG/M metagenome (GOLD analysis project Ga0307515, IMG submission 194513) | Populus trichocarpa ectomycorrhiza microbial communities from riparian zone in the Pacific Northwest, United States - 17_EM | ecosystem: Host-associated > Plants > Roots > Unclassified | place... | reverse complement strand
GTGTCTACGACCTGATTATCGTCGATGCCTATTCGTCGGATGCGATCCCGATTCATCTGGCGACCGAAGAGGCGATGGAGATCTACAAGGAAAAGCTGGCGCCGCAGGGCGTGGTCGCGATGCACGTCTCCAACCGGCATCTGGAATTGTCCAGCGTCGTCGTCGGCATTGCCGACGCCAACGACATGAAGAGCTGGGTCTACAGCGAGGATTCCGGCCGCGACAGTGAATACATCTTCTCGACCTCGGTCGTGGTATCGGCGCGGCAAGAGGCCGATGTCGGCACGCTTGCGTCGTCGGACAAATGGGCCGAGACCGAAGCCGAAGACCACCAGCGGGTCTGGACGGACGATTATTCCAACGTGCTCGGCGCGGTCTGGCGAAGGTTGCGCGACGGCGAACAATAGGCCCTTTGTGATAATTCCTTGCGGGAATATGATTCGGTGCGCCCGCAACTCAACGGAATTTCCTCATGGCCAATTTCACTTCCGTCTCGGCGGCGATCGGCGGCGCGCTGACCGGCCGGATCACCGGCATTGTCGCCGGAATGGGGTTGTTGTCAGCCGTCTGTCTTCCATCCCTGACCCTGGCGCAGGATCGCACTGACCGGGTCACTGGATTCGCGCGCGAACCGATCCATGTCGCCGCGTGGCCTGCCGGAAAAAAGGTCGCGGTCAGCTTCGCGCTGTTCGTCGAGGAGTTCGGCTTCGGCCAGGGCCCGGTCTTCCGTCCGGATCTTGCAACCCGCAACCCGGATCTGGTGAACGAGGCCTTCCGTCAATATGGGATCGACTGGGGTATCGTGCGTGTCGGCCGCCTGTTCAGGGAATTGGGAGTACCGCTCAGCGTCGCGTTGAACGCAGAGTTTCCCGGAAATTACAAATCGGTGTGGAAGGAGTTTCGTGCGCTGCAGCCGAACGCACCGATCATCGCCCACGGCATGAACAACACCAGCCGCATGCTGCCGCTCGGGCGTGGCCTTGCCGAACAGAAAGCCTACGTCCGCCGTACGCTGGACCTGATCACCGAAGCCATCGGCGTCAGGCCTACCGGCTGGTCGAGCCCAAGCGTCTACTCCAATGGCGACACGATGCAGGCCATCGCCGCCGAGGGCATCACCTACACCATCGACCAGATGGACTCCGACATTATTTCGCGCCTGAAGACACCGGACGGGTCCGTGGTTCTGCTGCCTTATCCCGTCGTCACGGTCGACATGGGCCAGCAACTGGCGCGGGCGAAATCGCCGGCGGAGATCGAGACTCTCTGGCTGGATTACGTGCTGGAACTGGCCCGTGAGGCCCGCGCCGATCCTTCGCGAGAGGCCACAACGGTCGTGATCGGAATTCACCCCTTTGTCGTCGGTACACCCGACGGCGCGGCCGCGATGCGGCGTGTCCTCTTGCGTCTCAAGACGGACGATGCGGTCTGGCTGACCGACACTGACGCAATCCTCAAGGCGTCGGCGAGTCTCAAATAACTGGACGTAAGTTGTGCTAAAGCGTCTTGCCAATGGGAGAACTCGTCATGGCCAATTTCACTCCCGTCTCGGCGGCGATCGGCGGCGCGCTGATCGGCCTTTCCGCCGTGCTGTTGATGCTGTTGACCGGCCGGATCGCCGGCATCAGCGGAATCTTTGCAGGCCTGCTGAACATCGGGAGTGACGACAAGGCCTGGCGCATCGCCTTCGTCGCCGGGCTGATCCTGGTCCCTGTCATCGCCGGATCGATCGGGTACGGAATGGCGCCGCCCAGTCTGCCGGCAAGTTGGGCAGTCATCGCGGTTGCGGGGTTGTTGGTCGGCTTCGGCACGCGGCTTGGCGGCGGCTGTACCTCCGGTCACGGCATTTGCGGCATCGGACGGTTGTCGGTGCGCTCGATCGCGGCGACCATCGTCTTCATGGTAACGGCGGTGATCACGGTCGCTGTCACCCGCCACATGTTGGGAGGCTAAAGCCATGGAAACGATCTCGCGGATCATCGCGCCGTTGCTGTGCGGCCTGATCTTCGGAACCGGCTTGCTGGTCTCCGGAATGGTGCAGCCGACCAAAGTGCTCGGCTTCCTCGATATCTTCAGCGCGTGGGATCCAAGCCTCGCGGTGGTGATGGCGGCGGCGTTGGCTGTTGCAACACCCGGCTTCTTGTTGGCCAGGCAGCGCGCGCGGCCGGTGCTGGCCAGCCAGTATTTCTGGCCGGGCAAGTCCGAGATCGATGCACCACTGGTGTTGGGAGCTGGGCTGTTCGGCATCGGCTGGGGTCTCGTCGGACTATGTCCGGGACCGGCGCTGGAGAGCCTGGCGACGTTGTCACCGGGCGTGATTGTCTTCGTCGTTGCGATGGCCGTCGGCATGATATTTCACGACAAGTGGCAGCCGTCGCGGTCACCGTCGAGACCACAAGTCTCGATCAGTCCTGATAGGTGAACAGCCCGCGCGGCTGATAATAGGGGCGCGGCTGGGTGTAATAGCCCTGCGGCGCCGGGGCATAGCCGCGGTTGTCATAATATTGCTGCTGCGGCTGCGGATAGGCTTGCGCGCCATAGAGGCGGCGGTCGCGCGGCGCCGGATAGCGCGCCTCGTTGGAGCTGTCGTCGGCCGGATAGATATAGCCATCATCGGTGCGCGCCTGCGGCGCCACGCCGCCCTGCGGTGCGATCACGACCGGATCGCCGGCGGCGTTGGTTTGCTGCTCGTATTGCTGCGCCGGGGCGCGGCGCGCGACGGCGTTGGTGCGCGGCCGCGGGTTGCGCGCCAATGCGACCTGCGACGAGCCGGTCAGCGACACCGTGGTGTTGAGCACGCCTTGCTCCTGCACCAAGGCATAAAGCTTCGAGGCGTTGTCGCGCGACAGCCGCACGCAGCCATGCGAGGCGGGCGAGCCGAGACGGCCCACGGAATCGGTGCCGTGAATGGCGTGGCCAGCCTTCGTGAAGAAGATCGAATGCGGCATCGGCGCGTCGTCGAATTCCTTGGAGTAGTGGTCCTCCTCCATGCGGAAGGCGCGGAAGCTGCCGTTCGGCGTCTCATAGGAAGGAAGCCCGCTCGACACCGGCCAGCGATAGCGCTCGACGCCATCGACGGCGACGGTCATCTGCTGGCTATCCTTGTCGACGGTGATGGCGACTTTGGCCTGTGCGGCGCCGGCGGCGAACAGCATCAGGGAGGTAGCGGCAACGAGGAAGGAACGCATTTTACCTTTGGCCTCCAGGCCAGTTTACTAAAGCGCCAGTTTACCAAAAACGCCATGAGTGCAGGCGCCACGGCTCTCCGTCCCCAGCATCCAATATGCCCGGAATCCGGCCTCCGTTCCAGTGGCCTGCGGATGCATCGTTAATGCGCGCCACGGCACAAACAAGGCGAGGAGGGGGCTAAACCGGCTGTGGGTGCTGACTTTTCCGCGAGCGCCGGCCATCGCGCTCGCCCCGAAGCCACCATGCCAGCGCAACTTTTCTGCCGCACGGGCGTTACAGATTCCCGCCCCAACGGCGTTATTGCCGGCTTTAAGGAATTCAGATGAAGATGAGCAAGGTCAAGACGGCAGCGCTGCCTGTTGGTTTGCCGTTCAGGTTCGTTCTCGCGGCTGCTGCCATCCTGCTCGCGCTGCTGGCGATCCCCCATTCCGGACACGCCCAGGGCATCGTGCGCGGCGCCCAGGAGGGCTCCTATGAGGGTAACCGGATTGCTGGCCCGGTGGGTGGCGTGGTCGGCGGCGCCGTAGGTGCCGGCGTCGGCGGCGCCATGGGCGCGGTCAAGGGCGTGTTCGGGATTCCGAACGGCGGTTACCGGCGCTGCCGCGGCTACTACAACCGGCATGGGCATTTCAGGTGTTACCGGTAGCTATCGTCATTGCGAGGAGCGTAGCGACGAAGCAATCCATCCATCCGTTATGCCGCGCTATGGATTGCTTCGCTCCGCTCGCAATGACGGGCGAACTCAGCGTCAATTCTTGAGCCGATACCCGGTCTTGAAGATCCACCACACCAGGCCCATGCACACCGCAAGGAAGCCGAGCGTCATGCCGATGCTCAAGCTCACGCTGACGTCGGCGATTTCGTAAAAACTCCAGCGGAAGCCCGAGATCAAATAGACCACCGGGTTGAGCAGCGTGATGGTGCGCCAGCCCGAGGGCAGCATGTTGACCGAATAGAAGCTGCCGCCCAAAAATGTCAGCGGAGTCACCACCAGCATCGGGATCATCTGCAGCTTTTCAAAGCCGTCGGCCCAGATGCCGATGATAAAGCCGAACAGGCTGAAGGTCACCGCCGTCAGCACCAGGAAGGTCAGCATCCACCAGGGATGCATGATGTGCAGCGGCACGAACAGCGCGGCGGTGGCGAGGATGATCAGGCCGAGGATGATCGATTTGGTCGCGGCGGCGCCGACATAGCCCAGCACGATCTCGAAATACGACACCGGTGCCGACAGCAGTTCATAGATCGTTCCGACGAATTTCGGGAAGTAGATGCCGAACGAGGCGTTGGCGATGCTCTGGGTCAGCACCGACAGCATCACCAGTCCCGGCACGATGAACGTGCCGTAGCTGACGCCGTCGACTTCGGTAATGCGCGAGCCGATCGCGGCGCCGAACACCACGAAATACAGCGAGGTCGATACCACGGGCGAGACGATGCTTTGCAGCAGCGTGCGCCAGGTGCGCGCCATTTCGAAGAGATAGATGGCTTGAACGGCTCGCCAGTTCATGGGGCCCTCACCAGGCTGACGAAGATATCTTCCAGCGACGATTGCCTGGTGTCGAGATCGGAGATGCGGATGCCGGCGTTGCGCAGATCGCTGAGCAGGCTGGTGATCCCGGTGCGGTCACCCTTGGTGTCGTAATTGTAGGTGATCTCGCGGCCGTCCTCGGACAGTTCGAGATTGTAGTCGGCAAGCGCTGCCGGGATCGCTTCGACTTTGGCCTGCAGATACAGCTTGAGGTGTTTCTTGCCGAGTTTCTGCATCAGCCCGGCCTTGTCCTCGACCAGGATGATCTCACCCTTGTTGATGACGCCGATGCGGTCGGCCATCTCCTCGGCTTCCTCGATGTAATGTGTGGTGAGGATGATGGTGACGCCAGAGGCCTGCAGCGCGCGCACGACTTCCCACATGCCCTTGCGCAGTTCGACGTCGACGCCCGCGGTCGGCTCGTCCAGGAACAGGATCTGCGGCTCGTGCGACAGCGCCTTGGCGATCATCACGCGGCGCTTCATGCCGCCAGACAATGTGACAATCTTGGAATCCTTCTTGTCCCACAGCGACAGGTCCTTCAGCACCTTCTCGATATGGGCGGGGTTCTTCGGCTTGCCGAACAGGCCGCGGCTGAAGCTCACCGTCGCCCACACCGATTCGAACGCATCGGTGTGCAGTTCCTGCGGCACCAGCCCGATCAGCGAGCGCGCGGCGCGATAATCCTTGTTGATGTCGTATCCGTTTACGGTGACGCTACCCTCGGTCAAATTGGCAATGCCGCAGATGATGCTGATCAGCGTGGTCTTGCCGGCGCCGTTCGGTCCCAGCAGCGCGAAGATCTCGCCGCGGCGGATATCCAGATTGACGCCGTTCAGCGCCTTGAAGCCGGAACCATAGGTCTTGGACAGATTGGCGACGGAAATGATTGAAGGCATGGAGAGCATGGCGATCTGATCTGGCGGCCTGATTTGCGAATGTGGCAAAGCACATGTCACGGCGCTGCGGTCGGGGCAGCGCAAGCGAGGGCGGTGGGCCAACTCAGATAGGAAGGCGGCGGCCCGTTCGCAATCAGCCGGGCAGACGATCGATTATCTTTTTTTCGCCGGTTTCTTTGCAGGTGCCGCAGTCTTGGGCGGCTCGGCCTGCTCGGGCACCTTGGCCAACGTCATGATCTGCGTTTGAGCATTGACCGGGCCGTTGGGACGGGCGGGATCGAGCAATTGTTCCTCGCCCAGTCCCACCGTCAGCAGTCGCTTGGCAGATATCTTGAACGTGTTGACCAGGACATCGCGGATTGCGTCGGCGCGGCGCTGGCTGAGAAACACGTTGTGGTCGCGCCTGGCACCGGACTCGACATGGCCGACGATCAGGAACGTGTAGTTGAGCAGCGCGGAGTTGACCAGCGTATCGGCCAGCTTTCCGAGCGTCTGATAGGATTCTGGCCGCACGATCGGGGTGTCGGTGTCGAACTGCACATCGATGTTGACGCTCGGCAGCTTGTTCAGTTCGGGCGCAATCGGCGGTCTCTTGTTTGGCGGCGGCTCGGTCTTGCCTCGCGATTTCGAGCGCTCGACGACTTGCGCGCGCAGCGCGGGGATATCCAGCTCCAGCGGCGTTTCCAGCCCGCCGAGCTTGGTTGCGACCTCGTCCGTCGTCCTGTATCCGACGTCGGCGATGGACTTGGTGCACCGCGCGCTCACGGTGGGCAGCGCCAGCAGGCAATTAAGGGATTTAAAGACTTCCCTGCCTTTGCCGTTGCACTTCTTGACGACTTCGTACTCGCATTCCCGCCCCACGGTGGCGCGCGCCGCGATGCGTTTCTGGATTGCATCGAACGCCCGGGGATAATCGGCCTTGCACGCCGCCGACATCACGTCCTGGTTGCGATAGAGACACTCTTTCAGGCGGGTGGAGTCGATATTGACGCCGCGGCAATTGGCGGTGATGTCGGGGGCGCAGCTCTTGCCGAGCATGGCCGCCCCGTCGCCAAAGCTCATCGTCTGCGCCGCCGCCAGCGACGGCGTGGTGAGCGCTAGGATGAACAGAATAAATCTTCCCCGGACCATGGTTCTATCTCAACCGATGAATGCATCATTGGTCAAGGGCTTGGGCGAACAGAACGTCGTTCTGTCACATTGTTCATCGTCCATGACGCTCTCCGTTGGGGAAGCCAACTCGCTGTGGCCCTCGCCGGAATACCGAGGTCGCGAGGTCGGGTCGGACGACCCTGTGATTCGAATTCAATTGTCAAACGGCTGGACGACGCAAATCCGTATTCTCACGGCGCGATACGCCTGAGGTTGCGTCCGTTTGACCCTCTCTCGGCAAGAGAAACGGGTGCAGGGAATGGGTTTGACATGATTTCGTAAAATCAGAAATTGCGCGCCCGTTGGGTTGTTTTGTCGCACCGCACGAAAACATCGTGGCGAACCCATCAGGGTCGAGCGATGTACGACATGAACATGCTTCTATTGCGATAAGGGACGCTTTCGCGGCTGTCCGGCGTCAAGTCGATACCCTTGCAGGGCGAGACAGTCGCCAAACCCGGATCATCCAGACGACTCAATCGTCGCGAGCGACCAGGCTGCTTTCACTTGCGATCTGAATTGTGCGGTGGCCGAACATTTCAACCGCATACCGTAATCCACCGGCCTGATCCCTGAATATTGCAACGACCGTGCCTTCGGCGTGGTTGCTGAATGCTTGATGGACCTTGTCACCGATTACGAATTTGGAAGCCATGGCGAATCCTCCATCCCGCAGGCTTTGCTTCCAGTCAGGCTTATGTGCGGCTTCTTTGCGATCCATAAGTTGTTCCCGGCGATGCAAAGTGATCGGATTCAGTCCTGCGGACAGGTCCGGACACGGGAGCGTAGGACTTCGCTCTTCGAATGAGCGCTGACGGATTCAATTTTTACCTGACTGAGCTAAATTGACCATGCGATGGGGCCGAAGCAGGCCATACTCAGACCATGGCCTGGAGGCGAGAATGCTCACCCATGAAGAGTTCGCATCGCTGTTTGCGGTTGGCCATACGCCGGTAAACGACCGTCCGGCGGTCATTCCTCCCGAGCATAGCGCTCGATTGATCGCGTTAGGCTACATGGCCGATATCGCTGGAAGGTTACGCCTGACCACACCGGGCAGAAACCGGATTGCCGCCGGAATTACAACTTTGGCTTCGTAGTGACGGTGCGTCTGAAATAGACGGAAAGACGCCCTCGGCGGTGTCCGCGGCGCCAGACGCTCTTGCCGGAAATTCCAGGGCTGATGATGGAATTGTTGCCCGTGTTATGCCAAGTGCGTCGGCTCTGCCGGGTGCGCTGTTTTCGGATGGTGGTCGTGCAAATACATGGCCAAATGGCTTCGAATGACGACGTCGCCGGCCACGGCGGTTTCGAACAGGTTTTCCTGCACGTCGCGAGGGAGGTCCGGCCACAATGCGAGCGCGGCCTTGCCCAGCAAGCGTTCGAACTCGAGAGTTGAGTTACTTATCATCATTGGACTACTCTGTTTATAGCGGGCAGGGTAATCGGACTTGCCGCCGCTAGTGGCTGATCGCTTCAGCATTCGTGTTGAACTCGATGCCGATGCGGTCCCTCATCGGGACGCCGTCTTTCATATCGAAAGAATTTCTGCATGGTCGATGCTCGATTGCATGGGTTTGCCAATCCCAATGCGGCTATTTCGGAATCATGCGCGCGCCATGAATCTCGTGAGGGACAGCGTTTTCATGACGCGCTTCGATGGCGCGTTGATGCCATGCGATTGCTTCGTCGATCCAGTAGTCATGGTGGGTTGGATCCCCTTTGGCGTTCGCGCGACAGGTTGAGGCTTTGGCGATGCACTCCTTGCGCTGATACATCAGGTCACCAATCCGCCACGTCCTAACCACGCGTCAGTCACTGCGCTTTCGATGATGTGCCGTTGAACCCTCTTGCAATACGGGCAAGTAAACGTTCGCAGGTCTTTGTCCGCATCGCTGGGTTCGATAGCGGTCAACTTCATGGGTGAGCCGCAAGCCGTGCATTGTGGACCCTGGTTTTGTGTATCCAGCATGTGTCGCTCCCCTCAGTTCGGTGTTCTGAGTTCTCCGGCAAGCCATCCAACCGCCCTCGACCTGAAGGGATCCGACGCGATGACGCTGATCTCCACGTGATCGCATTTGGAGCATTCGAACTGCCGGTGCTCGAAGCCGATAGGCCCCGGCGAAACGCGTTCCAGCATCATCCGTATTTGGCAGTGCAAGCAGCGCGGGCGCTCGATAGCGGTCAGAAATTGTCGGGATGAGGTCATAATGCTTCCCTGCATGGGCGGGAGCGTTCCAGAACTCTCAGTCACCGGGTGGATGCCGGAGCGGGCCGGTGATCGCGCCAGCTTGGCACTTCCCCGGTGTCCCCACCTGTTCCATTTTGCTCACTCTTGAAGATTTACGGCCGATCCTTCACATCGTTCGCAGTTGAACGCGGTGAATTCCGACAGAATGGCCCCGGCGCTGGGCTTGGGGGGCTGCTCTGCGCCGGGGCCATTTGTGGAAAACGTCGCCGTGACGGCCAACGACGTTCGGCTACAAGCCGATCATATTCGGCCTGGCGGCGCTGTTCTGTTTTGCTCACTTTCCGATTTGTAAGATCAATATCAACAGCGAACGCTCCGAAAGGTGCTGGAACTTGTGCGAAGGCCGGCAGGTGCTCGTCGTGAGTTGCGTCCCGGCCGTTGCCGCACTCATCGTTACGTATTCGGGGACGTGAAAGAGCCCCGTCGAAGGGATGCTTCTGTCGTTACGGTTCGCGCTTGATCTCGGGCTTGTCGTACAGAACCGCATTCAACAAAGAGCTGTTGACTTCAATTTTTCCGTTGTAGCTGATGAAGCCGAGCTTGCGGAACTTGTTCATGAAGAAGCTTACGCGGGATCGGGTTGTGCCGATCATCTCGGCCAGGGTTTCCTGGCTGATATTGGGAGTGATCGGTTGGGGACTGCCTTCCTTGCCGAAATTCGCCAGCAGAAGCAGCAGGCGCGCCAGCCGCTTTTCGCTCGAGTTGAACAGCTGATCGATCAGATCTTCCTCAATGCGGCTGTTGCGGGTCAGCAAATAGGCCATGAACATCTCGGAAAATTTCGGTTGATCGTGGAGGGTCGCGAGCATCGCGTTCTTGGCAATAGCGGTGATCAGACAAGCTTCCATCGCGGTCGTGGTCGCGATGCGCACCGAATGACCGTTCATGCAGCCTTCGCCGAAGAACTGGCCGGGCCCAAAAATTCCGACCACCGCCTCCTTGCCCAGTTCGGATATGACAACAACCTTGACCCGGCCGCTTTGAATATAAAAGACGGTGTCCGCGGCGTCGCCCTGGGCGAAAACGACCTGATCCTTGGCAAATTCAAGGATGGTTTTACCCTCGCCCACGATGGCGAGAAACGCCTTGGGGTCAAAAGCAGCCTGACTGGTATTGTTGGCCATTTCCGGTGTGGTCCCGCGGGTTGATGTCTATCTTAGCCTTGTTGGCCGTTGCGGTCCGGAAAAACTGCCGCCGAGGCGGCCTTACTTGATGCCATCCACGGCACGGGCGGCCAGCCACTTCTTGTCGCAGGTAGGCGAGCGCATCGACGGCTGGCGACGCGAGACGCTTGGGGCATTTTCGCATAAGTTGTCTTGAAAATATACAATGATCAAAGGTTGAATTTCCTAGAGCTTCGGGCTTTCGATTTGCCCATCGAGCCAGTCCTGCTCTGTGGCCAGCGCCCGCCACGATACCTCCATGCGCTTGAAGCGCTGGCGTGCGGGATCAGTGCTGGCGGCCTCAGCGAGTTCCAAGCAATTGTCGGCGTTTTGCCGATAGATATCGGATTGTTTCATCTGTACCTATTTTGCGAGGGTGCAACGGAGATCGGCTTGCGCGGCGGATTGGAAGCACGCTCGTCAGCCACTGTCAGCGTGCGTTGTTGGGGCGAACCAGATTCATGGCATGGCTCGCTGTCCGATTGGAGAGCGCCACCGGGTTCTCAGCCGTCTTTGACAAAAGACGATGCCCGTTACCTAAGCACGATTTGACGAAATACAATCCAGACTCACGTCAGGCCTCGCAGGAGGTCCGAAAGGTGCCAATTTGACCCACGGGCGAACCCTTCCTCCTGCGCGGGCTGTCGTATATGAGGGAATTACCGGAACGTGCCGATAATCCCCAGGAACGAATTGGCGGCGTGGATGGTGGTGGCGGTTAGTTGATTCAAAATCGCGATCTGACTCGATCGACGCAGGACAGACACAACCGGGGCAAGGCATGATTAGGCGATTGACGACGGCGCGAACCACCGTGGCGATGCGGCGTTGGGGTCCTTCAGCCATGGTGGCGCTCACGGCGATGGCCGCCCTGACGGCGCCCACCGACGCCGCCGCGCCGAAACAGACGCGTCCCAAGCCTGCCACCGAGGCGATGGCGCCGCGCGATGTGGGCGAGCCGATCATGGCGATCGTGTCGATCAAGGGCCAGCAAGTCACTTTCTACGACGCCGACGGCTGGATCCTGCGCGCGCCGGTATCGACCGGCACCACGGGGCGCGAGACGCCGGCCGGCATCTTCGCTCTCCTCGAAAAAGAGAAGGAGCACCGCTCCACGCTCTATGATGACGCCGAGATGCCCAACATGCAGCGCATCACCTGGAACGGAATCGCGCTGCACGGCGGACCGCTGCCGGGCTATGCGGCCTCGCACGGCTGCATCCGGATGCCGTACGGCTTTGCCGAGAAGCTGTTCGACCGGACGCGGATCGGGATGCGGGTGATCATCTCGCCCGAAAATGTCGAGCCGGTCGATTTCTCGCATCCAGCGCTAC
>Ga0307515_10021243_pt1 | contig 11521 bp, 12 predicted proteins | sample 17_EM_MG_FD_194513 | JGI IMG/M metagenome (GOLD analysis project Ga0307515, IMG submission 194513) | Populus trichocarpa ectomycorrhiza microbial communities from riparian zone in the Pacific Northwest, United States - 17_EM | ecosystem: Host-associated > Plants > Roots > Unclassified | place... | reverse complement strand
ACCACTGATGATCTGCCCCATCGGACGCGGCCGAGGGGGACGTGTCCCGCCGCCCGTCCGCCAGGACGGGCGGCGACTCCCCGGCGCACCCTGCGTAGCGGAAGAGCTACGGGTTGCTGGTGACGGCGGGTGACGGCCCGGCATCTGCCATCATGGCCGGATGCTTGTGATCGGTCGGGTTCTCCGGGCTGTCGTTGCCGGGTGTGTCGTCGCCACCTTCGCCGGGTGTTCATCGGACGACCCACCGGGGCCTGACGGCCTCACCATCAGCGTCGACACCATGCGCAACGCCCTGCTCAAGGCCGCCGACGTCGGACCCACCTGGCAGGCGCCCACCGAGTCCTCGGCGCCAAACCAGCTGGTCAGCATCTGCGGCGCGGACACCGCACCGGTGGCGATCCCGGGCAAACCGACGCTCATCTCGGCGCCGCTCTCCGACGAGGGCACCGAGGGTGTGCAGAGCCTGACCCAGCACGCCCTGGTCTACGAGGACGCGATCTCCGCCACCACCGCGCTGGCCTCGCTGCGGACCGTCGCCGACGCCTGCGCACCGAGCGTCTCGCAGCCCGCAAAGACCGGCGACCGCGAGGAGCCCGCATACACCGAGACGGCCGCGACATCGCCGCTCGAGCAGGGCGACTGGATCGGCTTCGTCACGGTACGCACCAAGCTCTACGACCCGGCCCACCCGGCGACGGCCGACGTGGCGGTGGCCGCCCTCACCAAGGGCAACGTCGTACTCGTCGACCAGTACGCGATCTACCGCCTGGGCAAGTCAAACGCCAGCGCCAACCCACAATTCTCCGCGGACTGGCAAAAACTAGTCGGCACCACCCTCAAACGCATCGACGGCTAACCTCCGGCCGGGTCGTCCACCGGCTTCGCTTCCTCGGCGGGCGGCCCGTCGGCCAGCACTTCGAGTGCCACGAACAGCTGCCGCGCGTACGTGTCGGCCGCCCGGCGAACAGTGTCCTCTGTGCACCAGAACAGCCAGCCGAGGGCCGCCAGAGCGTCGAAGCCCACCAGTGCCAGCTGCTGCCGCCAGCCGAGCGAGACCAGGGAGAGCCTGGCCGCGAGGACAGTCAGGACCGCAGTGAGTCCACAGACCACGAGCGCCGGCGTACGGCAGGCGTAGGTGTTGCGGCGGAAGCCGTAGGCGATGTTCTCGTCGAACACCCGTGGGAACCGGGCGGTGTCACGCGTCCGCTCGCGGAGGGCGGCCGCGGCGATCCGGTACAGGGCGTCGGCCCGGGCGGGATCGGACTCCTCGGCTGCCGCGGTCGGCAGCGTGACGCCCGTCCTGGACCGCAGCAACTGATGCCGCCGGAAGACGGCAGGCTCCTCACCGGTGCGCCAGCGCAACAGAGCGACCGTCGGCGGGCCACCCCAGGCCTCGAACAACCGGTCCTGCGCCCGGCCGCCCCTGTCCCGGACCACCTGCGCGAAGACGAACGGAAGGCCGGCCGCGGCGACGACCGCCGCCACCTTGCCCCAGACGGTGACGAGCACCGGCACAGCGGTGACCGCCAGCACGCACAGCGGAAGCACGACCAGCACGGCGGGGACCAGACGAGCGGTCCGGCTGTACCTGTCGGTGAATTGTCCAAGGAGATCCATCGCATCCGGGCCTTCGTCGACGAGCCGTTACCGCCATCCTGCCCGCCGGAAGCGCTCGAACCAGGATAGTCACTCTATCGAGCGAAGCGATTTGGCATTGTGGACGCAATCGCTACAAACCCGACAGGCGTACCCCCAAAAGAGTGACGGCCCGAACGGACCTCGCCACGACACTTCGAGCCTGCCCTGTACCCCGGCCAGTCGATGTCCGGAAGGCACACGCATGGCTACCATCGGTGTGCGATCAGGTCAAGGAGGCGCGCCGAGACAGGCATTTCTGTACGCTGGACGCGTGGTAGCGGCGGTGTGGAGGAGAGACAGAACGACGCCGTTTGTGATTCGATCACCGCTGTGCTCGCAGGACTGAGGTGGTGAGGGGATGGGGTCGAGAGACGTGGATCCCGTGAATGCGGACGACCCGCTTCCGGTCGAGCGGGTTCAGGGCGGATTCCACGTCGTCATCGACGGATTTTTCAACCCGATGATTCTGCTTCCTAAATGGCTGGGGGAGCAAGGCCTGCTCCGGCTCAAGGAGGTCGAGTCCGCCAACAAGACACTGACCGCCAATCCCGCCTTCGTGGCATTCAACACCAGCGGTCTGTCCTTTGTCTGCTCCCCGCAGACGCTCGAAGTGTTCTCGAACAACGAGGGCCACGTCCTGGTTATCCGGGATTTGATCCAGAGCGTCTTCACCCTGCTCAGCCATACCCCACTGAAAACCCTGACGATCAGCCGCTCGGGCCATTTCGGTGTCGCCTCGCCGCCCGGCGAGGAGGTCGTGACGCCGTCCTGGGACCCGCTGCTGCCCCGCTCGGTCTTCGCCCCGGTCCTGAGGTCCCCCGGCCTGTCGGACCTCGCGGCCAAGGGCCCCGGCATCCTGCCGTTGCCGGGTTCCGAGACCGTCGTCTCCGTGCAACCGTCGGAAATCAGTGAGGCCTCCCTTTTCGTCGAGTGCCGGTATTCCGGCAGCCTCGAGGACGGCGACGGCCGCTCCGGTGCCGTCGTCCTGACCGACCTGCTCAAGGACTGCCTGGAACAAGCCGAGCGGCACAGCCAGACCGTCTTCGCCCACTTCTGCGACCTGCTCTTCCGACCCACGTCGGCGGGCCGGTCGTAACGACGGGAGGTGCGCGGTGTCCCAGAACGATTCCCTGACCGTTCGCCGGCGAAGTCAGGGCGCCATGCAGATCCCCGGCGACCCCCTCGACAGGGTGAAGCTCCCCCAGGACACGCCCATATCCTGGCCCAATCAACCACCGTCCAAGCCGTCTACCCGGACTGAGAAGGCTCTCGGGACCGAGCAGGGCCTCCGGGCGGACAGCGTGCACGTCTGCCGTGTCGAAACCGTGCTGGCGGACCGCTTCTCGGCGATCTTCACCGACCCGGGCGACACCGACAAACGCGTTCGTTTCCTGCTCAAGAACGTGGCCCCGGCGGACCGGCCCCTGCTCCGTGAGGGCGCCGTTTTCTATTGGATCACCGGCACCACCCGGGACGCCAATGGCGACGTCGTCACCAAAACCTACATCCGGTTCAAACGCACTCCCCGGATAACGGCCGACGAGCTGGAGGAGCTCGACCGGATGGCGGTCGATGTCATTCACGCGGCCGGTGGAATGCCGATCGACTACGACGACTTCGCCTGATCGACCGACCCCGCCGGAGGCAATTTCGCAGGCGAAGACACGTACGCCCATTAGGGAATTCCGGTGTCGCGTGGGCGCCCTTATCATTCGGCTGTGACGACTCCCCCACCGGATTCTCCCGACACCACGTCCGCTCATGCGGAGCATCGCCGGTGGCGGGCCGCGGATCGCGCGGGCCAGGACCGGCCGGAACCAGGCACCGTCGAGGTCAATCTGTTCGGCCCCGGATACGGGGAATCCATCGCCATCCACCTGGGCGACAACCGCTGGATGATCGTCGACTCCTGCGCGCGGGGCGACGCCGAGCCGGCGGCGCTGCTCTACCTGCGGCGGCTCGGGTGCGACCTGCGCGACGTCAAATACCTGGTCGCGACGCACTGGCACGACGACCACATCCGCGGCTTCTCCACGCTTATCGAGCAATGTCCCGACGCTGACGTCTTCCTCAGCCAGGCGCTGAACGTCAAGCCGCTGCTCGTCCGGGTCATGGCCCGGACATCACGCGACCTGCCCAGCCTGAGCGAGATGAACCGCACCATCCACACGCTGATCAGGCGGGCGGCCCGGAGGACGAACCGCCAGCCGTTCCACTATCTCAGCGAGGACAAGCCCGTGCACTCGAACGTTCATCACCCCGGCAACGACGTGGAGATCTGGGCACTGTCTCCATCCAGCCAGGACTTCGACCTCGCGATCGCCGCCCTCGTACGGACGATGCCGCGTCTGTCCGAGGGTGCCTCGCTCGATGCCGTGCCCCGCCCCCGGGAGAACCACGCGTCGATCGTCCTGCACGTACGCGCCGGCAACCAGCGCATCCTGCTCGGCGCGGACCGTGAGGTGCTCGGCAGTGGCCGGCGTGGGTGGAACAGCGTCGCCGCCTGCGCCACCCGGCGCGGCCTTGGGAGGAGCTCACTCTTCAAGATCGCTCACCACGGCTCGCCCAATGGCGACGCGCCGGTGATCTGGGAAGACCTGCTCGAGCCGGAACCGGTGGTGGTGCTCACCCCGTTCCGGCGCGGATATGAGGGTGGCCGGCCGCGCCGCGACGACGTCGACCGGATCCTTGCGCGCACGCCGTGGGCATTCACCACCTGTGCCCCAGGCGACTACTCCCTGCTCGCCGAGGGCATCTCGGACATGCTCTCCGACGCAGACCACGAGGTGGAGGACGCTCAGCTGCCGCTGGGGCACATCCGCGCCCGCGCACTGACCTCCGGGAGCCCCTGGAGCGTCGAGTTGTTCCGTCCCGCCGCCCACCTCGGTGAAAAGCACTGCACGCACTGCGCTACCAAGGCTGGGTGACCCCGGGCGCAGCGCAATGCCGTGGGCGGGGGCCGGTGCCCTCCCGCCCACGGCCGCATCGATGGTCAGCCGTCTCCCATTGCCGCCTCCTTCGCCGGACCGGCGGGATCGTCTCCGTCGATCGTCGGAACCGCGGGGTTGGTCTGTGCGGGGGCCGCCGCCTGCTGCGACCGGCCCGGTTGGTCGGCCGGCCGCAAGTGCTGCGATCGGCCCGCCTGCCGCGCCGGAGCGGAGTGGTGCGACCAGTTCCACTGTAAGCCGATCTTGCGACCGTGCTCGCAGTTCTCGAAGATGTGCTCGACATAGCCGAGCTCGGAGACGGCGAGGAACGCGTCGGAGCCGGACGCCGGAGGTTCGGTGTTCAGCGTGTCGCCGGAAAAGCGCCAGATCGGCTCGGGCAGCGCCGCCACGTCGAACTGGACGCCGATCGTCAGCCGCCGCACCCGTCTCGACCGCACCTCGTGGGTGATGACGCGGTTCGCCTCGACCTCGGAGGCATAGCGGATCCGCGAGGCGAAGAAGCAACTCTCGCCCTTGCGCAACGGGTGCGGCAGTTTCAGCTTCGCGGCCACCCCGCCGTCCGGGCGCCGCGTCAGACCGGTGACCCGGCAGTTCGCCAGGGCGTCAATCTCGACCGGGGAGCCCGGATCGCTGAAGTACCAGCCGACCGAGGGATAGGAATCGATGCCGTCCTGCAGGGCGCGCAGGACCCGGTAGGTCGTGCACTCCACGCCAGCACGTCCACGCAGGGTGAACACCATGTGATAGCTGTCGAACTCGAACGGGTGATCGGGCAGTTGCTCGGGCCGGGCGGCCTGGTCCTCGATGTGCGATTCCCAGCCGCGGGTGGCGTTGATCTGAGCGAGGCGGTCGAACACGATCTTGCCGAACGGCGCCAGCTGCACGCCGGACCCGTCAGCGCTGTTCCCCCGGGTCTGCGGAGGAACACTCGTTTTGTGGACGAACGCCTCCAGCGGCGAAAGGATGGTCCCGTCGGCACCGGGCGGACCCGCCATTCCCAGCCTGGTCCGGACCGCATGGCGATGGCGATTGTCCCCCAGCGTTTCGATCAGGTCGTTGATAACATTGTGTACGGCTGTGGCCTGCTGCCGGCGTGACCATTGCAGTGGTGTCTTCGCATAGTCGAGCAGCGGCCGGCCGGCCTCGGAGGCGAGTTTCTCAACCGCCGCGCCGCCGCTGTCGGCCAGGTTTTCCAGTACCTTGCCGACTTCGTCGGGAATTTCGGCATCATCGTCAGGGAGTTCGCGATTATTCGACATTCACGCATACCCCGTTCGGATCATTCACCTGACTCGCCGGCTCGTCGTTTCGGGCGACCGGCCGGGCGATCTATTCAGTCATCTACTCATCGTCTCAACGACCGATCCTGTGGCCGGGTTACTCGGCGCCCGCTCGGGGTGATCACCGCCTGAATCCGACGCCAACCGCCTGCTGAGCCTGGTCACGTCGATCGCAGTCGGCGCCGAGAAGCGGGTGCGGCGGCTCCGGGTCACGGCGATGCCGCACGGCAGATGCCCGCTCGGCGCGTCCGGTGTCGTCGAGGAGCTGCCCCACCGGAGAGCCGCACAGGTCGACGCGTCACCGAGAACCAGACCGTCTCGGGTCCCAGGAATCGCGCTGGCATTGGTTGCCGACCCGCTATATGCTCGCGTATATGGGGGATCGGTATGACGTCGAGCTGGAGCCCGAGGTCAGGGTGTGGCTGGACACCTTGCCGCTTCCCGCATACCGGACAGTTGAATATCACGCGGACCGGCTCGCCGCCACGCCGACCACGCTCGGCGAGCCGTACAGCAAGCATCTGCGGGGCGCGGTCCGTGAGCTGCGCTTCCATCTGGGCCGGACCGCCTGGCGGATCACCTACTGGCTTGCACCCCACCGCCGGGTCGTGCTGCTGACGGTCTTTCGCAAGACCCGCGGCCGGGAGACAAGCGAGGTCGAGCGTGCCATCGCCGCCCAGAAGGTGTGTGAAGCAGAGCACTGGCAGGCGACCCATCTCTACGACCGCGAAGGGGATAAGCGATGAAGGGGTACCACACCAAGTGGACCATTCCGGACGAGCATCGGGAAAGTGCCGAGTACGTCGAGGCCGGTACCCGTATCGCCCTCGGTCAGGCCGTCTATGACCGGCGGATGATCCTGGGCATCAGCCAGGCCGAGCTTGCCGCGCGGGCCGGCACGACGCAGACCGTGATCTCGCGGCTGGAGGGTGGCTCAGTCACGCCCACACTTCCTTTGCTGCATCGCCTGGCGAGCGCCCTGGAAGGCGAGTTGGACCTCAAGATCACGGGTACGAGCATGCGCGCCGAGTTCCCGCTCGCCTCCTAGCAGCCGCGCCAATTCACAAGGGGCGCACGCCAGCGGCGACGACCGTCAGTCACGCCGGCGGTCGGGTGAGTTTGGCGGCCACGGCGTCGAGGACCCAGTCCAGACCGGTCGAGAAGGATGCCTCGGCGTCCACGTCCGTGCCGTCGTACACGGCCTTGGCCAGCGCCGGGAAGCGGCCCGTGACCAACATTCTCGTCACATGCGGGCCGGAGGCGCGCTGCCAGTCGCGCTTGGACAGGCCCGTGGCGCGCTCGGCCCGCAGGTTCGCGATCTCGCGCCTGATCGCGCCCGTGAAGTAGGCGCTGACAGTCTCCACGGCACGCAGGACGGTGTCGATGTCGGCGAGGCCGTCGAGGGCGGCCAGCTTGGCCTCGGTCACGGCGAGGCCGTTCGGGCCCAGGGTCGGGCGGCCGCCGAGCAGGTCGGCCAGCCATTCGTGACGGAGAGCGGCCTGCCTGGTGCGGTGGGCGAGGATGCGCAGCGCCTCCCGCCAGTCACCGGGCTGCTCCTCGGGGAGAATCTCGGCGTTGACCTCGTCCACCATGAGGTCGAACAGCTCATCCTTGGTGGAGATATATCCGTACAGCCGCATCGGGCCGGCGTTCAGCCGGGCGGCCACCTTGCGCAACGACACCGCCTCCAGCCCGCCCTCGTCGGCCAGCGCGATGGCGGCGGCGATGATCCGCTCCCGGTCGAGCGGCACGGGGCGAGTCGGCGGCTCCGGCCGGTCCCACACAGTCATGGTCACCCGTTCTGTTGCGATGCGTCGGAGAGCGAAATACAGTGTATCGACATGAGACATCGTATCGCGGTGGTCGGGGGCGGCCCTGCGGGCCTCACCTTCGCCCGTGTCCTGCACCGCCACGGCTATCCCGTCGCCGTCCTCGAACGCGATCCCGCTCCCGATGCCCGTCCCCCGGGCGGCACGCTGGACCTGCACGAAGGGCTGGGCCAGCTCGCGCTGGACAAGGCGGGGCTGCTGGCAGAGTTCCAGGCGCTGGCTCGCCCGGAGGGCCAAGCCATGCGCATCCTGGACACGGACGGGACCGTCCTGCGCGACTGGCGGCCCCGTCCCGATGACCGGGCCAATCCCGAGATCGACCGCGGGCAACTGCGTGACCTGCTGCTCGCTCCACTCGACGTCCAGTGGGGGCGGGGCGTGACGCGGGTGGTGCCGGGGACCGGGGATGGCGTACTGGTCCACTTCGCGGACGGGCGACAGGAGACGTTCGACCTCGTCGTCGGCGCGGACGGCGCCTGGTCCCGGATCCGCCCGGCAGTCTCGTCGGTGACGCCGCACTACACGGGCGTCACCTCGGTCGAGACATCCCTCGACGACGTCGACACCCGCCACCCCGACCTCGCCCGGTTGATCGGCGACGGTTCGGTGTCCGTGTACGGCGTGAACCGGTCCCTCGTCGCCCAGCGCAACAGCGGCGGCCACGTCAAGGTGTACGCCAAGTTCCGCGCGCCGCTGGACTGGCACACGAACCTGGACCTGGCCGACGCCGAGGCCGTGCGATCGAGCCTGCTGGCTCTGTTCCCCGGCTGGGCCGCTCCCGTCCTCGACCTCCTCCGGCACGGCACCGCTTTCGTCCACCGCCCCTTCTACGTCCTGCCTGCGCCGCACACCTGGACCCACGTCTTCGGGGTGACGCTACTGGGCGACGCCGCCCATCTGATGCCTCCACTGGGGGTGGGCGCGAACCTCGCGATGCTGGAAGGCGCCGAACTCGCCGAGTCCATCGCCACCGGCCCTGGAGATCCGGACGAGGCCGTCCGCGCCTTCGAGGAACAGATGTGGGCACGAGCCGGCCGATGGGCGAAGATCACGGCGGACGGTCTGGAACGCCTCGTGAGCCCGGACCCCGCCGAAGCCCTCGCCCTCTTCGACCAACTCCAGCCATCCTGACCCGCGCGCTACAGCGACTCGGCGACGCGATGAAAGACGACGTCGGGTTCCTGATCGCACAGGGCTGGGCACTCAGATCCTTTGCGGCGACCCTGTGGGCGGGACACGGCACCCCCGTGCAGGCCCGCCCGCTCGGCAGCGTCTGCGTTCGGTAGACTAAGCGTCTTGCAATTGGAGGACTAGATAGTCTGCGTTTGGTAGAGTAGCCACGTGGTCGAGTACCGGCGTCGTGTCATGGATGACACATTAGATGAGCTTCAGCCGCATCTGCGTGCTTTATCCATCCACGGGCCGAAGGGGGTGGGGAAGACGGCGACGGCGATGCAACGTGCCGTGTCGGTCGTCGATCTGAGTCTTCCTGCCCAGCGCGAGATACTGACTGCCGATGCCTCCGTTTTGACGCGCCTGCCGGGGCCGGTGCTGGTCGACGAGTGGCAGCGACTGCCGGAGGTTTGGGACCAGGTGCGCCACGCGGTTGACGCCGGTTCCCCACCTGGTCATTTCATCATCGCCGGCAGTTCCGCACCCCGGGGCGCGGTGGTCCACTCAGGTGCCGGCCGGGTAGTGCCGATGCGGATGCGTCCGCTGAGTATGGCGGAACGGGGCATCGGGACGCCGACCGTGAGCCTGGCTGCGCTCCTGACCGGTAGCCGGGACATCGACGGCACCACCGAGCTTCGCCTAACCGACTACATCGAGGAGATCACCGCGTCGGGCTTTCCTGCCATCCGCGGACTACCGCCTCGCGTCCGCAGGGCCGAGTTGGATGCGTATGTCGACAACGTGGTGCAGCGGGAGTTCCCCGAACAGGGCTACCCGGTTCGCCGTCCGGCTGTGCTGCGTGCATGGCTTGCCGCCTATGCCGCCGCGACGTCGACAACGACGGCCTACTCGAAGATCCTCGACGCCGCTACCGCCGGGCTGGCCAACAAGCCGGCCAAGGAGACCACGCTTACGTACCGCGACGCCCTGTCGTCACTGTGGCTGCTCGACGAGATACCACCGTGGATTCCCGGCCGTAACCACCTTGACCGGCTCGGCCAATCTCCTAAACATCACCTCGCCGACCCGGCGCTGGCCGCGCGACTGCTCGGGCTCGATGACGCCGCGCTGCTACGCGCCGAGCAAGGCAGCACCAACCTGTCCGAGGGCACAATCCTCGGTGCCCTTTTCGAACACCTCGTGGCACTCAGCATCCACACCTACGCCGAAGCAAGCGAGGCCCGGGTCAGTCACCTACGGACCCGCAACAACGATCACGAAGTGGACCTGATAGTCCAGCACGCGGACGGCAGAGTTCTGGGCATCGAGGTCAAGCTGGCCGACCGCGTCGAGGACACCGACACCAAGCACCTGCACTGGCTACGCGACCGGGTCGGCGAAGACCTGATCGACGCCGTCGTCATCTACGCCGGCGAGCGCGCCTATCGTCGGCGCGACGACGTTGCCGTCGTCCCGTTGGCACTACTCGGCCCGTGACGCCGAACGGCATCTTTGTCAAGACAATCTAGGGGTTCGCCAGGAGCATCGATACCGACTTGGCCACCCGGCGGGCTCGGGTTTCGGCGGTCTTTGCGCCGGTGATGTTCAGGACGTGCCGGTTTTGGTGGCTGTACGACAGCTTGTCCCAGACTGCCCGTGCGGCGGGCTCGGCGTCGAGCGCCGCCGCGAGGTCCGCCGGCACCTCCACCTCTCGGATCGCCGTGTCCAGGACCACTTCCACGTCCAGCACGTCGCCTGCCGCTATCTCGGCGCCCGCACGGCGTTCCGCGCTGACGCCGAGCCAGTATTCGCCGCCCATCCGGGCGATCGAACTGCGCCATTCGAAGCCGTTCACGGTTACGACCACCTTGGGGCGGCCGCCTCCGCCGAGGGCCGCCACCACCGCGTCGTCGATCCGGAAGCCGGTGGTGTTTCCCCCGGTCGCCCGCAGTTCCGCCCGAATTCTCACTAGGCCACCGGTTCGAGGTCGCGTTCCGGTTCGGTGGGTGCGGGTGCGTCGGCGACCTTGGTCAGCTTGCTGGGCCACCACATCCAGCGGCCGATGTCCAGGTTCAGGGCCGTCACCAGCACCGAGCGCACCACCAGGGTGTCCAGCAGCACGCCGAACGCGACCGCGAAGCCGATCTCGGCGAACGCCACCAGCGGCAGGCTGGCCAGCGCCGCGAACGTGCCGGCCAGCACGATGCCCGCCGAGGTGATCACGCCGCCGGTCGCGGCCAGGCCGACCAGCGCGCCGGGTCGGGTGCCGTGTTGCTGGGCTTCCTCGCGGACCCGGGTCATCAGGAAGATGTTGTAGTCGATGCCCAGCGCGACCAGGAACACGAAGACGTACAGCGGGAACGAGGTGTCCTCGCCGGCGAAGCCGAAGACGTGCCGGAAGACCAGGGCACTCACGCCGAGGGCCGCGCCGAAGGACAGCACGACGGTGGCGATCAGCACCAGCGGCGCCACGACCGCGCGCAGCAGCAGGCCGAGGATCACCAGCACGACCAGCAGCACGAGCGGGATGATCAGCCGGTTGTCGTGGTCGTTGGCGTTGTTGATGTCGAGCACGATCGCGGTCAGGCCGCCGACCTTCGCGTCGCCGATCGGGTGCACGGCCGCGCGGACGCGTTCGATGGTCGCCATCGCCTCGGTGCTGTCGGGCGGGGCGGTGAGCAGGCCCTCGATCAGCGCCAGGTCGCCCTTGACC
>Ga0307515_10021242_pt1 | contig 11521 bp, 1 predicted proteins | sample 17_EM_MG_FD_194513 | JGI IMG/M metagenome (GOLD analysis project Ga0307515, IMG submission 194513) | Populus trichocarpa ectomycorrhiza microbial communities from riparian zone in the Pacific Northwest, United States - 17_EM | ecosystem: Host-associated > Plants > Roots > Unclassified | place... | reverse complement strand
TAAGATTATATATAATAGTTAAATATATAGCATATAACTTTACCTTAATCGCACGTCAAGAAATATACAGTTAGCTTTTAAAGTTGTTAAGTAGGTTAACTGCGTGTCGAGTTAGTTAAATTGCATGTTAAGTAGGTCAACTGCGTATTGAGTTAGTTAAATTGCATATTAAGTAGGTCAACTGCGTGTTGAGTTGGTTAAATTGCATGTCAAGTAGGTCAACTGCGTGTTGAGTTGGTTAAATTGCATGTCAAGTAGGTCAACTGCGTGTTGAGTTGGTTAAATTGCATGTCAAGTAGGTCAACTGCGTGTCGAGTTGGTCAAATTGCATGTCAAGTTGGTCAACTGCGTGTCGAGTTGGTCAAATTGCATGTCAAGTTGGTCAATTGCGTGTCAAGTTGGTCAATTGCGTGTCGAGTTGGTCAAATTGCATGTCAATTACGCGAAACGCGAAAACCAAAGTCTACTTGAATCTCATCCTGCGAATATTTTCCCGATGTAGTGCTAGCTTACCACTTAATAAAGGCAAAAGGCCAAAGACTTAAGATTCTTAAGATAAGATAAGAGACGACTAAAATTCTTAAGATAAGATAAGGTATACCTAAGGACCTATAATAGATGAAAACCAATAGAGTAAGGCAGCGGCTTAGTTTAGAAATATACAAATGAGCTCGGGATAGAGTTTCCTATAGGTATAAGATTCTTAAGATAAGATAAGTAAGATTTAAGACTCTTAAGATGAGATAAGAACACTATAAACGCCTAGTTAGATTAAGGTAGGAGCTAAGCTTAAGACAGAAGTAAGCTTAGGATTAAGGATCTTATAGAACTAAGATTTTAACGCATAAATAAGGACTACCGACAAGATTAAAAAGTAAAAAGACTTTAGAGATCTACTTGTAAGACGTAAAAGAAAAGAAACTATAGAGGAATTTAGAGTAAGAATTACCTTATAGTAAGAGTAGAAACTAGATAAGAGATTTAGTATACTAGGTTGTATAAGGGATAGAGTACCTATATAAAGAATTACTAATAGACCTAGAATAGGTATACTAAGGGCTAAGTAGCTTACCGAACTAGAAGAAGAAGAGAATTTAGGGATTTTAATTAGGTTTAAAGAACAATATATAAAGGGCTATTATAACGTAGTAATAAAGAGATACTTTCTTACGGACGAGCCGTATATACTTAAAGGACTGTACTAAAAGTAGTATAGATAACGACATAATAACAAGTGGGAAGATTTCTATATATAGTTAGATAAAAAAGTTATTTAAGACCACCTAATTATAGAAAAGGCTATAACTTATATTAAAGGAGCCTTAATTATAATATTAAAGGATCTAGAGGAGTAATTAGAGGACTAGAGAAGCGAGAGGTAAATCTTAGTACCTATAAATAAAGTTATAACGCTTAAATTAATATAAGAAAGGTTTAAACTTAGGGATAAAGATAAGCTAAGAGTTAACCTAAAATACTAAGTATATTATATATTAGTATAGATTATATATATAAATAATACGTGTAATATATATAGAGCACCAAAGGATAAGAATTAGAAGTACTTAGTAAGGATATATTAGGTACCGGACGAGGCAAAATATTAAAACGCTAAGTATATATATAGTTAGCACCTAGTAGAAGTTTAAGGATAAGGGGACTTAATACTTTAACCAGGAAGATTCCTTATAGAAGAATGCTTAGACGGATAATAGTGGTGGGAATGTTTAGAGAACACCTATTTATAGTATATTAAAGATAAAAAGCGAATTAAGTATCAGCCTAAGTTGGACTAAGCATAAATAGGATCTAGCAGCTAATAATTAGAAAAAGTAGAGGCCTATTGTCACGGAACGAGGTCAGGAGGCTCTGTGACGTTGTAGCATTGACTAGGTACACGACAGGTTATTGCACGAAGGTGCAAGAGGTGCGTAGGCACCGTGGCTCTATATACTATAGGTGTCAAGGCTCGCCTAGGGCGAGCCCTTGGCGGTGCTACGGTCGGAATCCATAACACCTATAGAACTAGGGGGAACTAGTAGTAGAGCCTTAGACCCTTAAAGAAATTTAAGGTTAATACCTAAATTTACGAGTTAAGTAGCAAGATCAGCAGTTTAAGGCATTAATAGATAGTGGGGCGATAAAAAAACTATATCTCGCTAACAGCAGTTAAAAGAATAGGATTACCATATAAGAAAAAGGAGCATCCTTACCTATTAGTAACAATTTTAGGAGATCCGATAGCCTATAGAGGAGGTATTATTAATCTTAAAATAGGACCTATTTAGTTAACTATTAAAGGAAGATAAGTTAAGATGTCTTTTAATATATTACTATTAGGGAATAATAAGGCAGTATTAGGAATGCCTTAGTTATAAAAATACAATCTAAGGATTAATTGGGTTATAGGTTAGGTTAATATTAGAGATACTTAATAACGTAAGATGCGATAATAAGCTAAGTTAGTATAGTACTAAGTAGGGGCGACCTATAAAGAAATAGAGAAAGGGTTAAGCTATATACTAAAAAGATACTATAAGTACGGTAAGAAACTATAGTTACCAAAAAATAAAAAGCTGTTAAAGTATGCAGCATAGGACTATAAGATAGAATTAGAACTAGAAATAAGTTTAAAGTTCTTTCTAATCTATAAGCTTACTAAAGAAGAAGATAAAGCACTAAAAGAGTTTATCTAAGAAAATCTATAAAAGGGATATATTAGACCATCGTAATTATCAGCGGGTTATCTAGTACTATTTATACTAAAGAAAAACGGTAAACTAAGGCTATGTATTGACTACAGACAGTTAAATAGCATTACTAGGAAGGATAGATATCCTTTACCCTTAATTAGTGAAATTTAAGATAGGATAGGTAATGCGCAAATCTTTATAAAGATAGATCTAAGATAGGCGTACTATTAGATTAGAATTAAGGAAGGCGATAAATAGAAGGCAGCCTTTAGGTTAAAGGAAGGACTATATAAACCATTAGTTATATAATTCGGGCTTATAAACGCACTAGCAACGTTTTAGAAGCGTATTAATAATATATTAGGAGAATACTTAGATAAATTTGTTATAGTATATCTTAACGATATTATTATCTACTTAATAACTAAGGAAGAATATAGAGAGTACGTTAAATAGGTCTTAAAGAGACTATAAGAAGAACAGATGCTAGTAGCAATTAAGAAATACGAGTTCTTTACTAAAAAGACCGATTTTATAGGATTTATTATTAAACTAGGCTAACTTAGTATAGATTTAAAAAAGATTAAGGCTATAGTAAATTAGTAAGAACTAGAGAATGTTACGTAGTTAAGATTATTTCTAAGGTTTTGCAATTACTATAGAAGGTTTATAGCGCAATAGTTAAAGGATACTTAACTATTTACGCAATTAATAAAGAAAGAAGAACTATAAATATGGGGAAAAGAATAATAAGAACTATTTAAAGAAATTAAAAGGTTATTTACCTAGGAGCTAGTTCTTAAAATCTATTAACTAGAACTAGAGATAGTTATAGAAATAGATATATTAGACTTTATACTAGGGGCATACTTTATATAAAAGTATCCAGATAGATAGTACCTAGTGGCATACTATAGTTAGAAGATAACACTACTAAAATTAAACTATAACATCTATAATAAGGAGTTATTAGGTATAGTTACAGCACTAAAGAAATAGAGAGTATTCTTATAAGGCATAAAAAAACTATTTATAGTTAAAACGGATTATAAAAACCTAATAGGATTCCTAATAATAAAGGAACTTAATTAAAGATAGGTTAGATAGGCAGAGATGCTTATAGAATATTATTTTAAGATTTAGTATACTAAGGGTATAGATAACACGCGAGCCAATACGTTAAGTTAAAAGGCTAAACTATAAAATAATAAGAAGCCATTAAGGGCTTTACTGCAAAAAGATACAGATAGACTGATTAGATATAATTATTTAAAAAATTATAGTAACTTATAAAGAACTAAAGAGAGTTTATAAGTTACCAGAAAGCTTTTAGGTATAAAAAATCTTTAAAGCACAGCTAGAAGAATAGTTAAAACACCTAGGAGAAGAAATATTGTATAAGCATAGGGAAGTAAAATACATCCTAAGAAGCATAGCAGAGCACTTTATAAAAGATTTCTATAAGGGATTAACTTAAGGACACAATAGAGCTACAGGATTAGTATTAAGACTCTAAAAGGAGTATATTATTAACGGAATCTAGAGGATAGCTAGGAAGGTTATTAAGAAGTGTCTAGATTACTAAAAAAAATAAACTAATAAGGTATAAGCTATACGGAGGGCTACAACCTATTAAAACACTAGAAAGACTATAGGAAGTTATATTATAGGACTTTATCGTAAAGTTGCTAAAGTTAAGAGACCCTATTACTAAATAAGATTATAATATAATCTTAGTAATAGTGGACAAGCTTATAAAGTGGGGATACTTTATAGCATATATAGAAGAAATATTAGCGGAAGATGTCGCTAAAATTTATATTAAAGAAGTATTTATAAGATATAGAGCACTAAGTAAAATTATATTGGATAGAGATTTAAGATTTGTAGTAGTATTCTAGAAGGTATTCTTGGCGAAATAAGGAGTTAGAGTAGTAACTTCTACCGTATATTATCTACAGATAGACGGTTAAATAGAAAGATTAAATTAGACGCTAGAGTAGTATTTAAGACATTATATTAATCACGTATAGAATAATTAGGTATCGCTATTACTAGTTATATAGTTTATATATAATGCAATACCTTAAGAAGGAATAGGCATATTACTATTTAAGGCGAATTACGGATATAAGCTAAGGACATTGTTATTACTATAATAAGTAAAGAAAATAAGTAGTATAGCTAAAAAGAGAATAAAGATATTAATAAATCTTTATATAGACCTTATAAAATTAGTAAAGAAAGTATAAAAGAGAATAAAAAGGTACTATAATGCTAAGAGATCTAAGGGACCAGATCTTAAGGAGGGAGATAAAGTATAGCTACTATATAAAAATTTTAAGTGTTAACAACTAAGTAAAAAGTTAAACTATATTAGACTAGGACCTTTTAAAATTAAGTAAAGAATTTTACTAGTTATATTTAAGTTAAACCTACTAGCTAAAATAAAGATCTACCCTATATAGCATATTGCAATGCTAGAGCCAGTATATAGGAATATTAAGCCGCTAGTTTACAAAGTGGATACGTATAGAGGATAAGAAGAAGATAAATAGTAAGTTTTAAAGATTATTAGTTATAAGGACATTAACAATAAAATATAGTACGAGGTTAAGTAAATAGGCTACACTAAGACTACCTAGGAACTACTAGAAAATTTAAAAAAACGCTATAGAAAAGGTATAGGAGTATTAAAAGAAATTAGGTTAGGCAGTATTAATAAAGAAGGATCGCTAAAGAATAAGTTACCTAAGGGGGACCTAAGAAGAGTAGTTGCCGAACTACTTAGATCTATTTCCTTCTTAGTTAGAAAAGAATCCGTTCTTTTATTACTAAGTTCCTATAAACCCTATTCCATAAGTTTCTACTTTTTAAAACACACCTTCTTATAAACCTTCTTAAGACAGAGTAAACGAGTAAACGCCGCGATTTAAGTATTTAGGGTCTTCTGTTCCGTATCCTAAGAATATTTTAGCTTAATAAGGGCTTAAGACAGTTTACTATCTAGCTATATAGCAGCAGATTAAATATAAAACCTTAAGACAAATTAATTAGGGAACTAGACGACTATTAAGAGTAATAGGTCGCGTATATTTAGTATTAGAGGTAAAGCGAACGTTATAGGACGAATAAATATTCGCTTTAGTGCACTCTAAGTAAGAGGATAGTTATTACGAAGATGGGTTCGCTAATGTAATATAAACTAACCCCTTTTTTAAATAATAAGAATATGGAGATAGTATAATCTTATTAAGAGATAATATTGCAGCAACGGTGCGAGTACGACGTTAGGCGTATAAAGAAGAAATTGCTTTAGGTATAATAAGTAATAATATTAACTAAATTAATTAGACGGATATTATACCTCTAGTAAGCAGCTTAGAGATATTAGAAATCTTTAAGGACAAAGATAAAAAGGAGGGAGATAGTATTACGGACGCTTTAAGTACAATATTATAACTACTTAAGGAAAAGTCAAAAGAAGCTAGTTAGTTAATTTAGGCATGGTTTAGGATAGAGCTAATAGAACTATATAACGAGGAATAGTAACTAAGGTTATATAACGTGCTATATATTAAATATAAAAAATAAGAGAAATTTATATACCTTATATATAAAGCGTATATTATATATAAGAAGGATTTTATAAGAGTATGGTTATGTATTTAAGGACCCTTAGTCCCTACCTAGATAGTTTCTTCCTTATAGTAATTCTTAGAATATAATTAGAGTTAATCTATTAGGCAACTACTCCACTAGTTATTATTACGTTATTAACTTTAATTTATATCGCCTATATACCTAGCCTATTAACAAGCCTATTATAGTTCCTACTATAAGGTTCTATTATAAAAAAGCCTAACGGATATTAAGCTTTATAAATACCTTAGCTCTATTTATTTGGGCTAATATTTTATTAAGTAGGGGTAGCGGATAACTGTAAGGGATATTATTGCGGACACCTTGGGTTGCCCTTAGGACAACCCCTAGACGCCCCTTAGATAGTCACCAGTTACGTACCGGAGGCACGTACCCGTAGTATATAGTCTTTACAATCCCAGAGGCCTTACCTCCTTAAGGATTTGTCTCTCTTACTAATCTATCCTATTCTAATCGTGTTCTTATAGCCCCCTATTTACAAGATCCCCTTATATTTAAATCCTTCCTACTCTTTTTTAGAAGGGTAGTCGGCTTTAAGGACTAGATTATTTATTTATATCTTTTATTTACAACCACTATTCTCCTTAAAATTCTCGCAATAACCTAAATAGAAACTCTACAGATACCTTATAGAAAGCCGTCGCGCAAAGGCAGGAAGGTCCCTCTGATAGTAAGAGATTGCGATAATATAACCCTCTAGGTAAGACGGCTAAATAAGCCCTAATACCTAGATGCTCTAGGAGCTTAAAGACTCTTGTACACCTATAGTTACTAGCAACGCTAAGAAAAATATAGACACCCTCTATAACGGTTATAATACTGCTAAAAAGCAGCCGGAACCCCTTCAGCCCCACCTAGGCCAATTAGAAGATTAAGCGCTAAAGGCGACTTTAAGATCTTCCCCTAAGCCAGAAATGCCAGAGAAATACACTAATATATCTAACTAGGAAACCAACCAGAACCCTCCTAAAAGACCACCAGCCTATAATTAGTATAGTGGCGGTATATAGACTGCTTATAAGCTAAGCAGGCCTACCCCTTTAGGTAATTTAAATAAATCACTAACTTAAGACCCAAGCCCCGTTAGGAAGCCTATACTAGCTACTAATACCAATACTACCCCTATAGCAGAAGCCTCCCCAGGCCCAAGTTCAAAAGGTTAAGAGCTTTATACCGATCTCCTTTAAAACAGATATTAGGAAGCTATTATAAGGCTCTCGGAAGCTATATAAGAAGAAGCCACTAATAAATATATTAAAACCCTTTAAGGGCAAATCTAGATCTAGTAGGGTTTAATCTAAGCTAGGTAAATTCTTTTATAACCTAATTAAGGCTAAGGGCTTTCTAAGGGCTACCTAGTATCTACCTAAGGAGGTATAGAAGACTTAGAGAGGCACCTATATAATAAACGGAAAAAGGATATAGACTAACTAGCTAAGGCCTTTAGTAGTTTAAAACTTTGTTATAGACCCAACGCCTAATAGCTAGACAATTAGGTTCGCGAGGTAGACAACTTCTTTAAAATGCTAATAATACGAGATAATACTAAAGAGCGTATACGCTGGATTATTGGCAAGATTAAAGACCGATTACTAAACTAGATCGCGCTTAATTAACTTAATAAAGAGTAAATTATAATATAGCTATAGCTACAGACCTTCCTAAAGGGTTAGACCTAAGATCTATATATTATATAATATAACAATATAGAATAATTCTGGAATAGTACACAGCTAGACCGTTAAGACTTCCGCTAGTTTATAAACTTTATAAAAACTTATGCTTAATAGATAAATTTAGAGCCTTTTAAAAATAAGGACGGCAGCGTCTATAAAAAGGAGAAGATTGGATTTATCTAGGCTAGAATTAAGCTAGTAATTTATAACGAAATAAAGCGCGTAGGAGCCCTACCGCGGATTACCGTATATACGGATTTCGAATAAGCGGTTCTAAACGCTGAGGATATAGTAAGGAACCAGACCTCTTTTAGTAGAAAGCTGGGGGGTTACTAAAAGCGCGGGCACTCTAGTAATAACGTAGGGCAGACTTAACCTTTAAAGAAGCCGTTCTTAAAGAGAACTTTAGAAGGGTTAAAGTTAGGAACCTTAAATAACGGGAAAGACTCCTAGGGTTAACCTAATACCTATTTGGCACCTTTATAGGAACACTCTAAGAAGTTAAGAGAAAACTCTAGAGGTAGATTTTATTGGAAAAATAAACAGGGTAATAACCGCACTAACGATCTAAAAAAAGAAAAGCCCTAGTCGCGGACCTCTCCTAGCTGTAACTAGGGCAAGATATAAAAAAAGAGACTCTCCATATTGCTATTAAGCTAGAAATAACACTCCCTATAGGTAAGGTATAATAGTTTTAAGCACTATATAATAGCGGCGCCGAAATCAATCTTATACGATATGATTTGGTAAAAGAGCATAAACTTATCCTATTGTAAAGGTGGTAGAAACTTATTATAGGCTTCCTAGATAAGCATCGGATTAAGCTATATAGTGCCTATAAGCTTATAGTGTTAGTGGCTAATATACACAACCGCACTAAGGTAATTGGCCCGCAACCCTTCTAGGCGGCTAACTTTATAGGTTATAACCTTATCCTTAAATACCCTTAGCTTATAGAAGTAGATCCTAAGATACGCTTTAAGACTGAAGCCTTTAAATAGTGGAATAATAAAGATTTGGAAGGGCGTATATTACTAATAAGCCTAAAGGACATCCTAGAGAATATAGCCCTAGGTAAAATAGTGTATACTTTATACCCAAAGGAGTATCGGATCCAACCCCTATTTAATAGCAAGATAGGTATAGAGCCTAGTATAGGTAATAACCCCTTTATAACGGAAACCCTATAAAAAACTACTAGATAGGTCGCGGAGATATTACAGGGAGGCAGCGATTTTAAGAATCTTATAAGATACTTTAACCGCTATAGGTTACTCTGGCTTAAGCAATATATAAAAAGTATACTATAGTACCTCAAACGCTGCGTTAAGGAGTTCCCTACCCTCTACTAGCTACTATATAAAACGGTTTAATATATGGTGGTAACTATATATAAGCAACCACTATAACGCATAACGCTGCTTATAAGTATCTTAAGGAAGCTCTAGGACCTACCTAACAATAATATGAAAGACAAACGCGACCCTAATTTATTAAATATTCTAGTAGGCCTAAGGGACTTACTAAGGGTATTTTTAGGTAGGAGAGCTAAAGTCCTACTATAGAACTTGGAGTATAATTATATAATTAATTTAGAAGAAGGCAAGTAACCGCCGAACCTTTTTATCTATAACCTCTCGCGTAAAGAGCTTAAGATCCTGCGGGAGTACCTTAATAGCTTACTGGAAAAGGGATAGATCTAGCCTAGTAAGTCGCCGTTAGGCGCGCTAATCCTCTTTATCCTAAAACTAGATAGAACTATAAAGCTATACGTAAACTATCGCGGTCTTAATAAGATTATAATTAAGAACCGTTACCCACTACTACTAGTTAGTAAAATACTAGATTAACTATCTAGGGCGAAGATCTTTACGAAGTTAAATTTATAAGACGCCTATTATAGGCTCCGTATTAAAGAAGGGGATAAGTAAAAGACTGCTTTTAAGACCTAATACGGCCACTTCGAGTATCTAGTAATGCCTTTTAGGCTAGCTAATGCGCCTACAATATTCCAATTGTATATTCACAGAGCCTTAAGGGGACTAGTTAACCGCATATACGTCATCTATTTAGATAACATCTTAATCTACTTAGAAGACGAGGATTAATACAAGCAATACGTCCGCAAAGTGCTAGAACGTTTAGATAATTAGGGCCTCTACGTTAAGGCGTTAAAGTGTGTCTTTAATACTAAGTAGGTTAAGTTCCTAGGGTATATTGTAACGCCTATAGGTGTAGTTATAGACCTAATAAGGGTGTAGATAATCCAGGAGTGGCCGGAGCTAGAGAGCTACTAAAATATTTAAGTATTCCTAGGCTTTGCCAATTTCTATAGGCGCTTTATCTATAACTACTTAGACGTCGCCTAATACCTATCCGATTATATTATAGAAGCTTCCTAAGACCTAACCTAAGAAGTAAAAAGCTTAAAGGCGGTAAGGAAAAAAACTAAAAAGGGACTAACTAAATGGTATAAGCTATAGTTATAGCCTAGAAAGGTTTAGGAGGCCTTCTAGGAACTTTGTATAAAGTTTATAAAAGCTTCATTACTGCGGCATTTTAACCCAGATTAGCTATTAATGATAATTACTAATATATTAAATTTTGCCCTTACTAGTATCCTACTATAACCCAATAGGCATCTAGATGCTACCTAGCTCTATTAGAGACTAGTAGCATTTTATAATAAAAAATTCTAGGGACCTAAAGTTAGGTATTATACCCACGATAAGAAACTGCTGGCTATAGTTAACTGCTTTAAATAGTGGCGATACTACCTTAAGTACGCGTGCTATACCACTCGTGTACTCTCAGATTACTATAATTTACGCTACTTTATAACTATAAAAGAGCTTATACTTTAATAAGCTAAATGGGTAGAGGAGCTTACGCGATTTAATTTTAAGATTAAATACAAGCTAGGGGAAAACAACCCTACTAATAGACTATCACGACAGCTAGACTATACTAAAGGCTTTAAAACAGGAGAAGGAAAATAGATAATAGATATCTTACTCCCTATATTATAGAATAAGCTCCGGGTATAAGATGCTTAAGCACCTATAGCTTTATATACTAAGTCTTAGGTGTTATAGACGCTTTAAGTACGATGCTACGACTACTTAGAGAGGAGTTAGAAGAAGCTAGTTGGTTAATATAGGCACGGTCTAGGATGGAACTAGTAGAACCATGTGACGAGGAATGGTAACTAAGGTCACATGATGTAATACGTGAGGAACGCGAGGTATAGAGGGAACGTCACGTATATTACGTATATTACGTATATCACGTATAAGAAGGATTTTATAGAAGTACAGTTGTGTATTTAAGGACCCTTAGTCCCTACCTAGATAGTTTCTTCCTTGTAGTAATTTTTAGAATACAATTAGAGTTAATCTATTAGGCAACCACTCCACCAGTTATTATTACGTTGTTAACTTTACGTATTACCTATATACCTAGCCTAATAATAAACCTACTATAGTACTT
>Ga0307515_10021241_pt1 | contig 11522 bp, 8 predicted proteins | sample 17_EM_MG_FD_194513 | JGI IMG/M metagenome (GOLD analysis project Ga0307515, IMG submission 194513) | Populus trichocarpa ectomycorrhiza microbial communities from riparian zone in the Pacific Northwest, United States - 17_EM | ecosystem: Host-associated > Plants > Roots > Unclassified | place... | reverse complement strand
CGCCGCCTCGAAGATGGCGCGGGCCTGCATCTCGACGATCTCAGGATAGGAGATGGCAAGCCGGCAGCCGCGATGGCCGAGCATCGGGTTGAATTCGTGCAGCGCATCGACGCGCTGGCGAAGGGCAGATGGCTCCATGCCCATGGCGAAGGCGACCTCGGCGACCTCGTCATCGGTCTTCGGCAGGAATTCGTGCAGCGGCGGATCGAGCAGGCGGATCGTCACCGGCAGGCCGTGCATGACGGTGAAGAGGCCGGTGAAATCGAGCCGCTGCATCGGCAGCAGCTTATCGAGCGCAAGCCGCCTACCCTTTTCATCCTCGGCAAGGATCATTTCGCGCATGACATGGATGCGCTCGCCCTCGAAGAACATGTGTTCGGTGCGGCAAAGGCCGATGCCCTCGGCGCCGAAGGAACGCGCGGCGCGCGCATCGGCCGGTGTATCGGCGTTGGTGCGCACCGTCATGCGCCGGGCGCGATCAGCCCAGCCCATGATCCGGCCGAAATCGCCCGACAGCTCGGGCTGGATCATCGGCACCTCGCCTTTCAGCACCTGGCCGGCCGAACCGTCGATGGTGATGACATCGCCCTTCTTCAGCGTCACGCCGACGCCGAGCAGCCGCTCGTTGCGGACATCGATGCGCATGGTGCCGGCGCCGACGACGCAGGGAATGCCCATGCCGCGGGCAACCACCGCCGCATGGCTGGTCATGCCGCCGCGGGTGGTGAGGATGCCTTCGGCGGCATGCATGCCGTGAATATCCTCCGGGCTGGTCTCGACACGCAGCAGGATGACCTTGCGGCCTTCGGCCTCGGCCTCCACGGCCTCCTCGGCGGTGAAGACAATGGCGCCGGTGGCAGCCCCCGGCGAGGCCGGCAACCCTGTGCCGATCACCTGGCGAGTGACGCGCGGATCGATCGTCGGATGCAGGAGCTGATCGAGGCTGGAGGGTTCGATGCGCAGCACCGCCTCATCCTCGGTGATTACCCCCTCGTCGACCATGTCGACGGCGATCTTCATCGCCGCGCGGGTCGAGCGCTTGGCCGAACGGGTCTGCAGCATCCAGAGCCTGCCGCGCTCGATGGTGAATTCGATATCCTGCATGTCGCGGTAATGGATCTCGAGTTCGGTGCAGATGCGGCAAAGTTCCCGGAAGGCCTCCGGCATCAGCTTTTCCATCGAGGGCTTCTCGGAGCCTGAGGAAAGACGCCCCTCCTCGGTGATGCTCTGCGGCGTGCGGATGCCGGCCACGACATCCTCGCCCTGGGCATTGACGAGGAATTCGCCGTAAAGCGCCTTCTCGCCGGTCGAGGGGTTGCGGGTGAAGGCGACGCCGGTGGCAGACGCATTGCCGAGATTGCCGAAGACCATGGCCTGGATGTTGACGGCCGTGCCCCAGGCTTCCGGAATATTGTGCAGCTGGCGATAGGTGACGGCGCGCGCGCTCATCCAGCTGGAAAAGACGGCGCCGACAGCGCCCCAGAGCTGGACTTCGGGATCCTGCGGGAATTCCTGCTCCAGTTCCTCCTCGATCAGCCGCTTGTAGAGGAAGACGATATGCTGCCATTCGGACGCGCTGAGTTCGGTATCGAATTCGTGGCCGAGCTTGGCCTTCTCGTCTTCCAGGATCTCCTCGAAGGCGTCGTTGCCGAGACCCATCACGACATCGGCATACATCTGGATGAAGCGACGGTAGCTGTCCCAGGCGAAACGCGCATCGCCGGCATCGTGGCCGAGCGCCTGCACGGTCTCGTCGTTGAGGCCGAGATTAAGCACGGTGTCCATCATGCCTGGCATGGAGACGCGGGCGCCGGAGCGCACCGAGAGCAGCAGCGGCTGGCTGACGGAGCCGAAGCGGCGGCCGGTGATCGCCTCTATGTCGGATATGCCGGCGCGCACCTGCGCCCTCAGTCCGTCCTCGATATGGCGGCTGCCCTTGTAATAGGTGTTGCAGGCATCGCCGACGATCGTCAGCCCCGGCGGCACCGGAAGTCCCAGGCTGCACATTTCCGCGAGATTGGCGCCCTTGCCGCCCAGAATCTCCCAGTCGCGCGCCCGGCCTTCAGCCCGCCCATCGCCGAACGTATAGACCCACTTGGTCATCTTCCCCCCAACACCAAATCGGGATCAACTTAATCCCTTGGTGTTGAAATGAAAATCGACAAATGCGGCAAAATGTTGCGTTGCACAATAAATCTTGGTGTGCCCGGGCTGTCAAAACGATTGAAACATCATCAGGACATAAAACCCAGACCACAAACAAGGCATAAAAAAAGCTTTGCGGGACAGCAACAATGTCCCGCAAAGCCTTGTTTCCGTCCGGCCAGGAAAACCGGACGGGGGGTCCCCACACTACCTAACGGTTTCCGGTTCTTGCCCTCTGCCCGGAAAACCGCATCGCAAATTCGACAATGCGCAACATTGATCGCCGCGTTCAGCAAAAATCAGGTTGCGTTGAAACAACTTCTAATGCAAATCGGGGCAAAGAGCATCACCCAAATGGGGTACAGGGCCATATGCCGGCCGACCTTTTTTGGTGTTTAATGCTCTCCCTTTGATTTTACGCAATTTCCGGACGCAAAACCGCGTCGCGCTTTGCTGGAATTGCTTTCACTTTTTGTTTCAAGCGATTCCCGGAGTTGCTCAGGCAATCTCGCGCAGACGCTCAGCCGTTTGCAGGTCGACGGAAACGAGCTGGGAGACGCCCTGCTCGGCCATGGTGACGCCGAAGAGGCGGTTCATGCGGGCCATGGTGATCGGATTGTGGGTGATAATGACGAAGCGGGTTTCGGTGGACGCCGCCATTTCGTCCATCAAATTGCAGTAGCGCTCGACATTATGGTCGTCGAGCGGAGCGTCCACCTCGTCAAGCACGCAGATCGGCGCCGGATTGGTGAGGAAGACGGCAAAGATCAGCGCCATCGCCGTCAATGCCTGCTCGCCGCCAGAGAGCAGCGTCATGGTCTGCGGCTTCTTGCCGGGCGGGCGGGCGAGGATTTCGAGGCCGGCTTCGAGCGGATCGTCCGATTCGATCAACTGCAGCTCGGCCGTGCCACCGCCGAAAAGATGGGTGAACAGCCGCTGGAACTGGGCGTTGACGATGTCGAAGGCGGCAATCAGCCGTTCGCGGCCCTCGCGATTGAGGCTCTGGATAGCGCCGCGCAGCTTGCGGATCGCGTCGATGACGTCGTCGCGTTCCTTGATCAGCGCTTCGAGCTTCTCACTTAGTTCCTTTTGCTCCTCGTCGGCGCGCAGATTGACGGCGCCCAGGCGCTCGCGCTCGATCCTGAAACGTTCCAGCTCGCGCTCGACCTCGCGCGGATCGGGAATGGCCTGCATGCTCGGCCGGCCCGTGAGGCGCAGCGCCTCATGCGGCGGGACATTCAGGACCTCGCGGATACGGCCTTCGCTTTCCTGCCGCTTTTCGCGGGCGGAAACGAGGCGTTCCTCGGCGCGGCCGCGGCGTTCGCGGCATTCGGCAAGCTCGGACAGCGCTGATGTCGCCTTGTGGTCGGCCTCGCGCTGGATGCGTTCGGCCTCGGCAAGAAGATCGGCGGCGTGGCGGCGTGCCTCTTCCGTCTTCTGCAATTCGCTGAGCAGGGCGCGGCGCTTGTCGTCGAATTCATCAGGCGCCATTTCGAGTTCGGCTGCTTCCTCGCGCGCCTCCTCTTCGCGGTCGCGCAGCGTGGCGATATGATCTTCAGCGCTCGCCGCTCGCTGGCGCCAGGTCTCGCGCTCCTGACCGATCGCCATGATACGGCGCTGCCGGGCCTCGTTTTCCCTTGCAAGGCTTTCATGCCGGGCGCGGGTCTCGGCCAGCGCGCCGCGATCGGTGGCAACCTCCGCCTGCTGGAAACGCAGCCGCTCGTCGATCGCGGTCAGATCGGGTGCGTCCTCCAGCTCGATACGGGCATTCTCTTCCTGGACGGCAATCTCCTCCAGTTGCGACTGCAACTGGCTGATGGCCTCGCTGACGACATCGCGACGACGGATCAAATCGCCGGAGGCACGCTCGGCAGCCGCCAGCGCTTCGCGCGCTTCGGCAAGATGGCGCACCGACAAACGGCTCATGTCGCGGGCTTCGGCAAGCCGGCGCTCTTCCTTGGCGATCACTTCGGCGGCGACCGCCAGCCGCTCCTCGGCTTCGGCAAGCACATCGCGGGCAAGAACCGCCTCGCTTTCAAGTTCGGCCAGGCGATTCTTCTGGGCGAGGCGGAGTGCTGCGGCACTCGGGGCGTCGGCGCCCGTCACGTGGCCGTCCCAGCGGTAGACCGCGCCGTCTTTCGTCACCAGCCGCTGGCCGGGCTTCAGCGCCGCCATCAGGCGCTCGGCATCACCTTCCGCGACAAGGCCGATCTGGCGCAGGCGGCGGATCAGTGCTGCCGGAGCGCTGATATGGCCGAGCAGCGGTGTTACGCCTGATGGAAGCGCCGGATCGGAGCCGCCGTCGCCATTGTCGGACCAATGGGCCGGCGCCTCGGCATCGAGCGGCGATTCCAGATCGTCGCCAAGGGCCGCGCCGAGGGCGGTTTCGAAGCCGCGATCGACCTTCAGCTCTTCGGCAACCGGCGGAAATTTCCCGTCCGCGGCACCGGCGGCGAGCATGCGGGAAATGGTGCGAGCCTCGGTTTCGAGCGCATTCAGCCCGGCGCGAGCCTGATCGACCGGCGCACGCGACAACGCCTCGGTTTGACGAGCGCCGGCAAGCGCTTGCTCGACCACCTGAACGGCGGCCTCGGCGTCGGCAACGGCAATCTCGCCTGCTTCGACGATCGTGCGCTTCTCCTCGGGATCGGGCAGGCCGGCGATCTTCTCACCGATGGCGTAGAGTTCCTGGTTCGCCTCGTTCATCTGGCGTTCGAGGCGCATCCGGCGGTCGGCGAGATCGCGGATGGCGCGCTCCAGCTGGTTGCGGCCGGCCGCCGCCTCGGCGCGCTCGGCCGTCAGCGCAGTAAAGATGCGCTCGCTGTCAGCGAGTTTTGCAGTCGCCCCCTCGAAGGCCTCGCGGGTTTCCTCGGCATAACGGCCGGAATCGGCAAGAATTTCTGAAATCTCGGCCTCTTCGGCGTCGAGCCTGGCGAGGATGACGGCATTGTCGGCAACCAGCCGCTCCTCACGGCGGATATCCTCGGAAAGCTGGGCAAGACGACGGGTCAGTTCGTCACGGCGGCGCAGAATGCGGCCGGCATCCTCTTCCAGCTGGCTTCTGGCGATCTGCAGGCGCTGCAGGGCCGCTGCAGCGCGAGCCTCGCCCTCACGCAGTTCCGGCAGTTTCAGGCTGGCGATGCCCTGGTTCTTCGCCGCCTCCATCTGGATCTGCGCCCTTTCGGCGACGACGACGGTCGCCTGGTTCAGCGCGCTGTCTGCCTCGGCCTCGGCCTCCTTGGCCTGCACCCAGCGGATATGCAGAAGCATCGCTTCGCGGGCGCGGATATCGGCAGAGAGCGTCTTGAAACGGTTCGCCTGGCGGGCCTGCCGCTTCAGGCTCTCGATCTGGCTTTCAAGCTGCGAGGTGACGTCGTCGAGACGTTCGAGATTGCCTTCGGCGGCGCGCAGGCGGAGCTCGGCCTCGTGGCGGCGGGAATGCAGGCCTGAAATGCCGGCCGCTTCTTCAAGCAGCTGGCGGCGGGCCTGGGGTTTTGCCTGGATCAGCTCGCCGATGCGGCCCTGGCCGACCATGGAGGGCGAACGCGCGCCGGTGGAGGCGTCGGCGAAAAGCAGCTGCACGTCCTTGGCGCGGCTTTCCTTGCCGTTGATGCGATAGAGCGAACCCTGCTCACGCTCGATACGGCGGGTGACCTGGATTTCGTCACTGTCGTTGAAGGCGGCGGGCGCCGTACGCTCGGAATTATCGAGATAGAGCGCCACTTCTGCAGTATTGCGCGCCGGTCGGTTTCCGGAACCCGAAAAGATCACGTCGTCCATGCCGGAGGCGCGCATGTTCTTGTAGGAATTCTCGCCCATCACCCAGCGCAGCGCCTCGACGAGGTTCGACTTGCCGCAGCCGTTGGGGCCGACGACACCGGTCAGCCCGCGTTCGATGATGAATTCCGTCGGCTCGACGAAGGATTTGAAGCCGACCACGCGCAGCTTGTTGAACTTCATGCAGGGGCTCCGCAGCGCGGGGCAGACTTGGAAACCGGGTGTTGCCTCTTACCGCCATGCAGCCACAAAAAAACGGGCGCACGGCTTTCGCCGTCGCCCGTTGTCTCGAAACGGTCCGGTTCAGAGCAGGCTGTCGATGAGAGCCGACATGGTTTCAACCGGCATGTCTCCAGAGTAGCGCTTGCCATTGATGAGGAAAGTCGGCGTGGCATTGACGCCGAAGTCCTTGGAACCTCTTTCCCGCGTGGCGTTCACTTCATCCAGAAGCTTCTGGTTCGTCAAGCATTTCGTGAAGCTATCCTCAGTGAATCCGGCAAGCTTCGACATCTGCAGCAGTGCGCCGCGGCCGTCGTCGGCCGCCGCCCAGACCTGCTGTTGCTTGAAGAGCATGGAAACCATCGGGAAATACTGTTCAGGCGTGCTCAGTTGCTCCGGGTTGGAGGCGCTGCAGCGGGCCAGCATGAAGGCGGCGGCGGCGCGCGGATCGAAGGGGAATTCGCGGATGATGAACTGCACCTTGCCGCCGTCGACGTATTTCTGCTTGATGGCGTCGAAGGTGGTGTTGTGAAAGTGAGCGCAATGCGGGCAGGTCATCGACATGTATTCGACGATCTTGACCGGAGCATCGGCCTTGCCGAGCGCCATTTCCGGCAACACGCCGGGTTTCAGCACTTCCGTCATGTCGACATCGCCATCCGACTGCGGGATTTCAGTGGCCGAGGTGGCGGCCGTCTTGATGGTGTCGACATTGGTGCCGTCGGCCATGGTCTTGCCGGAGGACGATGCATCCGCAGCGTCCTTGCTGTCGCTGCAGGCAGCAAGTGCTGCGGAAGCTGCGGCGATGGCGATACCGCCCAAGAGGCGGCGTTTCGTCAGTTGCATTTCGGACATCTGCATGGGTTCCCCATAAGTAATGAGATTGACGGCTGACTGTGCGATATAACGGCTTGCCGCCGCTCACAAGGCACGGTTCGCCAACTTTCTTCAAAGAATTGTGACCTTGATGGGACCGAAAGCGGACGTTGCGTCCGAAATGAGCGATTCTCAGTTTCCGCGGAAGGCCGAAGGCGTATTCCGGCCGGCATAGAACAGCCTCAGTCTGCGATGGGAAACGCGACCTTAGGCGCCACCGCCCCCGCTCTTCATTCGCTCCGCATGCAGACGTTCGAGCCGCTCGAAGACCATATCGGCATCGATATCCGAACCCTGATCGTCGGTCGCCTCGCGAATTTTCCGGCGCATGATTTCGTCGATCGCATCCTCGTCCCGGACGAACTGCGCGCGGATCGCTTGGCGACGTTCTTCGGCCGGCTGATCCGTGGTCTCGGCGAGGAGCTTACGCATGCGCGGGCTAAGCACCAGGCCTTCAACCGCACTAATCTTTTCGGCACTGGCCTGAGTCGGGCTGCCAGTCTTAAAGTTGCGGGGCAACTTGGGCGTTTTACTCATCAGCGTTGATTTCCCCGCTTGCCCATCACCGCCGTGCCCAAGCGCTGGATTGCCTGGCGCAGCTTGTCGCCCTCGATGCCCTCCATCATGCCTTCCAGCTTGCGGGCGGCTTCACCTTTCAGCGGCGGCGGGGTGCGGGAGCGGCGGATGGGTTGTGAGACCGGTTTCTGGACGATGCGGATCTGGTGGACGGCCGAGAAGCCGAAGAAGCTGTTGATGCGCTGGATGAGTTCGCCTTGCGCATGGGTGAGGAAAAGCGCCCGTGCGCCCTCGCAGGCGATGGTGAGCACTCCGGGGCGGAAGCTGCCTTCATCTCCGCCGCGCGCCCAGGCGATCTTCTCCGGCCGGGTGCAATCGGCGAAATCCTCGCCGGCGATTTCGCTCCACGAGCCGAGCAGAGCCGTGTTGATGCCGGCGCGACGGGCAAGGACCGGATCGATCAGCCCGTTCGCCAGTTCGGAAATCTGCTTTACATCTTTGCGTGGATAACTCATCGAAACCCTTGGGCGCCCCTGCCAATTCGTACAGCCAATTCGGACAGTCGACTTGATCGCGCGGCATTGCTTCGCCAAGTATAGGCCACTTCCCCTCATTGCGGCAAATCATGACGCTCAAGACACTCGACACGCCCTTAGCAAAGTCCCTGCTCGACTGGTACGATCGGCACCACCGCGACCTGCCCTGGCGGATATCGCCTGGCATGGCCGCCCGCGGCGTCAAAGCCAACCCTTATCATGTCTGGCTTTCGGAAGTGATGCTGCAGCAAACGACAGTGCAGGCGGTGAAGCCGTATTTCGCCCGTTTTCTCCAGCGCTGGCCCGATGTCACCGGTCTTGCCGACGCGGAAACCGAAGAGGTGATGGCCGCCTGGGCCGGGCTCGGCTATTACGCCCGCGCCCGCAACCTGAAGAAATGCGCCGACGCCGTGGCGAGAGAGCATGACGGGATCTTTCCCGATACCGAAGAGGGTCTCAGATCCCTGCCCGGCATCGGCGACTATACGGCGGCTGCCGTCGCCGCCATCGCCTTCAACCGGCAGGCAGCTGTCATGGACGGCAATGTCGAGCGGGTGATCTCCAGGCTCTACGCGATTTCAACGCCGCTTCCGGCCGCCAAGCCCGCGATGAAGCAGCAGGTGGCACTGCTGACGCCTGCCGATCGGCCGGGCGATTTCGCCCAGGCGATGATGGATCTCGGCGCGACGATCTGCACGCCGAAGCGGCCGGCCTGTTCGCTCTGTCCGTTCAGGGGATCGTGCGAGGCGCTACGGCTTTCCGATCCCGCGCTGTTTCCGGTCAAGGCAGCGAAGAAGGAGAAGCCGGTGAGATACGGAGCGGCCTTCATCGCGGTCACGGCCGAAGGCGAGATCCTGTTGCGGCGGCGCATCGACAGCGGCCTGCTTGGCGGCATGACCGAGGTGCCGACGACGGCATGGACGGCGCGCATCGATGGCGAGACCTCGGCCGATGCCGCTCCCTTCGATGCCGCGTGGCAGGCCTGCGGCACCGTCATCCATGTCTTCACCCATTTCGAGCTCAGGCTTTCGATCTACCGCGCGGCAATCCCCACTAAACCCGGCACGAATGACGGATGGTGGGAGCCGGTTACAAATCTTGAAGCCCAGGCCCTACCAACAATCATGAAAAAAGCGATCGCTGCGGCTATTCCTCTCGCGTTCAAAACATCCAAGGGATGACCATGACCACCGACATAAAACATATCGTTTTCGATATCGGCAAAGTTCTCATTCATTACGATCCGCATATTCTCTATACCCGCCTCATTCCCGACGAGGCGGAACGCGACTGGTTCTTCGCCAATGTCTGCACGCATGACTGGAACATCGAGCAGGACCGCGGCCGCACATGGGTCGAGGCCGAAGCACTGCTGATCGAGCAGCACCCTGCCCGCGAAGAGCATATCCGTGCCTTCCGCAAATACTGGCATGAGATGGTGCCGCACGCTTACGAAGACAGCGTTGCGATCATGGAAGGGCTGATCGCCGAGGGCCGTGACGTGACAATGCTCACCAATTTCGCCTCCGACACCTTCCGCGAGGCGCAGGAGCGCTTTCCCTTTCTCACCAAGCCGCGTGGCGTCACCGTTTCCGGCGATGTCGGCCTGATCAAGCCTGATGTCGCGATCTACGAGACGCATACGAAGACCTTCGGTCTCGATCCGGCAGCGACGATCTTCATCGATGACGCACCTGTTAATGTCGCCGGCGCCAAGGCCTTCGGCTGGAATGCGGTGCTGTTTTCAGGTGCTGAAAAGCTGCGCAGCGATCTCGCCGGCTATGGCGTGAAGGTCTGAGACCCATGGCTTTCGACCCGGCAAAGCAAATCGAACTCTTCCACGCCGCGATCAACGCGCTCGATTTTCCAGCGATCGAGAATTATTTCGCCGAGGATGCCAGCTATGTCTCGAACGGCGTCGGCGATCTCGCCGGACGGGCGGAGATCATGGCCGCCTTCCGGCGCTATTTCGACGACTATCCCGACCAGACGGCGGCAAATTCGCTGGTGGAGACATTGACGCCGCTCTCCGGCCGGTCGGTCTGGTCAGTGCGCGCCACACACAGCAAGACTGGCAAACCGCTGATCCGCGAGGGTGAGGAGACGATCACCTTCAATGCAGAAGGCCGCATCACCAACGTCAACGTCACCGATTACCAAGACTTTTGAAAAGAGGACGCCCGGGGCTTGACCCCGGGCGCCTTGACCTTCTCCCGCAACTGGAGGGAAATCGGAAGAAGGTAGTTTCGATCCGTCAGAGGCGCTGCTCACTCCGCCTTTGCCAGATCACTGCGGATGACGGACCTGAGATCGTCGATCGGGCGCAGGGACTGCCCGTCTTCGAAATGCCAGAAGGTCCATCCGTTGCATGCATCGAGACCCTGCACCTTGGCGCCGAGACGATGAATGGAGCCGGCCTCGCCGCCTGAAGCCACCGTGCCGTCGGCGCGGACGATCGCGCTGTGGCGGCGCTTAGCGTCTGTCAGAACCTGACCGGGCTTGATGAGGCCGCTTTCGACAAGCACGTTGAAGGCGATACGAACTTCGGCCTTCTTGCCGGTCATGACGGTCAGTTCCGCCTTGCCGAGCGGCTCGACGGCGGCGATGCGGGCCAATGCCGCATCGATATAATCCTGCTCGCGCTCGATGCCGACGAAATGACGGCCGAGACGCTTGGCGACGGCGCCCGTCGTTCCCGAACCGAAGAAGGGATCGAGCACGATATCGCCGGGTCTCGTCGAGGCCATGATGATGCGGGCAAGCAGCGCTTCGGGCTTCTGTGTCGGATGCGCCTTCTTGCCGTCCTCGCCCTTCAGCCGCTCACCGCCGCTGCAGATCGGAAACAGCCAGTCGGAGCGCATCTGCACGTCGTCGTTGGCGGCCTTCATCGCATCGTAATTGAAGGTATAGCCCTTGGCCTTGGCGTTGGGGCTTGCCCAGATCATCGTCTCATGGGCGTTCTGGAAACGGCGGCCCTTGAAATTCGGCATTGGATTGGTCTTGCGCCAGATGATGTCGTTGAGAATCCAGAAATTCAGATCCTGCAGCGTGGCGCCAACGCGGAAGATATTGTGATAGGAGCCGATCACCCAGATCGTGCCTGACGGTTTCAGCACGCGGCGGCAGGCCAGCAGCCAGGCGCGGGTGAAGGCATCATAGGCCTCGAAGGAGGCAAACTGGTCCCATTCGTCGTCAACGGCATCGACCAGCGACTGGTCGGGACGATGCAGCGTTCCGCCGAGCTGGAGATTGTACGGCGGATCGGCAAAGATGACGTCGACGGAGTGGCTGGGCAAAGCTTCAAGGGCACTCACGCAATCACCCTTGATGATCGTGTCAACCCAGGAAGCCGGCCAAGAAGCCGGCCGGGAATCCGGCTTAACGGAAGCCTTGAGGTCGGCAAGCGGGAAAACTGATGCCATTCTGATACTCACTCATACGCTCTACTCTTAA
>Ga0307515_10021240_pt1 | contig 11522 bp, 8 predicted proteins | sample 17_EM_MG_FD_194513 | JGI IMG/M metagenome (GOLD analysis project Ga0307515, IMG submission 194513) | Populus trichocarpa ectomycorrhiza microbial communities from riparian zone in the Pacific Northwest, United States - 17_EM | ecosystem: Host-associated > Plants > Roots > Unclassified | place... | reverse complement strand
ATCGTATTGAAACTTCAAAGCTTACCAATGGGGGCTTAATCAATTTTAGAATGTGAACCACTTTGGTAGGTAGGTCTTTTGCTTTGTTCCAACAACTTGAAGAAGTTGGATAAAATAATTGAATCATTGCATCTGTCTCTTTCAACCAACCATTCCTCTTTTAGCTGAACATCAACGTCCCTGTATGAAAGAATGATCCATGGTCATCAAGAGCTAAATACAATAGACAATGATGCAATGAGAAAGAAGGGAACCTGAATCTGTTCCTTTTTTGTTGCAATGACTATGCAGCAAGAAACACCAAGAACTAGGAATATGTGTATGAAAATTAATTTATGGATATATGAAGGAAACAAACCACCTCCTCAGTGCAAGAATTTCATAATTCCTTCGCAGGTAATCAGAATGCTTTGTTAAGGCATCTTGAGCGTATTTTTTACCCACAGTTCGTACTGCTGCTGCATCTAGTAAATTTTGTAATGAACCATGCTTTTTCAATAGCTTTAGAGCAGTCTTTCGACCAAATCCAGGAGCCACATTTTGTATCCCAGGTACACCATCAACCTCATCACCCATAATGCATCCTACACAATTAATACCAAATAGAAAAGTTATGGGCAGCTCATGTAGAGAAGTAGAAGTAGATTGCACTAAATGCTGAGAAATAGAGTGGCGCAACTTGTGTTAAGAACATAATCCCCCACAAAAGTGACAACACTTGAAACTTTCCTCTATATTGTCAACTCTTTCCTACAGTCGAGGAAGGATCCTTATCCTTGTCTCTTCAATTAATAACATCATGCTGGTCAAAAAGATTAACAACTGTGCTAAATCAATAGGCAATGAGTAAGTGCTATAAAGCCGCAAAACCTTTATTGACAACATATGCACATAAAAGTACAGAGCTATACAAGATATATGTTGAACATAAAGCAAATCTCATAATTTTTCTTAGTATCAAAAATTAAAAGAAAACAAAAAAAAATTCTCACACTTACTAAAGCTCAGATCAGAGCACGGATCACAATTATACTGAGAGATGTAGTGCTTTAGGGTGTAGAAGGACCATCTATTTAACTCTGCAATAGGCAAAACAATCTGTACATCTTCAGAAATAAGCTGCTTGAAATCTTTATCAGGAGAGGCAATAACCACTTTATGTCCGTTTTGTAGAACTTGTCCTGCAAGTGTCGCAACAACATCATCTGCTTCATGACCTTCAATTTTTACAACCTGCACAAATCTCATGTTGTCAATTTTTACAGAAAGGTGATCTCTCAGACAGTTACAATAAACCATTTTGTTCTCAAAAGTAAATTTTTTTGTGAAATGATGGTAATTTTTTCAAACTCGAACGTGAATTTCTCATGATGGTGATTGAAACCCAACCTATTCACGTATATTTGTTTACAGGAACGGAGGAGATCTAAATTTTTATATCTTAAATTCAGATATATATTGAGTCGGCCATTCTTGGATGTTAAGTCTAGACATCCATATAAAATGCAAATGATACTACACATAAACCAGCACAATTTCTATGAGCATTACTTTAGAAGACAACAGTGCAACAATCATGCAGTATGCCATCTGTAAGCATACAATTAATTTTAAATACCTGAAAGTAGGTAACTTTAAATATAGAATGCTAGAAACAGTTAACCAAGGTTCACCTACTGGAACATTGCATTTTGTAAGAACATCCATGACAACATGAGACCTTTCAGCAGGATATTTTTGCGGTGCTGATGATTTTCTTGAGAATTTCCTCCTGTGTGCTTTATACGAAGGTAACAACTGTCTACGATGCTCACTTCCTCCATCTCCATCAAGAACCTGTAAACCAACACAAAACAACTATTTCTAAGCCCAAGCAAGCTATAATAAACCAAGAGAAGGTTATCATGATAAATTATTTTTTGATAACTTCCAATCAGAGTATATCAAGTAAGAGAACCAATCTCAAAAGAGTAAATTTCAATAAATTCACAATTTGGGACCATATATGGATAAATCCAAGAAATGTTCTTGGTTATGAAGGCACCTAGCTTATACATACATTTGGAAATGTAACAAGTCATTCCCTCTCAACAAAGTCATCCACAGGAAGTCGCAGCCATTAGGCTGTATTACAGAGAAAGTGAGGTATGTAATTTCCTGCTTCCCTACACTTTTCTTGAGGCACCTCCTGTTCTAGAACACAAGCTTTTACAAAGGAGAAGCAAGAATTCCAAGTATATCATGCTATGCAACATGCACCATCTTTTCACCCTGGACCCAGATTAATGCAAACTTGTCACTTAACAATTCAGACACATCTTTGTGTTCCAATGCTTGAAAACTAGATGAGTTTGAAATTTACAGTGAATTTTTTTTTTCCAAAGTCTAACATATGCAGCAATGAATCTAGAAGACCAAAAAATTGACACTTGTACAAATTTAATCAAAACAGTTACTTTAAAATCTCAAAGAATTTTATCAACAGCATTTATTATTCTGATTATCTGGGTCATCTGCATATCCCTCTATCAATCAATAAATTTGCAAGATACCCTCTTTCTTTAACAATATCCAGTAACTTTCACTGAACAACAATCTCATTTTCACATACAACCAAAAGTACTACTACCATATATGCATAAAATCAAAAGTAAGAAAGAAAAGGAAACTCACAGCAATAACAGGGTCAGTGAGGCTAACTTGAGAGAAGAAAAGAGAAATCCAGTGAGCAAAAGAATGCAAGCTAGGTGTACTTCCTGCATAACAAAGTGGGTTCACGTCCAAAAAGAATACCCTTTTCTTGCTTGCTCTCTTTTCCTTGTTACTCCCACAAAGTTCACTCCTTGGCCACAATTCCTCACCAATGGTGTCATGAGAAGAAGAAGAAGAAGAAGAAGAAATGGAAGCAAAAACAGCACCAAGTTTCCTTTTTGCTGTTTCCCTTGGTTTCTTTCTTAGATTCCATGTTGAGATGGAAGCAGAAGGGTTAAAAGTGAGAGTGGGTTTGATGTGGAGGTTGGTGGGCATGGCGATTTCTACTATCTTCATCATTGGTGGTGGCGTTTCACTCCTAAACTAGAGCTAGCAATAGTGTTGACAAGTAGGGAACTTATCTTGTAGAGAGGTTTTTCCTAGGAGTCTAAGTGACCAATCATCTAACCGATCACAATTTCAAGCAACCCGTCTAATGCCCATTTGTAAATGGGAAATGCAATTTTTAACGATTTGTTGTTTTATATTAAAATTTAGAAAAATAAAATAAAAAAAATGATTGTCATGAAGAATACACATTAATTTTTTTTTCTTCCAACAAAAAATAAATGAAAGATAATATAGTATTTTTCATAAAATTATTAGTCAATTGATTCAAACAATTCGATGTTTTTATCTTCTAAATATAAAATTATATTGCTTTTAAAAATAATTTTTTTAAGGAATTAATAAGAGATAATTTGATATTTTTATATTTTATATACACAATGTAAGACTATATTACCCTTACAAGCAAATTTTGTTAAAAAGTTGATATGAGGCATTTTGATCTTTTTAAATATCATATTTCTCTTAAAAACAAAATTTATCAAGCTATCATCTAGGAGCTTTTTCATATTTTCAAATTGGTTCTCACAACTTGACTATGATGATTTAGTTTTTTAACAAACATAAATATTATTTTTTAAAAATTGATGGCATATGTTATACACTTACCAAGTGAGCAATTCTCTACCTTTCGGGTTACACATTCATTGTTATCCAACTTCTAAACACTGCCTTACAAGGTGGTGTTGGAAGCATCTTATCGTGATCTTATTGTTGATGTCGTACATGTACATGGAGGAGCAATGGTTTGGCTTCGATAAACTTTTTTCTTTTCCTTGCCAAAAATAAAAATATTTATTTTTTTATCTATTTTGATCATTATTCTTTTAATTTCTATTTAATTTGTTTTTTATTTTTTCTTTAATTATGTCCTTCATCATTTGGTTTCATTTAATTTTTATGTCAAATTTGGTCCTTATTTTTTTTATTACTATTTGTTTATTTTTTCCCCCATTCCTAATTGAATTTTGTGATCCTTCAGCATTCGAATCAAATTATTTTTATATCAAGTTTAGTCCTCATCCTTTTTTATCCTTTTTCATTGTATTTTTTTCAATTTCTTCTCTCAATATTTTATTGATTTAAAATTTTACTACATTATTTTTTAGGGTTTGGCTTCAAAAGGGTTGGTAGGGCTCATGATTAGGGTCAGGGGTTTTTAAGGTTAAAATAGATTGACTTTGGTCTTTTTTTTTAGATTTTTTTTTTAAATTGATTTTTTTCTTCAATTGCTTTCTTTAATATTTGATTTATTAAGAATTGGTCTTCGTGTTTTTTTTTTTTTCATTTTTCTTTCTCTGAGGTTATCTCAATTATGTGCTCAAGGTCGTAAGGTTAGCAGGTTAACCCGGATATACTTGAATTTTTTTCATTGATTTTTATTATTATTATTATTATTATTATTTCAATTTCTCCCTGCAATATTGAGTGGTTTGATAATTGAGATTCATAGTTTTATTTAGTTTACTTGTGATGAGTTTTATAGTTTTTTTTATGTTGTTAATTTTTTTATCAAATTATTTATTGTTATTGCATTTTTTATCTTATTATTTAAATTATCTAAACTTATTAAATCTAGTCGTGTCAATGACTCATGTCTCAATTTTTTTTGCTTCTTTTGAAATGTTTGTGTTGCCTTAACATCTTGTTTTTTACATTCAAAAAGAAAATTAAGTTGGTTTGCGGCATAACACTAATCCCCTGTCTAATAGAGTACTAAGCTATATAAATACAATTAGGTAGTGTTTGGTAAGTGTTTTGAGATAGAAAAAACAGAGACAATGAAGATGTATTTGGTTGAAGAAACAAAAACATAAAAATAAGTCTAATTTTAGAAAAAGTTTGAAGTGAATTTATGTACTTCTAAAACAAGAGGTATAAAGAGGACATGTCTCTAGAGACAATATTATATTTTTCAAACTTGTCCATCTAAAAAATGTAAGGATAAAAGTAGTTATTATTATAGTTTAAAACCCAACTCGATAGTCAACCCAGGGCAATGACCAAATCATGGGTCGGGAGGGTCAACCCCTTAAAAAACTTTAAAAGAGGATTAAAACAATTTGTTTTGACAAAAAAAAAATCAAAAGAATTAACATGTTTTTTACCATGGTTTTGATTAGGTATTACCCTAGATTACGGGTCAACCTAGGTTTTTAACTAGGTCAGGTCGGGTAAATTCTTCTTTTATTTTTCTTAAATCTAGATCAGTTCAGGCCGGGGGTCAACCTTTCAAACTAGTCCAGCTTTTATAATTATGGTTATTATTAATTTCAACACTCAATATAAACTAAAATGAAAAAAAAATATCTAATTATTTTTTAAAATATGTAAGATTTAAATTATGTTAATTAGATATAATTGGGTTTAGTTGTGTTGTTTGATAGAATATCTTCTAATATTGAAATATTATGCTTTTATGGTGGTATTATTGTTAATACAAATAATGGTATCACTTATAATGGAGGAAGTAACGAGTTCTTAACTGTTATATTAGATATGTCTCTTACCGAGATATCTTGATTGTTATATAAGCGAATTGGTTGGAATCTATTTAAAATTCAAGTTGAAATTACTGGGAAGAATGCAAAATAGGGTGAGTCCAACTCATTATATAAATGTACCTATCTCTAGTAAAAGCAATGTGAATTTAGTGTTTGTTTTGACCACCAATAATTGATCACAAATTATAGAGTTGTACTTAAATAGTAAACCTAGATGAGAAAACTCCTATAACATGGTGTTTACTTAAGTGACAAGTTACACTTGGAGGATCATACAAGAATCACAAACAATTAGTATCTTTGGTTTAGTTGATAATACGGTGAACCTAACATCGATATTTGCTCCATATTATTATGGAGAATCCAAACCGAAGATGACAAAGATGACCATCATATTGATAGAGTTGAGAAATATAAGAATGATAAGTGGCCATTAAAACAATTCATAAAACCTTTCACTCCTAAATTTAAGGATGTGAGTGGGTATGCCTAAGCACATGCAATGATTGGAATTTAAGTCGTAGGAATTCATGCGTATCAGATGATGAACTAGAGGTTGGAAAAAATTCAGAAACAAGTTTAAATATATTACTATAGTTAAGTGGTTGTATATTAAGAATACAAGGTGCATCGTTTTACTAAAACTTATGTGTAGTTACAATGCATTTAGGAACCATCCTATAAATGGTTTTGCATCGAGATTATCACTAAAGGTCTGATTCTTTTAAGATCTCAAAATTAAAAGAGCCACACATATATCAAAACACATTGGTTTTGTAAAGCCACAGTTAGATGTACTCAAATCTCATTATTAAGATGGTGTTGATAATTATGAAAGTCAATATAAGTACAGGTGTTACAAATACTCAAGTTATTACATGTAGGGATTATAAGTATAATGTCTCATATTACAAGGCGTAGGTTGCTAAACAGTGAATACGAGAGTGGTTATTTACTACGCATGATGAGTCCCTTCAATGTTGTTAGAATTCTATTAGCTCTCAAATAATCAAACCCAGGTGCAGTTGTCAATTGAAATTATAAAATGGTTTATGTCAATAAAAAAAATTTTTAGAGAGTATTTTGAGCATTTAGAGCTTCAGTTGATGGGTTTCAATAGTAACATCCCTCAATTAGTATTAATGACACTCACCTATATAAAAAGCACAAGACAAAATTGTTGATTATAATTGCTAAGAAAGCGAATAATATGGTTTATCCATTGTGTTTTACTATGGTAAAAAAGAGAAACAATAATTGGACATGATTTTTATATTTTCTTCATTGGTATATCACTAACGGTTGCACCAGGTTATATATTATAGTAGATAGACATGAGGCAATTAAGAATTTCATGGAACATATATTTCTCGAGCCAATAGGGTATCATTGTTATTATCTACGACACTTTACTAGTAACTTCAACACTAGGTTAAAAATTGTTGCATGGGATGTGCTAAGAACCTTTAAAGTAGAAGTTTGACAATTTTTATAATAATCTAGTTACGAAGAATGATGTGATTAGATAATGGCTAAAAGTTGAACCTAAAATGAAATGGTGATCCAAACTTTGTGATTATTTTTTGGTCACATAACTTACAAGCAAGAAAGACAAATATCAAAAAGTCAAAGAATCAAGTTTGAATGGAGTGTGACACAAAGATTACTTTAGCCAAAACACCAATATTATTGTAATGAACCCCTACCCAATAAATATCAATTCATGAATAGAAAGTATAAGAAAGACTTCATGAAGATAGTTGTTCTTTGATAAGTCAAGTAAGTTCTTTTGAGAACCAAAGAATACAAGAATATCTCACACTCACAAGAAATATTATTTTGAAATCAAAGTCTGTAAAACAAAAACCTAATATAAGCTAAATAATTCTATTTATAATAGGTAAAAAAGCATCATAAACATGTCTAGAAAAATAATAAAAGAGTATTAGTCCAATAGAAAAAAGAATCTCAAATCAATTGGAAAAATAATGCAATTCTTGCATAGTAAATTATGGACCTTATTTAAAGGCATTCCTGTGTCTGATTGATCTAAAATTATAGAACAATATAAATCAAGGCCTCTGAAAAAACTTCGGATAAAATTTTAGCTTGATTCAATAGTCTGATTAAAAATTATGCTTATTAGCGTAAAATTATACATTAGAGAAAAATTAGCTCAAAACCGACTTTAATCTCTTAAATAAGCTTGAAAATATTTGTAATAGCTCATGCCATTTGTTTCCTTGTACAATATGAAAACTCTTAAAATACTCTATCAAAATATCCTTGTAATGTTAGGATTAATTGTTCAAACAAGGTTCCCATCATAATGTCAATCCATTGCCCAAATTATGGAAGAATTAGACCTTTCTTGCACTTGAATTAGGTTTATTATGGGCTGACCTATATGTGTTTATAGTCTTATTGAAGTCGGCCTTGGCCTAAATATATTGAATAAGCACATTCAATGCCTTCTTTACCTTTTTAGCCCTTGACCTTGTGCTTGACCTACTTGACACCACTAATGGATCCTTTGTTGGTAGGGTTGTATGTATCATCCCATTTCTCCTTAGAAAGATTTGACTTTGAATCATCACTTACATCAAACAAAAAAAATATATAAATATTAAAATTAGCATTAACACCATTCTCATATGGTAAATCCACTTTGAATGCATTTTTATTGATAATATCAAGGATTTCAAATGGCCCATCTTCTTATGGGTGAAATTTTAGTTTTTGATAGGCTGAAAACCTTTATTTGCACATACGCATTTTTTCTTCACTTTGAATGCATAAACATAAATTTTCTTCTCTCCTTTTGTCATACACTCTTACATAATGTGTTACCACCTGTGTTTTACTATTACCATCCAAACTAACCATTTTATCAACAAGCAAATGAATCAAATCCATAAGAGTTAAAGGGTTAATATGTATGCTCGGGTATACATGATGCACATGTTTGAAGGTATTGTATTCATAGGTATTGTATGCAATGCAGAGCCAGTATTCTTTTTAACACTCATTTAGGACTTTTGGTCCATTCCTAACTATAATTAGGGGGCATGCTTGCATATCTATACCAGTAGCTAAGGAAAGTATCTATGAAAAAGAGAAATATAAATACTCATGTATCTATTATTATTACAGGTATAATTATTTTAAATACTTTATAATGAACAATGTCCTTTGTTAGTATTAATTCCTTTTTAAATACTAACTTAGAACTGTCAATGTGAATACATGTATAGGTCATAGGAGCATCTCCATATCGATCGTCCAAAGATCTTGGGGAATAATATGTTTGATGTAGAGGCACTCTCTCTAAGAGCTTGACAATAATAAAATTTAAATTGTTTTTGAATAACACATTACATAAAAACACATTATACGTAAAATTGTACTAACTTTATGGTTTGTCATATTAGATGGTGTTGAGTTACACATTTTACTTTAAATCCTACTCACACCCATGAGCTTTACTTCAACAAGTTAGACACACAATAGCCTCATCAAATATGAGTTACAAGATTATTTTTATTTCTTATGTGCCATTATTTTTTAGTCTCAAATTATTTTCTAATATATATATATTTCATGTCTTGGTTGTTATATGGATGTCTTACACCAATGATTTGATATTAACAACTTCACCAATTTATCGAGAGGGAGATGATTTATTGCTAGCAAAGTGATTTGATCCAACCATCAAAGGATCCATTGGAGGTTCTAGTTGGTCTAGTTACTAGGTTTAGTGCTAAGAAGTTCAAATAAGCTTCCAATGGACTTCTTCAAGATACATGGGTTAAAATGGACTTCAAGAGGATTTGTAATAATAAAGAGCAAGCCTTGATTAATTTGATTCATGTTCAAGAGCGGCTTGTTAGTGGAACCAAGACCATTACTTAAGGATTGAGAGAAGAAGACTAGATTCGGATAATTTGACCTTTTGTTACTCTTTTGGTCATAATTAGAGCTACAGATCGAATTTTGATGTGATTCTAGTTGGGCTGAAAACTATACTTCCATATCTTTCCAACGGTGTATGGCACGCCTCTAATTCATTAAGACGAGAGAGAACCATCCATTTTAAGTTGAGCTTTATTGTTGCCAAACAGAATATAGAAACAACAAACTTGTTTTATTTAATTACTTGGGCTATCAAACTTTATTTATTTCGAGAGGAGATATTTTGTTTGGGTTTTAAACTTGTTTATTTTAATTAGTTTTAGCTAGTTTTATCTTGGGTTGATTATTATTTAAATTGGGTTTATGTGAGACCCATTAGGGAAACTAAAGTTTTGGCTTGGAGTTTAAATACTCTGAATAATTTCAAGCCAGACTTTTGATGATACTTTTAGCATTGTAGCCAACTTTTTGGTGCTCAATCTTGGTTCTTGATTGAACTTTTAACTCTTTAAAGAATTGACCATTATTTGTTGTGAATTTATACTTTCTTTGCTCGTCTCTAGGTGTAGGCGTTGTGATCGAGTTGGTTTATAGTCTTGTTGCCTTGGAGCAAGTCTTCATTTGTAATAAGCTAATTCAAATCTCAACAAACTTGGATTAGATTGATTTTGGGGTTGCGAATTCTATTAAATTCCGCTAGGGTTCGCATCACAAAGGTTCCACTACACTGCTTTGATTTCAATGAGATACATTGTCTTAACACATCCCAAATTATATTGATTCTAGTGACAAGTTGTGTAGTATTGATCGTTAAGGTAAGTGATGATGGAATTTGTTGGTAATTCATGCAATTTATCTAGATATTTAGCATGCCAGGAAATAATAGATATTTATGGAGCAACATTCAATAACTGATTTAATCCTATAATGCACCAATTTATTATACTTATATGGTCATGTTTTTCGAGAGATCTACGTAATCTGATGCATCACGAGCCCTGTTATCCATGACATATTCGATTGATATACAATACCTTTTTATGTAATATTATTTAAATATTTTTTTCATATTATTATAAATGACGAGTGCTATTTTTTATGTATATATTATATGTATTATTTAATATGGGGGGCTTGAAGAGCATCAACCATATTTTGTGCAGGAGTCAATGAGATGGGATATGCCTTGGTCAATAATATGCTTAATTTGTGTCATGGTGGACTTAAAAAAAATTAAGAGGATATGCGTCTCGAAGCGGTGTTAGCAGACGATGAGATCGCTTTTCGTGAACAATGAGATGTAGTTGGGGTGATTTTGGTGTCGCCCCCTCCACAAGCACTATTAGCCATATTCACGAGTTGGATAAGTTGGGGTTGTATAGGCCAGTCCATAAGCTGAGGTGATTTTTAGATGTAATTAGATTATATAATTTAATATTATAAGAATTATTACTTTAGTTTAAATTTAATAAAATGTTAAGTGAATTTTAATTGTGTTGATTTTTTATTTTTAAATTGTGTTTATTGTTGAATTGTAATTTATTTGAAGTGTTTAACTTTGAATTATTGAGTTAATTTTTTTATGATAAGAAATAAAAAAATTAAAAAAACAACTCTATCTATTTTTTTTATGAATCACATAGATTTATGAGTTACAAATATAGCATTGAGTCACATGTAATTTGCCATACAATACATTTTTTTTAATTATTTTCTACACTATACTATTTGTCATATTTTTTTTAACTATGCTATTTTTTTTAATGAAAAAACTCTTTTTTCTAAATCAATTTCATCATTTGTTCTAGGTTGAGAAAAAGGCAAAAAAAGACAACTACCAAATGACTCGTCGTTGTTTTTCCAAACTACTAAAACCAAACACAAGACTAAAAAAAACATAAATAAGTAAAAATCAAGTCTTGTGTTTCACCGGTAAGGTAGTTGGAGTTTGGAGTCGAAGTTGAGACCTCCGCCCTCTCTTTCGATGTTTCCAAGAAATCCATTCCT
>Ga0307515_10021239_pt1 | contig 11522 bp, 5 predicted proteins | sample 17_EM_MG_FD_194513 | JGI IMG/M metagenome (GOLD analysis project Ga0307515, IMG submission 194513) | Populus trichocarpa ectomycorrhiza microbial communities from riparian zone in the Pacific Northwest, United States - 17_EM | ecosystem: Host-associated > Plants > Roots > Unclassified | place... | reverse complement strand
TCAATTAATATATAGAAATTATAATTTCTACATGCCTTAACCTTCATGGAACTTCGGTTATTTGGGCTCTTTGCACCAAAAGTTAAAACGTTTCAGTGAAATAACATGATTTAAAAAGTTTTGTTTACATAGTATAATTTAAAATTATTGTGTTTCAAAATCACAATATTTAACAAATATTATTATTCTCAAATACCACAATCATCATGTCATGATTATCTCGTGTGACAATCACCATGTTGTGCTTCATAACAACAATAACAATTAAATGTCACGCTTCAAAACTGTTATTTTTTTAAATGTTGCGGTCCTAAACCACGACATTCAATGTCTACAAGTTCCAATAACCAAATTCCCACAACCCAACCAAAATCCAGAACTATAATATCCCTCAACATCCTACATATTTGAAAGGTTCATATGAGATTTAAATGATACGAGCTCATCAAGAGCATGATTGCCTCCTGCTCTTTCTGTGTGGCCTAACCCTAAGTCACGACATCATCAAGAGTTTACATCTCTTCGGAGTTTGTAAGTGCATAGTGGTAAACAATGAATCACCAAGATGCATAGGTGAATCAATTGTTTTCCTTGTCGGTGTTACAGGGTGATCACTTGACCCTCCAATGGTAACAAACCAACCTAATATTAATACAATATTAACGTTAAATTAAAGAATCCATAAATAAAATGCATCATTTAACATATACTAATTCTAAAAAAAATACGATTACTTATAATATTTTGAATTTGTTGTGCATGTTGCATGTATTGCATGTTTGCAGGTGGAGAGATATGTTCAAGATCCAATGTAATGACCTAACATGTGATACGCATGTTCCGAGTCATATACTCCTTCCTCATAATCACATGGTGCATACCTATAAATATCTTATTTCTTTGTGTATCTCATTGTGATACATAAGCTATATATTCAGATGTCCAATCATGATCATTATTTTTACCATGATGATTTATGGCGTGCAACTTACCAGTTGTATTGATGTTAACTGGAACGTGTTAACTGTAGTTGACCTGTCACATTATCCGATATGGGAAATGTAGCTCAACAATCTAAAAAATATCAAAGGCACCATTAATGTATATATGTTCACCCCGCTAGTGCAAACAATTAGAGCAATTGTCAGTTTATCTTCCTCATATGGAGTCCATGTGACCTACAAAACAAGTGTCATAAATATTAAATAGCAATACTTATTTTTTTCATCATCAATTACAAAAGCTAAAGGGAATATCTCATTATTTGCATCAAAAAACAACTATAATCATAAACTTTTATTCATATCGTCCATACAAATGTGTGCCATCAATTATGATTAGTGATCCACGGTACTTAAAACCATCAACACAATATCCAAATGACTAAAAAACTTTCTCAAATATCATCAAGATATTTTTTTGTGCTAACAATCAACAATCATTTTAGGATTTATTTTTTTTCATTTCCAACAACAATCTTGGCAATTTTTCAAACGACTAATCATGTGAACCAAACAGATATTTAAGCACCTTCTATTTTGCAACTTATGATTTTTCCTATGATATTTTATATTTGTATTAAAATTTTATTTATTTTTGAATGTTTGCAACCATAATTAATAGGTTATTCATCACAAGGGTTGAAACAACATTAACAATAAAACCGATGATGGTCTTTCTAGATAAAAGTTGAGGCACATGTGTGCAGTTCGTTTAACTTTGTTATTTCAAATGAATATGAACTTTCATGATATCCCTATGTAAATAACAATTTCATTTCAGTGCATGCACACATTGTAATCCCAAGAAAGACTTGAAGACTGTGATGAGTTTGAATTTTGGATGTTTTAAAGACAAAAACCAAATGAATTGTGGGTTTTTTAGAGAGAGGATGTTTTTTTATCTGGATAAAAGGTTAAATTTTATTGCATGTCACGCTTTAGAAACGCGATATATTAAGTTGTCACTATTCTAAAAACATGACATAATAATTATTATATTTAAAAATAACAATATTTATTAAATATCACTTTAAAAGGACGATAAGTTCAAATTGTGCTATTTAGAAAAAAAAAACTTTAATTGTGTTATTCAGTCTTAAATTTATTTATTATTGAACGGCAAACAGAATATGTAAAAAGGTACAGCCTGGTGTTGATATGGGAGGTAAAAATGGTGTTACTGGAGGCGAACAGAAAACCAGGGTTCAGTGCTCTCCCCCACTTTTTAAGCATGCGACAGAAAACATAAAAGGACAAAGACACAATGAAGCTGGTGTCACCAAACACAAGCCAACACTGTCACAAGCTTCCTTTATTTAGAGAGTACGTGGAAGGACTAGGAGAAGAATGGAAGAAAGAAAGCAATTGGTATCCAGCTAGCTTTAAAAAGGATTCTCGAGAGAATATCGTTTCCTGCTTCTACTTGCACAGATACAAAGCAAATTAATTTTTGGCCCAATTCTTCCAAGGAAAACCCTTTATAGCAAAAGCAACAAAACTACTAATTTGATTTTTAGTTTCAAAAACATTTAAAAAAAAACTTAATTTTTTTTATTTTTTAACTTCTAATATGATAATATAAAAAATAATTTTTTAAAAATAAAAAAATGTTTTTAATATATTTTTAAAAACAATAAATTGAAAAACAATAGTTACATTATTACGAAGCCTCCTGGCTCCTAACATCACTTACCTTATGCTAGACACTGCATGATGCTACATGCCTACAACTAGTCTACAAGAAAATGGCAGTTAAATTTTCAATGCTTTTTTGAATATGAACAGAAAATTGGCAGAGAACACCAGACACAAAAGCTACCCAACAATACTTCAGAGTAACAGAACATTAGATAAAAAGTAAAAAGTAATTTTACATCCCAAACTTGAAGACCTGCTGGGATTATGGCCACGAAAATGATGCTGTCGCTCAAGTCCCTCTAGTACAGGGATACCAACTACAAGCACTGGGGTTATGGCCACGATATTAGTACAAAAAACTCGTTCCAATCCTGGAAAGAATGCCTCAGAGATGAAATAAACAAGCCAAAAGACGAGATAAAAATCACACAAGTTCCATTTCATAACGTCACATGGACAAGATGCGAGGAATAAGCAAAACTCTCAAAACCCAGTAACATCGACGACTCAAGAAACTGGAGAATTCCTTGGAAGGCTCTAATAGCACAGAAAAACCCAAAGAATACTTAAAACCCTACAGCAAAATGTGCTAATTCCTCCTCTCTCAAAAAACATACAACTCAAACTCACTTGCAAAACCATTCTCAAGGGCCTGTGTTACAGACCCTGAGATCTCTTGTTGCTTTAATACAACATATAATAAACTAGTAATAATAAAAATTCTACTACAACTAAAATCCTAGCTGCAAAACTTATTGGCATGCAATGTTGAGGGGTTTCTGTTGATGATCATCCAAATAAGTGAATTCCTCGTTGCCAAACTCAAAATCATAATCAGGAAGCTCGCCTGGTTCTTCGCCATTTAGCCCGCAAATATCAAGATCATCAATAACACAGTAATCATCATAAAATCGACCAAACTCGTCAATAAGATTACCAAAGTCGAGACCCAAGTTCAGATCTTGATCTATTGGACAAGATGCCAAAGGATCGTTCATAAAATCCAAATCAGGTATCTCAAGATTCGCAACAGAAGAACCAATGTCTTCATATTTGATCACGAGACCACATTCACCAGTAACATTTGACACCATAGAAGTGTCAAGCTCGAGAACAGAAGGAGGGGAAGTACGCGAAACAACGCTATCATCAGTATCCCCAGAAGATGCAGAGCTGACTTGTTTTTTGCTGCTGTTGTGAGAATGAGATTGAGAGATGGCCAGAGATGATGAAATGTTTTGACTTTTTTCAGAGACTAACATAGCCAAAGCCTCATATTCCTGCTTCTTTGCCTCGTAGGCTTGGGCAGCTTCTTCAAGAGTATCGAAAGTACCCAACCACGTTCTCGCTTTGGTCACTGGATTCCGAATCTCAGCTGCCCATTTACCCCATTTCCTTTGCCTAACACCAACAGGTTTCTTTGGTGCTAGTTTCTTCGCTTCGAAAGTTGATGTTGGGGTTTCAGGCAAAACCCTCATCTTCTTACCGGGGGATTTAGCACTATTATTACTGTCTTGACAGGAACTCTCAGGCTCAAAGGCTTTTGGCTGGGGGGTGACAACCAAAGGAAGATTGATTTCTCGCACAAAACGTTTTCTAGACGATTTCTTGTCAGATTCATCATCACTGGAATCGGATTCGGTAGCATACGGATCATAACAGATGACACGGATTTTTCTCATTGTGGACTCCATTTTAGACTCCTGCGACAAGATTCGTTTAATATCGTTGGTTTTATTGCCGGTTTTAGTGTAAAGCAAAGACTGTCTTTTTGGTGACATTATGAATAGTGGGTAAAACTCTCCAAAACCCCCTCAAAATGATCCCAGAAAAATTTGTGAAGAAAAAAAAGGAACAGATAAGAGGAAACGGAAGCAAGGAAAAGCTATTTGATTTATCAAGTGAGAGCCCCTCTCAAGAACAGGAAGAGATTAAAAAATCGCTTTAAATGGAAAGCCTCCACTCCCGAACAAGGCCTGAAAAAACAAAAACATAAAAAACCCAGAACTCATTTCAGAAATTGATGAGAAACATCAAAAGAAACGAAAAATAAAACATGGGGTTTATCAAAAGAAAATTAGACAAGAGCGTACCTTTTTGGTTTCAAAGGCATCGAAACAGCCGGGTACCCCAGATTCAACCTCTGCTTGAAACAGCAGAGAAGCATATAGCAGAAGAAGCAAAAGCACCAAGAAACAACACCACCGACGCAAAGAGTGAAAGTTTTTGTAATGAAGAATGAAATCCAGAGCTGCAATTGCGCCCCAACGAAAGTCAAATCAAACTCAGCCGACATAAATCCACTCCTCAAAACACAGAAACCTCTCTATAGGATTCTCCTCCGCTCCTTTCAAGCTAAAAAAGGCAAACCATAGAAATAGATACTCAGACTGATATATAACAGTAGAAGAACCAAAACGATAAACAAACCCACGAGTCCAATATAAAAAAGATTTAAAAGGATGAGGAATCAATGGATGAAATTTCTCTCTCCATAACATGACAAAACATCACAAGTTAAAATACTGAAATACCGGATTTGTTTTTTTTAAAACAGATACAAGGATGAAGACCTTAACTTCAAAACGCAAATCTCCATAAAAACACCATTTAAAAAATAAAAAACTAAAGAAGTTACGGTACTAGATTTGTGACCGTTGTATCCCTACCTCTTCACTTCCTCTTACACTACTGGTCTCTACCTCTCTGCTCTTCTCTTTATTCTAGGCCATTGACAGTTTCACTTTTTTCCATGCGGTCAAAGTTTGAGACGGTGCTAATATATTTATAATAATGGAGAAATTATTGCTGCTATTGGGAAATTAATACTATCAAGGAAAGTAAGTTGTATCTGATAGATAATTATATAAAAAGTAGTAGCTGATAAATATGGAGGCATGGGATCATGGATGATTGTCATCTATTATTTATCATGTCATGTCTATCATGCCGTGCCAGTACAAATCTTGTTTTCACATGAGTTCTGAGTCAAGCACGTGTGAGTTACTGGTGGTGATTATTACTTTGGTAAATGTTTGGTGGGATAATATAAATGCGTTTTACATGGATGGTTGAGTATACGCGCTATGAAAGCACGTGTGGAGTGTGAGCGGGTGTGGGGGACAAATTTATCGCAGCTTTTTGGGAAACGGAGCGCCGCGAGTGGGCATCGTATTCGAGGGGTAGTTAAGTCTTGGAATGACTTGTCCTCCGACACTTTAGTCAAAAGTATAGGGTCGTTGTTGTGGCAAATTTACAGTTGCTGCCACTTAAAATGTCTTGTTCCTGAAGTAGCCTTGTTGTGAGGAAATTTTCCCATCCTAAACGGCACCGCCTTGAAGTTTTTTAACTAGGAGTTGATTTTTTCATACTTTCATCGCTTAACTAGTTTCGTTTTTTCTTTTCTTTAATGGAGAAAAATGAGAGGCAATCACGGGGAAGGATTTGTCGGGTCATGTATTCGACTTGAGACTTTAGTGGCCAAATCTTTGAAAGTGGAGGAAATACTTTTTACCTTATTATTTAATGTGATTCTAGAAATAAGAAAAGCTGTCGATGTACAACTATGCTGAGATGTGCTGTTGCCTTGTATGACTATATTTCCCATGTTGTTTTTACCTCTTTTTTTAGTGCAATTATGTTGAAATGTGTTGTTGCCTTGTATGACTTTATTTCCCATATTTTTGTTTTGCCTTTTTTAATGGCTATTTTATAAGAAACACTCGAAGATTTAGGGAAAGAGAACAACGAGTGCAATTGAATTCATACGATGTTTTTTTTTTCAATTTTTTTAATTGCATCATTTTTTTATCAAATAAATTAATAATTAATTTCACGTTAATTTTTATAAAAAAAAATTCAAATAAAAATACAGAATCAAAGTGTCAAATACAGTAAATGTTTAACATGGCCAATCTTAAATTAGAATGACATGGATTTTTTTATCCTCCTATTTTTATTTTTATTTCATTACAATTATTTTAGTTTTTAAAAATTTTATTTCAGTCTAAAACTTTGTTTTTCTTATTTTTTAGTCTCTGATTTCAAAAATAAATAAAAATTGTTAAAAAACAACAAATAAAAAAAAAGTTATTAGTTGGCCAAGATTTCAGCCATGAAAAAGTCATCTTTGATGTTAACGGTTCATTTCCACAAGAATTATATTTAGATATTCTTTGTTTTTTATCATGTCTGAAAAAATAAATTGAAACTCATAATTTTTTTAGAATTAGGTTGATTTTGCAACTTCAAACCAGTTTTTTTACAAGTTTAAGATGATAAATGTGTTTTTTTAAGTTTTTTATAGTGTTTTCTTAGATATTTACAGGTAAAATTTTGTTTGGAAATGAGTTTTTAGAGTGCAATAAATTCTACCCTGATTTCTTGACAGCCATTATAATGGTCAGAACTTGGGTTTATGGACGATATATTATTGTCTGATGCAGTAGATGATGCATTACTACAGTAGCTAACGCATCACTTATTTTCTTGAAAGATAAATGGCCTGGTAACATGTCATCAAATTGTGCCAAAAAAAAATAATAACCCGCGTGCTAGGGCTTGGGTTTTTAGCCCTGAACACATATGAGCTTGAGATTTTTGTCAAGCACAGGTGCCTAATCTCTCTCTTTTTTTTAAAAGATATTTACTCGGATCTTTATCTTCTTCTTTTTTTTTAATGTATCTTGTTATATTATTTTTTATTAGAATCCTCCATCATATTTTAAAAAATAAAGGTATTAAATTTAGCAAGGATTGGGACCTAGATCATGAATTAAACTGATTAATCCAGTTTGATTCGGGTTTATCAAAAATATTAGCATCATAATTTGTTTATAGAAAAAATTGAATTGATATTGTTTTATATTTTAAAAAATAAAAATTAGTTTTAGTTTGATCGACTATGTTAACTTAGGCTATACTTTAAAATTGAGTCCACTCAAAATATCATTGTGTTGATGTTTATAAAAAACAAAATAGCAGTATTTATAATTTTTTAGTCAAATTTTGTTTTGATAAAGTTAATAAGTTATGACCGGATGTATTAAATTGATCAGATCGTTCAACTATTATCATTCTGATAATGCTAACATTTATTAGCGCATAAAAACCTTTGTTAGTTCCTTTAACAGTTCATTTTAAATTTTAAATTCACAATCATAATTCTTCTTTTTGCTGCAAGAAAATGCTTTGATAACGATTGTGTTTTTTTTTTTTTCATTGAAAAAATACAATCCGATTCACTAGCAGACCATATAACTAGTTTTATTTTAAATTCCGACATTGATTATAAAAAAAAAACAGAAAATCCAGAATATTAGTTGGATTATATATATATATATTCTTCAAGGGTGTGCTGGCTGTTTGCCAAAATCTTGTTTCTACTTGGGAAATTTTTAAACCGTGTTCAGGAAAAAGGTTCGAAAATTGTACGTGAGCGAGGTGTTATTTTAGATTGTTGAACAGCGAAAAAAATAGAAATAAATAAAAAACTAGGAGAATTATGCAAATTACACCAATTTCAATTTTAATTTACCAGCTACTTTGTTTTGTAGCCTTAAGTAGACCGTGAGAATATATCGGTATATATTTTATATGATGAATGTTTTTATTGCTTGGGTGGTCATCCCGTGCATTTCATAAATAAGACATATTCTATCAAGAAAAAATGCGCGACATCAATAAATCCATCAGATATTACTTGCAAAGTGATTTTATTTTTACATGATGATATGCAGACAAACCCTTTTTTTCTAATACGAGCGAATGGTTACAATGGTAGAAGATAGAAGAAAGGAAGAGACAACCAGGGATCGAGTCATTTGAGGTGGGCGTGGTTATATTTTTCTTTTGACTCTACTTAGATTTTGTTTGTTTTTATATTTTAAAAATATTTAAATATTTTTAGTTTTTTATTTACTTAAAATTAATATTTTTTTGTGTTTTTAAATCATTTCGATACGTTGGTATCAAAAATAATTTTTTAAAAATAAAAAAACATTATTTTAATACATTTATGAATGAAAAGCATTTTGAAAAACAACTGTAACCATACTTCTAAACAGTCTCTGGATTCGGAGTAGAAAGAGGTTTTTATTTTCTATCGAACCTGGGATGGGTTAGAAGGTCATCGTTGACAACCAAAAAAAAATATGGTGTCTTTTAGTAACACAATAATACTATAATACACAATGCAAAAATATTTTTTAAATCTATACTTATATTGAATTTTACTTGACTATTGGTACGAAGTTAAATATAAACAATGAAGTAGTAGATTCAACTACGAACTTATTTTAAAGATTGTTTATATATACAATATAATCTTGAACGAGCTCCGTTGAAGCTCGATGCGAATAAACAAGATTTTATTCCACATCTTCGAGCTATCTTGTCATTGAATGGATGAAACTTTGATAAATATTTATTTGATTTCTGTAATTATTTTTTTTCTTGTTTTTTATTTATAGAATGACAAAATGGAATTTTCAAGATTATAAAACAATAACATAAAAACTTTTGCTACTCTAAACTTCCTAAACCACATTGATTTTTTTTTCATGGGCATTCCATTTTGAAATAAGAAATTTTCATTAACGGGTATAAAAAACACACACACATGTATGATATAGCAGTACAAGGGGATGATTAATCTTTATATAATTGCTTTGATTATAAATCCCGGCAAAATAATCTACAAGTCTAGGACTTGGCATGGACAAAGCGGTCTTAGGAATGCATTGACCTGTGTGCAGGTCACGTGCTCGAACCTAGGAGCGCACTGCCTTGTGTGCCGGTCAAGTGCTCAAGCATGGGTCGTGAATGTATATGTACATGTCATCTCATAAGAATATGACATGGGGCTGATGGAGGGGTGTAATTTAATTAGTTAAATTTTAAATTTATTTTTAAAAAGTTATCAGTTAGAATATAAATCTCATAATTTGATTATTGAAGGCTGATTTTATTGTTAACTTCAGAATCTTAAAAAACATGTAAGCTGACACAAATATATATTGTTATAAAAAAAATTAAAAAAAATAACCCATGAACTATTATAATTACAAACGCACGACATCATATGTTATATTTAGGACATGAATACAAAAAAGAGTAAGCCCAGCCTGCAATGTGACCTATCTTGGTAAGTTGTACTTGATCAACTAACAAACACCATGAACCTAAAAAGATTGTAATAATATATCGATGATGATGATAATTCCACTACTTGTGAATAGATAATACTAGATGTACATAATGAGATATAATTAAGTTGACTAATAGCACATATAAAACATAGTTCAATCATTTTTTGTTTTGAGTGATTTACGTCAAAAAATTAAATATAAAAGGGGGAAGTGGAATTAAATATTTTCACTCAACACATTCCGATAAAAAAACTCCTGCTAGATAGAGCATCATAGAAAATATATGTAATAGCCTTTAACATGTGCCAATGTCACCTTCAATTAACCTAAAACACATTAGTATATTAATATAAAGATAACCACACTCATTTAAATGTAAAATTGATGATTTGTAGGGAAAGCTAAGTAAGAGTGCTCAAAGCTAAGTAACGGTGCTTAATCATAAATCATCAATAAATCTTAATTATCTATCAAAACCTATATGAAAAACCGCCACTCATGACCATAAACAGGTAAAATCATAATTTTCCAAAATAAAATGTTAAATGTAATTCTATCATCTTTAACCTCAACACAATTTTTTCAGCGGAAAATACTGATATTCACTACATAATTCCTCCATGTTTTCATATTTTCTTTGTAATATTAAAATTCTGTAAGGTTTCATCCAAAACACATCAATTAAATAAAATTACAAGTTAATTCCTTTTTATTTCATTTCAATTTATTTTCATATGCATAGATAACCCACACACGAACAAATTCAAGCAAATCAATAACATGTCAACTAACATCACTTAAACCCCAAAATATCAACAACTAATGTAAAGAAAAAACCCCAAAACAATATCATAAATCCATTAGAAAAGGAATAAAAAAAACTTGCTCGGGATAAAAGGAATTATATGAACAATCTGTAAACCAGGGTTTGAAGAGAAATAAAGAACATTCACGAGAAAGGAAAAAAAATGAACGAAGAGGTTCTGTTGATGCATGCGTGTGTGTGTGTCTGGAGAGAGAGAGATAGAGAGAGAGAGAGAGAGGCTTCTGGGTCAAACTAATGGATTAAACGTAATGGGCTAATAATTTAAAATAACTTATGGGCCTCGCATATATAATCGGGTTTATTTGTACAGGAGACTCTGGGCATGTTCCCCGCCGCATCTTTTTTTATTTATCAAGGGGACATTGTCTCTTATACCCATCCCTGACAGGTCGGATTTTTCCAGATACCCACTGGAACAAACAACTTTACCCTGCCCTTATACTACCTTTTTTAAAAATAGAAGTAAATTACGTAAAACTTGATTGGGTTTATAAATTAATTTTTAGGAATTATTTTTAAAAAAAATTATACTACCTTTTTTAAAAAATAAAAAAAAAGACCGTTTTAACCTTAATTTCAAACTATTTCAAAAGCATTTTTAACCAAACATATTAAATTATTTTTTGTTCAACCTCAATTTCAACCACAGTTTTAACCAAACACCTATTTTTTCAAACCAACCTCAATTAAAAATATTTTTTATAAAATATTTTTTTTCAAATCATAACCACAACAACCACAGCAATATCAAACACACTCTTAGCTTGTGACTAGATTCGTTGCTAGCGTTTTGTTTCAAGTATAGATTTGAGATGTAATAATGTTATTGTGGGCATATTTTTTTTTTTAAAAAAAAAACAGGCGTAAATTAATAACATGGTAAGGTAACTCTAAGACGAAAACTTAGTT
>Ga0307515_10021238_pt1 | contig 11522 bp, 11 predicted proteins | sample 17_EM_MG_FD_194513 | JGI IMG/M metagenome (GOLD analysis project Ga0307515, IMG submission 194513) | Populus trichocarpa ectomycorrhiza microbial communities from riparian zone in the Pacific Northwest, United States - 17_EM | ecosystem: Host-associated > Plants > Roots > Unclassified | place... | reverse complement strand
GGGTTCGATCGAAGCTTCTCATCAGCCGAGATGATGAAATGTCTGTGGCACTGTTCAGAGGACCAAAGATAACAGCCTCGTTTCTTTCTTTCTCTACCTCCGCTGCGGTCTCTGCCAAGCATTCCCCTAACAAAACACAGCTACTACGCTGGGAGAAGGTTGCTGCACGTCCAATGGCAGTCACCACGGTTGCACGGATTGGAACGCATGTCGATCCCATGGGCAACCCTAATATGGGCATCCCGCATCCCACCAAACCACGGCGCTTCGAGACCTCAGACATCCTTGGCTTATGGGAAATCCATGCTGTAACCTGCACCACACCCCTCCCGACCTCCGTCTCACACATTTGGCGGTGCATCGACGTTCTCTTCCATCATCGGTCCTGTCAAGTGAGATACATCCGAGCATCGGACAAGGTTCCCTTTTGCCGACACCGAATCAACCTCGATTACAGTGATCGACGCGTTCATGCACTTTGTGAGCCGCACTCCCCTATCCGCTCGGACCGTCCCCTTGCGGAGTGCATTCAACAAGACGCCGATGAGACCACCGTGTGAGACGATCAGCACATCCCTTCGGCCCTCGGTCGTTCCTTGACCGTCCCCTGGTTCGGCGTTTTGAGATTTTATCCACGGTACCACTGCCTCACGCCACCAAGCGTAAGCCCTTGCCGTCATTCCAGAAACAGGTTCCATGTGCATCGGTGCATGGTCAAGTACCACGTCCGCGTGCTGCCCTTCCAACTCTCCCAGGCCCTAAAAAAGTTTCGGTGGGAAAACCGCGTTCGTCGGGTGAGTTTTAGCTTTAGTTGCAGAGATGGGATCACGTATACGTACCCGTTCTCTCAACTCTTCCCGCTTGTGCAGGGTGATCTCTGGGTGATGAAGGAGTATCGCTTCAGCAGTCTACCAGGTGAACGTGTATCAGCAAACTCTCCAAAAACGAAACAGTAGATCAATAGGGAACAAAACAAATTGTTTTCATTCCTCCAAACGAACAGATAATGATTGATGTTTCTCGTCTGATCAGATCCTCGCACCTTTACCGCTCTGCTGAGATCACTCGAGAACGCAATTCCAAACTTCACATCCTTCAAAGCTTCCCCAACCATCCTCGCTTGTTCCACCCCAATCGCATTCAAGAACGTGTCTTGCTGGCCTTGAATTATCCCGTCCCGATTCTCTTGCGTCTCGCCGTGGCGCACAATGTACACTCGCACGACCACTCCCTTGGACCCCCCAGCCCTATTGAGTTCACAGCCAGTGTCAGTGAAAGGCGGTTTCCATGGCGGGCGAAAACAACGTGACAACGAATTGAACTTGAAAAAATCGCAGTCAAAGCCCGTTTGGATACCGACGCAGCACCCTCGCCGTTTTCGCAGCCAACGCCATCACCCGAAGCCCGACGGTGAATGACGAAGCAACCCAGTCGGATAAGGAGAAACGGGCGCAGCGCGGAGCACGCGTGTACCCTAACAACAAGTAAAACCCGGAAAATTGCACTCCCAACTCACATTCAGAGGTCTGAATTAGGAAACGGATGGATGAATGAAGAAAAAATACCCGTCGGCGACGACGATCACCCGAAAATACCCTCCACGCGCAACGCACTGGAATAACGTACCTCAAACCCCTACACAAGTAGCGTAAGCGTGAGATTCCCAGGGCACAATAAGCACACCACCAAAGCACAGGTATCAGGGCCAAAGCAACGACAGCGGCAGATGGAAAGGGCCGAATCGTATGAGGGTCGGAGAGGTAAGGGTCAAGTCAGATTTGCGGCGGTTCCGTAACCCTTCTAGTTCCGGAATGGCTAATCTCGGATCGGTTTTCCGAAAGGGCCGCCGGCGCGGGCAGCGCTCTGTGGCTCTGTGGGGGTTCCGGAGGTTGGTCAAGATGATCGCCGTTCTGCGGCGCTTCCTTCCGCCTACGGTTACAGCCGGGTTCTCTGGCTGGGCGCTCCTTGGGTCCTGACCACCTGCCCGAAGCTTTCCTTCCTTCAGCCATGAGGCCCAGACTTGGGCTATGCGCACGTTTAATGACCCCATGGTACTAAGTTACTAAAGCCCCTAACTGCACTAATCGGATTATGGTTCTGGCTGAACTCGAAAGAATAGTTCCTTCGCTGCGTGGAGCGGGAGTTCCGAACCCGCGTTCTCCACGTACCATGCGTTAACGACGGAGAAAGGAAAGTCCACGTGTGGCGAGGCGTGTCGCATTGTAGCATCGCTCCCCTAGGATCCACTCACGTCCACCACTACTGAACGTGGACACGCCACTATCGTCGTCAATGACGTCGAGCGTCGAGGATCGTCCCAGCCCGTTCCTATTACCATTGAAACCCAACGAGCCTAACTCGCGATTATCCGCAATTGGGCATTCGTTCCCATATCTGGCCAGATAATGGACATAGACCTAACACGCAATGGTCCTATGGACTCACTACTCGGTGCCCAACACCCATTATACGCGACTAGGTATACACGGGATCATCTTATCGCACAATAAAACCTAGCTGTCCAGTGACTCACAGTAGATCGGTGCGCCTAACCGTCAATGGTCTCGCCAAGACAAATGATAATGGATACGTTCCGGTCACTCAAATGAACCTTTCAAGATACATGAATGGCCTCTGAATGGAACAAAGCTCAAGGGTCCTGTGGTAGGTTCATCAGGTTTACAGCGATGACATCGCAATGGCAACTCACCATAATAGTGAACAGTGTACACTGGCCGTACCTGCATCCTGATACAGACTCGGTGTCACCGCGCTCGTTGACTGTTATCCCGAACCTTCCGCACACGCCATAACGATGACGATGAACTCGGATCCAAGGTCAAAGATGGGTAGCAAATATCCCGCATCCACAACCCCCAAATCACATCTCAAGCGGACCAGCTATAAGCCCCACCCGAGCGTCTTGGCAGTATCTGGCTCAACATTGGCGATGAATAGTATGTATAACCTCGAACCAAAAAACCAACCTACCAATCATCGATGGCACATCACTCTTGGCACATCAATCACCCCACCTACACCATCTTTCTGTGTATTTGCGCATCCCTTGCATAAGCAATAAACTTGGTAAAAACAGGATAGCAACGATGACCCTGACACCCAAACCGTAAACCCGCAAAACCCAAAACGCCAACCTGAAAAAAAAAAGTACTTACTTGCCGCCGGTGAAGCGCTTGCGTCCACCCAAACGCATTCCAAACATCCAAAAAAACGATCTAAAATCACCCATATGAAAGAACAGCCAACAGTCAGCTAAAAGGAGATACCACTTGACGGGAACAAAACCCAACCGCAACGGCTGTGAATCCGGTGAAACTCTCCCCCAAACCCGATATTCTCGCCCTGATTACGGTGATCGGTCATGCCGCCCATAGTTCAGAACTTGACCTATGTTCGCGGGTCTCCTACCCGAAGCATAACTGCCGAAACGCTATTGAAAACCGGGCGCGGCACTGGTACCCGTAACCTTCAGTGTTCACCTGCGGGGTGCCAAAAGACACCGAAACTCTCCCATGAACGGGACTCACCTCGGAACCAAAGTAAAACCGGGTAGGCTAGGTTCAAAAGGAGATCGAATTTCACCTGCGCTTTGGTCTCCATCGCAAGTGAACCCAAGCGGAATACCGGGCAAGGTGCACCTATTATTTCATCCTGCGCATTTTCGTATTATTCATCCCTTTAGTTGTGCCTGTGGCATCGACAATATCCCCGGCGCCAAGTAGAGGCATTAGAAATCCGACCCTGGACACGGGCAGATACCACAAACAGGTATTCTCGTCAGAATGGACTGGTGGAGGACGGTGCAAAGAGAAACCCTGGGAATGATCAGACATGAATAGGATTCACGTCACGAGAACGTGCTGAAAGCCATCCGATTACCCCCGAAGGGAAGAGGAACCATCCATCTGAATGTCACCTAGGGTTTGAGGAGCTCATATCACGCCCACATCAACATCTGGCATCCAAATCCCATGTTCCCTATTCACATCAGAGCACCAGGCACAGACCGTACCAAAATACCATAGCGTACCCGGGTACCAAAGCGCGGAACCGATACGAAGCAATGCGAACTTTTTTTAGCTGGACGAATTGGGATGGTGGCCCAAGGTGTCCGGATCAGGATCACGATGGTGTACATCTCGTGGGTTTCGTTTATATACGCCGCGCGAAAGCGCTCCAGTAAATGAGGACCCTCCATGAGCCCGTCGCCGGTTCCACAAGGTTGAGGTAGTTGTCCCCCTTCGTGAAGGTCGCGAGGGGCTCGTACAAGGTTCCCGACCCGCATGAATACAGGCATTCCTGCAGCCTGCCATGGGTGTACACGTTGCGTGTTCGTAACCCTGATAACGAGTACCGAGAAAGCGTGGCGTGACGCACAAAGAAGCGTGGCGTGATGGCGTAATTGAGTACACTTACAGGGTGATCCTGGCAGAACAGCAGGTATCCCAACAAAACCTGATAACCAATGGCTCTTGTGATGGTCGCGGAACACTCGCAGATGGGTAGGTAAGCAGTTCGGGGCGGCGAAAGGAAAAAAAAAGGTGCTCCATTAGGTCCTCGCATTACGGATTACTGAGGTTATCTTGAATTATATTGGATTGGGGGGTAGGATTTCTACCGTTTTTCGACGGACCGTGATCGGGAAATGAATATGGGGTGTGGAGCCTCGGTAGAGCGGTTCATGGGTGCAGATAGATCTGCGCGCGGGTTATATGAGGTGATAGGCGGTTTGGGAACCGGTTAGGAGAGAGGATGTATAGGGGGGCAGATGGGAATCAACGAAAACGACTGCGAGCGTTGAATGTGAACATTCAGTGGAACGTGCAGGTCGAACCCGGGGTGTGGGGGCCTAGAAACCGCGTTCCTTGAGCCAATTGGTGACGTTGTGTCTCCACCTTCCCCCGCGTAGGACAATATGCCGCTGCCTGACGATGTCCAGCTTGAGTCTTTCGGCTTCTGGTGAACCTTGAGGGAACAGCGAGGCCTTGATGTCGCTCGCCAGCGCCTACATATCGTGGAGAAAGGGAGTTAATGTCAGGATCACGAGGCCAGACACGACCGGCATTCATATGCGAAACATGCAAAGGAATACGTCAGGTGGTCGATGAACAACGGGTGTCGTTTTCCCGGCGGTGTTGAATTACAAAAACGCGCGAGCCGGTGGAAAGGAAATAGGAAAGTAAAACGTACGTTGACGTTGCCTTCTACATTCCGAATGAGGACGAGGTAACGAGTTCCGGCGTTGCGGATGTCGGTGTAGACGGGGATCGAACCCCTTGAGTTTCGTTGAACAAAGTAGGGTAGCTGTGGGGCAGAGGGGGCAGCGTCACGGGCGACGGAGCTGTGAGCGAAACCCCGGACGCGCTGGATGAAACGAATAGTGGAGGAAGTTGACCGGAACATTTTCTTGTTTCTGGTTGTGCGGAATCAAGAAGAGGTCGAGAGATCACGCGAGTTGGAAATGGCAAGGCGCGCAGACGCAAGGTCAGGGAAGAAGAAGAAGAAGGAGAAGGAGAGCGCGGGGCGGGTGCGTGGTGCTGTTGCCTGTTTGAAATTGGAGAGTGAGGATAATCTCGGCAGTCGGATTCTCAGCCACTCGGTGTTTTGATTCCTCTTGCTGAATGGAGGCGGTGATGAGATTGAGGGCACATCCCCTGTCAGTGTGGGTCAGGCGATGGCCGAGAGTTGGACAAGGTGTTCCAGTTATATAACCCTCCCCTCGCTTCCTCTCCCTCTCTTCCTCCCTCCCCCACACCGACAGCAATGCAATCCCTCCTCTCCAACCCAGACCAGGTCAACTGGTTCTACAACACCTCTGGGCCCCACTTCTCCCAGTGGAGGAACGACCTAATCACCCTCCCCTTCCTCCTTCAACCATATAACCATGGTAGGACAATGAACCAATTGCCTCCCCTCACCCAAGCAAGTACGTCTGCAAATATTTCTCCTCCATTCCCTTAACTGACCCCCGCCTTGCCACACAAGACATCTCCCCATCACCGTCTGAATCATCGCTCATGTCCGAGGATGGCTCGACCTCCTCGTCCCAACACTTGAACGTGGTCTGCAACGTCCCCATCGTGGTGCCAAAGCCAAGACCGTATCGTTCTCTAGCCAACCTCCAATTCGACCTTCCAAGCGAAGATCAGGACCTCTCCCACCCTCCCTACTGCACCTCGCGATCGGCCGCGAAACGCAAGCGGAGTGATGATGACGATGATGCGGATGATGGCTTCTCCTCAACGCCCCCTTCCGCCGACCGGGGCTCTAAGAAGCGCAGGGCATTCTCGAACTCGTCACTCTCCTTATCGACACCCGCAGTGCGCCAAAACTCCCTCTATAGGAATCCCCATGCGTCTCACCCAGTCATGAGATACACCCAATCCACAATCTCAAATCAATTCAGGCACAGGCAGCCCCAAAGTCGCCCTCGGTGAATTGATAACCTCCCGCCGCCTTTCCGTTCTTGCGTTGTACATCACCGTACTTTCCTCGGGTTTTGTTGGCGGTACTATGATTTTCATCCAGGTGAGCGGGCGAGTTTCTCCTACATTAATGCCACTCCGGAACATTTCTCACCACGAATCCCCGTTTATCTCCCTCAGTCAGTCACTCGGAACGTGCCGTATTACTCCACAAGCATTCTTTCCATTCCCCACACCCTTCCCGTTCCCTGTGGTCTATATGGGTCTGTTGTATACAAATCTGTAACGACGACAATAACAACCGCCGTCGTTCTGTTTGACATCAAACAATGGATATTCTCCATTGCCTTACGATGTGCCGCCGTCACGTCTGTCCGTTGCATTCTCCAAGCCGTGGGCTCCTCTCCCACTCAATGTCCATTCGCTTGGGGCTTTCGTCGATCGACGGCAGCTGACCGTGTGGTTTCACTCTGGAACACATGGGCCAACGGTTGACGTGAGACGGGTTGACGGGTTGGCAACCCCCCCCTGTCAGACCGGGCGTTTCTCTTTTTACCCCTTCCCTTTCCTGTGATCACAACAGATGTCAGATGGTTCCTAGGCATGCCACAGGTTACGAGAAGATGATTGACCTTATCCTTTTTTTTCCCCTCCGCCCTCTCGTCTTGGTCTGAGGTTTTTTTTTTTCAATTCGTTGTCCCGCATGTTTTGGATCCCTTGTTTTCATATGGCATTTTTTTCTCATGTACCATGCTTTTCAGGCGCTTTTTTGTCTCGTTCCGTCCTTGTATCATGGTCTCCTGTCTTGTCTCAACTCCGTCTTTTGTCGTTTTCGATTGCGTTTCGTTTTTGCATAGTACCGAGATCGCAATAATGCTCATCATACATTACAATTATCATATTCCCGTCCAGCACGCTTGAACCTTTTTTTTGCTTCATGCCAATTGAGGGACCAAGTGTGATATATCTGGGGTTCCGAATTTCGGTTATGTTTAGCGCGATAACTTTGAGCGCGTGTCAATGCCGTCCCCCCTCGAGGCGTCCAATCCCCGTTTGTTTTGTTTGTCTTGAGTGAGAGGAAGATTTCGTTCATGTGTACCCCCTATGTAACTTGTGAAACTTTCCTTCGCTTAGGTTCCGAGGCTCCAAGAAAACTACCAAGTGAAACAAAGCTTCCTTGGGGATGTGTGCCATTCATTTTACCTGCCGCGCCGTTCTTCGTTCGAATTCCCTTTCCCTACTATATAAAAAGTCGACAGCTTCGTATCCGGGGTGGCAGCGATACGACGGAAATGAAAGCAGAGAGGGCTGAGATCAAAACCAGGCAATATATAGTCACCGTCTCCATGCATCCATATCCCCATAAGTTGTACATAACTCTCCCCCTCTCCCTCCCTTTCCCTCGACTAAAACCCTACCACAGTCACTGACGGTCACCTACCGACAACCCGCTTGGTCCGTTCACGTAAAGATGAACTAGCGAGGACTTCAACAAAAAAAAAAGAAAAAGAGACGGACCAATTGACCATCTTCAAAGCGAGTGGAGGCGGCAGAATCCCGAGAGCGTTTGGGAGATCGATCAAAACCTGCAGTTTTTCTTTTCTCAAATTCAAATTCGAATTGAATTGATACGCGATATGAGGGTTCCTCGGACCGTCCGTTGTCTCGAGCTGCGAGAGCACTTACATTACCCTTTCACATGGGATGACAGGGTGTCGTGTCACTTCCAGAGAGGAGGCTGGAGAGGGGGACTGAGAGCTTTCGAGCGTAGGTCTAGATTACGGCGGTCAGGTACCCATGTTCCTAAACCTCCCTAGGCGGTTAACAGGACGGCAAGACGACATATCCAAATGACGTGCCGGACCTTCCCCCCAGCCATCCAGACCCGCGCTCGGCATGAGAAAGGTTTGAAGCCGCATCATGCGAGTGCTCCCTGTGCGCAAATTCCCATGGTGCTGCCACCCCACCATGACCCGTACATAGGTTTGTGCCTCAGGCACGACATCGGCTCAAAGAATGCCCTTAACGCGGAAGAGAGAGAAAACCACTTTGTCACTTTGTTTTTCCTTTCTTTCCTCCCTTGGTCCTCGAAGCCTGACCGGTGACCCCCTCACGGAACAATGGATCGGTACCGGTGCGGGATTTTCAGGGAAACTGTTGGTACTTCACGACCTTATCGCAAATTAATCACGGAGGAATCCGCCTTCGACTATAGCTATGTCAATGAGATCACTCACCCCGACCCGTTTGGTCCGTACGCGCCACGCATGCTGGAAATCCTCGGTCGTGGCTATCTGGGTTCATATTACCGATCTTGGGGATCCGGGCTTGGGGGTGAAAAAAGTTCCCCCATGGACTTGACACGTACTCCTCAGCTGTATGCTGTGCGAGGAGTACCGTGATTCCCCGGTACGTCGGTATCGTGTGTGAAAGTACGGCGCAGTCCTCCTCCGATGCGTGGGATGCTAGGCAGTGTCACGATGGACCATGACTGTCGATATCGTTGCCTATCACAGGTATCCCGTCACGAACGAGTGCAAGTACGTGATTACTTCGCGGCACACCACGAAACAATGAAATGACGGATGTAACGTCATGTTAGGATATCATATGGTGTGATGAGATCGTAGGGTCGCGATCGTCCCGTGCGGTATCTAGGCTTCGTCCTTGACGAGCATCCCACGTGTTCATCTCTAGTACGAACACGAGAACACGTTTCTGCTTGAGAAAACCGTGGTCAGAAGCTCCGGAATCTAAACGGTTCGCATGGACGCACGGCTTGCGTACACGTGGGACCCGAGGCAGGAGATGCGACGATCTCTGGAGTCGCTTCATAAGAATCATCCCATTCACTGGGTGTGGCTTATCGACCTCGTTGCGATCCCCGTGGCCATCCCACGCTTACGGTACGAACGGGGGTGTCAAAAAAAAATTCCAGACGTACTTTCGCGATGCTTCTCTGTACATTCGGAAACGTGTTCCCGTGATCTCTCTTGCTTGTTCCTGTTCTTGTCTTTTGGAATGGGTATCGTCCCTGAACCCGAGATGATTAGAGGTTGAAGATCAGTGTTGGATCAGGATTGGGGCCGGGGGTTTACCTGTAACGTGTAACGAGTTAGAGAGATGTCAGGATCTTACGTTTCCGTTACACGGAACCAGATCTTCACCGTGAGCGAGTTGTTAGCTTCACAGATGCAGATCCAACACTCTCATTCTTCGCTCTCGAGGAGCGCTCAATGATTGATGAAATGAGGCAAATTGAGGAAAAAACACTTGGGTTGAGATGCAAACGCATTGGCTGAGGTCAAGGGTACCAGGACCAAGGGTGATCCATACTGCGAAACGCATTCGGTCTATGGTAAGACTGTAGTCAGCTGGGAGCAGTTCATTGGGTGGAATGATTGATGAGAACAAAGGATCATCATGTCATCATATCAAGCGATCGGCGAAGGGCCCGCCATAAAGCACCCTGCAAACTCGGGGTGTTCAAAGAGGGTCGGTGTGGGGTAGGGCACGAAATCAATGAGTTCTGAGCCACTCACGGCGGAGGTAGGAGGTTGTGAATGCACACACCCATTCACAGATTGCTGTGTCCTCGGGACGCCGTCTGTTTTGACTGGATCGGGACGCATAATGTTGACGCTTTACCGCCGTCTGAGCACGAGCAAAGATCTAAGAACAGGGGGGTCATCAGTAACCCGTCGCCGCGTCGCCGAAGATCAAAACGCCGCCCCGGGAAACCAAATACAACGTACGATACGGGGATTCTGGGGATGCGGCCGTGCCCAATGCCACGCCTGCGCGTCGTGATTGGTAACGGAAGTATTGGAATTAGAAAGTTTCCCAGAGGACTTCCTTAACCGAGTTCAACGCGCACCGACCCCGCTTCAGAGTGCCAGGCGCGAAGCCTATTGAACACAGGGTCGGAGGAAGTACGGAGATATCAGGAATCCTAGAAGACTCGGCAGAAACGAACCAACCAGACAGTGATAAAGTGTGTTGTCGGTAGGCACAAGCCCACTTCCCGTCTCCTGGGCGCCCAGGGGGGGGGGGGCTGTAATCACGTAGTTCCGGCACAGAGTGAACGGGAGGGGCAAGTCGAACGATATCACGAGGTAAAGCCGAACCGAGAACCTCGGCGAGGACGTTCAACGTTGCATTAGGGAAGGGCGGTTGATCGGCGGAACCGTTACCATGAGGGGGTGGGGATAAAAAAAGGTTATGGGAGCATAGAATTAAAAACATATATCGGCCTGCGTAGCTCAATTGGATAGAGCGTCAGACTCTTAGATTTACGCGGGCAATCTGAAGGCTGCGAGTTCGACCCTCGCCGTGGGCTAGTTGATTCCTTTTTCGTCTACTCACATAGCAAGTGACCTTTCATAACCTTCGTTGGGACTAGAACCTTTCTCTGGCCTCGTACGCTGCGTTAATATTCGAAGGTTCAAGAATCTTCCAACATGGTACGCATCTTTGCTGAAACCCTCGCAATGTACCAAGTATCACCAGGGCCGACCAACTGATGGAAAGCACGCTTTCACCACAAAGTATGAGAACCATACAAACCAATCTTATGCAGGGCTTTCTTAATTGCACTCGCCACGGGAGTATTTTCCGTTGGAATCAGGATAATTACTGGCTATGTGGTCTTCGCGGTCCTATGCACTTTGGTGGGGCCCAGACGCGTGCTGATTTTGCAATGAAAATAGCGAACCGATAAAATGACAGCGATGACGGATGGCTCTCGCGGGCCCTCCTCCTCTTGGTGTAATTGGGCCCTCAGATAGGAAAGAAAGAGCACCGCGTCGATATTCAGTACAGCAATTTCGACGGAGGTTGAGTAGCAAGCGAGGCATGATCGCCATTTTCAGTTGCGAAAATACCACTCTCGAGATACACGACGTGTTTGTGTGATAACCGGTGACGGCGATAACAATTTACATCCCCCATGAAGATAAGACAAGCCATATTGAGAGGTATTAGCGATTGCTTGGAGTGTGGCCGTACAGCGTGGAACTACTCACGCTTCCAATGGAAAAAGGCCCTAATACAACCAAAAGATGACAAACAAATTGG
>Ga0307515_10021237_pt1 | contig 11522 bp, 4 predicted proteins | sample 17_EM_MG_FD_194513 | JGI IMG/M metagenome (GOLD analysis project Ga0307515, IMG submission 194513) | Populus trichocarpa ectomycorrhiza microbial communities from riparian zone in the Pacific Northwest, United States - 17_EM | ecosystem: Host-associated > Plants > Roots > Unclassified | place... | reverse complement strand
CAATCACACTTTAGTGCGGAGAACCGAAACCGGTGTGTTCACGGTTCCATTACAACGCACACCGATGGCTCCATTCCGTTCGTTTTGCATGGAAAGCAGATGGTAAGATTCTTTTTTAATTACATCCATTTTTTATTTTATATTTAATAAATATATTTAACTAACAACAATTTTTTTCTTATAGGTTACGATTCCAGGACGCGAACCAAGCCTGATGAAGCTTTTTGTGAAAACACACGTGCTGATTGATGACCTCCATGTGTTACAGTGCGTGGATAGCCGAGCTTAACACTTTATGGTATGTTATTTTCAATCATTTTTTCTTAAGTTATTATTTTTTGAATTTGCTAACTTTTTTTCCAGGACACATATAACACCCAGTTGAAGGAGAGATACGGTGATTATCCTTCGACCCATCCAAATCTTGGTTCAGATTTGTGGTTGGAGGTAAGATTGTTTGGTGTACCTCGATAGAAATCGAGTGTATGGTCTTTCTAACACTACGGTCGAGGACTTGGAGACAACTCGTGGTGTTTCAATCGTTGGATGCTCGCAATCGGTTCCGAGCACTCAAATTTCAGAGTTTGAGGTGATTTTAGACTAGCGAATTCAAACTCGGACGACCCATCTTGCTGCTGATTATGAACGATTCAATGCTAAGATGGACGAACTCCGCTGATTGGTAATAGAGATAAGATTACAAATGGGTGTTTCATATGCTCCCTCTTATTCGCCTCACGGTCCAGGCAAAGACCTGCCTCCTCCTTCAACACCTTTATTCAAGATTAATTGTATTTGAACTTATAAATGTTTAAATTTGTAATAAATATTTGAATTTTATATTAATTTAATTATATTTTCATTTATGTTTAATAGTTTTTTAAAAAATATATTTTGAAATGATTACCGACGGATTTCGTCTGTTGGTATATTCAAGAGAGTTGAAAACGAATTATTGCAACTGTCACTGCCACTGTTTACCAACCAATAGAATAACAGATGATTTGTTTGACAGTTATATGTCAAATTCATTGATGAACAAAAAAAATCACTGATGAAATGACATATGATTTTTATATCGGTGATATATTATATTCAGCGATGGAAATACCAATGGAATGAAATGGGTAAACTTTTTTTCACGCTTTGTCCGTCAGTAAATCCATCTATACAATTATTATAGACGGACTCACCAACAGATCATAAATCACCGACGAGAGTTTTTTTGATAAATTATTTTTGTTTGTGAGCCCGTTTGTAAGTTTCATGCCGATGGAATGTGAGTATAAATACCGACAGAGAACTCCGTCGATAAATCAAAAATTTTGGTAGTGTAGAGGTAATATGTTGAAATAAAAGTGGAGAGAAGAATGAAATAAAATGTAAGAGATAGAGAAAAAGAAAATAAGTTGAAGTTGGAAAGAGATTGAGTTAGAGTGAGAGAGGTAGATGAAGAAAAATGTGTTTGAGTGAGGGATGGAGAAAAAAAGAATAATCGGGGGGAGTAAGATGGAAGAAGAATGAGAAAATGTGTTAATGAAAGAGACAGATAAATATAAATATATTTAAATGAGAGGGAAGAAATTGCAATGTAAATTTGAAAAAAAGGATGAAAGTTTGAATTTTTTAAAATTTAAAGAGTTTATGATATATCTATAACCTCAAATTCGATCACAAATCTATCATATATGATAAAAAAAAAAAAACATACAACATAATTATGTGATGTTGTAATTTCTGACCGCAGAGATTAAATACTAAATTAAAAAATAAAATAAAATTATGATCAAATATAATTTAGTAACAAAATAAAGAGTTGTTTTTAGTGAAATATCATCCCTCAATCCATCTACTATTTGTCGTAGTTAAATATCTCATCTAGTTTATATGTACTCATTAATTAATTATAGTTGAAGCATCAAAATAAGCCTCAATATGTCTTAAAGGATGATTTTAGCACCAAATCATAATAATTTGTTTATTTCCCTCAACTTCACAAGCTCGTATAAAAGAAAAATTACAATTATATATATGGTGCTAAGATTATTCATTCTGTTTAGGGGGAAAACCGATAAAATCAAATGGATTGGGACTCCATTGATAATGGGAGATTGAGGTTTTTTTTCTTCTAAATCAGGAAAAAAAAAAGAAAAAAAAGATTTAACTCAAGGGTCGTGAGTTAGCAAATCAAGCCCATTAATTGATTATCGTGTTTAAAACTTGAGCTGGTGCGAGAGGACCGTTATTAAACTCAGCGCTCGAAGGTTCTGAGGTTAAATAAGCATATGATTAAAGAGCAAATTTACAGGCTCCTGGGATTAATTACCCATGGTTAAAAGCTACTAGTTTGATTCCATGATTAAAGGCCATCCAAGACATCCACTAGTTCCTCCCTTTTTAACTGTCATTTCTGGATTTTGGTAATAGAGCTTCTACCTTTTTCAAATTCAAAACACTGTGCATGAGCGAGGGACCCCATGAAGATGGCAAGTACAAAACCAGTCATAGAAAGCAGAATCGGTAAATCTCCATGTGCATCTATAATTATGTCTTGATCATGTTTTATTATGTATGCACAGATTTACCACTCTATTATTAATTTATTACTCTCTTGAATGATTATCGTGATCTATGCTATGCATGCCAAGTCCAACTTATAAGACGGTTTTCTCAACATGCTCTTGCCCCCATTTTTTTAAAATGTTGGAGCATCTCATCCACGATGTAACAAGAAAAAAAATAAGTAAAAATACGAGAGGGATAGTTTAACTGGTCAAATCTTGAGTTTGCTCTTTAATAATTACGAGTTTAAGTCATTTCAGGGTCACTGGAGGCTTACATGATCGTTAACTTCAGGATCCATAAGATTAATCGAGATGCGCGCAAACTGGACCGAACATCCACGTAAATAAATAAAATAAATAAATCTATAATGTTATTGTGATAAATTCTGCTTAAAAATATTTTTGACTTAAAAAAATATCAATTTAATATTTTTTTAATAATTTTAATATACTAATATTAAAAATTAAAAATAAAACTGTAAGAGCTCAGTAGCCAATCTTTAAACCCTTTATCTCAATACTAAAAATAGAAAATAAGTTTTCTTGCTAAATTGGAAATATGAGTTGCTGCTCTCATAGAAATTAAGTTTTTCTTTGATTATTAGGATTTGAACCACGAATTAGATTTTAAGAAATAAATCTTTATCCGGAAAAAATAAATCATGTTCTTCCATTCAATAAAGAATTGGAAGGAAGAAAAAAAACCCCAATCGAATGTCCTGATTCCTGTTTAGCAGAATCAAGATCCTTCCGCTATGCAATGGATGATCTCCACTAAGTTGCACGAACAATATATATATATATATATATATATATATATATATATATATATATAAAAGCTTTTCAAGAAATACATGTGCCATGTTTTAAATAACATGTGTAGTGCACAATAATCCAAGTTTCTACCTAATCAAACTCGGCCTGATAAAAACAACCGAGCACTAAACAGTTATTTTTAATTTATAGATCCATCGCTTTTCGTGTTTCATGCTCGCTATACATGTCATGGGCTTCGGTTTCTTCCAATAATTTATTGTCCGACCATGCCAACTCAAGAACGAGGATTTATGACCACCGCCGCCGTACCTTCCACCCTCCTCACGAGTCTCATCACGCGTCAGATTTTTCCGTCATGGGCTTTTATTTTTCTCTCTATTCTTCCGGGTTCCCCCCCCCCTCCAAATAATAGAATACGTACAATTTACAATTGTATTTGCAGTCACTACGAGTCTTCATATATCATTGATGTTATTCAGAACGTTGAACGGTAAGAGCTATGGCATTAAAACTTATATATATATAAAGATTTTTAATTATAACTTTCAATTTTTCATGTTTGTAATTCAAATCTTAATCCTAAATCTCTAGCTATGCTTGCCATGGTGTCGTTGAGCGCAAGATGAGGTTAATCGTGACATACAACCCAACCACCGCATAAATGTACATTGATATAAAACCCAACCACCAAACAGACACATTGATTTAGAAGATTCATAATAAAAGGTAGGTTTTTTTAGAATAACAAGAAAACGATGAACAAAGACATGATCATCTGGATATTTACCTCGGAAAAGAATTATTCAAGAATATTTATTTTATACTTTTATTTTTATATCTTCAACTCAATCCTTGTTATTTTTTTTTATATCTGGGGACAATAAACAAACTCTATATTAATTTGCTCCAAATTTTCTGATAGCTGCACATCTTAATTATTCAATTAATAGTTGCTCCAAAAATGGTGCTGCTTCTCAGCACATTAAAATCCATGATAGCATTTCCAGTTCACCAAGTCTGTTCACGTCCAAAAGGGTTTTTGTCCAGCTTTTTTCTTTCCAAAATAATGCCACATCTCTGTTAAATTAGTAGCGATCCAATGTCTCCAATCCCCATTCCACCATCTTTATAAACCCAACAAAAAATCTCTATCCTTCACCCAACACAAGGACCCACCATTATTGCACACAAAAAAACTTCTCTTTATATCACCACACACAAGAATCGCATCTTTTCTTCAACATGATCAACGGCTTCAAATTCAAATTTGGACAGTGATCATTCGAGGTATGCAACATTAAAGTAAGGGTAGTTTGGGGACAAGACAGTCAAGAAATGAGCGCCAAGTAAGCACGATTCCAAGCTGGCAATGGCTCCAATTAGGATGGACATGGGCATGCATGCGCATGGAAGCATCCCTTTATAAAGCCCCTTGCTTCTGTTCCCGTTCTCTTCATCTTCCTTCCAAGGCGTGCAAATTTCCCACTTTTTTCCTCTCTCAGTCAAGCGTGACATCTTGTGCTCATTAGTCATTAACCTCCTCCTCCCCCCTAGAAACACCACCAGTCCTTACTCTCCTCCCTCAAGTTTCCAAAACCCAGGAGTTTTTTGGAGAGAAAAAACACTTGCTTTTGCTCCAATAATGCTCATTTCTTTTTGATGTACTGGTTGTTCTTTCTTTCATGACTCTCCACTTGTATTCCCTGTCGGTATTGCAGCTTTTGAGTCTCTATCAATACCTTAACAAAAGTGAAACATTTTCTCTACTCCTTGTCTCTCTTTGATACACTCATTTTCAACGTAGAAAACATGTATAGGCGGGAGAAAACAATGAGAGAGGAAAGATACAAGCACGGCATCAAGAACCCATCTTTCTCTTCATCACTTCTTGATGAAATCTATCGTTCTATTGATGATGGTGAACCAAAACGTGAAGAGTTGAAGTTCTACAGAGAAACAATGCCAAAGAAACAAAACAAAATTGGCAGGAACATTGGAGGAGAAGCAGGGATGCCAACTCTTCAACGTGCTTGTTTGATCGAGAAATGGATGGAGCAGAAGGTCACCCAAAAGGTCATCACTCAACAGAGGCGGCAAAACTCAACAGAACTTGAGAGAAAAGCACAGCTTGATCATGATCTTGACCAAGATGTCCTGTTTTTTAGCTCAACCTCAACCTCTTCGGATTCTAGCTCTGGTGGGTTCTCATCTTCTGACACAGAATCTATGTACGGTGCAAGATCAAGGGCCTCTTCTTTCAATCCACCAAGACCTAAGCCAGTCAGGACAAGCCTGTCCGCTCGGTCAGGAAAAACAGAGAAAACAGAGAGGACTCTGTTCCATGAACAGAGGGAACTGCGTATGTTTGATGATTATCACTACAGCTCTGCTTCAGAACAGACACCAAGGCTTGAAGACAACATAATCAAGTCCAAATCAAGAGCCTTAAAGATTTACAGCAATCTAAAGAAGGTGAAACAGCCAATTTCACCAGGTGGGAAGCTGGCGAATTTCCTCAATTCCCTCTTCACCACAGGGAACTCAAAGAAATCAAAGAATTCATCTTCCATAGGAAACTTTGATGAAGAAAGGAAACTTAACTCAGGACAAGCATCGACCTGCTCTTCTGCTTCATCATTTTCAAGATCATGCTTGAGCAAGCATTCGCCATCGACCAGGGAAAAATTACGCAATGGGGTTAAAAGGAGTGTTAGATTTTACCCTGTGAGTGTAATTGTTGATGAAGATTGCAGGCCAGTCGGCCACAAATCATTATATGAAGAGGAAGAATCAAGTCTCATGTCTGTTTCTCTGCCAACAGCATGGAAAATAGGGAAATCACCATCAAGAAAAACTGATGATGAGCTGAAGTATCAAGTAATGGAGAAGAGTAGGAGAGTTGAGGAGGTGGCTAGAGAGTTCTTGAAGGATCACCGTCAAAATCAGAAGAAAAATGATGTTACTATGATTGATGTCCGCGGAAAATATAATGATCGCTATCACGATGAGGATGAGGATGAGGATGACGATGCTGCAAGCTATTCGAGTTCGGATTTATTCGAGCTTGATCACCTTGCAGTAATTGGAAACGATCGTAGGTATTGTGAAGAACTTCCCGTGTACGAAACTACTCATCTTGATACTAATCGTGCCATTGCTAATGGCTTGATAGTGTAGCTTCTAATTACTATTATATGTAAATTTCTTTCCTTTTTTTTGGTTAGTTTTTTTTTTGTTCATAATGGGTCAAGGTGAAGATCCATTTTTGAGGTTATTGGAAATCATAGGAATGGTGAAAGGTGATGGTAAATTAAAATATAATTAATTTGTTAATGGTTGATGCCATCTCCAATGGCATAATTTAGTGGCTCTAATTAGAACCATCTTTCTGTTTCTTGCTACATCAACTTTTTTTTCTATATTATTATTATTATATTTGATACATGCTGCTTAAGGGATTGGATCCCTCCAATTTTTGCATCCACTTGCCTACATGCTGAGTGGTCTGAATTTAAGCTTTTCAGTACTACTAATTTCATGGGACATATGATGGTGAAATCACAGAGGAAGTTGGCCAAATTTCAGTCCTGAACAGTCCTGGATATTGAGTGTAGTAGAGTCCAATTGGTGTATACCTCTCGAGAAGTAGCATGGTAGTATAAAATACGTATATTGGCGATGCTAGTGTGAATGATTCAGTTTCGAAAAATGAAGTAAAGAAGAAAGTGAAGAGAGAATATGGGTTTTTACTGAAAAGAAACGAGTGGGGATGTGTTAAGTCCTTGATGGTGATCTAAACTGAGAGAGAGACTGACAGTACAGGTTTTGATAGAACTGAGGGAAAGAAAGGAAAGGAAAGGCCAGAAAGAAAGAGAAAGAAAGAGAGAAGTGAAGGAAGAAGAAAAAAAAAATGAAAGATTCGAGATCGTAATCACAAGCAAAATGAGAGGATGTGATGGTAAAGGCAAAGGCAGATCTTCGCCCATGGGAATAGAGAAAGTAAGAGCTTTTGCATAGGGCCCCCCACCCCCACCGCATCCATTACTTGAACATTGCGTTAGCATCACCACCATTTCCAGCCCAGCAACATTGAAAACCTAAAAAAAGGTCTTATCCCTCCTTACCAAGAATTACTTCTTAATCTAAACTTTCCATCTGCAACAAATATTTGGTACACAACCCACCAAATAATTTTCTGTAGGCCATGCCCAACTAAGTTTCAATGTCAATTATTTGAGCTATTGCCATGCTACTGATGGATTATGTTATATTATACTTGGTGTGGGCATAGAAGAAGAAAAATTCCTCAAGAGGAGAGGTTAAAACTCGTGATTCTCATTAGAAAACTTCGTAGAAGGAATTTGGGGATCGAGAGAAAACTACTGGTCTAAGACCCATTATGCCTTCATTTTTTTTTCATTTTTTTTAAAGTAAGTGCAAAGAAAGGAATTAATGCATTGCGTGTCTCATAGAGGCGGGCATAGAAATTGTTCAAAATCAGCGGCAACAATAAAGAAGCAGTGTGGTTCAAGGCAGGGCAACAGAAACTGGTGGTCCTCAAAATCAATACAGGATACATGTATTGATAATACTTAACTGTAAATATCAAATTGATATTTACAATATATCACGGACGATTGCTTCGTTCTGATGAACTGCAGATCTTTATATGTCTGTAAGTACTGATCGTGCCTCTGCTATTGGCTTGATAGCCAAGGGAGAGGGAGCAAGTCAACAGTGGAGGGCTACAAATTAAGCAGTTAATTATTACAGTAGGGCGGTGGTTTAAACTTGGACCATCCTATATACAAGTTATAACCAAAGAAACAAGTTATAACCAAAGAAACAGAAGCTTGCAAGTGCTATTATTGCATTACTAACTCAGTACGTTTGAAATGATCGAGTGCTGGTTTTATTTATTCGATCCCTTCTTCAACGCCACCCCCAAAAGAGGGGGGAAATGAATGTGGTAAGTGAATGCTCACCCCCCTTGTCTATCTAATTTGAAGACGTGTATTACAGAGGATAGACTGTGGATTTAGAAAACCATTTTCCCCTCCAAATCCTGCAATATATTCTAAAACTAAGACGAGGGATGTTCATGTAGATTTTAAATTAAGAGTTGAGACGTGATCATACGCCCAAAAGGAATCACATAGTTAGCATCCTAATCTCTCTCTCCCGGTGTTGCCATGTGAAATCTCGAGATGCATCACACCACACACACTCCATAAAACAAGATCAAGAGATCGTGAACATATTTCAAATCAAACAAACGTGTGACAACGACTGTCCAATCCCTTCTAATCAAATTAATTTGAGAATATTAGAAGCAATGATTATTGAGGCGGCAGAACTAAGTTCAACTTGAAATACAACCACACAATGCTCAAGCATCAACCATATTTCTAAATAAAATACTTGTAAGAGGCTAGGGCTAGGAGTTCATTGTTAGTAGACCTAATAATGGCCTATATATCATCAATACGTGAGGAGCATGCATAGATTAATATTCCGTAGTGTGAAATGGGATGGTTCAAAGTAGTATAATAATCGCCCCCAGTCAAAATTCTACACGATCGTATGATTAGAAACATGACAAACAAGTACAAATTATATTTGTTTAGGATGGTGGTGGAATCATAACTTATTCAAGAAATATTGGTGAAGGGCTCAATTGAGCTCTTGTGATCAACTAGAGGTGTTGAATATTGTAGTTAATATATAATAAAGGCTTTGTGTTGTGTGTATAGAGGTTAATTAAATTAACAAGATTGAAACTGGGCTGAGTAGAGTATTGTTTTTGCGAGGATCATTCCTCGAGTCTCCCTTATAAGTTAAAGATTCTGCACAGTAGGTGAGGTGAGGTGGGGAAGTTGGCAGCAATGATGAGAAGAATAATGTTCGTGGGCGTGTAGTGAGTTTTTCTTTGAAAAGACAAACCTAGCTAGCTAGGTTGACCCTTAATCACTAACCTCCAGGGCATCAACAAGTTTTTATTTTCTATAACAAATCTCTCAATCATAATCAACATATTCCCTCTTCTTGTTGCTTCATGATTATTCATTTGTTTAAAAGCTTAGTCTAATCACTCTGATGCTGTTGTTATTCACCAAATTTCAGATAGGATTAGACAGGCTCAGTGTTTCTTATTACCACAGGATAAATAAGACACAACCTTGTCTTTACTCTTCTTATACAAAAAATGCAAGAATGTTTCTTTCTTGTTGAGAATCGAGTTTTGGAGCTTCCAGCAACCACCACAGACCTCGACAAATATACATACAGGGAGGGAGCAGGCCAGAATTCTTAAATTTAGAACATTAGAAACATGCATCGTTATCCATTTTAGGTATTGAATCTTGAGAATTCAACTGTATTCACGACTCTCAAATTAAATTAGAAATTGCATTAAATTAATGCCTCTAAAATTTCAAAACTTTCTGATATTAATATATGAATAATAATTAACTTTAATAACCACGCTGATAATTTATTAGTTACTATTGAATACTTTAAGTGAATCTCAGTACTAATGACTTTGCTTTCTAACCCAACCCGTGTAAGACTTTTAAGGCTATGAACCAAATACTATTTTTATTTTTTGTCCAAAAGGAGGTCCAATGTATATATAATGTAATATCTTTCTTCAATTCTTAATCTCAAGTGCGGAGGAATTCCTTGGAATTAAATCAAACTCATGAACTCTTATTAATTATTATTATCAGTATCTATTTATTGAATATATAAAAATGCGCTGTCATTTTGGTTAATTAATTGATGGGCTCTTAAACTTTTAACTTAATGTGCGTGGTGGTGGTTGTGCTGCTGCTGCTGCTGGTTGACCACCAGCGGTTAAGAGTATCTGTATTCTCATGCTAGCGTTTACTGCTCCTTCAATTTTCTTCGTCTTCCCGAAGAAGAAGATACAATTAATTAAGGGAGTAGTTTCCATTAATTGTCTCACACTCTCACTCACTGTAACATACTGTTTGGTTGCAAGGCCTCTATCTTCACAAAAGAAGGAGGGAGCAATGAGAAAAGAGGGGGGAAAAAAACAAAAGGCTCCAACTTTCATGATAGAAAACGACAGTAATTTAGACCTCGCACCAAAGAAAATGTAGAAATGACTTCTCTCTTTCCGTCTGCCCTTTCAGTTTTAAGCATGCCACGTTAAAGTTGGCAAATTGAGAGAGAGAGGGCGAGAGAGGGTCACTCTCACACCTCCCTCCTCAGTCCTAACGTAGAGTAAGGTAGATGGTCCACTGCTTACCACTTTTGCTTTGCAGGTAGAAGACAAAGGTTTTGTAATTTGCGATCCCGAGACGAGTTCCCATGAGATCGTTCGCAGCTTTTCTTTTCCACTACAAAGTTCAAAATGAGGAATGGAACATTAATACTTTGATCAACAAGAATCTTACCAAAGAAAGACAAGGAAAGCAAAGAAAACAAAAACAAAAACTCCAATAAAGCACGCATTCCACTATGTTCTTTCCACAAAGGATTCCTGTCTCAACTCGTTGCGGTTTCATGGACACTACTTTCAGTAATTATTTGAAAGCATGCATTATAATTGCAATGCATTTAAATCACAAATGTATTATGAAGATAGGTAATTAAATCACTCACGATAAACTCCTTTTTCTTTTCAACCTCAAACCTTTTGTTCTTAATTACATTTGTTTATGCCAAAATTAATGACTAATTTATTAAAATTTGTTAAGGAAATAAACAATTCAATAAAAAAACATCAAAGTATAAAATAAGAAGAAATCTCATGTCCAATCTCAAATTCATTGGAAAAAAATTATTTAGTCCACCTACTTTTATTTTTTTTACTATTCAGTCCCTGTAGTTTTTTCAATTTTAATATTTTGGTCTAAGAATTTATTATTTTAACATTTCAGTCCTTGAATTTGAAAAGAGAGAGAGGAAGTTACCTGAAATCAATAAAGAGAAGAGAAAGTTGGTGAATGACTACTTTTCGATAATGAAACTTGTTGTTTTTTGTGTCAGTAAGATTCATTCACTCAACAAGAGGGATTTCATTGAAGTGTTTTTTTAACATTAATTCATCTTGTTTGAAATTAAAAAGTAGATTGGGGTCAAAAGAAAAAAAATATTTCTGGTTTGATTTTGTGTTTTCATACACTTTTTAGGGTTTTTTTGTTCATAATTTTT
>Ga0307515_10021236_pt1 | contig 11523 bp, 17 predicted proteins | sample 17_EM_MG_FD_194513 | JGI IMG/M metagenome (GOLD analysis project Ga0307515, IMG submission 194513) | Populus trichocarpa ectomycorrhiza microbial communities from riparian zone in the Pacific Northwest, United States - 17_EM | ecosystem: Host-associated > Plants > Roots > Unclassified | place... | reverse complement strand
AGGCAGCCATCAAGGCCCCAAGAAAAGCCATTTACCACTCCATGGAGGTGGGTACCAGAAGATTTGCCCGCCAGTGACGACGAAGAAGGCGAGTCCACACCTCCGAATGACCCCCGAAATTCTTCCTCCCGTGATGGCCCCAGCTCGGCGCAGCACCATTACATTTCGTCCGCTTCACAGCAGATCTCGCGTCACCCGTCTCAAGATTCAAGAGCACAGCAATCCTATAGTTCACGAGAGGTAGACCAATATCGACTAAAAGGTGTTAAATCGCCTCCCATCCGTGAGTCAGATCAACAACACCGCCCGGAGAACCAGCCTCCGTCGACATCGTCACACTCGAGGCAAGGGTATTCTAGCTCACCATCTACCTTAGCTCACCCATCCTCCTCGTCGAGGAGAAATACGCAAGAGCACACTCCGCCGCGAGACTCGTCACTCTACCGCTCTCACTCAAGGAAGAATACACAAGAATATACACCACCACCAGATCCTTCCCCGCGCCGCTCATCCTCCAGGAGAAACGCTCAGGAGTATACGCCGCCCTCTGATGATCAAAGACGACCGTCAACTCTCTCCCAAGTCCATACTCCAGATGATCGGAGTAGGCGAGAACGAGAACGGGAGAAGGAAAGGGAGCACCGAAAAGCCTCGGACTCTGATGATCACGAAGCATTCTCTGGGAGGGGAGAGCTACACCCTACATTTTCTCCCGCCATCGTTCGTACCCCCAAGTACTACTTGGAACGAACGGGCACCCCAAGCAACGCCACACCTACAAAATCTTCTTCTATGCGTCGTGCATCGGATGGCCCGGGACTGCCGCCTCACGGCACTGTGATACCACCCTCGAGCAACATGCTCTCAGAAAATGTACCCTCTGTTCTGAGCCCATTGATTGGTGCGACCCCACGGCCCAGTTCAGCTACTATGCCTGGTCTAGACAAGGTCACTTGGGGAGAACTTTCCTCGCCGTCTTCTTCCTCGTCACCTTCCTCCTCGAAAGATAGGCACTCTCGGTCTCACTCACGAAACCATTCACGATCCAACTCTCTTTCGAAGGTGGGTGACAAGCCCCACCGCTCACTCCAACATACCGACACAATCACGTCACGCACGATGTCACCAACCCGTTATGAAGAGCGACCTCAACCCCCTGCGTACTACTCGAGCTCGTCCTCTTCCTCCTTGCAGCAGTCGTTGCGTAGTATGGGACGCAGTCAGACCTACCCGTCTTTGGATCCCGTCTCTGAAAATCCGTATCCAGTGACCCGCCGGGACTCACGTGACGGCCGGGAATCCAGGAATCCTCCGACCAGCATCTCCCGCGCTTCAGACGCGGTTAAGGACTTGGCTAGGTCAAACAGCAGGACGGTCGGGCGCAGCCACACGGAGCCGCGACCCTCTCACAACCCTAACCGCGCTACCTCTCCACTGAGAGCGCTTTCTCCAACCAGGGCCTTCTCACCTCCCCGAAGTGCCACACCCTCCAGATCTTCCTCAAGAGCACCATCCCGTTCGCATACTCCAACCTCCTCCGGAGTGGTTGTTCCATCTGTTCCTGTGCCGCCACTTCCCGCAGATGCGTCGTACAGATATCGAACATCCTCCTCCGTTTCGAGGAAGGTGAGGGTTCGCCAAGGATTCTGGAACAGACGTGGAGATTGTGCAACCGCCGATGGTCGATACTTCATCCGCGCCCCTCATGAACATCAAAATCCTTCCGAATTATCACATCTACATCAGTACCACTTCTCAAGTTACGATGGGAGAACAATTCCTTGGGACCGACGAATGAAGGAGTACCCCGAATCCATATCTAAACATGGGCACCCACCCAGATACCCATTCGAATACGTATGTGGTTCCCTTGTCATTGCTGACCACTTTGCTGATGCCCTACTATAGTTCCTCAAGTACATCGAAGTCAACGAATCAGATATCCGGACCCCCGAATTTCCTTCGCCATATTAATCTGACGGCGCGTTTGACGACAATTGATTCATTCCGAACTGCACCCACGATCCAATTTTCCACATGCCTCTTATTTATCATGCCCTGCTGTATCAATCTATCCTCGTCTGATGTCCCGGTTTATGATACCTCTATGTGCATACACTAATCGCTTCTGCTCGCCTATCATGCCCTCTATATTATCACCATAGATGCCCTTCAGATTGTTCACTGGCTAGCCTTTGTTTCCCCCCTCCCGCCCCATCCTCCCCTTGTATACATTTTCCCACCCGCTTGTAGTTGTGCAATTACTTGGACCTTGCACATAGCCCCCTTTTTGTCCCCCCGCTTCGTTCCGTAGTTCCGCATTTTTAGTGTACTAGCCCATTTTGCAGTGTCTGACTTTTCTGTTATCTTACAACCCTCTCATATGACCGGTGACCCCACGGTGTATCCCTTTTTCGGCTTCTAATACTCTTTGTCCGGGGTTCGGTCTGTATATAGGATAATACATTGGAATTCGAAAGGAGGGGTTCGAAAAGGTTGGATATCTGGATCCTTGGACTCTGGAAACCGACCATGTTGGACTCACATAAAACCGAACCTCAAAAACACGCGTTTGGATACCCGTGGTCGATTACGGGAGAAAAAACGCGTTTAACGTGCGTACCCGAAGCTACTACGTTGCGATTAACAAATATCTCTCGTGGTGATAACACGTTTCCCAAGTTTGTTCAATTATTTCCATTCTATGATCGGCTGCTGTCACCGATGCGGGGGTATTGAAGATTATAGCAGAGTTCGGGCCATCTCCGCCGGAGGGTTTACGTCTCGATAACACAGCCTGCAGCTGGACCCTAGATACCACCCCGGGACGTACTCAATGCTTCTTTCATAAAGGCTAGAGCAACTGACGTTCCACCACTCATTCGAGACATTGAACGTGTGGGAGTAAGCGGGCACGAGGCCACGTCCTGAAGTGAAACCATAGAATCCCGAAACTGCGTAACCCGTTCTCTCGGAATGTATCTGTCGCCAAAAAACATCAGAATGCCGTCGGATTCCTGGGATCCTCATCCGCGAATCGAGGAAACGCCAGGGGGAGACACATCTTAGCGCGATCTTCACCAAAGATAACAGGATCATCGACGTTCGAGGAGAGAAAAGTTGGTTTCGGTGAAATCGGTTTATGGGACGTGGCCCGGAAAGTTGGATTACCGCAAGAAGGGAGGCGGGGGGTTGGGAACGTGACCCGAGGCGACCCAATCGGAAGGTCGTGCCTTGATTGTTGGAAATCTTCGTTAGCACCACCACACGCGGCTGACGACAGCGAACGAAGGCTACGTACGGTCTAAACTTCACCCGGAGAAAACTGAAAACCTCCGGGTAGCCGAACAATGGGCCATCGCGGCCGGCTACCATCATCACGGTCGGAAACAACTGCCGGTCAGACCAGATATAGTCGGAGTGGTTGTATACACAGTTCGATTACACCAGAGTACAGGATCAAAATAGGAAGGAAAGTCCCAAGGCCTGGACCTATTGGGACATGATCGCCGGAGTAGAATGCAGGAGAGTAGTTCAGACGGAGTCAGCAGGCATACGGACAAGGCGTTCAGGGATCAAGGACATTCGAAGACGATGCCGAGGTTTGCCGTAGTAGAAGCGAGGATGTGGACTTTCGTCAGATGATGGAACACAGGGAGAACTTCCGAGAGCTCCAAAGCGGGCAGCGCAAGAAATGTTATCGATGTCATGGGAGGGTGCTGATCTTGTGCTTGCGGAAGATTTCTTTAACTCGAGAAGCAAATACTTCAACGGGAGTAACGATGCACTCTGGGAGTCGTGTCAGTACGTAGATGAGCTCGGATGGGACCATCACCATCAGCACAGAAAGAAAAAACCAAGTGGTGCTCCAAACCATATGTCCAGCTATTGTAGCAATACGGAAGATGGGATTTTTTGAGATTTGATGATAACTAGGTAGATCACCTGCGAGCCGATGAATTAGCTATTATAGACAAGGCGCACGGTAGGGCATACCTCCACCGACGACCCTAAACGCATGAAGGAGGATAGAATACCAGATACGAGCGCCGTGATCCTGGGGTGTCGACAAGTTCTCTCTGATGCTACGGGTTACATTGTTGATCTGCTGGAGTTCCTCCTGTGTTGTGTATGTCAAATTCCCGAGTACTGAAGCGAGCTGTTCAGCATTTTTCGTGGCGGCCAGTTGGATTTTGTAGGAGGCTGCTGTCTCTTCCCAATGAGCTTGAAGCTGGTCGCCCATTCGATCAGCCGTTTGAGATGCCTGGGATAATGACTGACAGAAAATTTGATGATGAAGAACGAGCGATGAGAGATCGACGTACAAGGTGTAGAGTTGAAATTCCTCCTATCAGGTCGTTCCATTGGCCATTGACCTGTTCCTACACGAGGATGAACTGGAAGGCATCGCGACGATAAAATTGGCAACTCACCGTGACACGGCTGAGCTCCTGGTCATGTAAACGAACCTGTTGGAGGAGAGTCTCCGAGTGGTACGATAACTCGTTCCCAAGGCTTCTTATAGCACTTTCCAAGGAGCGTGCATGCTGTTTGATTGTGTCAGCGTAGTTAGCGAGGTCGGCTGTTGCTCTCACCGCAGCTAAGAGACGGGAAACACCAGCATCCACCTGGAAACCGGTTAGTCATTTGGCACGTCGAGTTTGATACGGTAATGCAGACCTCGATGAACGTATGTGCCTGCTGCTTGGACTGTTGTTGAGATAACTGGGTCAACGTTTTGTCGAGGCTTGCGGTCATCTGAGACTCGTAAGTAGGGATCAAACTGGAGGATCAGATATTTCACATATTGCATGGTATCTCGGGACACATTGACCAGATTATCGACGACAGAATCGAAAACTCCGGGGAACGTATGCAGTTCACCTAAGATTTCGTGCATTGACTGGAGGCACGCATGGGAAATTAAAAGCGCAGGAAGAGCCCATAAGAATATCTCACCTTGATGGATGCCGACAGGCGTTGGTCGTTCTTTTCGAAGGTTTGTTCCCGCTTGAGTAAGAACTGAACCAAGCGCATTTTCTCCGCCGTGATGTTCTGGTAAGTATTTTTCGCGATATCTGCAAGTACCCATCCGTTCAAGGCACCCTCCTGTAGAAGTGACATCAAATACCGATATCGTACAGCTGTTGGTAAGCATAACACATGCGAGCTAAAGGTGTTGTGAGTAATACAGTCACATAGAGGAGTGAATAAAAACTCACTTGACTCTCTGAAGTACCCAGAGTAACTAGACCAAGACTGTGCACTTCGTGCCAGTGCCCTGAAATCGAAGCCATGAGGGTGATGTGTGAATTATTGGAAGACACAAGACCCACTCGACACAGTGGCGCCTATCTACTGGGGAATTTGTGGTCTTTTGTTTGACTGAGTGACACTCCATCGGAGGTGAGAGGTGAGCGATCTCCAGTTCGCACAAGGTCATAGAGATCGCAACTGGACACCGTGGTTAGCCTGGGTGTATGCGCAGCACCAAGATACATCCTACAGTATATCTTATCTTCTTCGAGTCTATCGAGGTCTGTGCAACGCTGTTGCATATAGCCTATCGCTTGGCGAAAGCAATCGGGTTTGTTCGCGGTTTGGGCCAACGCTGCTGATCTCATCACGCTTATACTCCACGGATTACCAGGGCCCGTACTGGGAAACGACACCTACTATGACTTGGGAAGACATCCTCAAGCTCCCCTTGCATCACTGCCAAGCGTAACCGCGAAAAAGGCGCGTCGGTCTCCAAGAACGAGCGCGACAGCCACAGACGTACATGAATCACTAGACTTGACATATTCGTGTATTTCGTCTGTCGCAGGGATTGTCTTGGTAGATCTGGACCATATAGCCCCGGCGCTGGGCCACGGTAAGTACGTAAGGGAGAGGATGTAGAAGGCGATCAGCATCAGGGAGGGGTCAGAAGGAGAAATGGTAATCGGCTGATCGCAAGCTCTCCGGCCTTCCGCTGCCGGACTTAAAGCTTTAGGTCGCATCCAACCTCACACGGCTCCTTGTTTACTCTGCCATGGTTCTGACCGTCCACCACCTTGACAATTCCCGCTCTCAGCGGATACTCTGGCTCCTGGTCCGTTTTACTCCGAATATCACTCACTGCTCAGTTGTTCCTCAACATTCTCGACCCAGGAAGAGCTCAGGGTTCCGTACGGGGTCAAGTCATACAAGAGAGATGCCGAAAGCTGTGCTCCCAAGGAGCTGATGGACGCCCGCTTTGTTGGCATGCCTCCAGCCCTAACGGGGGGCGGCTTCGCCCTCGCCGAAAGCGGGGCCATCGTTGGTGTGCCCCAGCGGTGGAATTTCATCGACATCTCTGGCCAGGTGTCTTACGAGGCTCAGCAGAGTACTTGCTGACATGGCACGGTCAGAAACATGAACAGCTGTCTGAAGCGGCTCGCGTCGACATTTTATACTGTAATATATGCGTTCAATGCGCGAGGTGTTTTTGACAAACCGTGGTTCCAGTGATCCAATATGCCGAGGGCAGTCTGATGCCCATCCTCATGTTCAAGTTAATCTTCGACACGATACCCGAGAATGCCCCTGTTCTGTTACGATCGTTTCTGAAGGGCATCTTCAACGCCTTGAACAGAAGGTTTACCCTCCCGAGACTGCGGGTGCATGCGGACTTTGTGAATGCCAGGTTATCTTTAGCTCACCGCTCCAACTTACCACATCTCACAGATAGAAACGCATCTAAACAAGCCAAAATCCCCCTGGTTCGCTGGAGGGAATGAACCCACAGGTGCTGACTCTATGACGTCGTTTCTGCTCGAACTCTGGTACCAAGACAATCCCTCGTTACTGGGTTCGAAAACCCAAGAGTTCGTCAAGACCCTTCAGGAACGGTGAGTTCTGGGACGGCACCTGTTAACCGCATGGCTGATTATCTTAGGCCCGCCTACAAGAAAGTTAGTCCTCCGGTTGCATAGTGCTTCCAATCGACTGACGCTCTCCCTACAGGCACTTGAAAGAGGGGTCCTTACGTGTATTACCCTTCTCTGCACAACAGATGGCGGCATTTCATTTTCCCCTGCGCATTCTTGTACTTTCCTCTGTACACACTATTCTCGTATGTATTGGGGACCGGCAACGCCACTCACGGGCGCGTGATGATTTCAAATTGATTTCAAATTCTCCCTCGCAGGGAGAATTCTGACTTCTATCACAACGCATCCACAGCAAGAACTGGACACGCGGAAATAATTCGCAACGCGATTTTCTGTCTGTTACTAATCAGGAAACTCTAAAAATGCAATACTTCGCGTAGAACCGTAGTCCCGGAGGTTGTAAAGTCTCGCCTTTCCTCAGCGGCCGGGTTGCTGGAGATGATGGTTTTCATCACAGTTCATGTCGTTGGGCATCGTGCTTGGCACCGCACCTGGAGCCGTGGGGAGATCGCGCACTGAGCCCGAGGTGTGCGTTACTCACCTCTTATGCCCAAGATGTGGGCCGAGAGGACTGACTGGTTGGAGATGTGGGAGCCGGAGCAACTGTGCAGGAACGCACAGTCGTGCCCATAAGGGGCCCACCTCATTTTGTGCGCCAGTAAAGGCATCTTTACTGTGCATTGCATCTAGCTCAGCCCTGCGCGTCCTTCCATTGCGCTGTTCCGCCGCCTTGGACAAGTCCCCTAGGGAGGTTTTATAATGAGCAAGATGATGACGGCGTGGCGCATGGAAGAGTAAGTCGTAGCGTCGTCGTGCCTCAGAGTGGTTTTTTTGACGCATAGTAACGGGGTGAATGTTGTCAAAATTTACACCCCTATCCGGGTGGCGTCTCCTCACTGAGCCAGTGTTGTGCGAGTTACTGACCTTGACCTAGTCATCAAGTCACGGAAGTCAAGTTATGCCAGTAACTCGAGTAATATGACTTGACTTTGATTTCTGGCCCCCGGGGTCTTCGGAGATACCATATGCAGAAGCATTGAACGACACCTTGTCATCGGGTCTCCGCCACCGCATCCCAACGAAATCCCAAAATTTTTGGCAGACGATGGGCCGGCAGCCGCGTTCTCACGCTCGGCGAAGCCAATAACTTTAGCCATGGCCCAGGTCACGGTCAAAAGTCACAAAGTTACGCGAGTCAGTGACAAGTCAATGACTCGCACAACACTGGCCCGGTATTCCAACGAAAACCGCAATTCCTACTATTCGAAGTACACTTCCGCATGTGCCCAATTAGTAAGTCAAACATTGCTATGCCTCCTCACGCTACCTGTTTTCAAACCGTGCGTGGCATGCGGCAGCCCGACATTATTAAGTTCACAAAAATGCGAATACGTTTGAGTGTGTGGGAATTCCGGACGGGATCTAAATTTGGCGGGGGGCTGCCGGTCCCCATATGTATACTACTAGAAAATGACTGGATTTTCGGACAACTCCGCCGGCCGCTCCGGCCGAGATGCCCGCGTAATAAGACCACAGTCAGCGGGCGGCAGGCGGTTCCTCCGCGCTTTGCATTTGCAGATTCCATGTGGAACTTAACCTCGAGTCGGGAGTACATAACCTTGAATTTGCTACGTGCCTGGTCTGGCGTTTCTTGTTTTCTGCCACCATGGTCCTGACGGTTCACCACCTCAACCACTCACGATCTCAGAGGATTCTATGGCTACTTGTTCGTCGGTCTTTTGCAACTTGCGCGGAAGCCGGGTAATCTCGTACTGAACCCACGTTGGTAGGAAGAGCTCGAGGTCCCGTACGAGGTTGTCGGGTGGCAGCGGGACTCTGATCATTTGGCCCCGGAGGAACTCAAGGGCGTGCATCCCGTGGGACTTGCACCTATCATCGTCGACGACGACATTACCATCGCCGAAAGCGGCGCCATCGTTCGTAAGAATGCCCCTGGTTGGTCCTCTGCCTGGCTTGAACATTAACGACCCCCGGCATCCAGAATACTTGCTCCGGAAATACGGGAAACAACAGGAAACCCTCCCAGAATCAATTCAAGTCAATGATCTATACTGTACGGTCTCGCTTTCCCGCCTGCGAAATATTTACATGCTAATTTTTGAACCTGCGACTCAGTCACACATTACGCCGAAGGCAGTCTGATGCCAATCCTATTAACCAAGGTAGTATACACACTGATACCGGAGAGGGCACCTCTCCTTCTTAAACCATTTCTGTGGGCCATCTTCGATGCGGTCAGTCGTAGAATGGTTGCTCCGCGGTTGGAAACCCACAAGGCATACGCACGTACCTCCCGCAGCCCGTCCCGCAGACACATCTGACGGCCTTTCAATACCAGATCGAGATGCGACTGGGTCAGAACGATGGAGGGTTTTTTGCCGGTGGCAGCGAACCCACAGCAGCAGATTTCATGATGATATTCCCTTTGGAATTATGGGCCAAGAGGTTCCCTGAGAGCTTCGGTCCGAAGTGTAGAGAATACATTGAACGTATCCACGAACGGTGCGCACCTTAGACCTCCCCCTCTCTGTCACCTCGGCCTGATGACAGAACCAGGCCTGCCTTCAAGCGTGTAAGAGTTACTCTAGATTCTATCAATCCGTTGCGCACCGCCTGACACCAGCTTCCTTTTCCATTCTTGCTCAGTCGGTCGAGAAAGGCGGAGAGTACGGCCTCCTCTAGCTTTCCTTCACTGCCTCACCGGCGATATCGATACCCGTATACGCACAGGGACCAACAACATCCCTCCTCATGGACGTGTGATGATTTCAAACTGGTTCCCGCGGGGAGTAACCTGACCTCGCGTTCAGGATGTTGTAGACAGCGAATTTCATCACACTTCATGTCGTCGAACATCATGCATCCGAATACCTGACACCAGGCCCAGGGCGGCTGGAAAATCTCTTATTGAACTCGATGTGCGTGTTGTTCATCCCCTACGTCCGAGGGATGACCAAGATCAGACCAAGTTTCTTCACTTGCCTCGATCACTATGGGTTGGGGCCGGCGCCTCCAGCCCGGTATTCCAAGACGGACCTCAATCTCTACCATTTGAAACACTTTCCCAAAAAAAACGCTGTTATTGCATCGACCATTGCTACGCTTCCTCACGCTACACGCTTTCGAACCGTGCGTAGCATGCGGCGACCAGGCGTCTGTGCCAAGTTCATAAAAATGCGAACAAATTTGAGCGTGTGGGAATTCCGGACGGGACCTGAATTTGGCGAAGGGTTTCCCAGTGTACAATCATCATTATTGTGTTCTCTAGTGTACTGATATGCTGATGATACAACACTACTAAGGAATTCCAGTTAGGAATACAAGAAAAAATGCAGATGATAAGGAAACGAGTAAAAATGCGATGCGATGTCCATGCCATGGTGCGGCGGATGATATGAGAACAATAGAAAGAGATTAACGAAAGCGAAGCGATAATTAGGTCGGGGGATACACTACATGTGAGGGGTAAGAGTGCCGAAGATGCGAGGTGCGATGAGATGAATCGTAGTGCGTGGCGAATATGATAGGGATGCAAATGAGGGTGAACGCGAGAATGAGCAAAATTGGGGGGTATACAATGGGCTTTCAATCGGGGGCCAAAACGGTGATGAGGTGGAGTTCACCGTGTATTATGAGGTGATCCATGATGATCCGTCTAGGATTTTCTGTCGTCTGGCCTCCTTTTAAGATTGCCGGATAGGGCTCGGGTTTCCCAGGGGGCAGGTCCCTCCCCTTCAACCCAGGTGCCGGTAACAGGATCACGCTCGAAATCTCCGTCTTTATACCCGTATCTCTGTTTCAAAAGCTTCAGTAACGGGTTGCGGAGAGCAGGATCCATGCGAACGCTCTCGCCAGGATGGTAGCTGCCGACGCCGTGGCGTGCGAGGCTCTCTTCAAACAAAGCTTCTTCGGAGGTGCAGCCACAGTTGAGGTGACCGGGCGGCGCCATGCGAGGTGGATAGGTTCGACGCTCGCGCCTTGAGTCGTGCCAAGCGCACAAGGCATTGCCAGCGCGGTTGGGGGAACAGAAAGTGCGGATGCGAGCGTTAGTACGAGCGTTCCAAGACTCCTGGAAAGCATCCACGTTAGGGGGGTTCGGTGCAAGAGAGGGGAGACCGCTGGGGCGGGTTCCCGTCCGGGGGTAACCGGTGGCTAGAGCAGCATGAAGTTCTCGCACGCGGTGGTTGGCCGTTTCTTTTTCGATTTCGAGTTCCCTGACCCTGTTTCGGAGGAATCTGAGTTCCTCTTCAACAGCCTCCTTGCGCGTGGAGCTGCGCACGGGAGCGGAATGTGGGCCGGTCATGGGAAGAGTCACCGAGGGCAGAACGATATCGGGAGGAGTGGAGGCTATTGGTCCAGGACGGGGGGTGAATTCGGAGTAAGGGGTAGAGGGCATGAAGGATCCGGATCGTTCGTAGAGGTCGGGAGTATTATACTGATTATAAGTGGGGTAATTTAAGCTGGGGTTCGCAGATGAACGAGTGGAAGGTGTCGTAGAAGAAGCGTAATATGGAGTAGGGGTGCCGGTGGCGACGATGATGTTCCCGGGTTGGGGGGCGTCAGAGTGCCAGTCCGTGGAGGTAGACTG